>Ga0196963_10000764_pt1 | contig 25171 bp, 15 predicted proteins | sample S1_5metaG_FD_148600 | JGI IMG/M metagenome (GOLD analysis project Ga0196963, IMG submission 148600) | Soil microbial communities from Anza Borrego desert, Southern California, United States - S1_5 | ecosystem: Environmental > Terrestrial > Soil > Desert | place: USA: California | collected...
CGTGCCGCCGAACGCGGCATGCTCGCCCAGCACCTGGCGGAACGGCCGGCCTTCGGTCTGCGCTTGCTGCGCTGCCTCGTACAGCAGGTGGTGCGCCTGGTGGCGGCCCATGCGGCGGGTCAGCGCCATCATCACCGCCTCGGTGGTGATCAGGCCGCCGGTCAGGCCGAGGTTGCGGCGCATCGCCTCGGGGTGCACCTGCAGGCCCTCGGCCAGGCGGCGCAGCGTGGCGGCCACCGAGGCGCCGATGATCGCGATCTCCGGCAGCAGCGTGTCGGTGAGGTTGGTCGACGAGGCATCGCCTTCGTCCATGCGCACCATCGCGTCCAGCGCCGCCGGCACGCGCAGGCGCAGCATGCGCGCCAGGCTGGCCAGCAGCTGGGCGGTGGATGGGTTGCGCTTGTGCGCCATCGTCGAGCTGCCGACCTTGCCGAGGTGGAAGGACTCCGACACCTCGCCGATCTCGGTGCGCTGCAGGAACACCACCTCCAGCGCGACCTTTTGTGCCGTGCCCGCCAGCAGGCCCAGCGCCTGCACGTAGTCGCAGGCGCGGTCGAAAGACGATCTCATCGGCAAGCCGGCCGGGGCCAGGCCCAGCTCGGCGGCCAGGCGCACCTCCACCTCGCGCCCGAGCGGGCCCATCGCCGCGAAGCTGCCGATGGCGCCGCCCATGCACGCCGGGAACGATTCCGCCAGCCGCTGCTGCAGCCGCGTGCGGTCGCGCAGCAGCTCGTCGATCCAGCCGGCGAGCTTGAAACCGAAGCTCATCGGCAGCGCATGCTGGCCGTGGGTGCGGCCGGCCATCGGCGTGTCGCGGTGCCGTTGCGCCAGCGCCGCCAGCGCGGCCAGCGCGGCGTCCAGGTCGCGCCGCAACAGGCGGTCGGTGTCGCGCATCTGCAGTGCGCAGGCGGTGTCGAAGATGTTCTGCGTCGTCGCGCCCCAGTGGAGGTAGCCGGCGGCCGGCTCGCCGCAACGCTGCTGCAGCTGCTGCAGCACCGGCACCAGCGGGTGCTGCGCGAAGGCGATGGCCTCGGCGAGGCGGGCGGTATCGAAGGCGCCGGCGCGGGCCTGCTCGGTGATGGTTCGCGCCGCCTCGGCCGGGATCAGGCCCAGCGCGGCCTGCGCGCGCGCCAGCGCGGCTTCGACCGTCAGCCAGGCTTGCAGCGTGGCCTCGTCGCTCCACAACTGCTTGGCCTCGCGGCTGAACCAGTGTCCGGTGATGAAGGACTCGAACATTCCGACGGGCATGGGGACTCTCCGTGGCACGCAGCCAATGTATTTGCTAGTGTATTGATAGAATACGCTAGTGTATTGCGTTTCGGTCATCGCAGGTGGCGCAGGGATGGCGGGTGGCGACTCGCCGCGACAGGTGAAGACGGTGCGACGACTGCGCTGCGCCGCTGCGTGGATCCGTGTAATCCCTGTGCGGAAGCTGCGGTGGAGTGCTTGACAGTGCTTGTATTCGTGACAATACAATGCAATACACCAGCGAACGTCGCTGGACCCAACGGAGACAGATTCATGCATTCCCCCCGCCGTTTCGACCTGAGGACCGCCGGAGCGCGCACGCGGCGCGCCACGGCCTGGCCCGTCGCCGCATTGGCGCTGTGCGCCGCCGTCGGCGCCGCCCGCGCGCAGTCGAACGTGAGCATCTACGGCATCATCGACCAGGGCCTGTCGAAGGCGAACAGCGGCACCACGCCCGCCGGCCTGCTGCCCGGCCGCCCGGCGGCGCCGGACGTGTGGACGATGAAGGCCGGCAACACCTCGCGCATCGGTTTCCGCGGCCAGGAAGACCTGGGCGACGGGCTGTACTCGCGCTTCCAGATCGAGCACCGCTTCGCGGCCGATACCGGCACGCCCAGCAATGCCAACGTGTTCTGGCTCGGCCGCTCGGTGGTGGCGGTGGGCAGCAAGCAGTGGGGCGAGGTCTACATGGGCCGTGAGTACTCGCCGGCCTACTGGGTGGCGCTGAACACCGATGCCACGCTGTGGAGCTACGTCGGCCAGCTCGGCTCCCCCTACACCTACGCCAACTACACCGCGGTGGCGACGACCGTCGAGGCCTCCAACATCCGCTGGGCCAACAGCGTGGGCTACAAGACGCCCAATGTCAGCGGCTTCAGCGCCGAACTGGCCGTGGCCTTCGGTGAAAAGCAGCGCAGCAACAACATCGCCGGCAACGTGCAGTACAAGCAGGGCCCGGTGTGGATCGGCGCCGGCTTCGACCGCTTGAACGAGCGCAACAACCTGGTGCTGGTGGCCGGCGGCTACGACTTCGGCGTGGTGTACCCGACCGTGAGCTACTCGAAGGCCGAGGGCGGCCTGAATGGCGATGCCAAGGCCTATTCAGCCGCCTTGCGCATTCCGCTGGGGCAGACACGGCTGTACGTGCAGGCGGGCAGGCACATGCCGGCGACGAAGCTCGATTCGACGATGGTCGCCGGCGGTGCGGAATACAGCCTGAGCAAGCGCACCTCGCTGTACGGCAACCTGGGTTCCGCCAAGCGCGACCGCGCGACGCGAACCACGGCGTTCGACGTCGGCATCAAGCACACGTTCTGAGGTGGAGCAGCAGCATGGCGATGCAACGAAGGCAATTCAACCGGGCGACGTTGGGGCTGGCCGCGGCCGCGCTGGCGGGCACGTTCATGGCGCCGGCGGCGGCGCAGTCCGAGCGCCCGATCTCGCTGGTGGTGGGCTACTCCGCCGGCGGCAGTGCCGACCTGGTGGCGCGCGCCGTCGGCGCCGAGCTGGCCAAGCGCCTGAACCGGCAGGTCATCATCGAGAACGTGGCCGGCGCCAGCGGCATGCTGGCGCTGCAGAAGGTGCTGGGTTCGCCGGCCGACGGCACGGTGCTCTACATGGGCGGCACCGACACCGTGGTGGTGCCGATGGTGAACCCGAAGTTCAAGCACGACTGGGAACGCGACCTGGTGCCGCTGGGCCGCATGACGACGGTGCCGATGGTCTTCGCGGTGGCGTCGGGCTCGAAGTACAAGACGCTGTCGGACGTGGTGAAGCGGCTGCAGGCCGGCGGCGGCGAGAACTTCACCTACGCCACGCCGGGCATCGGCACCATGCAGCACCTGTACGGCGCGCTGGTCAACAAGCGCGCTGGCGTGACGATGCAGCACATCCCCTACCGCGGCGGCGCGCAGATCGTCAACGACCTGGTGGGGCACCAGGTCGACTCCGCCATCCTCGTGCTGTCCACCGCGATGCCCTTCCTGAAGGACGGCAAGATCAAGGCGCTGTCGGTGTCGGATTCGGCGCGTGTGCCCGAGCTGCCGGAGGTCAAGCGGCTGGGCGAGGAGGAAGGCTTCGGCGGCGTGTCGCTGCCCTTGTGGCAGGGCCTCTTCGTGAAAGCCGGCACGCCACCCGCGGTGGTGGCCGCGCTGGATCGTGCGCTGCAGGAAGCGCTGGCCCAGGCGGAGCTGAAGGCGCGGCTGAAGGAAGCCGGCATCACCGTGGCGCCGATGAAGGGGCGTGAGCTGCGCGATTTCGTGGCCGCTCAGGCTGCGGTTTATCGCGACATCGTGACGACTTCGAAGATCACGATCGAATGAACGCGTTGGCGCGGTGGCTGCGGACCGGGCTCTGCATGCTCTCGCTGGGCATGCTGGCCGGTCCGGCTGGCGCCGAGCAGGGCGTGGCGCCGGACGCCATCGTGATCAGCCGCGTCATCGCGCTCGACGGCCCGGCCGGCGCCAAGGGCCGCGAGCAGGAGGCGGCGCTGCAGGCCTACTTCGGCGCCGTCAATGCGGCCGGCGGCGTGCACGGCCGGCGCATCGTGCTGCGCACCACCAACGCCGACCTGCGCAGTACCGAGGTGTTGCGCTCGCTGCACGACAGCCAGCGCCCGTTCGCGCTCTTCCTGTTCGGCGGCACCGCCGGCAGCGCGGTGGCGATGGCGCTGGCCACCGAGCTGCGCATTCCCTTCGTCGCGCCCAACAGCGGCGCCCATGCCTTCCACGAGCCTTTCAACCGTTACGTGTTCAATGTGCGCGCCCGCTACCGGGACGAAGTCGCGGCCGCGATCCGCCACTTCGCGCTGGTCAACCAGCGCCGCGTGGCGCTGGTGCACGTCGACGACCCCTTCGGCCGCGATGCCGCCGAGGGCTACCGCGAAGGGCTGCGCGCCGCCGGCGCCAGCTCGGTGCACGAGGGCCGCTTCGCCGCCGACCAGGTCGACTTCAGCGCCCATGCCTGGGCGCTGGCGGCCGCCCGGCCGCAGGCGGTCGTCTGCATCGGCGCCTCGCGGCGGGTGGCCGACCTGATCGTCGCGGCACGGCGCGCCGGCGTGGCGGCCACCTTCATGACCTTGTCGAACAATTCGTCCGCCGGCTTCGCCCGCGAGCTGGGGTCGCATGCGCGCGGCGTGATCGTCAGCCAGGTGATGCCGCCGCCGGCGACGCAGACCACGCCGCTCAGCCGCGAGGTGACCCGGCTGCTGGCGGGGGCGCAGGACGGCGAGGCGTCCTACGCGGCGATGGAGGCCTATGCGTCGGCCAAGCTGCTGGTCGAGGGCCTGCGCCGCGCCGGTCCCAACCTGACGCGCGAAGGCTTCGTGCAGGCGCTGCAGTCGCTGCAGCGCTTCGACCTGGGCGGGCTGGAGATCGACTTCTCGCCGAAGAAGCGCAGCGGCTCGGCCTACGTCGACCTGAGCATCCTGACCGAGGACGGCCGGTACCGGCGCTAGCCGCGGGGCCGGGCGCCTTGCGCCGCGGCTCCATGCGGTGCTGCGTGCCGTGCTGCGTGCCGTGCTTCGCGCCGTGCCTTCTGCCGTTCCTTCGTCCCGTGGCCGAGGGGCTGATGCGCATGCCTTCACGAGGCCCGCAACGGCCCCGTCGAAGCCTGCATTGACACGCTCCCGATCCTTGCTATCGTCCTCCGAGCACAGGGACAGGCAGGCCGCGGCGGGCACGCGGCTTGCCCTGGCCCCGGCACGCTCGATGCCGTAACGGTCGAACGCGCTGTTCTTCCGACGAACGAGGTCGACTGTCTCGAATGCTGAAGGCCGATGGCAGCAGTGCCGGTCTGTCCGACGGACGAGGGATGAGCGATGGCGCCGACGCGGTGCCGCTGCTCGTCTTCGTCGTGGAGGGCCGGGAGCATGCCCTCGGGCTCGATGCCGTCGTCCGCGTGCTGCCGATGATGGACATGGCGCCGCTGCCGGCCGCGCCGGCGCTGGTGGCGGGCGTGGTCAACATCGGCGGCAGCATCGTTCCCGTGATGGACCTGCGGCGCCGGCTCGGCTACCCGCCGCGCGCGCCCGGGCTCAGCGACGTGCTGGTGCTGGCCACGGGAAGGCGGCGCCGCATGGCCCTGGCCGCCGATGCGGTGCGCGGGGTCGTCGCGCGCCCGCCCTCGGCCATCACCGAAGCCACTGCGCTGGCCGGCGCGGCGCTGCCGATGGCCGGCGTCGTGAAGCTCGACGGCGGCTTGGCGCTGATCCACGACCTGGACGCATTCCTCACGCCGGAGGACGACGCCCGGCTGGCGGCGGCGCTCGAGGCCGCGCCATGAGGCGGCCGTGTCCGTCCGATGCGGGGCCGGCGTGACGGGCCGCGCCGACAAGGCCTGGCTGTCCGCGGTGGCCGCGGCCGTCGACGAGCGGCTGGGCCTGCACCTGCCGCCCGACCGCTGGAGCGAGCTGTGGCGGGCGATGGGCATTGCGGCGCGCTCGACCGGCGACGCCGACCCGGCGGCCTTCGCGCGGCGGTTGATGGAAGAAGACGAGCCGCATGGGCCGGCATTGGAAGGGCTGGGCCAGGCCCTGGCAGTCGGGGAGACCTATTTCTTCCGCGAACCGCGCAGCCTGGAGTTGATCGCCGAGTGCATCCTGCCGGTCCTGATCGCGCAGCGGCGTGCCGGGCCGCGCGTGCTCCGGCTGTGGAGCGCGGCCTGCTGCACCGGCGAGGAGGCCTACACGCTCGCGATGCTCGTCGACCGCCTGCTGCCCGAGCGGCAGGACTGGCACGTCACGCTGCTGGCCACGGACTTGAACCTCCACTTCCTGCGCACGGCGGCGCGCGGCGAGTACGGCGAGTGGTCGTTCCGCGAGGCGCCGGCGTGGATCAAGGAACGCTACTTCACCCGCACCGAGGACCGGCGCTACCGCATCGCTCCCACGATCCGCCGCATGGTGCGCTTCGCGCCGCTGAACCTCGCCGAGCCCTGTTATCCCAGCGCCGGCAACGACACCCAGGCGATGGACCTGATCCTGTGCCGCAACGTGCTGATGTATTTCTCGCCGGCGCAGGCGCAGCGCGTGGTGGCGCGGCTGGCGCAGGCGCTGGCGCCGGGCGGCCGGCTGCTGGTGGGCACGACGGAGAACCCGCTGCGCAGCTTCGAGCCGCTGCTGCCCGAGCGGCATGAGGGCGTGGTCTTCCACCGCCGGCCCGGCCCGCAGGACGTGGCCACGCCGGCGCCGCCCGCCCTGCTGGCCGCGTTTGCGCCGGCACTGGCGCCCTCACCGACGCCCTGCTCAACGCTCTCCTCGCCCTCCCCAACGCCCTCCCCAACGCCGTCACCGGTGCAGGCAGCGACGCCCGCACCGTCGCAGACGCAGCAGGCGCACCCGCGGACGCCGCCGCCGGTGCCGCCGCCGCGGCCGTCGCGGGCGGGGCCAGCCGCCACGGGCAGGCCCGCCTCCGCACCCGTGTTCGGCCAGGCGCGCGTCGCCGCCCCGGCCGCGGCCGAGCCCGCGCCGGCCGATGCGCTGGAGCGCGCGCGCCGCGATGCCGATGCCGGCCGGCTGCCGCAGGCACTGGCGGCGGTCGAAGAGGCGCTGGTGGCCGCCAAGCTGGATGCGCACGCGCAGCACCTGCACGCGGCCATCCTGCTCGAGATGGGCCGCGACGCCGAAGCCCGGGCGGCGCTGCAGCGTGCGCTGTACCTGGAGCCCGGATTCGTGCTCGCGCACCATGCGCTGGGCTTGCTGGCGCTGCGGCAGGGGCGCCGCGACGAAGCGCGGCGGCACCTGGGCAACGTGCTGGACCTGTTGTCGCCGCTGCCCGCGGATGAACTGCTGCCGCACGGCGGCGGGCTGCTGGTGGCGCAGGTGAGGGACATGGTCGCGACGGCGCTGGAGCGGGTGCGATGAGCCGCCCACCGTCACGCTTGCCCGCACGCCCGGGCACCGATTGGCAGGCCCTGCGCCGCCGCCTGGACGAGGTGGCGCGGCAGCTCGACCAGCCGGACCGCGACGCGCTGCGCCGCGATCGCGTGCTGAAGGAGCGCGCGCGCATCGCCGCCCAGGAGCCGCCGCCAGAGGCGGCTCAGCCACCGCGCGCGGTGGTGGAGTTCTCGATGGGCCAGGAGCGCTATGCGATCGACCTGGGCTGGGTGCGCGAGGTGCTGGCGCTGCGCGAGCTGACGCCGCTGCCAGGCACGCCGGCCTTCGTCGCCGGCATCGTCAACGTGCGCGGACGAGTCGTCGCGGTGCTGGACCTGAAGGCCTTTTTCGAGCTGCCGGCCAAGGGCTTGCCCGATCTGGACCGCGTCCTGGTGATCGGCGACGATGCCGTCGAGTTCGCCCTGCTCGCCGATGCGGTGCACGGGGTGCGCATGCTGCCGACCGCCGACATCCAGGCGCCGCCTGCCACGCTCACCGGCGTGCGCGCGCGCTACCTGGCGGGCGTGACGGCGGCCGGCCTGGCGGTGCTGGACGGCGCTCGCATCGTCGGCGATCCCCGACTCATGGTGCATGACGAGGTGCCCATGTGACGCGGCATGACCCCAACAACCGGACGACAGGGAGAGCGTCGCCATGACCTGGTTCTCGAATCTCGGCACGAGCTTGCGGCTGCTGCTCAGTTTCAGCGTTATCTTGCTGCTGCTGGGTTTCACCGCCACCATCGGCTACCGCGGCATGGAGCACGTGCACGACCAGGGCCAGATCGCGATCAACATCGGCGAAGTGGATGGCCGGCTCAACGAGTCGCGGGCGCTGTTGATGACGCTGCTGTACGGCCAGCGCCAGGACGGGGCGGCCCTGCGCGACGAGATCGCGGCCAACACCGCCCGCAACGAAGAGCTGCTGGCCCGCCTGGACCAGCTGACGAGCGGCACGCCGTCGCTGCACGAGTCGGTGCGGCAGCTGGCCCTGGTCCGGGCCGAACATCGGCGCGTGCGCGAGCAGCAGGTGCTGGGGCCCCTGGCCGAAGGGCGGATCGAGGCCGCGCGCGAGGCCGCGCTGGGTCCGCAGGTGGAGACCTATGGCCGCATGCGCAAGCTGCTGGACGCGATCGGCGCCCAGGCGCAGCAGGCGGCCACCCGCGCCTGGCAGGAGGCGGCCCGCATGATGATCGTCGGTGCCACCGCGGCGGTGGCGGCGGTGGCATTGATCGTCATGCTGCTGACGCGGGTCACCGCCGGCCCGCTGCGCGACCTGGCGGCGGCGGCCGACCGCATCGTCCAGGGCGACCTCGACGTCGCGCTGCCTTCGCTGGGGCGGCGGGACGAGATCGGCGCGTTGTCCGATTCCTTCGTCCGGATGACGGGTTCGCTGCGCGGCATGGCGGAGGTGGCGCGGCGCATCGCCGAGCAGGACCTGACGGTGGACGTGCAGCCGCAGTCGCCGCGCGACCAGCTGGGCAATGCCTTCGCGACGATGGTGTCCCGCCTGCGCAGCGTCACTGGCACGCTCGCTTCCAGCGTCAGCGCGCTGGCCGCCTCGGCCAGCGAGATCCTGGCCGCGACCACCCAGGTGGCCTCGGGCGCGGCCGAGACGGGCACCGCCATTGCCCAGACCACCACGACGGTCGAGGAGGTCAAGCAGACCGCCCAGCTCGCGACGCAGAAGGCGCGGCTGGTGGCCGATGGCGCGCAGCGCGCCATCGCGGTGGGGCAGGGCGGCCGCCAGGCGGTGGACGCCACGGTGGAGGGCATGCGCCACATCCAGGGCCAGATGGAGACCATCGCCGAGACGGTGGTGCGCCTGAGCGAGCAAAGCCAGGCCATCGGCGAAATCATCGCCGTCGTCAACGACCTGGCCGAGCAATCGAACCTGCTGGCCGTCAATGCCGCCATCGAGGCGGCCAAGGCCGGCGAGCATGGCCGCGGCTTCACCGTGGTGGCGCAGGAGGTGCGCAGCCTGGCGGAGCAGTCACGCCAGGCCACCGCCCAGGTGCGCACCATCCTGCACGACATCCAGAAGGCCACCACCGCGGCCGTGCTGGCCACCGAGCAAGGCAGCAAGGCGGTGGAGACCGGCGTGCGGCAGTCCACCGAGGCAGGCGACGCCATCGCGCAGCTCACCGGCACCATCGGCGAGGCGGCGCAGGCGGCGACCCAGATCGCCGCTTCCAGCCAGCAGCAGCTGGTGGGCACCGACCAGGTGGCGCTGGCGATGCAGAACATCCGCGACGCCAGCATGCAGAACGTGGCGGCCACGCGGCAGGCGGAAACCGCGGCGCACGGCCTCAACCAGATCGGCGGCACGCTGAAAGACCTGGTGGCCCAGTACAGGCTCTGAGAAGCTCAGCCATGCCCGCAAGCGACGACGACCTGCTGCGCCGGCTGCGCGCCACCTTCCGGGCGGAGGCGCAGGAGCACCTGCGCAACATGGCGTCCGGCCTGGTGGCGCTGGAGCGGCCCGGGCAGCCGCTGTCGCGCGAGGTGCTGGACGAGGTCTTCCGCGCCGCGCACAGCCTGAAGGGCGCCGCGCGCGCGGTGAATGCCGGCGGCATCGAGTCGCTGTGCCAGGCGCTGGAGACCGCGCTGGCCGCGCTGCGGCGCGAGACGCTGGCGCCGTCGGCCGAGCTGTTCGACCTGCTGCACCGCGGCAACGAGGTGCTGGCCCGTGCGCTGGCCGCGCTGGAGGCGGCGCCTGAGCAGGCCGTGCCCGGCGCGGCCGAGCTGCGCCGCGGGTTGAACAAGCTGGTCTCGCGTTCGCGCGCCAGCCCGCCGCCGAGTGCGCCTTCGGCCGCATGGCCGGGCACGGCTGCCGGTACGACACCGGGCACCCCAGCGGGCACGACACCAGGCACGACGCCGGGCGCGGCAACGGGCGCCACGCCGTCCGCGGCCACGATACCGGTCACGAGATCCGCAACCACATCGGCCGGACCACCGGTCCCATCATCTATCGCGTTATCCACCGGACCGTCCGCCACCGCGCCACAGGACACCGTGCGCGTGCGGCGCGACACGCTGGACGCCGTGCTGCTGCAGTCGGAAGAGCTGCTGTTCGCCAAGCTCGCCGCGGTGCAGCGTGCCGAGGCGATGCGCACGCTGGGCCGCCACCCGGGCGAATGGCGCAAGCGCGCCGCGGCGCTGCGCGCCGACCTGCGCTCGGTGGCGCGGGCCCTGCAGGCCACGCCGGCGCCACCGCTGCCGGCCTGGCGCCGCATCGAGGACTTCGTCGAGGCCAGCCACGACGCCGCCGGCTCGATCGAGGCCGGCCTGCTGCGCGAGGCCCGCGCCGCCGAGCACGACCAGCGTGCGGTGGCCGCCATGGTCGACGAGTTGCTCGAGCAGATGAAGTCGGCCGCGCTGCAGCCGTTTGCCCGCGTGCTGGAGCTGTTTCCGCCCGCGGTGCGGCAGATGTCGCGCGACCGGCGCAAGGAGGTCGAGCTGCGGCTGCAGGGCGCCGAGGTGGAGGTGGACCGGCGCATCCTGGAGGCGATCAAGGACCCGCTGATCCACCTGGTCCGCAATGCCATCGACCACGGCATCGAAGTGCCCGCGCTGCGGCGCGAGCGCGGCAAGCCTGAGCGCGGCAGCCTGTGGGTCGAGGTCAACCCGGTCAACGGCGACGCGGTGGAGGTGACGGTGCGCGACGACGGTGCCGGCATCGACACGGTGGCGCTGCGGCAGGCGGCGCAACGCGCCGGCGTGCGCGCGCTGCCCGAGGCCGAGCTGACGCCGCAGGCGCTGCTGGCCCTGGCCTGCGAGGCCGGCGTCTCGACCAGCCCGATGGTCACGGACCTGTCCGGGCGCGGCCTGGGCCTGTCGGTGGTGCGGCACGAGGTGGAGCGCATCGGCGGCAGCCTGGCGGTGGAATCGGAGCCCGGCCGCGGCACGCTGTTCCGCCTGCGGCTGCCGCTCACGCTGTCGCGCTTTCGCGGCGTGGTGGTGCGGCTGGGGCGGCAGCGCTTCGTGCTGCCCACGCGCAGCGTCGAGCGGGTCGCCCGGGTGCGGCGCGAGGACGTGCGCAGCGTGGAGAACCGCGAGACCGTCGCCATCGAGGGCCGGGCGCTGGCCCTGGTGCGGCTGGACCGGGTGCTCGGCATGGCTGCTGAAGACGATGGCGGCGCGGCGTTCTTTCCGGTCGCCGTCATCGGCCACAACGGGCAGGCGGTGGCCTTCCGCATCGACGAGGTGGTGGACGAGCGCGAGGTGCTCGTCAAGCCGCTCGCCCGGCCGCTGCAGCGCGTGCGCCACCTGGCCGGCGCCAGCGTGGTCGGCGGCGGGCCGCTGGTGCCGGTGCTGCACGTGCCGGACCTGCTGAAGTCGGCGGCCGATGCCGCGGGCAATGCGCGTGCGCCCGACCGCGCCGCGACCACGGACGTCGGCAAGAGCATCCTCGTGGCCGAGGACTCGATCACCTCGCGCACGCTGCTCAAGGGCATCCTGGAGGGCGCGGGCTACCGGGTGGAGGCCGTGGCCGACGGCGTCGAGGCCTTCGCCGCGCTGCGCGCCGGCCGCTTCGACCTGGTGGTGACCGACGTCGACATGCCGCGCCTGAACGGCTTCGGCCTGACGGCCAAGATACGCGGCGACCGCGTGCTGTCGGAGCTGCCGGTGGTGCTGGTGACGGCGCTGGATTCACGCGAGGACCGCGAGCACGGCATCGACGTCGGCGCCAGCGCCTACATCGTCAAGAGCAGCTTCGACCAGGGCAACCTGCTCGAGGTGGTGAGGCGGCTGGCATGAGCCAAGTGCGGAGGGCCGTCCTGTGAGTCCGCTCGAGCGCCCGATCACCGTGCTGATCGTCGAAAGCATGCCGGCGGTCGCCGAGTTGCTGTCCCGCCTGCTTGGCGCGGATCCGGCGATCCGCGTCGTCGGCGTCGTCAGCGACGCGCAGGCGGCCGTCAGCGCGGCGAGCCGGCTGCGGCCATCGGTGATCACGATGGACATCCACATGCCGCACATGGACGGCTTCGAGGCCACGCGCCGCATCATGGAGACCTGCCCGGCGCCGATCGTGATGGTCTCCGGCGGCCCGCCCGAGGGCGCCGCCGGCGAGTTGCGCGCGGTGGCGGCCGGCGCGCTGGCCAGCGTGCCGCGGCCGGCCGACCCCGGGCACCCCGACCATGCGGAGTCGGCGCGCCGGCTCATCGAGACCGTCAAGCTGATGTCCGAGGTGAAGGTGGTCAGGCGCTGGCCGCGCCGCCGCGGTTCCGGTGCTGCCCCCCCGGGGGGGACCGGGGGGCCCGAAGCCATGGCACCGGCCTGCGCACCGCCATCGGCCGTGCTCGAGCCGGCCGGCCTGCTGCGCCTGCCGCGTGGCGTGCGGGCGGTGGCCATCGGCGCCTCCACCGGCGGGCCGCTGGTGCTGCAGTCCATCCTGGGGCGCCTGCCGAAGGAGCTGCCGGCGCCGGTCTTGATCGTGCAGCACATGGCGCCGGGCTTCGTCGACAGCTTCGCCGAGTGGCTGTCGCAGTCCACCGGCTTTCCGGTGCGCCTGCCCGCCAGCGGCGAATCCCTGCTGCCCGGCGTGGCCTACGTCGCGCCCGACGGCCTGCACATGGGCGTGGGCGCGGACGGCCGCGTGCTGCTGTCGCGCCAGGCGCCGGAAAACGGCGTGCGGCCCGCCGTTTCCTTCCTGTTCCGCTCGTTGCATGCGGTGCTGGCGCCGCACGTGGTGGCGGTGCTGCTGACCGGCATGGGCCGTGACGGCGTCGACGAGCTCAAGCGCCTGAAAGACGCGGGTGCGGTCACGATCGCCCAGGACCAGAAGTCCTCGGTGATCTTCGGCATGCCGGGGCAGGCGGTCGAGGCCGGCGCCGTTTCCCATGTGCTGCCCCCCGACGCGATCGCGCGTGCACTGGCCACCCTGGCCTTACCTGAATGACGAACCACGACGAGCCCATCGAGATCCTGATCGTCGAGGACAGCCCGACGCAGGCCCAGCAGCTGCTGCTGATGCTGGAGCACCGCGGCTATCGCCTGAACGTGGCGTCCAACGGCCGCGAGGCGCTGTCCCGCATGCAGCGCCGGCCGCCGGCGCTCGTGGTCAGCGACGTGGTGATGCCCGAGATGGACGGCTACGCGCTGTGCCGCGCGATCAAGCAGGACGAGGTGCTGCGCGAGACGCCGGTGGTGCTGCTGACCTCGCTGTCCGATCCGGCCGACGTGGTGCGCGGGCTCGAGGTCGGCGCCGACAGCTTCCTCTTCAAGCCCTGCGACCCGCGCTACCTGGTGGCGCGCATCGAGTCGCTGATCGCCAACCGCCACCTGCAGGGCGCGGACTCGGCCAAGATGGGCGTCGAGATCTTCTTCGCCGGGCGCAAGTTCTTCATCACCTCCAACCGGCTGCAGATCCTGAACCTGCTGCTGTCGACCTACGAGGCCGCCGTCCAGCGCAATGACGAGCTGATCCGGGTGCAGGACGAGCTGCGCTTCGTCAACGAAAACCTGGAGGCCACGGTGCGCGAGCGCACCCACGAGCTGGCCGAGGAGATCGACGAGCGCAAGCGCATCGAGGCCAAGCTGCAGGCGCGCTTCGCCCGCCTGCAGCTGCTGCGGCAGATCACCCATGCCATCGGCCGCCAGACCGAACTTCAGGACATCCTGCACGTGGTGTCCGACAGCATCGAGGATCAGCTGCCGGTGGACTTCTGCGCCATCGCGCTGCACCAGCCGGCCGAGCACCGGCTCACGGTGACCAGCGTCGGCGCGCGCGGCGCCGCGCTGGCGCAACGCGTGGGCCTGGCCGAAGGCGCGCAGCTGCCGGTGAGCGATGCCGCGCTGGCGCGCTGCGTGGCCGGCGAGCTGGTGCACGAGCCCGACCTGCGCGAGGTGCCGCTGCCTTTCGCCGACCGCCTGGCCGATGGCGGCCTGCGCAGCGCGGTGCTGGTGCCGCTGCGCGTGGACGACGAGGTGTTCGGCGCCATCGTCGCGGCGCGCCGCGACGACCACAGCTTCACCAGCGCCGATTGCGAGTTCCTTGGCCAGCTCGGCGAGCACGTGGCGCTGGCGGCCAACCAGGCGCGCCTGCATGCCGACCTGAAGCACGCCTACGACGACCTGCACCGCACGCAGCAGGTCGTGACACAGCAGGAACGCCTGCGCGCGCTGGGCCAGATGGCCAGCGGCATCGCGCACGACATCAACAACGCCATTTCGCCGATCTCGCTCTACACCGAATCGCTGCTGGAGCGCGAGCCGCAGCTGAGTGCGCGCGGCCGCTCGCAGCTGGAGACCATCCAGCGCGCGATCGAGGACCTGGCCGAGACGGTGGCGCGCATGCGTGAGTTCTACCGCCCGCGCGACGTGCAGGCCATCGGCGTGCAGGTGGCGCTGAATCCACTGGTGGAGCAGGTGGTCGACCTGACGCGTGCGCGCTGGCGCGACATGCCGCAGCAAGGCGGCACCGCGATCGAGGTGGCCATCGAGCTGCAGGACCCGCTGCCGGCGGTGAAGGCCTCCGAGGGCGAGATCCGCGAGGCGCTGACCAACCTGGTGTTCAACGCCGTCGACGCGATGCCGGCCGGCGGCACGCTGAGCTTCCGCACCCGCGCCTTCACCGACGATGCGGGCCACGAGCGGGTCGCGATCTCGGTCGGCGACACCGGCACCGGCATGGACGAGGAAACGCGCCGCCGCTGCCTGGAGCCCTTCTACACGACCAAGGGCGACCGCGGCACCGGCCTGGGCCTGGCCATGGTCTACGGCACGATGCAGCGCCACGGCGGCGAGCTGCACATCGACAGCCAGCTCGGCCAGGGCACCACCGTGAGCCTGTGTTTCCCGTCGGCCGCGGCCCAGGAGGAGGTGGCCAGCGACTGGGGCGAACTGGCCGATGCGGCCCCGGCCGCGCCCGCCGCGCTGCGCCTGCTCGTCGTCGACGACGACCCGGTGCTGGTGCGTTCGCTGACCGACATCCTCGAGGCCGAAGGCCACCACGTGACCGCCGCGGCCGGTGGCCGCCAGGGCATCGACGCCGTCACCGCGGCGGCCGCGCGGGGCAGCGTCTTCGATGCGGTGATCACCGACCTCGGCATGCCCAACGTGGACGGCCGCCAGGTGGCGCGCGCGGTCAAGGCCGTCGCGCCCGGCACCCTGGTGCTGATGCTCACCGGCTGGGGCCGCCGCATGCAGGAGGAAGGCGAGCACGTCGAATGCGTCGACCAGCTGCTCAGCAAGCCGCCCCGCGTGGCGGAACTGCGGGCCGCGCTGCGGCGCCACCCAGCGCTGTGACGGCCGACCGTCGCGAAGAGAACGGCATGGCGCTCCGATCCCCGCCCGAGTCGTCGTCCAAGGCCATCCGCACGGTGCTGGCCGACGACCACGACCTGGTCCGTTCCGGGCTCAAATTGCTGCTCGAGCTGGTGCCGCAGGTGCAGGTGGTGGCCGAGGCGCGGGATGGTGCCGAGCTGCTGGAGGCCGTGCGACGCGAGTTGCCCGACCTGGTGGTCACCGACATCAGCATGCCGGGCATGGACGGGCTCACCTCGCTGTCGCTGTTGCGCGGCCTGCCGCAGCCGCCGCGCGTGCTGGTGGTGTCCATGCACGACTCGCCCGACCTCATCCGCCGTGCTTTCGCGCTGGGCGCGGCCGGTTACGTGATGAAGGACAGCTCGCCGCTGGAGTTCGAGCATGCGGTGCGCTGCGTCATGTCCGGCCAGCCCTACTACGGCGCCCAGGTGTCGCAGAAGCTGCTGCAGACGCCCACCCCCGCGCCCGAGCAGCTGCTGACGCCGCGCCAGATCGAGATCCTGGTGCTGATCGCCACCGGCCATGCGGCCAAGGAGGTGGCCTTCAAGCTGGGCCTGAGCCCGAAGACGGTGGACGTGCACCGCGCCCGCATCATGGAACGGCTGGGCATCAACGACATCGCCGGCCTGACGCTGTACTGCGTGCGGCACGGCCTCGTCGACCCCTCGGCGTCGCCGAACCGGTGACGCCCGAGCGCAGTGCCCGTTCCACCGGCCCATGATGCTGCCCAACATTCCCTTGTCCTCGGGCTCTCCTGCTCGGGGCGGGCTGCGGCGAGCTTCAAGGCCGCTGCAACTCGGACGCGGTGACGGAGAACGAACTGCTGCAGGCGCTGCAACGGATGCAGCGGTTCGGATGCGTCAGCTGAGCGATGCGCGCCCCCGCTGACGGCGGCGCGACGCCTGAGGCACGCGGAAATTCTCGGACGACCCTGGCAATCGAGGCACGGGCGATGCATCACGACCCTTCACCCGAGCCGGCCGGCCCTCCCCGGCTGCGGCAGCGGGATTACGAACGGCTCTTCGAGGCGAACCCTTCACCGATGTGGGTGTTCGACCTCGAGACGCTGGGCTTCCTGGACGTCAACCTGGCAGCGTGCGAGGAGTACGGCTACTCGCGGGAGGAGTTCCTGAGCATGTCGCTGCGCGACCTGCGGCCCGCGGAGGACCAGCCGGTGCCGGAACAGGTGCAGCCGACGCCGCTGCAGTCGTTCCAGCCCGGCATCAGGCGGCACCGCTTGAAGGACGGCCGGCTCATCGACGTCGAGATCACGTCGCACGAGGTGGTCTACCAGGGCCGCCGTGCGCGGCTGGTCTGCTCGCTCGACGTCACCGAACGGCTGCGGGCGGAGCAGGCGCTGCAGGAGCGCGAGGCCGGGCTGCGGCGCGCGCAGTCCATGGCACGGCTGGCCCACGTGGTGACGCGGCCGGACGGCAGCTTCGAGAGCTGGTCCGATTCGCTGCCCGAACTGTTCGGCCTGGCGCCCGAGGACATGCCGCGCGACATGCGCGGCTGGGTGCCGCTCCTGCATCCGGACGACGTCGCGACGGTGCGTGCGCGCGGGCGGGAGGCGACGGCACTCGGGCAGCGCGCGGACCTGGAGTACCGCATCCGCCATGCCAAGGGCCACTGGGTCAGCATCGCCCAGGTCTCGGAGTTGCTGGACCCGCGCACGCCCGCGGGCAGCCAGCGCTGGTTCAGCACGCTGCAGGACGTGACCGAGCAGCGCCGGATCCAGGACCGCATGACCCGCCTGAACCGGGTGCATGCCGCGCTCAGCGGCATCAACAACCTGATCGTGCGGGTGCGCGACCGCGACGAGCTGTTCCGTGAGGCCTGCCGCATCGCCGTGGGTGCCGGCGCCTTCCGCACGGCCTGGATCGGCATGGTCGATCCCGCCACCGGGGACGGCACGCGGGTGGCCTCCTTCGGGGGCACGCCGCAGCACGTGCGCGATGTCCCGCTGAGCTTGCGGGAGGACTCGCCCTACGCGAACCGTCCGTCCAGCCGCGCGCTGCGCAGCCGCCAGCCCGTGGTCGTCAACGACATGCGCCTCGATCCGCACCTGGCCCCGGTGCTGGAACGGCTGCTGGCCGACGGGCACCTGTCGGTGGCCTGCCTGCCGCTGCTGGTGGGCGGCCAGGCCGTCGGCGTGCTCGGCCTGAGTTCCTCCGAGACCGGGGTGTTCGACGACGAGACGGTGCGCATGCTGCAGGATCTGGCCGGCGACATCGCCTTCGCGCTCGACCACCTCGTCAAGGAGGACCGGCTGCACCACCTCGCCTACTACGACGCGGTCACCGGCCTGGCCAACAGCCGCCTGCTGCAGGAACGGCTGGCCCAGCACGTCGCGGGCGCGACGCCGCAGCATGAGGTGGCGCTGGCGCTGATCGACATCGAGCGCTTCAAGAGCATCAACGACTCGCTGGGCCGCCATGTCGGCGACCGCCTGCTGGCGCAGCTGGCGCAGCGGCTGACCGAAAGCACGGGCGACCCCAGCAGCCTGGCGCGGCTGGGCGCCGACCACTTCGCCCTGGTGATGACCGGCGTGCGCGCCAGCGCCGACGCGGCACGCATGGTGGACGAGCACTACCGCCACTGCTTCGAGCAACCCTTCCAGGTCGACGGGCATGAGCTGCACCTCTCGGCGAAGGTGGGCATCGCCATCGCGCCACACGACGGGTGCGATGGCGAGACCGTGTTCCGCCATGCCGAGGTGGCGGTTCGGCGCGCCAAGTCCGGTGGCAACCGTGCGCTGTTCTTCGACGCCGGCATGGCCTCGGCCGTGGCCGAGAAGCTGCTGCTGGAGAACCGGCTGCGGCGTGCCCTCGACCAGGATCAGTTCGTGCTGCACTACCAGCCCAAGGTGGCGCTGGCCACCGGCTGCATCGTCGGGTTGGAGGCGCTGATCCGCTGGAATGCGCCGGGGCTTGGCCTGGTCCCGCCCATGAAGTTCATCCCGCTGCTGGAGGAGACCGGCCTGATCGTCGAGGTCGGTCGCTGGGCGCTGGAACAGGCGTCGCGCGACAGGCAGCGCTGGGAGGCTTCCGGCATGACGGCCCCGCGCGTGGCGGTGAACGTGTCGGCGGTGCAGCTGCGCAAGCCGGACTTCGTCGACACCGTCCGGCAGGCGCTGGGCAACGGCCCCTCCGGCATCGACATCGAGCTCACCGAAAGCCTCGTGATGGAGGACGTCCACTCGACGATCGCCAAGCTGAACGCCCTGCGCGAGCTCGGCGTCAACCTGGCCATCGATGATTTCGGCACAGGCTACTCCTCGCTCGCGTACCTGGCCAGGCTCCCGGTGCAGACGCTGAAGATCGACCGCGGCTTCGTCCGCACCATGCTCGAGGAGTCGACCACGATGATGCTCGTGTCCACGATGGTGTCGATGGCCCACTCGCTGAAGCTGCAGATCGTGGCCGAAGGCGTGGAAACACCGGCGCAGGCCCAGGCGCTGCGCGAGCTGGCCTGCGACCAGATCCAGGGCTACCTCATCAGCCGGCCTGTCCCGATGGAGGAGGTCGCCGGCCTGCTTGCTGGCGGGGAGGGTCTCGCCGCGATCTGAGCGCCGGGGTCGGGGCCGGCACCGGCCGCCGCCCGGCGGGTCGAGCCAAGGCTACGGAATTTACCTAGGGCAACGTAGGCCGCGGCACCCTCGGCGGACCGGAGCCCGTCGCTAAGCTCGCTGCCGATGAGCATGTTGACCTTCGCCGAGTTGGATGCGCTGGCCTCGGTGGAGGGCAGCCCGGCCTCGCGCCGCGCGCGTTCGGTGACGAGCGACCAGCACTACCGTCTGCTGTTCGAGTCGAACCCGTTGCCGATGTGGGTGTACGACCTCGAGACGCTGGGGTTCCTCGACGTCAACGACGCGGCCTGCCGCAAGTACGGCTACGCGCGTGAGGAGTTCCTGGCTTTGACCATACGCGACATCCGGCCGCGGGCCGACGTGGCCGCGGTCGAGGCGTCCGTGCGCACGACGGAGTCGCATGAGATCGGCTCCGGCCTCTGGCGTCACCGCTTGCGCGACGGCCGGCTGATCCGGGTGGAGATCACTTCGCACGAGCTGGTGTACGCCGGCCGGCCGGCGCGCTTCGTCTGCCCCGTGGATGTGACGCAGCGCCTGGCCGCGGAGGAAGCGCTGAGCCAGCGCGAGGCAGGGCTGCGCCAGGCGCAGGCCATGGCGCGGATGGGGCACTTCATCGTGCGCGAGGGCGGCGAGGTGGAAAGCCGGTCCGACAGCCTGAGCGTGATCACCGGCCTGCCCATCGACCGCGTGCCGCACACCACCCGTGCGTGGATGCAGCTGGTGCATCCGGATGATCGCGAGCACTTCAGGCGCCACTGCCACGATGCGCTGGTACGCAGCGAGCGGCAGGAAATGTCGTACCGCGTGAGCCATGCCCAGGGCCAATGGGTTGCCATTCGGCAGGTGATCGAGCCGATGGCATGCGTGGCTCCGGATGGCACGCGGCGCTGGTTCAGCACCTTGCAGGACGTGACCGAGCAGCTGCAGAAGGACGAACGGCTGGCGTACCTCACCGACCATGACGCGCTGACCGGACTGCCGAATGACGCCCGGCTGCTGGACCGGCTGCGGCAGGAGATCGCCATCGCGCAAGCGGGCGGGCAGCGCCTGGCGCTGGCGCTGCTGGACATTGAGCGCTTCAAAGGCATCAACGACGCCCTCGGCCGAGAGGCCGGCGACGAGGTGTTGCGCGAGCTGGCGCGCCGCCTGTGCACCGCGGCCGGCGGCCAGGCCCGTGTGGCCCGCGTGGGCCCGAATCACTTCGCTTTCATCGTGCTCGGCTCGAAGGGCGAGTCCGAGGTGCTGCGCGCCGCCGAAGCGGTTTTCGAGCGCTGCTTCGAGCCGGTCTTCTCGGCTGCGGGTCAACAGCTTCGCCTGTCGGCGCGGGTCGGCATCGCGGTGCATCCGGCCGATGGCGATGAGGCGGGAGCGCTGTTCAGCAATGCCGAGGCGGCGGTGCGCAAGGCCAAGGCCGGCGGCGAGCGCATGCTGTTCTACAACCACCTGATGACCGAGGCGGTGGCCGAGAAGCTGGCGCTGGAAAACCAGCTGCGCCAGGCGCTCGAGAACGACGAGTTCGTGCTGCACTACCAGCCCAAGGTGGACCTGGACACGCGCCGCGTGCTGGGGCTGGAGGCGTTGATCCGCTGGAACAGCCCCCGCCTGGGCCTGGTGCCGCCGGCCAAGTTCATCCCGCTGATGGAGGAGACCGGCCTGATCCTGGACGTGGGCCGCTGGGCGCTGCGCCAGGCGGCGGCGGACCACCGGCGCTGGGCCGATGCCGGGCAGCCCGCGCCGCGCATCGCCGTCAACGTCTCGGCGGTGCAGGTGCGGCAGGCCGACTTCGTCGCCTCCGTGCAATCGGCCCTGGCGCAGGGCGCTGGTGAGCCCGGCATCGACATCGAACTCACCGAAAGCCTGGTGATGGAGGACGTGCAGTCGACCATCGGCAAGCTGCAGGCGCTGCGGGCGCTGGGCGTCGAGATCGCGATCGACGACTTCGGCACCGGCTACTCGTCGCTGGCCTACCTGACGCGCCTGCCGGTGCAGACGCTGAAGATCGACCGCTCCTTCGTCGCCACCATGCTCGACCACCGCGACGGCATGACGCTGGTGTCGTCGATGGTCTCGCTGGCGCATGCGCTGCGCCTGAAGATCGTGGCCGAGGGCGTCGAGACCGAGGAACAGGCGCGCACGCTGCACCTGCTGCGCTGCGACCAGATGCAGGGCTACCTGTTCAGCCGGCCGCTGCCTTTCGATGCGGTGACGGCGCTGCTGGCGGGGCGGCCAGGGCCCGCTGGCGCGGCCAGCTAGCACCTGGCCGCAAGCAAGCTGCCCGCAATCCCTGCTCCCTTGCGCCGGTCCTCAACGCCGGCCCTTGGCGATCGCGTCCCAGGCCTCCTTGACGGTGGCCACGATGACCTCGCGCGCCTGCGGATCGCCTTGCACCAGCGCCTTCAGCGTGTGCCGCAGCTGTTTGGCGTTGACGTGCGGCGGCAGCGGCGGCACGTTGGGGTCGGTGACCATCTCCAGCAGCACCGGCCGGTCCGCCCGAAGCGCCTGGTCCCAGGCCGGGCCCACCGCATCGGCGCGGTCCACCCGGATGCCGTGCAGCCCCAGCAGCTTGGCGAATTCGGCATAGGGGAAGGCGGGCAGGTTTTGCGAATCCTCGAACTTCCGCGTGCCCACGGTCACGCGCTGCTCCCAGGTGACCAGGTTCAGGTCGCCGTTGTTCAGCACCATCACCACCAGGCGAGGGTCGCGCCACTGCCGCCAGCGGTGGGCGATGGTGATCAGGCCGTTCAGGCCCAGCATCTGCATCGCGCCGTCGCCCAGCAGTGCGACCACCGGCCGGTCCGGGTGCGCCATCTTGGCGGCGAAGGCATACGGCACGGCGGTGCCCATGGTGGCCAGCCCGCCGGACAGCGAGCCCAGCATGCCGCGCCGCGCCTTCAGGTCGCGCGCGTACCAGGCGGCCGCGCTGCCGGAATCGCAGGCCAGGATGCAGTCGTCCGGCAGGCGCGGCGACAGCTCCCAGAACACCCGCTGCGGGTTGACCGGCTCGGCCTCGTTCATCGCGCGCGCCTCGAGCACCTGCCACCAGTCGCGCACGCTGGCCTCGATGGTGTCGCGCCAGCGGCGGTCGGCCTGGGGCTTCAGGTGGGGCAGCAGCGCCTGCAGCGTGAGCCGGCTGTCGCCGACCAGGTTGAGCTCCATCGGGTAGCGCATCGACAGCTGGCGGCCGTCGATGTCGATCTGCACGCCGCGGGCCTGGCCCTCGGGCGGCAGGAACTCGGAATACGGGAAGCCCGAGCCGACCATCAGCAGCGTGTCGCATTCGCTCATCAGCTTCCAGCTTGGCTGCGTGCCCAGCAGGCCGATGGCGCCGGTGACGTACGGCAGGTCGTCGGGCACCGCCATCTTGCCCAGCAGCGCCTTGGCGATGCCGGCGCCCAGCGTCTCGGCCACCGCGATGAGTTCGTCGGTGGCGTGCAGGGCGCCGGCACCGGCCAGGATGGCGATGCGCTGGCCGGCGTTCAGCAGCTCGGCGGCGGCGCGCAGCTCCGCCTCGGCGGGCAGCACGTGCCGGCCCGCGAAGCCGATGCCCGAATGCACGGTGCCGTGCTCTCGCGGGGGTTTGTCCACCGCTTCCAGTTCCTGCAGGTCGTGCGGCAGGATCAGGCAGGTGACGGTGCGCTGGTCGCGCGCGATGCGCATCGCCCGGTCCACCAGGTGGCGCATCTGTGCCGGCACGGTGGCCATGTGCACGTACTCGTGCGCCACGTCCTTGAAGAGGCTGACCAGGTCCACCTCCTGCTGGTAGTCGCCGCCCAGCGCCGAGCGGGCCGCCTGCCCGACGATGGCCAGCACCGGCGCGTGATCGGCCTTGGCGTCGTACAGGCCGTTCAACAGGTGGATGGCGCCGGGCCCGGAGGTGGCCACGCACACGCCCACCTCGCCGGTGAACTTGGCATGCGCGCAAGCGGCGAAGGCGGCCAGCTCCTCATGGCGCGCCTGCACGAACTGCATGCGGTCGCCGATGCGGTCGAAGGCCGCCATCACGCCGTTGATGCCGTCGCCGGGGTAGCCGTAGACACGGCGCACGCCCCAGTCGTGAAGGCGCTGGAGCAACTGGTCGCTGACGGTGGTCTTCATGCTGGGCTCTCCGGCTCGTGCGCCGGGGTGCCGGGGCAGCCTGACGCGGAAAGGCCGTGGCGGGCAAGCGTGGTGCCCGGCGCCAGGCGCCGCGGCGCGGCGGTCCGCAGGCCACCAGTCGTGAACTACTGCGGCATGCCGCGTACGGCGTCGGCGCGGCGTGGAACGTCTGCCGCACGCGCGGGTCCGCCTGACGCGGTTCCGGCGATGCCCGCGTCCGCTGCTGCCCGTCGTTCCTGCCCCGCCGTACCTCCCCTTTTGCACTGCCGCTGATGTTCAAGCTGTTCCTGCCCCTGGCCGCCTTCTTCGTTTCCATCGCGGCCACGGCCGCGCCATCGCTTGAATCGCCGCGCGCGCTGGTGGTGGACGCCGCCACCGGCGAGGTGCTGCTGGCCAAGAGCGCACACGACGTGGCCTCGATCGCCTCGCTGAGCAAGCTGATGACGGCGATGGTGGTGCTGGACGCGCGGCTCAATCCCTTCGAGGTGCTGCAGATCGAGCTGGCCGACCTGGACACCATCAAGGGCACCACCTCGGGCGTGCCGGTCGGCTCCCGCTTCACGCGGCGCACGCTGCTGCGGCTGGCGCTGCTGTCCTCGGACAACCGCGCCGCCGCCGCGCTGGCCCGCACCTATCCGGGCGGCAAGCCGGCCTTCGTGCGGGCGGTGGCGGCCAAGGCGGCCGCGCTGGGGCTGAAGCACACCTCGATGGAGGAGCCCACCGGCCTGTCGCCCCGGAACCGCTCGAACGCGGTGGACCTGGTACGCATGCTGTCGGCCGCGGCGGCCTACACCGAGATCAGCGAGATCACCAGCCAGCCGATGGCGCGGTTCGAGGTCAATGGCGCGCCCCGGCGCTTTCGCAACACCAACCGCATGGTCGGCCGCCCGGGCTGGCACGTGCTGGTGTCGAAGACCGGCTACACCCGCGAGGCCGGGCGCTGCCTGACGATGCTGCTGGAAGAGGCCGGCCGCAAGGTGCTCGTGGTGCTGATGGGCGCCGACGACGGCGCCGATCGTGCGTTGGACGCGGTCACCATCAAGCGCTGGCTGGCGCGCGAGGCGCAGCTGGCGAAGCGCGTCGTCGCGGGTGGGGCACCGGCGGCACCGTTGCCGCGCCTGTGACAGCGGCGCCGTTGCGGCCGCTTTGAAGGCGGCGCTGCGCGCGTGTGTCGGCGCGTGGCCGCCCGGCTTCAGTTCAGGCCGCCGGGCTTCCGATCAAGTCCGCAAGGCCGCCGGCAGCTTGTCGCTGCCGAAGCCGACCATGGCGGTCTTGCCCTTCTTCTCGAGCATCTGCTTGAGCTTCTTCTCGTTCACGGTCATCAGGCCGGCATGGGTCGCCAGGCCGGGAATCCAGAAGCGGTGGGCCGTGACGATGCGCCGGGCCTGCTCGCGCAAGGGTGCCAGGTGGCGGCGCACGGCGGTCTCGACCTGGTCCTGCCAGCCGACCTCGCCGAAGCGCTCCTCGAAGATGGTGTTGCACATCACGCTGGTCGGTGCGCAGCAGATCAGGTAGGCGCCGACCACCGGGCAGGTCTCGAAGATGGTGTGGTCGACGCGGGTGCTCATCGCGATGTTGGCGGCCCGGCGCTCACGCACGTCGCGCTCGACGATGCGGATGATGTTCAGCAGCCGCACCACGCTGGCCGCGAGGCCGATGGCGGCATTGCTGGCGGTGCCGCCGTCGGCCAGCGCGCCGGCCAGCTTGCCGCCGAACTCGGTCAGGCTGACCGTCACGGCGAAGACGTCGTTGGTGTGCTCGCGCTGCAGCAGCCGCACCAGCGCGGTCAGCGCCACTTCCGGATTGCCCTGGGCCAGGCTGCCCTTGACGTGGTGCTGCGCCCACTCCAGGCGCCATTGCGAGCGCAATGCGTTCTTCGCCTTCCAGGCCGTGCCCCCCGCGGAGGTGAGCACGCCGACGAAGGGCGTGAGCGAGGCCGCCAGTTGGGCCAGGAAGCCCGGCATCAGGTCGGCGACCTGCCGCATCACCTCCTGCAGGTTCTCCGGCGACACGATCTCGCGCATCAGCTCCTGGGCCATCGACATGCCCTGGCCCGACGAGCCACCGACCGCGCTGCCCACGCCGCCGCGTGAGCCG
>Ga0196963_10000765_pt1 | contig 25134 bp, 22 predicted proteins | sample S1_5metaG_FD_148600 | JGI IMG/M metagenome (GOLD analysis project Ga0196963, IMG submission 148600) | Soil microbial communities from Anza Borrego desert, Southern California, United States - S1_5 | ecosystem: Environmental > Terrestrial > Soil > Desert | place: USA: California | collected...
ATTGTGCGAGGGCACGAACAAAGTCCTGGGTGGTCTCATACATTCCAGCACAGCCTATGACCTCGACCGCCGCCTGGTGCTGGTGGCCACCGACCTCGACAGCGGCGAGGCCGCGCCCTTCGGCCAGCCGGGTTGGGACCACGTGCCGATCTCGCGCGCGGTGGCCGCCAGCGCGGCGCTGCCGGGCCTGTTCCCGCCGGTGGCCATCGGCGGCCGCTGGTACGTCGACGGCGCACTGAAGAAGACGCTGCACGCGCGCGTGCTGCTGGAAGACGGCATCGACCTGCTGCTGTGCCTGAACCCGCTGGTGCCGTTCGACGCCACGCATGCGCCGCGCCACCGCGTGATGGAAGGCACCGGCCGCATCCCGCAGATCGTGCAGGGCGGGTTGCCGCTGGTGCTGTCGCAGACCTTCCGCACGCTGATCCACTCGCGGCTGGAACTGGGCCTGAAGGGCTACGAGGCGAGCCACCCCGACACCGACATCCTGCTGCTGGAGCCCGACCAGCGCGACCCGGAGATGTTCCTCGCGAACATCCTCAGCTACTCGCAGCGGCATCAGCTGGCCGAGCACGCCTACCAGAAGACGCGCGAAGACCTGCGCTCGCGCCGCACGTCCATTGGCTCGATGCTGGCGGCGCACGGCCTGGCGCTCGACGACGCGGCGCTGGACGACCGTCACCGGCACCTGGTGAGCCCCAGGCGCGGCAGGGCGCGCCACGCGCTGGCCCAGCCGCTGCAGCGGCTGGACGAGGTGCTGGATGACCTGGAGCTGGCGCTGGGCCAGGCGGCCGGCTCGCGCTGACGATCACGCCGGTTCCGGCTCTGGCGTTGCCCACCGCCCGGTGCTGGTGCCCGTTGCGCGGCACCACTTGCCACTTGCCACTTGCCACTTGCCACTTGCCACTTGCCACTTGCCACTTGCCACTTGCCAGTCGACCGGTGACCGATGTCCCGGGCTGCGCCTCGTTCGCGGGTGTCAGGCCTTCTCGCTGCCCACGGTCTCCAGCAGCCAGCGCGCGAACAGCTCCACCGCCGGCTTGCCCTCGGCCGCCGTGCGGGTGCACAGGTAATAGCCGCGCCCGGTGGACACGCTCACATTGAAGGGAAGCACCAGCTCGCCCGACGTCAGCTCGCGTTCAATCAGGCAGGGCTGCACCACGCCCACGCCCATGCCCGCGGCGGCCGCCGCGATGAGATGGTGCGACAGGTCGAAGCCCGTGCCCAGCCGCAGCGAGGTGGTAGGCACCTGGGCCGAGTCCAGCCACAGGCGCCAGTTGTCCGGGTAGTAGGTGTGGTGCAGCAGCGGCACCTTCAGCAGGCCGGCAGGTGAGCGCAGGCGCGCGGCCAGCGTCGGCGTGCACACCGGCGCGACCTCGCGGCCCAGCAGGTAGCGCGCGGAGATGGAGCGCGGCCAGCGCCGGCCCGATTGCCTGAGCGCGATCCACACGTCCACGTCGTCGCGCTGGAAGTCGTCGTCGCGCCGGAACTGCCGCAGTTCCACCGCCACCTCCGGATGCCGGGACTGGAACGCGCCCAGCCGCGGCATCAGCCAGCGCGTGCCCAGCGTCGGCACCACGCTCAGGCGCAGCGTGTAGCGCTGGGCCGTGGCCTGGTTGAAATCGACAAACGCCTTTTCGAGCTGCAGCACGCTGGGCTCGATGCGCTCGCGCAGGGCGCGCGCCTGCGGGGTGGGCGTGACGCCCTGCGCACTGCGTTCGAACAGGGTGCAGCCCAACCGCCGTTCCAGCCGCAGCACTGCGCGGCTCACCGCCGCCTGGGTCACGCACAGCTGCTCGGCCGCCCGGCGCACCGTGCCGGCCCGGCACACGCCAAGGAAGGCATGCAGCTCGACGAGAGAGGCGGCGCGGAACTTCATCGTGATGTCATTCTGGCATCACGTGGTGCACGACTGTCGATTCCCGGCGCGAATGGGCCTCCATAAGCTGTGATGCATCCGAGCCAATTGCCATTGCCCATCTTGAATCCGAACGAAAGCGTCGCGATCGTGCGTCCCCGAACCACCGCCATCCCGCTGGTCTGCGATTCACCGCACAGCGGGACGGCCTATCCCGGCGACTTCCGCTTCGCCGTCGACCTGGCCGACCTCAGGCGCTGTGAAGACACGCACGTGGAAGCGCTGTGGGCCGACGTACCGGCCGTCGGCGGCACCTTGATCCATGCGCGCTTCCCGCGCAGCTACATCGACGCGAACCGGGCCTGCAACGACGTCGACGCGGCCATGCTGTCGGAACCCTGGCCGGAAGAGGTCCGGCCGTCGGCGCCCTGCGTGAACCTGGGCAACGGCCTGGTGTTCAGCAAGACGACCACCTTCAGGGCCATCTACGACCGACGGCTTTCGGTGAGCGAGGTGCAGCGCCGCATCGAGGCCTGCTGGCGCCCCTACAGGAACGCCCTGGGCGACGCCGTGCAGCACGCCACGGCCACTTTCGGGCGCGCCTGGCACCTCAACCTCCATTCCATGCCCAGCAACGCCTACGAGCGGCTGGGCCGCAGCTCCAAAGTGCCGCTGGCCGACGTGGTGCTGGGCAACCTGCATGGGCAGAGCTGCTCGTCCGAATTCACTGCCTGCGTGGCCGGCGCCTTCCGGTCGCAGGGCTACAGCGTGGCGGTCAACGATCCGTATGCGGGCCAGGACCTGGTGCGCGAGTACGGCCGGACCGGCAGCGGCTGCGACAGCCTGCAGATCGAGATCAACCGCAAGCTCTACCTCGACGAGGACACGCGCATGCCGCTGCCCCGGTTCGGGCAGGTGCGCGAAGACATTGGCCGCGTCCTTGAAGCGATAGCCATTCACGTCCGAGCCGAGCTCGGTCCCCAATCCGACCGACCCATCGCGGAAGACACACCATGAAGCACGCCATCCACCGCCGACATCTGCTGGGAGGCGCCGCAGGCATCCTCGGCGCCACCGCCCTGCCTGCCTGGGCGCAATCCCCGCGCTACCCCAGCCGGCCGATCACCCTGGTGGTGCCCTTCGCTCCGGGCGGCGCGGTGGACATCGCCGGCCGCGCCATCGCGGAACGGCTGGGCAAGCAACTGGGGCAGACGCTGGTGGTCGACAACCGCGCCGGCGCCGGCGGGGCCATCGGGTCATCCTTCGTCGCCAAGGCGCCGCCGGACGGCTACACGCTGGTCGTCACCTCGCAGACCACGCACGTGGTCAATCCGGTCGTCACGCCGAACCTGCCCTACAACGCCGTGGATGACTTTGCGCCCATCACGCTGATCGAGCGCCTGTCGAACGTGCTGCTGGTGAGTGCCGGCCTGCCGGTGAAGTCCTTCGAGGAGTTCGTGGCCTACGTTCGCGCCCACCCCGACAAGTGGAACTACGCCAGTTCCGGCATCGGCTCGGTGGCCCACCTGAGCATGGAGGTGCTCAAGTCCAAGCTCGGCTTGTCGATCACCCACGTGCCGTACAAGGGCGCCGGGTCGGCGCTGAACGACATGCTGGCGGGACTGGTGCAGGTGACGTGGAACAACCTCACCTCCAACCTCGCCAACATCACCAACGGCAAGCTGCGCGCACTGGCCGTGGCCGCGCCCAAGCGCCTGCCGCAACTGCCGTCGGTGCCGACCTTCGAAGAGCTGAAGTTGCCCGAGCTCAACCTCACCTCATGGACTGGCCTGGCCGCGCCGGCGGCCACGCCGGAGCCGGTGGTGAAGCGGCTGTTCGAGGGCATGCGCACCGTGCTGAGCGACCCGGCCACCAGGCAGGCCTGGGAAGCCCGCGGCGCCATCCTGCCCGAGATCCTCGGCCCCGCCCAGTACAAGGACGAGATCGCGCAGCGCATCCAGTTCTTCCGGAACCTGGTGAAGACACACAAGATTCCGCTGGAATGAGGCAGGTCGGCTCGATAGGCCACGTGGCCAGCGGCAACACGCCCACCGTGCTCCGTGCCGCAGCGAGGGCCGGTGCGCCTGCCATGCGGCGCCTGCTCTGCACCTTCGGCCTGATGCTCGCCACGGCGGCCATGTCGCAAACGCCACGACCTGCCAGCCCCGGCGTCACGGCCGACGCCGTGCTGTTTGGCCAATCGGCCAAGCTCAGCGGCAGCGCCGGAACCATGGCCGGGCGCCCCTACCGCGGCGGCCTGATGCTGGCCTTCACGGCCGCGAACCGTGCCGGCGGCGTGCATGGGCGGCGCATCGAGCTGCTGACGCTCGACGACCAGAACGACGGCGCGAAGGCGCTGGCGAACACGCACGCGCTCATCGAGGACAAGCGCGTCTTTGCGCTCACCGGCTACACCTTCACCGGCAGCGTGCAAGCCGCGCTGCCCCTGCTGCGCACCCACGGCGTGCCCCTGGTGGGGGCCTACACCGGCACGCCCGAGCTGTACGACGACAGCCAGGCGATGGTGTTCAGCCTGCGCGCCAGCTTCGCCGACGAGCTGGCCGCCATCGTGCGGCACATCGACACCATCGGCTACACCCGCATCGCGCTGGTCCACTACACCACCCGGCTGGGCTCCGAGCTGCGCGACGACGTGGACCAGCGGCTCAAGCGCATCGGGCGCGAGCTGGCCGTGAGCGGACGCATGCCGATCAACGCGCCTGACTACACCGCCGCCGCGCGCAACGCAGTGCAACCTCTGGTCGAGCACTGCCCGCAGCTGGTGATCTTCGGCGTCTCCGGCCGCGACGCGGCGGCCGTGGTGCAGGCCATGGCGGCAAGCAGCTGCCCGCCGGCCCGCTACATCGGCCGCAACATCGTGGACCTGGGCCAACTGCAGCAGACGCTGGGCCATGGCGCGCGCGGCGTCATCGTGACGCAGGTGGTGCCCAGCCCCTCGCGCGGTGTCCACCCACTGGTGTCCGACTACCGGGCGCAGCTGAAGCTGCGCGACCCGCAGGCCCGCCCCGATTTCACCGAGTTCGAGGGATACATCGCCGGCCGCGTCGTGCTGATGGCCCTGCAGCGCGCCGGCCGCGAGCTGGACCGGGCCGCGTTCGTCAAGGCCATGGAACAGGTGTACCTGGAAGGCCCGGACCACTTCCGCATCCAGTTCGGCAGCGGCCGCCGCGCGGGCAGCCGCTACACCAACATCGTGATGGTCTCGGACAAGGACCGCATCACCGATTAGCCGCGCGCGGCGAGCCTCCCACCCGCTTCAGCGGACGAGCTTGCGCCGCGGCAGCGCCATGCGCGACGCGCGCGCCGCATCGCCCGGCCGCTGCAGAACAAGCCTGATTTCGTTGACCCACCACCGGAGGAGAGAGAGCAATGCAGAACCCCATCCCGCGCGCCCTGTTGCTGGCCGCCATCGCCGCCGCCTGCGGCTCGTCCACCTGGGCCCAGCAGGTCCAGGTCGGCGGCCAGGTCAGGCTGTCAGTCAACAGCGTGCGCACCGGCAACGCCGGCAGCGTGACCAGCCTGACAGACAACGCCTCACGCCTGTCGTTCCGCGGCTCCGAAGACCTGGGCGACGGCCCGAAGGCGCTGTTCGGCCTGGAGTTCGGTTACAGCGCCGATGCCGGCACGCTGAGCACGCCGGCCTTCCGGTACAGCCATGCCGGCCTGTCCGGCAGCTTCGGCACCGTGGCGCTGGGCCGGCTGGACTCGGGCAACCCGACCGGCTCGCCCATCTACTCGCTGGTGACCGCCATCACCACCTTCGCCGCCAACGACGCCGGGGCCACCGCCATCGGCACCTCGATGCTCAATGCACGCAACCGCACCTCCAACTCGGTCGGCTACCGCAGCCCCCGTATCGGTGGCGCCGAGCTGCTCGCACGTTATTACCTGCGCGGCGAAGGCACGGCCACCGAGGCCGAGGACGATGCGCGCTCGCTGGACGTAGGCGTGCTGTACCGCGCCGGGCCGGTGGTGGCCGGCGTGGCCTACGCCAAGGACTCGCGCTCCGGCGGACTGCGCAACAACGAGTTCGACGACAAATGGCAGATCGGCGCCCGCGTGAAGCTGGGTTCGTTCCAGCCGTACGCACTGCTCGGCGAGGACCGCTTCAGGAACACCGCGACGTCACGGCGCACCGTCCGCTATGCCATGGTGGGCACCGAGTACGGGCTGGGCGCGAACACGTTCGTGCTCAACCTGCTGCAGCGGGACGTGCAGGCGAACCTGCGCGGCGAACGCAAGCGCTGGCAGGCCGCATGGTTGTATGCCCTGTCCAAGCGCACCGAGCTGCAGGCCTTCTACGACAACGACGGCATCGACTCCTCGCGGCCGCATGTGCGGGTGAAGGCCTTGGGCGCAGGCGTCAAGCACGTGTTCTGAGGGGCCGCCGGGTCGGCTGCGGCCTGCGGCCTGCGGTCCGGCGCTCCGGCGCTCCGGCGCTCCGGACAAGCGTCAGGCCAGGTAGCGGCGCTCCAGGTGCGCCTTGAAGTGCGCAGGATTCAGCGGCTCGCCGCTGGCCCGCCGCACCAACTCGTCCGTCGTGAAGCGGCTGCCCGCTTCCCAGATGTTGGCCTTCAGCCAGTCGAACACCGCGCCCAGCTCGCCGCGCGTGATGCGCTCGTCCAGGTCGGGCATCTGCCGGCGCATGGCCGCGAACCACTGCGCCGCGTACATCGCGCCGAGCGAATAACACGGGAAGTAGCCGAACAGTGCTTCGGGCCAGTGCACGTCCTGCATCGGGCCGTCCTTGTGGTTGCCGCGCGTGTCGATGCCCAACAGCTCCTGCATCTTGGCGTCCCACAGCGCGGGCACGTCCTCGGGCTCGATGTCGCCTTCGATCAGCGGGCGCTCGATCTCGTAGCGCAGGATGATGTGCGCGGGATAGGTCACTTCGTCGGCATCGACGCGGATGTGCCCGGGCTTCACCCGCGTCATCAGCCGGTGCAGGTTGTCCGGCGCGAACGCCGGCTGGTCGCCGAAGGCCTCGCGCACCAGCGGCGCCAGCAGCCCGGCAAAGCCCGGGTGGCTGCCCAGCTGCATCTCGAAGGACAGCGACTGGCTTTCATGGATCGCCATCGAGCGCGCCTGCGACACCGGCTGCGCCAGCAGCTCGCGCGGGCGGTTCTGTTCGTAGCGGCCGTGGCCGGTTTCGTGGATGGTGCCGAGCAGGCTGACCAGGAATTCGTTCTCGCGGAAGCGCGTGGTCAGGCGCACGTCTTCCGGCACGCCGCCGCAGAAGGGATGCGTGCTGACGTCGAGCCGGCCACCGTCGAAATCGAAACCGAGCAGGCGCATCGCCTTCTCGCACAGCGCGCGCTGCGCATCGACCGCGAAGGGGCCGACCGCAGCGATCACCGGTTCATGCGACTGCCGTTCAACCACGCGCTGGATCATGCCGGGCAGCCACTGCCGCACCTCGCCGAAGATGCGGTCAAGCTCGGCACAGGTCATGCCGGGTTCGAAGCGGTCCATCATCGCGTCGTACCTGGAGCTGCCGGACTGCGCGGACAAGAGCGCCGCCTCTTCACGCGCGGTGGCCAGCACCTCGCGGAAGTTCTCGAGGAAGCCTTTCCAGTCGTTGGCCGGGCGCTGCGTGCGCCAGGCATGCTCGCAGCGCGAGGTCGCGAGCTGCGAGCGCTGCACCAGCGATTCGGGCAGCGCGTTGGACCGCAGCCAGTCGCGCCGCATCTCGCGCAGGTTGGCGCGCTGCAGGTCGGTCAGCGGCTCCTGCTCGGCGCGTTTCAGGTCGTCCGACAGCCTGGGATCGGTGCGCATGCGGTGCATCAGCGCGGCCATCTCGGCCAGCGCCGCGCCACGAGCCTCGCTGCCGTGGGCGGGCATGTTCGCGGCCTGGTCCCAGTAGGCGATGGATTGCAGGTGCTGCAGGTGGTGCAGGCGCCGGAACGTGCTGGCCAATTGGTCGTAGGCCGGGGTCGAAGGGCTCATGGCGATTCGTTGGATCGATGGAGGACCCATTGTGTGGGTCGCTCCCCCGGCGCGAATTCCCCCAAAGGTGGGTACCCAGGGAAAACCGCCATGAAGTGGTCTGATCGAGCCACGCGGCTTCGTCGCTGGCGCGCAACGCCGGGCTGCGGCGCCGCCTACGGAGCGAACTGCCCTGGAAACACCCACAGCAGCGCCGCCGTCATCGTCAGGTAGCGCGCGAACTTGCCGATCGCCATGTAGAGCACGCAGGGCCAGAACGACAGGCGCAGCCAGCCGGCCACCGCGCACAGCGGATCGCCCACGCCGGGCAACCAGGACAGCAGGCAGGCCTTCGGGCCCAGCCGCTCGAGCCAGCGCAGCGCATGCGCTTCGGCCTTGCGGTGCCGGATGCGTTCATACGCTTTCTCGGCGCCATAGCCCATCCAGTAGCTGATGGCGCCGCCGACGGTGTTGCCGGCGGTGGCCACCAGCACGGCCGGCCAGAACAGCGCGGGGTTGAGCTTGACGAGGCCGAAGACCGCCGGCTCCGACCCCAGCGGCAGCAGCGTGGCCGAGACCAGCGAGACGACGAAGACCGTGGACAGCCCGTATTGCGGCAGCGCCAGGGCGGCCATCAGCTTGGCCATCAGTGCGGTCATCCATGCTTCCATCGCCGCGCATCATAGGCAGGCCACATGCCCGTGCGGCGCGTCGCGGACGGGTGTGACCCGGCCGCTATACTCCTGCCTCCTTTTTCAGCAGTACCCAGCCCCTTCCGCCATGCGCATCGGCCCGTTCGAGCTGCCGAATCAGGTCTTCGTCGCGCCCATGGCGGGCGTCACCGACCGCCCGTTCCGCCAGCTGTGCCGGCGCCTCGGGGCCGGCCATGCGGTGAGCGAGATGGTCACCTCGCGCAAGGAACTCTGGAACTCGCTGAAGACCTCGCGCCGCGCCGACCACGCCGGCGAACCGGGCCCCATCGCCGTGCAGATCGCAGGCACCGACGCCGGGATGATGGCCGAGGCCGCCGCCTACAACATCGACCGCGGCGCGCAGATCATCGACATCAACATGGGCTGCCCGGCCAAGAAGGTGTGCAACAAGTGGGCCGGCTCCGCGCTGATGCGCGACGAGGCGCTGGCGCTGCAGATCGTCGAGGCCGTGGTCGGCGTGTGCGCGCCGCGCGGCGTGCCGGTGACGCTGAAGATGCGCACAGGCTGGTGCGACAGCGAACGCAATGCGCTGACCATCGCGCGCGCGGCGGAGGCGGCCGGCATCGCGCTGCTGACCGTGCACGGCCGCACGCGCGAGCAGGGCTACAAGGGCACAGCCGAATACGACACCATCGCTGCGGTGAAGGCCGCGCTGCGCATCCCGGTGGTCGCCAACGGCGACATCACCACGCCGCAGAAGGCACGCGAGGTGCTGCGCCTGACCAACGCCGACGCGGTGATGATCGGCCGCGCCGCGCAGGGCCGGCCGTGGATCTTCCGCGAGATCACGCATTTCCTGGCCACGGGCGACGAACTGGCGCCGCCGCTGACGTCCGAAGTACGCGGCTGGCTACTGGAGCACCTGCACGAGCACTACGCCCTGTACGGCGAGTGGACCGGCGTGCGCAGCGCCCGCAAGCACATCGGCTGGGCCGTGCGAGCGCTCCCCGGCGGCGAAGCCTTCCGCGCGGTGATGAACACGCTGGACACGGCCGAGGCGCAGATCGCGGCGCTGCGCGGCTATTTCGACGGCCTGGCCGACCGTCACGCGCTGCTGCCTCAGGCCGCTGCTGGCTCGGCAGCCAACGATGAAGAACTGGAAGCGGCATGAAGACAAGCCGCGATGACGCCCGCTGAGGCCACGCATGAGCAAAAAGAAGATCGAAGAGTGCATCCGGGACAGCCTGGAGCAGTACTTCAAGGACCTGCGCGGCACCGAGCCGCATTCGGTGCACGACATGATCGTCGGCGCGGTCGAGAAACCCATGCTCGAAGTGGTGATGCGCCACGCCGACAACAACCAGAGCAAGGCCGCCGACTGGCTCGGCATCAACCGCAACACGCTGCGCCGCAAGCTGCTCGATCACAAGCTGATCAAGTAGCCGCGCGCGCCGCCCCGTCTTCTTCCCTTACCAGGCAGCAGCCCATGACCACCGCCCTGCTCTCGGTCTCCGACAAGACCGGCATCGTCGATTTCGCCCGCGCCCTGCACGGCCGCGGCATCAAGCTCTTGTCCACGGGCGGCACAGCGCGCCTCTTGGCCGACAACGGCCTGCCGGTGACCGAGGTGTCGGAGGTGACCGGCTTTCCGGAGATGCTCGACGGCCGCGTGAAGACGCTGCACCCGCGCATCCACGGCGGCCTGCTGGCGCGCCGCGACATGCCCGAGCACATGGCCGCGCTGAAGACCCACGGCATCGCCACCATCGACCTGCTGGTGATCAACCTGTACCCGTTCGCGCAGGCCACCGCGCGGCCCGACTGCACGCTGGAAGACGCGATCGAGAACATCGACATCGGCGGCCCGGCCATGCTGCGCGCAGCCGCCAAGAACTGGCCCGACGTCGGCGTCGTGATCGACCCGACGGACTACCCGCAGGTGCTGGCCGAGCTGGATGCCGGCGGCCTGACCCGCAAGACCAAGTTCGGCCTGGCGCGCAAGGTCTACGCCCACACCGCCGCCTACGACGGCATGATCACCAACTACCTCAGCGCGCTCGAACCCGGCGCGGAGGAAAAGCCCGCCGCCGTGCCGGTGCGCGGCGAATACCCCGGCATCTACACGCTGCAGATCGAGAAGACGCAGGACCTGCGCTACGGCGAGAACCCGCACCAGAGTGCTGCCTTCTATCGTGAGCGGCAGCCGGCCTCCGGCACGCTGGCCGCATGGAACCAGCTGCAGGGCAAGGAGCTGTCGTTCAACAACATCGCCGATGCGGATGCGGCCTGGGAATGCGTGAAGACCTTCGACGCCCCGGCCTGCGTCATCGTCAAGCATGCCAATCCCTGCGGCGTCGCCATCGGCGGCACCGCGCTCGAGGCCTACACCAAGGCGCTGAAGACCGACCCCACCTCCGCCTTCGGCGGCATCGTCGCCTTCAACCAGCCGGTGGACGTGGCGGTGGTGGAAGCCATCAACACCGCCAAGCAGTTCATCGAGGTGCTGATCGCGCCCGCCGTCACGCCGGAAGCCCGCACGCTGCTGGCCGCCAAGCAGAACCTGCGCCTGCTGGAAGTGCCGCTGTCGCGCCAGTCGAATGCGCTTGATTTCAAGCGGGTGGGCGGCGGCATGCTGCTGCAATCGGCCGATGCGAAGAACGTCGCCGCCAGCGACCTGCGCATCGTCACCAAGCTGCAGCCCACGCACCAGCAGATGCAGGACCTGCTGTTCGCGTGGAAGGTGGCGAAGTTCGTCAAGAGCAACGCCATCGTCTTCTGCGCCAACGGCATGACCATGGGCGTGGGCGCCGGCCAGATGAGCCGCATCGACTCCGCGCGCATCGCCAGCATCAAGGCCGACAACGCCGGCCTGTCGCTGCAGGGCACCGCCGTGGCCAGCGACGCCTTCTTCCCGTTCCGCGACGGCCTGGACGTGGTGATCGATGCGGGCGCCAGCTGCGTCATCCATCCGGGCGGCTCGATGCGCGACCAGGAAGTGATCGGCGCGGCGGACGAGCGCGGCATCGCGATGGTGTTCACCGGCATCCGGCACTTCCGGCACTGACGCTGCCTCGGCCGTCGCACCGGATGCCGGTGCGGACCGCAGTAGCGTTCATCGATCAGCGCTCGTTCGCTGTCCCCGATTTCGACGACAGACAAGCGCCGCGCGGCACACGACGATCAGGCCTCCATTCCACCGGAGGACGATCCCGATGCGCCTGATGTTTTCACTCTGCGGCGTGGCGCTGACGCTGCCGGCGCTGGCCGCGCAGCCCACCGTCGCCGCCACCGCCACCGCGGCCGACACCGCCCGCGCCGTCTGCGCCGGCAAGCTCAGCCGCGAGGTCCTGGCGGCGCAGGCGCTGCGGCGCGCCCGGGAAGCGGCCGCGCTGAACGCCTTCGTCACGCTGGACGACGCCGGCGCGCTGCAGGCTGCCCGCGCCCAGCAGGCCGGTGCCAGGCATGGCGCCTGCCGCCCGCTGGAAGGCGTGCCCATCGTCGTCAAGGACAACATCGAGGTCGCCGGCCTGCCTTCCACCGGCGGCACGCCCGCACTCAGCGGCTACGTTCCCCAAGCGGACGCCCCGGTCGTGCAACGCCTGCGTGCAGCCGGCGCGATCGTCATCGGCAAGACCAACATGCACGAGCTGGCCTTTGGCGTCAGCGGCTGGAATCCCGCGTTTCAAAGCGGCCCCGAGCCGGGCGTGCGCAATGCCTACGACCCCACGCGCATCGCCGGCGGCTCCTCGTCCGGCACCGCGGCGGCGCTGGGCGCTCGCGTGGTGCTGGCGGGGCTGGGCACGGACACCGGCGGGTCGCTGCGCATCCCCTGCGCCTTCAATGGATGCGCATCGCTGCGGCCCACCGTGGGCCGCTATCCGCCGCAGGGCATCCTGCCGATTTCGCACACCCGCGACACCGCCGGTCCGATGGCCGTGGCCATGAGCGACGTGGAGCTGCTGGACCGGGTGATCACCAGCGCGCCACGCGCCACCGCCGCGCGGCTGGCCGGCCTGCGGCTGGGCCGCGTCAAACAGCTGGTAGCCGGGCTGGATGCGGATTCGCAGCAGGCCTACGATGCCGCATTGCAGAGGCTGGCACGGGCCGGCGTGACCATCGTCGACCTCGACCTGCCGCAGCTGCCCGAGCTGGCCGGCGCGGTCGGCTTTCCCGTGGCGCTGTACGAGGCCTTCGACGACGTCAGCGCCTACCTGGCAGGCACCGGAACCGGCGTGACGATCACCTCGCTGGCGCAGCAGATCGCCAGCGCCGACGTGAAGGCCACCTACCTGGGCCTGGTCATTCCGCGCAAGCTGCCGGGGCCGGACAACACGCTGGTCGATGCCAAGCCGGCCTATGACTCGGCGATGCAGGCGGCACGGCCCGCACTGCAGAAGCTGTACCAGGACACCTTCGCCCGGCACCGGCTCGATGCGCTGGTCTTTCCCACCGTGCCGCACGTGGCGATCGGCGCCAATGCCGAGGCCAGCAGCACGGCGAACTTCCTCGCGATGATCCGCAACACCGATCCCGGCAGCAATGCCGGCCTGCCGGGCGTGCAATTGCCGATGGCGCTGGGAGCGTCATCGGGCCTGCCGGTGGGTCTCGCGCTCGATGGTCCGGCCGGCAGTGATCGGCGCCTGATCGCAATCGGCATGTCCATCCAGGCGCTGCTGGGGCCGCTGCCGGCTCCGGCGCCGTAGCGCGCGGCTCGGCAGGGCGGCCGAGGGCGTCGTCCGCCGCCTCCGGGGCCGCTCCATCGTCAGGGCAGGCGCAGCCCCGCGATGCCGGCGCGGTGCCTGACACCGCGCTTGTCGCAGATGCGCCGCAGGTAGGTGCGCACACTGCTCACCTCGATGCCCAAGGCAGCGGCAATCTGCTTGTCCGTCAGGCCTTGTGCGACGTGCCACGCCACCTCGCGTTCACGCGCGCTCAGCGCATCCTCGGGTGCCGTGCTCGGCGGGATGCCGCCCGGCGGGACGGCATGGCCGCTCTGCGCGGCACGCCGCAGCGCGGCGACCAGAGCCGGCTCGATCAGGTCCAGCAATGCCTTGTCATGGCCATCGAAATCGCGCCGGTGGCGGGCGCGCCAGATGCGCAGGTCACCCAATGCCCGCTCACCGTCGAACGCGTGCAGGTTGATGCCCCAGTGCAGGCCGTCGCGGCGCAGGAAGTCGTTGAAGAACTCGGTGCGCCGCAGCTCGGCATGCGGCATGACCTCGCTCACCGCAGCGGCATGGCGGCGCGCCTGCAGCCGGAAGGTGATGGGGTCGCGGTACTGGTACCAGGCCTCGTAGCGCGCCAGGTTGGCGTCGTCCATGTTCAGGCGCACGCCAGCGCCGAAGCGTTGCGATCCGGCATTCCATACATAGGAGGCAAAGTGATCGGCCTGCAGCAGGTCGAGCATCAACGCGCCGATGCGTTCCCGGATCTCGCACTCGTGCAGGTTCTCGGCGAGCAAGCCGAACAGCTGTGACAGGGTGCGTCGCCGTGAAGCGGAAAGCAGCATGGTGCGATGCTAGGCCGCCACCGGGAGCGTGGTGAATACGGACACGTCAACCATCTGACAAATGAAACGTCATCCTGATCGCCGCTCCGTCCGCCGCATCCGTCAACCCGGATCCCGCAGCACGAAGTGGTACACCAGCCCCGCCACGATCGCCGCGGCCACCAGCAGCCAGGTGATGCGGCTGCCGGTGCGCGGCACCTCGCCGGGCGACAGGCCGTTGCGCGGCGAGAGGCCCTCGACCGTCGGCACGATCAGCTGCGCCTGCTGCTCGACCAGGTCCTTGGCCTCCTTCAGCCCGATGCCATGGTGTTCGCGCACCAGGCGAATGGCCTCGATCTTGTTGCCGCGGCGCAGCGCGTCGGTGGCGGCCGGCGGCAGGGCACCCGGCGGCAGCGGCGGATGCGCCGGCCCGCCGGCCGCTGGTAGCGCGCCGGCGCCCCGGCCGGCGTTGATGCGCCGCGCCTCGGCCTCCAGCACGGCCTTGGCTTCTTTCAGGTTCGAGACGCCGGCGCGGCGCAGCAGCTTGATGGCTTCGATCAGGCTGCCGCGCTGCAGCGCGTCGCGCACGTCGTCGGGCAAGTGGGCGGCGGAAGGGGCCGGGGGCTTGTTCATCACGCTCCAATCGGCAAAGACCGTGTGCCGCGCATCGTCTCGCACTTGACGCCGCGCCGCCAGTGCCTGCACACTCCGCCCCGCTCCGGGGTGCGCCCATGCGCTGAGATGGCCTGAATGGCCAAACCCGAGAACTTGAACCGGTTCGTACCGGCGTAAGAAGAGCAGACCTTGCGTTCCACCGCCTTGTCGGGCCCCTTCGGGTCCACCGGCGCGTGAATCCAGGGGGTGGTCTCCGGAGCATGCCTTGTGCCCCCAGCCCGGAGAACCCGATGACCCCCTCCAAGCCAGACGCTAGCTCCCCCAGTGCCGTCCACGGCGAAATCCCCGCCGACATTCCGGCCCGCACCGACGACGCCACCCGCTTCGAGCGCCTGCTCGCCGAAGCCCGCGCGCCCTTCCCCGGCTCGCGGAAGATCCACGTCGAAGGCGCGCTGCCCGGCGTGCGCGTGCCGATGCGCGAGATCACGCTGACCAACGGCAACCGCGTGACGGTGGAAGACACCAGCGGCCCCTATACCGATCCTGACGCGGCCATCGACATCCGCCGCGGCCTGCCGGCACTGCGCCGCGGCTGGGTGGAATCGCGCGCCGACACCGAGACCGTTGCACAGCCTCGCCATGCCACCGCCGTGGACGACGGCCTCACGGATCCGGCGCGCCTGGCCGCGCTGCGCGCCGACGCCGCCGGCCTGCAGCGCACGCCGCGCCGCGCCCACGGCAGCACGGCCGTCACCCAGATGGCCTACGCCCGCCGCGGCATCGTGACGCCGGAGATGGAGTTCGTCGCGCTGCGCGAGAACGGCCGCCGCGCCTGGACGCGCGAATGGCTGGCCGATGCCGAGCGCGAAGGCCGGCTGAAGGGCGATGCGCTGGGCGCCGCGATTCCGGCGGACATCACGCCCGAGTTCGTGCGCGACGAGGTCGCGCGCGGCCGGGCGGTGATTCCCGCCAACATCAACCACCCCGAGCTGGAGCCGATGGCCATCGGGCGCAATTTCCGCGTCAAGGTCAACGCCAACATCGGCAATTCGGCCGTGACCTCGGGCATCGCCGAAGAGGTCGAGAAGCTGGTGTGGTCGACGCGCTGGGGCGCCGACACGGTGATGGACCTGTCCACCGGCCGCCACATCCACACCACGCGCGACTGGATCATCCGCAACGCGCCGGTGCCCATCGGCACGGTGCCGATCTACCAGGCGCTGGAGAAGGTCGGCGGCGTGGCCGAGGAGCTGAGCTGGCCGGTCTTCCGCGACACGCTGATCGAGCAGGCCGAGCAGGGGGTGGACTACTTCACCATCCACGCCGGCGTGCGCCTGCCCTTCATCCCGATGACGGCCAAGCGCCGCACCGGCATCGTCTCGCGCGGGGGCTCGATCCTCGCGAAGTGGTGCATCGCCCACCACCGCGAGAACTTCCTGTACACGCATTTCGAGGAGATCTGCGAAATCATGAAGGCCTACGACGTCACCTTCTCCCTGGGTGACGGCCTGCGCCCCGGCAGCCTGGCGGATGCCAACGACGAAGCGCAGTTCGCCGAGCTGCGCACGCTGGGCGAGCTGACGCAGACCGCCTGGCGCCACGAGGTGCAGACCATGATCGAAGGGCCCGGCCACGTGCCGATGCACCTGATCCAGGCCAACATGGCCGAGCAGCTGAAGCACTGCGGCGAGGCGCCGTTCTACACGCTGGGCCCCTTGACCATCGACATCGCGCCGGGCCACGACCACATCGCCAGCGCCATCGGCGCCGCGATGATCGGCTGGATGGGCACGGCCATGCTCTGCTACGTCACGCCCAAGGAGCACCTGGGCCTGCCCGACCGCGACGACGTGAAGGCCGGCCTCATCGCCTACCGCATCGCCGCGCACGCGGCCGACGTGGCCAAGGGCCACCCCGGCGCACGCGCGCGCGACGACGCGCTGAGCGCCGCGCGCTTCGAGTTCCGCTGGCAGGACCAGTTCAACCTGGGCCTGGACCCGGACACCGCGCGCGCCTTCCATGACGAGACGCTGCCCAAGGACGCCGCCAAGCACGCCCACTTCTGCTCGATGTGCGGGCCGAAGTTCTGCTCGATGAAGATCTCGCAGGACGTGCGCACGTTCGCGCAGCAGGGCCTGGCCGAGGAGGCCGCTCGCCAGCAGGGCATGGCCGAGAAGTCGGCCGAGTTCCGCGCCGCCGGCGGCGCGCTGTACGTGCCGATCCAGCCGGCCTGAGCCTCGCCCGCCATGACGCACGAAAGACGCGGCCATGGGCGGCCGGCGCTGTCGGTCGCCATCGCCGGCGCCGGCTTGCTGGGCCGCCTGCTGGCCTGGCGCCTGTCGCGCGCCGGCCACCGGGTCGACGTGTTCGACCCGGCGCCGGACGCCCAGGCGCGGCACGACGGCCGCGGCGCCGCCGCCTTCACCGCCGCCGGCATGCTGAGCCCGCTGGCGGAAAGCGAGCACGGTGGCCCGGCGGTGCGGCGGCTGGGCGAGCGGTCGCTGCCGCGCTGGCGGCGCATCGCGGCGGCGCTGTCGGCCGAGCCGCAGGCGTTGCTGCGCCAGTGCGGCAGCCTGCTGCTCGCGCATGCGCCGGACGACGCGCAGGCGCAGCGCCTGCTCGGGGCGCTGGGGGGCGATGCGCCGGCGGCCTTGTCGCGCGGCGACCTGGAAGCGCTGGAGCCCGGCGCCGGCCGCGCTTTCGCGCCGGGGCTGCGGGCCTGGCTGCTCGAAGGTGAAGGGCAGGTCCAGCCTGCCGCACTGCTGTCGGCCCTGCAGCAGCAGGCCCGCGGCGCATGCTGGCACTGGGGCCGGCGCGTGGCCGAGGTGGAGCCCTGCCGCCTGCGCCTGGACGACGGCGCCGTGCATGACGCCGAGCTAACCATTGATGTACGCGGCCTCGGTGCACGCCCGCCGCTGCCGCTGCGCGGCGTGCGCGGCGAAGTGCTGTGGCTGCACGCGCCCGGCCTGGGCCTGACGCGGCCCTGCCGGCTGCTGCACCCGCGCCACCCGGTCTACCTGGTGCCACGGCCCGGCGACATCGTGGTGCTGGGTGCCAGCGAGGTCGAGAGCGAGGACCGCAGCCCCGTCAGCCTGCGCAGCGCCGTCGAGCTGATGGCCGCTGCCCACAGCGCGCTGCCGCCGCTGGCCGAGGCGCGCATCGTGCACCTGGAAACCAACCTGCGTCCGGCGCTGCCCGACAACCAGCCGCGCATCGAGCATGCGCCCGGCCTGCTGCGCATCAACGGCCTGTACCGCCACGGCTGGCTGGTCGCGCCGGCGCTGGTCGACGATGCGCTGGGCCACCTGGGCCTGGCGCCCGAGGAGGACCTCGATGACTCATGACCCCGCACCGGTGCTGGTCAACGGCACACCGCAGCCCTGGCGCGACGGCCTGTCGGTGGCCGCCGTGCTGGCCGAGCGCGGCGACCCGCGCGAAGCCGTGACCACCGCGCTGAACGGCCGCTTCGTCCCGCGCAACGCGCGTGAACACACGCTGCTGGCGCCGGGCGATGCACTGACCCTCTTCCACGCCATCGTCGGAGGTTGACGCGATGACACGCCAGTTCGAGACCAACGACCCCTGGTCACCCGCCGGCCAGCGCCTCGCCAGCCGCCTGCTGCTGGGCAGCGCGGGCTACCCCTCGCCGGCAGTGCTCGGCGAAGCCATCGCCGCGTCCGGCACGCAGGTGGTCACGGTGGGCCTCAAGCGCACGCTCGGCAGCGGACAGGGCACGGCAGCAGGCGACAACGGCTTCGTCGCCATCGTGCGCGCGGCGCTGCAGGCCAACGGCGCGCGCCTGCTGCCCAACACCGCCGGTTGCCGCACCGCGCACGAAGCGGTCACGCTGGCCCACATGGCGCGCGAGCTGTACGACACGTCCTGGATCAAGCTGGAGGTGGTCGGCGACGAGTACACGCTGCAGCCCGACCCCTGGGAAACGCTAGCCGCGGCCGAGCAGCTGGTGCGCGACGGCTTCAACGTCTTTCCCTACTGCACCGACGACCTGGTGGCCTGCCGCCGCCTGCTGGATGCCGGCTGCGCCGTGCTGATGCCCTGGGGCGCGCCGATCGGCTCCGGCCAGGGCCTGCGCCATCGCGATGCGCTGCGCACGCTGCGCGAACGCCTGCCCGACGCGACGCTGATCGTCGATGCCGGCATCGGCGCGCCGTCGCAGGCGGCGCAGGCGATGGAGCTGGGCTTCGACGCCGTGTTGCTGAACACCGCGGTCGCCAAGGCACGCGACCCGGTGCGCATGGCCGGCGCCATGGCCGCCGCGGTGCGCGCGGGGCGCGATGGCTTCATCGCCGGGCTGATCGCGCCGCAGGCCTTTGCCGTGGCCAGCACGCCGGTCGATGGCCGGCCCTTCCTGCTGTGAGCCAGACGATGGAAGACACCGGCGACGCGGGGACGCCGCTACCGTGCATCTGGAGCGTCGCCGGCAACGATTCCGGCGGCGGCGCCGGGCTCTCGGCCGACCAGCGCGCGGCCGACGCCTTCGGCGTGCACGCCTGCCCGGTGGTGGCGGCGGTCACGGCGCAGCATTCGCAAGCGGTGCGCCGTGTCGAGGCGGTGTCGCCCGAGCTGCTGGCCGCACAGCTGGACACGCTGGCCGAGGACCTGCCGCCCCGGGTGATCAAGACCGGCGTGCTTGGCAGTGCCGCCAACGTGCGCGTGCTGGCCCGCAGCATCGACCGGCTGCGCGCACAGGCACCGCTGGCCCTGGTGGTGGACCCGGTGCTGCGCGCCTCCAGCGGCGACGCGCTGGCCGACCGCGAGCTGCTGGCGGCGCTGCGCGCCGAGCTGCTGCCGCGCGCGACGCTGCTGACGCCGAACCGGCGCGAGGCCGCGGCCCTGCTCGGCCAGGCCGACGCCCCGACCGCCGCGCTGCCCGAGCTGGCACGCGCCTTTCAGGCGCTAGGGACTGAAGCGGTCTGCATCACCGGCGGCGATGCCGATGCGGACGCCGGCGCGAACGACTGGCTGCAGGCGCCGCACGCCCGGGGCTGGCTCAGCGGCCCGCGCTTCGCTACCCGCCACAGCCACGGCACCGGCTGCAGCTTCGCCAGCGCAGCGGCGGCGGCGCTGGCGCGCGGCTTCGTCACGGCCGACGCGCTGGTGCTGGCGCGCATGGCCGTGGCCGAGGCCCTGCGGCGCGATGCCGCGCTGGCGCCACCCGGCGGCGGCCCCGGTCCGGTGCGGCTGCAGCCCGGCTTCGCACGGAGGGCCCGCGCGCTGCCGCTGCTGTGGCCGGAAGACCATCCACCCACCGAAACCGAGATGCCGGCGCGGCCGGCGCCCACGCCGCGCGGCGTGCCGGCCGCCTACGCCATCGTCGACAGCGCCCAGCGTGCCGAGGTGGTGCTGGCCGCCGGCGTGAAGACCGTGCAGCTGCGCATCAAGGCCGCCGCACCCGACGCCGCGCTGCGCGAGCAGATCACGCAGGCACTGCGCGCCGCACGGCAAGCCGGCGCCCTGCTGGTGGTCAACGACCACTGGGCGCTGGCACTGGAACTGGGCGCGCCCGCCGTGCACCTGGGCCAGGAAGACCTGCAGGCGCTGGACGCCACGGCGCGCCGCCAGCTGCGCGCGGCGCAGGCCCGTGGCCTGCAGTTGAGCCTCAGCTCGCACAGCCTGTGGGAACTCAGCCGCGCCGCCGCCTGGTCACCCGCCGCCGTCGCCTGCGGCCCGGTGTGGCCGACGACCACCAAGGCCATGCCCTGGCGTGCGCAGGGCCTGCACAACCTGGCCTGGTGGTGCGCGGTGGCGCCCGCGCCGGTGATCGCCATCGGCGGCATCCTGTCGCCCGCGCAAGCCGCGGAAGCCGCGCGCTGCGGCCCGGCCGCGGTGGCGCTGGTGCGCGCGCTGGACGCCGACCCCGCCGGCGCGCTGCCCGCGTATGCCGCGGCGCTGGCGGCCGGCACCGCGTCGGCCGCCCTGCCGGTGCCGGACCTGCCGCAGCCCAGCCTGCCGAATGGGCTGTCGAGCGGGCTGTCGAGCCGCCTGCCGGACGGCATGCCGGTCGACTCGTCGACCAGCACGTCGGGCGGCACGCACCACAGCTGCCAAAAGACGCGGCCAGCGCCGTACGGCCTGCCGCCGCAATAGTTCGCTTGACGCGGCCGGGCGCGGCCGGCAACGTGGGCTGGCTGCGGCAAAGGGCCGCGCACCGGCCGGGCGGCATCGGCACAACGCATGACGATTCACGTTGACACGCCGGCGGCGCCGCCTACCATTGCCGCCGGATCCGGCGATGCCGTCATGCAGGTTGCACGTTAGGTCGACGCAGCCCCACGCTCACTTCGTTCGCTACACCGTCCGAAAGGTGCCGGCACCGTCGGAACGGCAAGGCGTAACAGGATGGCGCGGGGTGGCAGGGAGTTGGTGATGAGACTGTGCCAGGTGCTGGCGGGGGGACTGCTTGCCCTCTGCGCCATGGTGTGGGCGGCGCAGGACGACGCCGCCTCCCATCAAGCTGGCGGCGTGGCCATGCGGTCGGTCGCGCAGGCGCCCAAGGGCGCATTGCCAGGCAGTGCACCGTCGCGGCCGCAGCACCAGCCGCCGCCCGAAGGCCGACGCGTCGCGCTGGTGATAGGCAACGCCGCCTATGACACCCTCACGCCGCTGAAGAACGCGGCCAACGACGCCGAAGACATGTGCGCGGCGCTGAAGGCGCTCGGCTTCGATACGCGCTGTCACACGAACCTGCGCACCCGGGGCGACTTTCGCGCGGCGGTCCGGCAGTTCGCGGCTTCGCTGGGGCCGGGCGTGTCGGCGCTGTTCTACTTCGCTGGCCACGGCGTGCAGGTCAAGGGCGAGAACTTCCTGCTGCCCACCGCCATCGCGCCCGTGCTGGCGCTGGACGTGGAGGATGAAGGCCTGGGCCTGAGCTACCTGCTGCGCAGCATCGAGGATGCGCGCAGCACCCTCAACGTCGTCATCCTCGACACCTGCCGAAACGACCCCTTCCAGTCGCCGTCGACACAGGCGCTGAAGCTGCCGCGCGGCCTGGCGCGCGTGGAACCGCCGCTGGGCACGGTGCTGGTCTACTCCACCGCCCCGGGGCGCGAGGCGCTGGACGGGCGGGGGCGCAACGGCCTGTTCACCAAGCACCTGCTGCGGCACATCCGCGAGCCGGCACTGTCGCTGAGCCAGCTGTTCGAAACCGTGTCCAAGGGCGTCGAGGAAGAGGCACGCGCCGACTACCGCTTCGAACAAGTGCCCTACCGCAGCTTCTCGTACTCCGGCCGGTTCTGCTTCGCCGGCTGCGAAGACCAGCAGGTGCAACAGCAGGTGCAGGCGCTGCAGCAGCAGAGCGAGCAGGCCCGGCGCCGCATCCAGGAGCTGGTGGACGACAACGCGCGGCTCACCGCGCGGGCGCATGCGCAGACGGACACGGTGCAGCGCCTGGAGCAGGCGCTGCAGCAGCTGCGTTCGACGGCCAACAGCGACACGCAGCGCAAGCAGCGCATCGACGGCGACATCGCGCGGCTGCAGAAGGAGCTGGAGGAGGCGCGGGCCGCCCAGGCGGCCACCAGCGCGCTGCGGCAGCAGCACGACCAGCGCGAGGCCGAGATCCGTGCCCTGCGCGAGGAGGTCAAGGCGCTCAGCGAGCAATCGAAGCAGCTGCAGGCCTACGCCGCGCGCATCCAGGCGCTGGAAAAGGACAACCAGGAAAAAAGCCGCCGCCTGAACGAACAGGGCAAGGCCGCCGACCCCGAGCGGCAGCGGTCACGCGTCGCGCCGGCGTTCTAGCGGCCAAGCCCCGTCCGTGGCGCCGTGAACCAGGCTCGCGCCGCGGGCCGGGCGCCGTCCATGCCAACCCAAGGGAGAGTCATGTCCACGTTGAAGGTTTCGAGGGCGGCGCTGGCCGCGATGTTGCCGCTGGCCGGTGCGGCTGCCTGGGCGCAGGGGCCGGCTGCGGCCGAAGGATCGGACATGCAGGTGTTCGTGACCGAGCGGCTGTGGAACGCGCGCTGGGACCTCAAGCTGATCGATGCCACCGTGACGGCAGCGCCGACGGCCACCTCGCCCGCCGAGGTGATGATCACCCTGCGCCAGCGCAGCTCGGTCAAGCTGGTGCCCATCCATTCCGTCGGCCTGCGCTACAAAGACCTGCTGGTCTCCGCCTCGGGCTGGTCGGCCTCGTTCGACATGGGCGAACTCACGACCACGGGCCGCAGCAAGCGGCGGGAGCTCGACCTGACGCTCGGCTACACGGTGTATCCGGGCGTGACGGCCGCCTTGACCTACAAGCAGGGCAAGGTCGACCCTGCCGTCAGCGCGCGCGCAACCGCATTGCTGGGCTTGACCGGCAGGCAGAAGGGCGAGGGCGTGCTGCTGGGCATCAGCGCGGTAGCGCCACTGGCGCCTCGGCTGTCGCTCTATGGCACCCTGGCCTACGGCCTTGGGCGCTACCAGGTGGAGACGACGCTGGAAGGCAGCCGGACGGACGCCCGCTACACCCTCGGAGACTTCGGGGCCGGGTACCGCTTCGACCCGCCCGACCGGCTCCGCGCCATCGAGTCGATCACGGTGCAGCTGGGCTACCGCTTCCAGGTCGTGATGCTGCGCGGCGCCAACCTGAAGCTGCCGGCTTCCGCCGCGGCAAGGATCACGAACATGAACGACGGCACGCTGCAGACCACGACGCAGGGAATGGTGTTGAGCGCGGGACTGGCGTTCTGAGGGCAGCGGGGCGCCGCACCTTGGGCGCCGCTGGCGGACATGGCGCCCGGCACGCCTTCTCCTGGTCAGCCCGTGCCGGGCCGCGCCGCGCGCAGCCGCACCACCGGCCGCGACGGCTTGCGCCGCGCGACTTCCTCGAAGCCGCAGGCGTCGAACATGGACTTCGGGCCGAACCACAGGTTGTCGTCGGCCGCGCGGCCGGGCTTGTCGACCGGGTAGGCCTCCAGCGTCTTGCCGCGCCGGCGCGCCAGGTCGATCGCGGCCTGCAGCAGCGCCCGGGCCACGCCGCGGCCGCGCCAGGGCCCGGCCACGACGAAGCACACCACCGACCACACCGGCGCATCGTCGACCGGCCGCATCACCGGTGAGCGCTGGAGCTTGGCGTAGTCCTCGCGCGGGCCCACCGACAGCCAACCCACCGCGTCCTTTCCGTGATAGGCCGCCAGGCCCATGAAGCGGCCGTCGTCCAGCAGGGCCTTGAAGGCGGCCCGGTTGGCCTCGGCCCGGCTCTGGCCGGCTGGGCGTGGCGGCTCCGCGCCGCTGCGCCGGTAGTACATGCACCAGCACTGGCGCGCCACGGAACAGCCGCGCGACGCGAACAACGCATCCAGCGCCGGCAGCCGCGACGGCGTGAGGCGGCGGATCACCAGGGCGGGCAGATCAGCTGGGCTCACCGTGGGACTCAGCTGCACAGGGCAGGCTCTGCGGACGCGCTGGCCGCCGTCGCGGGCAGCACCAGGGAAGAACCGGCGTCCAATTGCTGCAGCACCGCCTCCCAGCCGTGGCGCGGCCGCCAGCCCCAGGCCTGCATCGCGGCGTCGGGGAGGTAGACGCGGTCGATCGAGCCCGGCAGCGGCCAGCCCCGCTGCATGAAGGCCTGTGCCAGCGCCGGCACGCGCTCGCGCAGCAGCGACGGCGCATCGCGCCACAGGCGCTCGGCATCGGCCGGCCCGAAGGGCGTCGCGCCCGAGACGACGAAGCAGCGCCAGCGCTGCGCCGGCTCGTCCGCCAGCGCCTGCGCATGCGCGTCCGCCACGTCGCGCAGATCGATGCCGCGGTGCAGGCGGTAGACCGCCATCAGCGGGGCCGGCTCAGGAAAGCAGCGCGACATGCGCAGCACCGTCACCGCCGGGCCACCGCCGGCTGCGGCGTCACGCAGCGCCGCTTCGGCCGCGAGCTTGCTGCGGTGGTAAACGCTGCGCGGCCGCGGGGGCGTGTCCTCGGTGATCCAGGCGGCGCGGCCATCGGCGGCAGCGCCGGGGCCGTACAGCGCCGTGGTGCTGGTGAAGACGACGTGCCTGACGCCGGCGGCGCGCGCGGCCTGCCACAGCGCCAGCGTCGCATCGACGTTGACGCGCTGGAACTCGCCTTCGTCCACCTGGCCGACCTGCGGCGCATGCAAGGCCGCGCAGTGCACCACGGCATCCGCACCCTGCAACGCGCGCGCCACCAGTGCCGCATCGCCCAGGTCGCCGACGTGATCGACGCCCGCCGCCGCCAGCCGGTCCAGCCCGCGCAAGCTGTGCCCGGCCGCCTGCAGGCGCGCCCGCACGGCACGCCCCACGCGCCCGGCGGCGCCGGTGATCAGCACATCCATTCAAAAGCCTCCACGCGCTGCGGTGCCCCGCCGGCCGGGGCTCGGATGGCTGGCGATTGTGGCCGCGGCGGCGCGGCTACGATGCTTGTCCCCACCGCCCCGACGGAGCCGAGCCCCGCATGCCCCGCCAGCCCTCCCCCGATGCCGAAGCCGCCACACCCGATGCCCGCCGCCGCGGCCTGCTGTGGCTGGGCGCCGCCGCCGCGCTGGCCGGCTGCGCGGCGGCACCGGCGCCGCGCGCGCCGTCCGCGCTGGCCAGCGTGCAGGTGCTGCCGCCGCTGGCCATGCC
>Ga0196963_10000766_pt1 | contig 25132 bp, 17 predicted proteins | sample S1_5metaG_FD_148600 | JGI IMG/M metagenome (GOLD analysis project Ga0196963, IMG submission 148600) | Soil microbial communities from Anza Borrego desert, Southern California, United States - S1_5 | ecosystem: Environmental > Terrestrial > Soil > Desert | place: USA: California | collected...
TCGAATATTATTTCTCGCCTGGATTCCGAAATTCCTCAGGAAGTCGGGTAGGCCCCCGAAGTCGAAGAAGGTGCTGAGCTGCGCCTCGACTCCCTGGATTCGGCCCCTTTCGCTGTTGATCGGCGCGGTGATCTCCAATTCCGCACCGCTCTCCGGATCAAGCTCAGGCAGCACGACGGTCTGCGTGAGTATGAAACCCTTCATGTTCCGGCGAAAGGCGGCCACCGAGGCGAAGCCGTTCCGCGAGAAATAATATTCGAGGCTCGCGTCATAATTGGTGGACTCGAGCGGCTCGAGGAACGGATTGCCACCGCTGCCAGTGCGCACGCAGCGCACGCCCGGGTTGCAGACCGGCGGCTGTGCCAGCCTGAGCGCGGGGTTGAGCTGCTGGAAGGTCGGCCGCGTCCGCGTCTCGGTGAACGCCAGCCGAAGCTGCAATTCCGGCGTGAAGCGGACGCGCATGTTCGCGTTCGGAAGCCAGTCGGTATATTCATTCTGGAAGCTGACCGGAAACGGCGGCCTCGGCGGCGCGGTTATATTGCCGCTCGTGTCGGTTTCCGTCTTGACCACGCGCATCCCGATCGCGCCGTCGATGACCGCCTCGCCGCCAAGTGGGAATTCATATTGGACCTGCCCGTAGGCGGCGTAGGACTTTTCGTTGACCTCGAACGAGCGCCCCGGGTCGATCGGAGGCCCGTTGACCGATCCGACGCCGGTGAGGTTGATGGCGAACTGACGAAGCTGCGTGAGGTTGCCCCAGACGCTGTCGAAGGTCGGAGCGAGCCATTGCATCGGGAAGGGCGGGTTGTTGTCGCCGCGGAAGCCCCGCGGCGCGAGCACATATTCGAGCGGCACGGCACTGATCGGAACGCCCCGGCCATGACCGTTCCAGAAAAAGGCCCCGGCCCGGTCATCCGCATCCCTGTCGACGAAACGGGCGCCCCACTGCACTCGCGGAATCACCGAAATCCCCGACTCCCACTCGAAATCGAGCCGCGCCTGGAAATCGCTGCCGGCGGGGTTGGCATAGTCCTCGAAGAAGCCGCGGAAATTGTATAGCGCCGGGTTGGACGGATCGATTCCGCGGACCTGGAAGGTTGGGCCGGGGCCGCCGATCGGGCCGGTGAACCAGTCGACCGAGAAGTTGTTGGTGTTGATCTCGTAATCGACGCTCTCGGTCCTCAGCTTGAACTTGCTCCTCGTCATAGCGAGGTCGCCGGACACGCGCAGCGACCCGGCGTCCCAGCTGCCGCCGCCGGCATATTGGTACGTGTCCGTGTGACGCTTCGTCGCGCCCTGGAAGCCCCAGGTCTCCATCGGATTGCCGCAGCATCCGGTCGGCCGGTTGACGGTGCCGCTGAGGACCTTATTGCCGTCGCGCGTGATGTTGGCGTAGCTGCTGCCGCCCCAAAGCGGCTGCGCCCACATCCGGTCGGTGACCTCCTCGCGATAGCCCTGCCAGAGGCCCTCGACATAGAATTCGACTCCCGGCGCCGGCCGCCACTGGATGGCGCCGTTGACCGACGGTCGCCAGCGGTCCGCCTCGTTATAACGAATCTCGGGCCAGTCCGGAGACCTTCCCCCCGCGAGGTCGGCGATGAAGAAGCCGTGCCGGCGGATCGAGTCCCGATAGTGGAGACGGTTATAGGAAAAGTTGATAAGGGCTCCGACCTCACCGTCGCCGATATCCCAGCGGTTGCTCACGAGAAGCTGGAAGTTGGGTGAGAAGTCGCGCGACTGCTTGGGATAATTGCCCCAGACTGAGCCCGCGAGCTCGAAGCCGGTAAAGTCGAAGGGCCGCCGCGAGCGGACGTTGATGAGCCCGGTCAGGCCGGGCTCGACGAGATTGGCGGTCGAGGTCTTGAACGCCTCGATCGCGCCGATGCCGCCGGCCGGGAAATCCTGCAGCGCGACCGAGCGGGTCTCGGCGGTGAAGATCTCGCGGCCGTTGTACGTGGTCGTATAGAAAGTGCGGTCGAGGCCCCGCAGGAGGACGGAACCGGCCTCGCCGCGTTCGCGCAGGACCTGGATTCCGGGAATGCGCGCGGCGGTGTCCGAAACGGCGATGTCCGGGAGCTTGCCGATGTCCTCGGCGACGATCGCGTCGATCTGCTGCTCGGAATTGCGCTTGAGGTTTTGCGCCGACTGAAGGCTGCGACGAAGGCCGGTGACGACGATCGTCTCGCCTTCCTCTCCCTGGTCGGCGCCTTCGGCGGTCTGGGCGGAGCCCGCCTCCGGATCGGCGGGGCTTTCCTGCGCCTCGACGTTCGGGTCCGGCGGCGTGGCGGGATCATCCTGCGCCAAAGCCGGGGTTCCGGCGAGGGCGAGGATGGCGGCGGACGACGAACAGAGGACGAGGGTCTTCAGGCGCATGTCAAAGCCTCCCCGGCTGGCGAGCCCTTTGCGGGCTTCTCTCAGTCGATCCCTATATTCAAGCGTTTGGGACTGACAAGCCATTTGTCCGATTTATCGCCCGGTGTGGCCGCGCGGACGCAGGGAGGTTCTCTCGCGAATTTGGCAGGAGAGGTCTTGGCTTGCGGATCGGCCGGGCCTGCCCCACTGGAAGCAGATGACCGAGCACGCGATCCGCGACATCGTCATCGTCGGCGGCGGCACGGCGGGGTGGATGGCCGCGGCGGCGCTGGCGCGCCTGCTCGAGCCGCGCTCGGTCAGGATAAGCCTGGTCGAATCGGACGAGATCGGCACCGTCGGCGTCGGCGAGGCGACCATTCCGCCCCTCATCGCCTACAACAACATGCTCGGCATCGACGAGGACGAATTCGTCGCGGCGACCAAGGGCACGTTCAAGCTGGGCATCGAATTCGTCGACTGGGGCGGGCTCGGCGAACGCTATTTCCACCCATTCGGCCCGCACGGCCAGGACTTTCGCGGCGTTCATTTCCACCAGCTCTACCTGCGCGAGCGCAAGCGCCGGAATCTGGACGACGTTTCCGCCTGGTCGATGAGCGCGGCCGCAGCGTCGCTCGGCCGGTTCGCGCGGCCCGGGCCGGACGCTCGGCTGCCTTTTTCCCAGCTCCTCTACGCCTTCCACTTCGACGCCGGGCTTTACGCCCGCTTCCTGCGCGGCCTCGCGGAGCGGAACGGCGTGCGCCGCACCGAAGGCCGAATCGTCGACGCGACGCTCGACGGGACGAACGGTCATGTGGAATCCGTCACCCTGGCCGATGGGACCCGCCTCGCCGGCGACCTGTTCATCGATTGCTCCGGCTTTCGCGGCCTGCTGATCGAGCAGAAGCTGGAGACCGGTTACGAGGAATGGAAGCATTGGCTGCCCTGCGACCGCGCGGTCGCAATCCCCAGCAACTATCCCGGCCAGCCCGATCCGTTCACCCGTTCGACGGCGCGGGCGGGCGGCTGGCAGTGGCGGATCCCGCTCCAGCATCGCATGGGCAACGGGCTCGTCTATTCGAGCGGTCACCTCGCCGACGCCGACGCCGAGGCGCAGCTGCTCGCGAACCTCGAGGGGGAGCCGCTCGCCGAACCGCGCCGCCTGGCGTTCACCGCCGGCCGCCGCCGGCTCGCCTGGAGCCGCAATGTCGTCTCGCTCGGCCTTTCGAGCGGCTTCATCGAGCCGCTGGAATCGACCAGCATCCACCTGATCCAGAGCGGGATCGTCAAGCTGCTCGCCTTGTTCCCGGACCGGCGGTTCGACCCGGTCGAGCGGGACGAATATAACCGCCAGATGCAGGACGTTTACGAGGACGTTCGCGACTTCATCATCCTCCATTACAAGGCGACCCGGAGGGACGATTCCGGCTTCTGGAACTATTGCCGGACGATGGACGTGCCGGACAGCCTTGCGTGGAGAATGGAGCTCTGGCGCGCCAAGGGCCGCCTGTTTCGCGAGGGGCGTGAGTTGTTCGGCACGCCGAGCTGGGTCGCGGTGATGCTGGGCCAGGGCATCGTCCCCGACGAGCACGAGCCCGCCGCCGAGGCCCTCGATCCGGACATGATCGCGGACGCCATGGACAAGATGCGCCTCAGCTATCGCCGGATGGCGGAGCATATGCCCCTGCACGGCGAGTTCATCGCCCGTACGTGCGCGGCGGTCAGGACGGCGTGACCTCGGCCGCGACCGCGAAGCCGGAAAGGGCCAGTCCCTGCCCGGTCGCCTTCAGCCAAGCGACGAGCACCAGCGCGTAAACCAAGAGCGCGCCGACCAGCGACGCCACGTCGCCGCCGATCAGCAACGCCGCGCCGGTTCCGCAGCAGGCGGCGGCGAGCGGGCCCGCATGGTGCGCAAGGGGCGCGGCGAATCCGAAGCGGGTCCGAAGCAACCAGCTGCGTCCCAGGGCGCGCAGCCCGTAGGCGACGAGGACGGAGAGCCCAGCGCCGGTCACGCCCAGCGGCGGCACGAGCAGTAGCGCCGCCAGCACGCCGACGCCGGTGCTGCCCAGCGTCAGCCAGAGTCCGACCCGCGGGCGAAGATAGACGAAGACGAGGTCGCCAACGCTGAAGGCGCACTGGATCGTCTCGGCGGCGGCGAGCGCCACCATCGCCCAATAGGCGGCGCTGAAGCCGGGTCCGATCCAGCCGAGCAGCGGTTCGCCGACCGCGTAGAGGGTGAGGAGCAGCGGCAGCTGGAGGACGAGCACCAGCCGCGTCGCCGAGGCGAGCGCGCCGCCGGTGCCTCGGGCGCCGCGGGCGGCAAGGCTGCGCGCGACAAGCGGGATCAGCAGCCCGTCGAAGCTCTGGCGGATCTGGCGCAGCGGCGCTACCAGCTGCCGGGCCATGCCGTAGACGCCCGCCGGCGCTTCGCCGAGCAGAATGCCGACCAGATAGAGGTCGACCCGGTTGTAGAGGGCGTTGAGGACGTCGGTGGCAGTGTTGGCGGCGGAGCCGCGAGCTATTCTTGCCAGGTCGCCGCCGCGGGGCCGGTAGCGCCCCAGCCGGAAGCCGCCGAGCCGCCGCCGCGCCGCCGCCGCCGCATAGACCAGAGCCGCCACGGTGCCGAGTCCGTAGCCGATCGCCAGCCCTTCCGCCCGCCAGCCCGCCAGCCAGGCGCCGACGCAGCCCGCCAGCAGCGCCCACGGCTCAATCACGCTGCGCGCCATCACCTCGTGGCGAATGGCATGGGTCCAGCGGGTCGCGGCGAGGAACAGGTCGAGCAGGGCCTGGCCGGCGACCATCGGCGCGAGCAGCAGCAGCGCCGTCGCCGTCGCCGGCGCGAGCACCGACGCCGGCAGTCCGAGCGCCAAGGCGAAGATCGCCGCGGATAGGACCAGGCTCGCCGCCGTCACCAGGAGCACGGCGTCGAGCAGGACGTGGGGGAGCGGCCGGGCCGCGTCGCCGCCATGCCGGTCGAGCAACTGGAACAGGGTCTTCTTGGTGCCGAGGCTGGCGACCGCCACCGCCAGCTCGACCGCCGCCGCGGCAAGCGCGTAGGCGCCGAACGCGGCGGCACCGAACAGCCGCCCGGCCACGACCAGGAAGAGCAGCCGCGCGCCCAGCCTGACGGCGAAGCCGACCCACGTCGCCTGCGCGCCGCGGACGATCAGCCGCCCGCCTTCCTCTTTCCCGACCCTCTCAAGACCGTCGCTCACTTTCGGCTTGTATCCCGCGACGCGACCGATGACCAAGGGGGCAATGCGCGCTCCCGCTCCCGACGCCCGACCCGCCGTCGCCGTTTTCCGCGCACCGTTGTTCAACGCCTCCGAAACCTTCGTCCGCGACCATATCGCGGCGCTGACCCGCTATCGGCCGCTGGCGGTCGGGCTGGTGGCCAAGGGAGCGGCGTCGGAGCGGCGCTTCCTCCCGGCCAGCGCCGCCGAACGGTTGGCGCTAACGCTGTTCGGCCGCGCCGGGCGGCTCGCCGAGCGGCTGCGGCCGGAAGCGCCGCTTCTGGTCCACGCCCATTTCGGCACCGACGGCCTGCTCGCCCTGCCGATCGCCGAGGCGCTCGGAATCCCGCTCGTCACCACCCTCCACGGCCACGAGGTCAGCCGCGGCCGCGCGCGCCTTCTGCTCTCCGGCCGCCTCTCGTGGATGCGGGACGCGCTGCTGAGGCGCCGCCTGATCGAGCGCGGCAGCCTGTTCCTCGCCGTTTCGGAGGCGGTGCGGACGCGAGCGCTGGCCGTCGGCTACCCCCCCGAGCGCACCCTCACCCATCATAACGGCGTCGACACCGGCCGCTTCCGTCCTTCGCCGGAGCCGCCCGAGCCGGGGCTGGTCCTCCATGTCGGGCGGCTGGTCGAGAAGAAGGGCACGCGCGAGCTGCTCGACGCCTTCGCCCGCGCCGGCGGCGGCAGCCTCGTCATCCTCGGCGACGGGCCGCTTCGGGCGAACCTCGAGCGGCAGGCACACACCCTCGGCATCTCGGCGTCGGTGCGCTTCCTCGGCGAGCGTCCCCCGGTTGAGGTCGCCGGCTGGATGCGCCGCGCCTGGCTGCTGGCCGCGCCGAGCGTCACCGCGGGAGACGGCGATGCGGAAGGACTGCCGACCGTGGTCTGCGAGGCCGCCGCCTCGGGCCTGCCGGTCATCGCCACCCGCCATTCGGGCATCCCCGAGGCGGTCGTCGACGGCGAGACCGGGCTGCTATGCGACGAACGGGATTCGCCCGCCCTCGCCCGCAACCTGTCTGCCCTCCTCGCCGACCCGGAACGGCGCGCCGCCATGGCCGCGGCCGCACGGCGTCGCGCCGAGCGATGCTTCGACCTTAAGCGCCAGGTCGCCCGCCTCGAGGCGCATTACGACGCGCTCGCCGGCTTCGCCTGATGCGCATCGTCTATCCGGTCCTGTGGTCGCGGCTCGGCCGCGAGGCGTCGCAGGAGCAGACGGTGAACACGGTCGGGGCGCTCGCCCGGCTCGGACTGGCCGTCACCCTGGTGCTGCCCCGAGGCCGTACTGACCCGCCGCTCGACTCGGCGATGGTGCGCGACTGGTTCGGAGTCCGCGGCGATTTCCGCCTCGTCCAGCTTGCCAGCCGGTGGGCCGGCGAGCATTCGGTCCGCTCGACCCTCTGGATGCGGCAGCTCCTCGGGGACGCGGCGATGCCGGAAGCCGATTTGCTCTATTCGCGGGTGCCGGTGATGCTCGCCTGGCCGGGTCCCTATCCCCTCCCCTTCGCTACCGACCTCTACCGACCGTGGCCGGACCATTGGCCGTGGCTGCGCCCTTTCGTCCGCCGCACCGCCGCCCGGCGCGAATGCCTCGGCTACGTCCTCCACTCGGCTTATGCGGCGCGGAGCTACGCCGCCGCCGGAGTCCCGTCCGAAAAGCTGCTGGTGGCCCATAACGGCGCCGATCCGGACCGGATGCTGCCGCGGCTCGGCAAGACCGAGGCGCGGGCCCGGCTCGGCCTGCCGGCGGGGCGGCCGCTGGCCGTCTATGCCGGGCGGATCAACCCCCGCAAGGGATTGGACCAGCTGCTCGCCCTCGCCGATCTGCGGCCCGAAACGTTGTTCCTGCTGGTCGGATCCGAAGGCTTCGGGCCGGTCGAGGCGGCGGCGGCGGGGCGGACCAACGTGGCCATCCTTCCCTGGCAGCCGCCGGAGCGGCTCGGCCCCTATCTGCAAGCAGCCGACCTGCTTGTCATTCCGGCCTCGAGCGCCCCGCTCGACCGCTTCGGCACCTGCGTACTGCCGATGAAGACCTTCCTTTACCTCGCCGCCGGCCGGCCGATCCTCGCTCCGGCGACGCCCGACTCCGCCGAATTGCTCAGGGACGGCATCAATGCGCTGCTCGTTCCGCCAGACCGCCCCAAGACCGCCGCCGCCGCCCTCGACCTTATCCTTGGCGACGCGGGCCTCGCCGCCCGCCTTGCCACCAATGCCGCCCGCACCGCCAAGACGTTGACCTGGGACTCGCGGGCGAAGCGGATCGCGGACTTCCTGGAGACCCGTCTCGGCAATTTTTGAGCTTGAACTCGGCGCCGCCTTCCGGTGCATGCTCGCATTCTCGGGCCGAGGCTCACGGGGGAATACAGGCATGTGGCTGCTCGACAAGATGCTGTCCGGCTATGTGAGCCGGGGCGAGCTCACGGTCGTCGACCATAAGGGGAGGACCTACCGATACGGGCGCCCCGATCCCGAATTCCGACCGGTGACCGTGCGCATCATGGATTCGAAGGTGGTGCGCGACATCGCGCGCGATCCGGGCCTCGGCGCCGCCGAAACCTTCCGCGACGGTCGCCTGGTCGTCGAGAAGGGCGACATTCTCGACCTCGTCAACATCATCCGCGGCAGCCACAAATGGGAGGACAGCCCCGGCGCCAACCCGTTTCTGAAGAAGGGCGGCAAGCTGCGCCACCGGCTCAGCCAGCTCAACTGGCGAAAGCAGGCGCGGCGGAACGTCGCCCACCATTACGACGTCGGCAACGACTTCTATCGCCTCTTCCTCGACGCCGACCTGCAATATAGCTGCGGCTATTTCCGGGACCTCGGCAACGGGCTCGAACAGGCTCAGCTCGACAAGAAATTGCACGCCGCCGCCAAGCTGCGCCTTCGCCCCGGCCTCAGGGTGCTCGACATCGGCTGCGGCTGGGGCGGCCTCGCCCTGACCCTCCACCAGGTCGCGGACGTCGACGTTCTCGGCATCACTCTTTCCCAGGAGCAGCTCGACGTCGCCCGCCAGCGCGCGGCGGACCTGGGCGTATCGGATCGAGTCAAGTTCGAGCTGCTCGACTATCGCGACGTCACCGGGCGCTTCGATCGGATCGCGTCGGTGGGCATGTTCGAACATGTCGGCCAGCCCTTCTACAGGTCCTATTTCCGCAAATGCCGGGAGCTGCTGGCGGACGACGGTATCGCGCTGATCCACACGATGGCGCGGCTCGGAGGCCCGGGCACGACCGACAAGTTCATGCTGAAATACATCTTTCCGGGCGGCTACCTGCCGGCTTTGTCGGAGATCGTCGCGGCGAGCGAGCAGGAGAGGTTGATCATGGCCGATTGCGAGACCTGGCGCCTCCATTACGTCCACACGATCCGGCACTGGTACGACCGCTACACCGCCAATCGGGACACGATCGTCGCCATGTACGACGAGCGCTTCTACCGGCTCTGGCAATTCTACCTCGCCGCCTCGCTCACCCTGTTCCGCGACGCCGCGATGGGAGTCTACCAGATCCAGTATCTCAAGCGCCGCGAGGCGGCGCCGCTGACCCGCGACTATATGTTCCGCGACGAGGAGCGGCTGGCGGCGGTCGCGCGCGCGGCGCCGGGGCCGCCCAAGCCATAGCGGCAGCGGTCAGGCGGCGGGCTGGTGGGCCAGCCTGACGCTCTCGATCAGCGTCTCCTGCCGAATCTGCTTTGCGACCGCCTGGGCGCCGCCACCGGTTTCCTGGAACAGGCCGAGAGTCTCGAATTCATCGGCGGTCGGCGGCTGCAGTGCGACGTCGGTATAATCGTAGCGCGCCGGGTCGGCGAGGATCCGTTTGATCAGCGCCTTTTCCCGGCGGTAGGCGCGCACGTAGCGAAGGAACTTCACCGCGCTTTCGGCCGCGAACCGGGGGTAGAAGAGCCAGGCCGGCTCGCGCCGGAACGACGGACGGCGGGCGCGGCGGCGCTTGCGGCGGATGATTCCGCCTTCGAGCGCGTGGAGGCCCTCGATCTCGTAGATCATCTTGAATTCGTTGAGGTATTGAAGCGCCTTCTTGGGGCGGTTGGCTGGCAGCCTGGCGTGGCGGCGGGCGACCGTCTCCATATGCTCCCAGGTGAAATAGGCTTTCCAGGCGGCGTGATAGGCCTCGTCCCATTCCGCATCCGACATGCGCGGATGGTGGCTGACGCGGTGGTGAAGATTATATTTGTTGAGGTCCGGATCCATCCATTCGCCGGCCTCGTGCATCCGGCGATGGTCCTCCGAGCCCGGTAGCGGCGTCAGCACGAAGAATTCGAGCACGTCGAGTGGCAGTTCGCGCTTGATGATCTCGATGTCCCGAAGGATCGATTCCTTGGTGTCCCCCGGGAAACCCAAAATGTAACCGGCGAAGGTGAAGACGCCACGCTCGTACCATTGCTGCAGCATGTGGCGATATTCGGTGATCTTATTCTGCCTTTTGTTGGCAGCGAGGAGATTGTCCGGATTGATGTTCTCTAGGCCGACGAAGACCCGCATCGCCCCGGCCCGCTTGGCCTTGTCGATGAAATTGGGGATGCGGTGGCAGAGCGTGTCCACCTGCAGGGTGAGGTTCGCCTTCAGCCCCTCGGTCTCGCGCAGGTGAATCAGCCGATCGAAGAATTCCTCCCAGTGACGGTTCCTCGCCAGATTGTCGTCGGTGATGAAGAAGGCCTTGATCCCCTGGGCGAAATTGACGCGAAGGATGGCTTCGAGATCGTCGGCGGTGCGGAAACGGCTCCTGCGCCCCTGGACGTTGATGATCGTGCAGAAGCTGCACTGGAACGGGCAGCCGCGGCCGAGGTCGAAGCTCGACCAATGCTGGATGTTGCGCTTGAGGGCGTCGGCGGGGAGCACCGGCACCGGCGCGCCGGCCAAGCTGGGAAGATCGTTGAGGTAATTGTAGACGGGCTTGAGCGTGCCATTCCAGGCGTCGCGAAGCACCTCGTCGAGCCGCCCATCCTCGCACTCGCCGGCGAAGAGCGAGCAGCCCATGTCGAGGGCTTCCTGCAGCTCCGGCGGCCGTTGCTTGAGCATCGCCAGGCTGCCGGAGACGTGGAAGCCGCCGATCACCACCGGCAACCCGGCGCGGCGGAACTCGCGGGCGAGGTCGAGCGCGCGGTCATATTGGTTGGACTGGACCCCGACCAGCCCGATCAGCGCTTTCGCGCCCCGACGCCGCAGGCGGCGCACGATGCGCGCGGGGACGACATGGCGGTTGGTCTCGTCGATCGCGGTCAGCCGGAGGGCGACGTCCGGCCCGAGCACGCGGCGTTCGGCGCAGTCGTACGCGAGCCCGTTCAGCGCCGCCAGCGAGTTCGACGGAATGAGGCCGCGCCACCAGGTGATCGGATAGCCGTCGTCGTCATAATGCGACGGCTTGATCATGATGAATTCGAGCTCGCGGGGTTCCCCCATGGACACCCGTGTAAACCGTTTCGGCTCCAGAGGCTACCATGCACCTAACGCCGGCGAAGCCGCGCAAACGGCCCAATTTCATATTCCTCTCGTCTTTTCCTACCGCGGCGTTCTAGAAGGTCGGTGATGATCAGCGAGACGCATGGGGGGGCCCTGGCCGGACGTGGAGTCGCCTTGCGCTTTGGCCGGGCGACGGCCGAGGCGAGGATCGCGGGCCTCGCCGTTGCCGCCCGCGCTGCGGCGGAGGCTTGCGCCGCCGGCGCCGGGGAAATCTGGCTCGTTGTCGACGGCGGAGGCGCCTCTCCGGGTCTGCGCGACGATCTCGCCCGCGCGTGCCCGCAAATTCCGGTTCATGTCGTCTCCGAGGTCGCGTCCCGAACGGAAATGACGCTGTTTTGCGACCGCTATCTGGTCACCGCCGCGGGCCTCGAGCGCTTTGCGCGCGCCGATGCCGGCATCCTGCTCCACGGCGGGAAACGCGTTGCGGTCAAGGGGTCCTCTGAGCCGGCGGGCTGCGTCAGCGCCGTGGCGGAGGAGACGCTCGACCTCGGCTCGCCGCGGGCGGCGGCACGCGCGATCCTGAAGGGCACCGCCAAGTCCAGCGACGGGATCATATCCGTGTTGTTCAACCGGCCGATCTCGCAGCGCATCTCCGCTTTGCTGCTTCACATCCCCGGAATTCGGCCCGGACATCTCACCGTCATCACCGCTGCGCTCGGCCTGGTCATGTTCCTCGCCTTCCTCGCGGGCGGCACGACCGGCCTGGTGCTGGGAGGGGTCCTGTTCCATGTCGCCTCGGTCGTCGACGGCGTCGACGGCGAGATCGCCCGCGCGACCTTTCGGGTCAGCCGGCGCGGCGCCCTGCTCGACACGACGGTCGACATGGCCACCAACCTGCTCTTCTATCTCGGCGTTACGATCGCCCTGACCCGGCTCTACGGGCCCGTCCATGCGGTCGCGGGAGGATGGTGCGTGATCCTCGGCCTGATCGGCCTTGCCATCATTCGCCGCCTGGTTGCGAAAGCGGGAGAAGCGGGCAGCTACGACATCATCAAGATATATTATCGCCGCCGCTATCCGGACGGTGTGCCGGCGGCCATCGTCGAGTTCATCGTGGCGATCACCAGCCGCGACTTCTTCGCCTTCGGCAACGCCCTGATCATCCTTTCAGGCGCCGGCGCGACCGTCACGTTCCTCCTCGCCGGCTGCTCGACCGTGTGGGTGGGGTTCATCCTGCTGGCCGCGCCGGCCATATCCAGGGAGGCGCACGGCCCTACGCCGGCCGCGCCGCTGGAGCTGAGCGCCGCGGAATAGGCCGAGGCTCAGCGGTAGCGGAGCCGGATCGTCGTCGATTGGCCGGTCTTGGCGACCCTGAGCCTGACGCGGTCGAAATTCGGAAGGCCGAAGAAGGTTGGGGGGTTGTTCGAGAAGCCGAATCCCTCGTCGGGCAGGCCGAGCGAGGTGCGGTCGAAGCTCCGGTCGGCGTCCGCGTCGTGATAGACCGCCAGCGCGTAGATCCCCGGGGCCGGCACGTGGATGCAGACCGGCGTGCGCCCTTGGCGCGCCGGCACCCGCCCGACATAGAGCGAGCCGCGCTTGGCGAGGAACTTGCGGCGCTCGTCCGTATAGAGGGTGACGGCAATCAGGCCCCGGCTCGAACGGACATTGTCGACGTTGACGAACAGCCGGGTCGCGCTGGGAGTGCCGGTACAGTCCTGCGCCGCGGCCGGACCGGCGAGGCCGGCGGCGCCGAAAACGAGCGGACGCAAAGCGGCGCGGGCCAAGCTACTCAACATGCTGCCATTTCTATCGGCGAAGCGGCGGCGATCAAGCCCGTACCACCGATTCCAGTTCCAGCCAGCGCGCCATCAGGGCGAGCTCAAGGTCGAGCCTCTCGCGCGTCTCGGGGGGCGCCCCCGGCTCTAGCGTCGTCTTTTGCACGCGCAGCCGCGATGCCTTGCGATCAGCCTTGAGGTCGACGCGCGCGGCCAGCCGCTCGTCCAGCAGGAAAGGCAAAACATAATAGCCGTGGGTGCGGTGCTCCGCGGGCGTGTAGATGCCGATCCGGTAATGAAAGCCGAACAGTCTCTCGGTCCGGCGGCGCTCCCAGATCAGCGGATCGAACGGCGCGAGCAGCGCCTGGCCGCGGATCCGGCGCGGGCGGCGCGCGTCGCGGTGAAGGTAAGCCGGCCGCGCCCAGCCCTCGACCGCGACCGGCGCCAGCACGCCTTCCTCGACCAGCTCCGCCACCGCCTGCTTCGCGGCTGCCGGGGCAAGCCGGTAATAATCGCGCAGCTCGGTTTCAGTGGCGATGCCGAGCGCGCGGCCCGCCTGCGCCACAAGCGCGCGCTGGGCATCGGCCTCGGGCGGCGTCGGCAGCGCGAGGATGGAGGCGGGAATGACCCGTTCGGTGAGATCGTAGACGCGCTCGAAGCTGGCGCGGCGGCTCGCCGTTGTGATCCGGCCCGCCCAGAACAGCCATTCGAGCGCCCGCTTGGTGTGTCCCCATTCCCACCAGCCGCCTTTGCCCCGCCCCTCCTCGAAATCGGAGGCGGCGAGCGGTCCATCGGCGCGGAGGCGGGCGAGCACCGCTTCCGCTTCCCCCCGCCGCTCGCGCGCGAAGGCCCGGACATGACCCCAGCCGATGTCGCCCCGTTCGGCCCGCGCCATTCGCCAACGCAGCAGGGGATGCGCGGCGAGCGGCAGCAGCGAGGCCTCGTGGGCCCAATATTCGAACAGCCGCCGCTCGCTCCGCTGGCCCCAGGCGGCGCGGTCGAGGAGGGAGCGGTCATAGGGGCCGAGCCGCGAAAAGGCGGGCAGATAATGGGCCCGCACCAGCACGTTGACGCTGTCGATCTGGTGGAGCCCGAGCCGTCCGAGGGTCGCGGCGAGCTGACGGCGAGTCACATGCTCGGGCCGCGGCTCACCGAACCCCTGCGCCGCCAGCGCGACGCGCCGCGCGCAGGCCAGCGAAACGCGCTCGGTCACGCCCGCCGGTTCTTTATCCAGATCGATACGAGGATCAGCGCAAAGGCGGCCAGCCGTAGGAGATAGAGCCAGCTGCGCTCCTCGATCGGAATGCTGGTGAAGGTCAGCAGCGCCTGACCGAGGCCGAGCAGCCAGAAAGCGAGGGCGAAGGCGAGGAACAGGCCTTCGCGGGTCCGCTTCCAGAATCGCAGGAAGAACAGGCCGGCAACGACGAAGCCGATCGTGATCGCACCGGAGAGGAAAGCGAACAGCGTGTGCACGTCAGTCCTCCACGTCCCAGATGAATCCGAACAGCAAGACCCCTATCGCGGCCAGGGCGAGCAGGTACCGCGGAAGCCGGAAGTCGATATTCGGCAGGACGAGCAGGTCTAAGATCACCAGCAGGTTGTTGCCGGCGAGGAACAGGAAGCAGAGTGCGCTCCAGAACAGCAGACGCGCGCCGGTCCGGCGGTAGCTTCGCGCGAGCAGCAGCGCACAGGCCGCGCTGGTCAGCAGGCAGAGCAGGTAGACCGCGGCCGGAAACCAGGTCGCCATCGGCTCAATCCTTCCTGAACCGGAAGGCGTCCGCAAAAGCGGTGGCTGCGGGATTGGCGGCGGCGACGATCGTCCGACGCACGGCGTCGGGGCTCTTGACGTAGAGCGCCGCCGCCGCCTCGACCAGCCGGTCAAGCTCGTCCGAGGCCGGCTGGTAACGCGCCGACCCGTCCGGATCGGCGAGCACCAGTCCCGCCGCCGTCAACGACCCGACGCTTTGCGTGACCACCAGATCGCTTCCCCTCAGGCCCGCCACCATCTCGTCATGTAGCAGGCGGCGGTCGCGCTTCTGCCTTAGAAAGCACAGCAATTCCAGTGCCCAGACCGACCGGAAGGTGGCGCGGATGAAGCTCGAGACGTCCTGTTCCGGCAGCATTGATCTCGTCGATTCGCGGCGCGCCACAGTTGCGCGTCGGTTCGTCCCCGCCCGCCGGCCTCTCTATCCGGTGGCGCGGCGGAGGCAAGACGGGCCGACTGGATAATCGCCCGGACCGCAATTTTCACAGGTGGAATTTTTCAACCTTGGGCTATGATGATCGAACGGGCGGGGGCCTGGCACTGGTTTCGGGCGGGGGAAGACGCACGAAGGAGTGGAGAGTGAACGTACAGGCCCCGCGCGATTTCCTCGATCGCCGCCAGCTCCTCAGCGCGCTCCGCAGCTTCCGCCGCGGCGACTTCACGGTCCGCCTCTCCGAGGATCTGCCGGGCGACGACGGCGAAATCGCCCGTTTGTTCAACGAAACCGTTTCCCTCAACGAGCAGATGACCGACGAGCTGGAACGGCTCTCGCAGGTGGTCGGCAAGGAAGGCAAGATCAGCCAGCGCGGCCGCGTCAAGGCGGCGACCGGCGGCTGGGAATCGGCGATTCGCTCGGTCAACGAGCTGATCGAGGACATGGTCCAGCCGACCGCCGAAGTGGCGCGCGTGATCGGCGCGGTCGCCAAGGGCGACCTCTCGCAATCGATGACGGTCGAGATCGACGGCCGACCGCTGCGCGGCGAGTTCCTGCGCATCGGCAAGATCGTGAACACGATGGTGGAGCAGCTCGCCTCCTTCGCCTCCGAGGTGACCCGCGTCGCCCGCGAGGTCGGAACCGAGGGCAAGCTCGGCGGCCAGGCCAATGTGAAGGGCGTCGCCGGCACCTGGAAGGACCTCACCGACAACGTCAACGCCATGGCGACCAACCTGACCGGCCAGGTGCGCAACATCGCCGAGGTGACCACCGCCGTGGCCAGCGGCGACCTGTCCAAGAAGATCACGGTCGAGGTGAAGGGCGAGATCCTCGAGCTCAAGAACACGATCAACGTCATGGTCGATCAGCTCAACTCGTTCGCGAGCGAGGTGACGCGCGTCGCGCGCGAGGTGGGCACCGAGGGCAAATTGGGCGGCCAGGCGCGGGTCGAAGGCGTCGCCGGCACCTGGAAGGACCTCACCGACAACGTCAACCTGATGGCCGAGAACCTGACCGGCCAGGTGCGCAACATCGCCGAGGTGACCACCGCCGTCGCCTCGGGCGACCTGTCGAAGAAGATCACCGTCGACGTGAAGGGCGAGATCCTCGAGCTCAAGAACACGATCAACACGATGGTCGACCAGCTCAACGCCTTCGCGTCCGAGGTGACCCGTGTGGCGAGGGAGGTCGGAACCGAGGGCAAGCTCGGCGGCCAGGCTCAGGTGCCGGGCGTCGGCGGAACCTGGAAGGACCTGACCGACAACGTCAACCTGATGGCCGACAACCTCACCGGGCAGGTCCGCAACATCGCCGAGGTGACGACCGCGGTGGCCTCGGGCGACCTGTCGAAGAAGATCACGGTCGACGTGAAGGGCGAGATCCTCGAGCTCAAGAACACGATCAACACCATGGTCGACCAGCTCAACGGCTTCGCCTCCGAGGTGACCCGCGTGGCGAGGGAGGTCGGAACCGAGGGTAAGCTCGGCGGCCAGGCGCAGGTCCCCGGAGTCGCCGGCACCTGGGCGGACCTCACCGACAACGTCAACCTGATGGCGGCGAACCTCACCGGCCAGGTCCGCAACATTGCCGAGGTGACCACCGCGGTCGCGCGCGGCGACCTCTCCAAGAAGATCACGGTCGACGTGAAGGGCGAGATCCTCGAGCTCAAGAACACGATCAACGTCATGGTCGACCAGCTCAACTCGTTCGCCTCGGAGGTGACGCGCGTGGCGCGCGAGGTCGGCTCGGAAGGAAAGCTTGGCGGCCAGGCGCGGGTGGAAGGCGTCGCTGGCACCTGGGCGGACCTCACCGACAATGTCAACGCGATGGCCGGCAACCTCACCGGGCAGGTCCGCAACATCGCCGAGGTGACCACCGCGGTGGCGTCGGGCGACCTGTCCAAGAAGATCACTGTCGAGGTGAAGGGCGAGATCCTGGAGCTGAAGAACACCATCAACACCATGGTCGACCAGCTCAACTCGTTTGCCTCCGAGGTCAGCCGCGTGGCGCGCGAGGTCGGCTCGGAAGGCAAATTGGGCGGCCAGGCCAAGGTCGAGGGGGTCGGCGGCACCTGGAAGGACCTCACCAACAACGTCAACGAGCTCGCCGCCAACCTGACCGGCCAGGTCCGCAACATCGCCGAGGTGACGACGGCGGTGGCATTGGGCGACCTCTCCAAGAAGATTACCGTCGACGTGCGCGGCGAGATCCTCGAGCTGAAGAACACGATCAACGTCATGGTCGACCAGCTCAACGGCTTCGCCTCCGAGGTGACCCGCGTCGCCCGCGAGGTCGGCACGGAGGGCAAATTGGGCGGCCAGGCCCAGGTCCCCGGAGTCGCCGGCACCTGGAAAGACCTCACCGACAACGTCAACCTGATGGCCGAGAACCTGACCGGCCAGGTCCGCAACATTGCCGACGTCACCACCGCCGTCGCCCGCGGGGACCTTTCCAAGAAGATCACCGTCGACGTGAAGGGCGAGATCCTCGAGCTCAAGAACACGATCAACGTCATGGTCGACCAGCTCAACGGCTTCGCCTCGGAGGTGACTCGCGTCGCCCGCGAGGTCGGCACCGAAGGCAAGCTCGGCGGCCAGGCGCAGGTCCCCGGCGTCGGCGGGACGTGGAAGGACCTCACCGACAACGTCAACCTGATGGCGACCAACTTGACGAACCAGGTGCGCGGCATCGCGGACGTCGTCACCGCCGTCGCCCAGGGCAATTTGAAGCGCAAGCTGACGGTTGACGCCAAGGGCGAGATCGCGGCTCTGGCCGAAACCATCAACTTCATGATCGAGACTCTCGCGACCTTCGCCGACCAGGTGACCAACATGGCCCGCGAGGTCGGCATCGAAGGCAAGCTGGGCGGCCAGGCGCGCGTGCCCGGCGCCGCCGGCCTGTGGCGCGACCTCACCGACAACGTCAATCAGCTCGCAGCGAACCTAACCAACCAGGTTCGCTCGATCGCCGACGTCGCAACCGCGGTGACCAAGGGCGACCTCACCCGCTCGATCGCGGTCGAGGCATCGGGCGAGATGGCCGCGCTCAAGGACAATATCAACGAGATGATCCGCAACCTGAAGGAGCAGACCCTGAAGAATGCGGAGCAGGACTGGCTCAAGACCAACCTCGCGCGCTTCTCGCGGATGCTCCAGGGCGAGCGCGACCTCGCCACCGTCTCGAACCTGATCATGTCCGAGCTGGCGCCGCTGGTGAACGCCCAGTACGGCGTCTTCTACGTCACTAAGCGCGAGGAGGAAGAGACCAAACTGGAGCTGGTCGCAAGCTACGGCGCGGAGAGCCACGAGGCGCTCCGCCGCGAGTTCCGGCTGCGCGAGGGCCTGGTCGGCCAGGCCGCCGCCGACAAGCGGCCGATCCTGCTCCAGAACGTGCCGGGCGACTTCATCCGCATCGGCTCCGGCCTCGGCCACGCCGCGCCCGCCAACATCAACATCCTGCCGGCTCTGTTCGAGGACGACGTCAAGGCGGTGATCGAACTGGCCTCGTTCGGCGAGTTCAACGAGACCCACCAGAGCTTCCTCGACCAGCTGATGGAATCGGTCGGCATCGTCCTCAACACCATCGCCGCGACGATGCGCACCGAGGGCCTCCTCAAGCAGTCGCAGCTGCTCACCCAGGAGCTGCAGGCCCGCCAGACCGAGCTCACGACCAAGCAGGAGGAATTGCACGCCACCAACGAGGAGCTCCAGGAAAAGGCACAGCTGCTCGAGAACGAGAAACGTCAGGTCGAGGCCAAGAATCTCGAAATCGACATGGCCCGCCGCGCGGTCGAGGAGAAAGCCGAGCAGCTGGCCCTGACCTCGAAATACAAGTCGGAGTTCCTGGCCAACATGTCGCACGAGCTGCGCACGCCGTTGAACTCGCTGCTGATCCTCTCGAAGCTGCTCGCCGACAATCCGCAGGGCAACCTCAACGAGAAACAGACCGAGTTCGCCCGCACCATTCACTCCGCGGGTTCGGACCTGCTCAGCCTGATCAACGACATTCTCGACCTGTCGAAGATCGAATCGGGCACCGTCTCGATCGAGCTCGGCGACATGCGGATGCGCAGCCTCCGCCAGCATATGGAGCGTACTTTCCGCCAGCTCGCCGCCGACAAGGCCCTCGAGTTCGACGTTCAGTTCGACGACAACCTGCCCGATTCGATCCGCACCGACGAAAAGCGGCTGCAGCAGGTCGTGCTGAACCTGCTCTCCAACGCCTTCAAATTCACGTCTCACGGCAGCGTCACGCTCGCCGTGAGCTGCGTCGACCGCGGGTGGAGCACCAATCACCCGGTACTCCGCAACGTCGACAAGGCGGTCGAGATCGCCGTCACCGACACCGGCATCGGCATCCCGGAGGACAAGCAGAAGCTGATCTTCGAGGCCTTCCAGCAGGCCGACGGCACCACCAGCCGCAAATATGGCGGCACCGGCCTCGGCCTCTCGATCAGCCGCGAGATCGCGCGCCTGCTCGGCGGCGAGCTGCAGGTGCGGTCGAAGCCCGGCGAAGGCTCGACCTTCACCTTGTTCGTGCCGCTCGAGGCGGCGGCCGTCGCCGCGCCGAGGGATCGGCCACCACCCGCCCGCTACGAGAATAGCGGCGCCTCGGTGCCGACGGCGCTTCCGGCGACGCTGGAAGTAACCGACGACCGCGACAATCTCGGCGGCGATCCGTTCGTGCTGATCGTCGAGGACGACGTCACCTTCGCCTCGATCCTGCTCGACCTCGCCCATGAGGCGGGGCTCAAGGGCGTGATCTCGCCGGCCGGCTCGGGCACGCTGGCGATGGCGCGCAAGCTTCAGCCGGACGCGATCACGCTCGATCTCGGCCTCGACGACATCAACGGCTTCGTCCTCCTTGACCTCCTCAAGCACGATTCCGAGACCGGCGAGATCCCGATCCACGTCATTTCGGGCGCCGACGAGGTCTCGTCGGTGACGGCGATGGGCGCCTATGGGGTGACCGGCAAGCCAGCGGACCACGACGAGCTGGCCTCGGTGTTCAGCCGGATCGAGGCCGACGCGCGGCAGCGCCGTCGCCGTCGCCGCGGCCGCGGCCGCGCCGACGAGGCCCAGCCCAAGCCGCGGCAGCTGCCCGAGCTCGCCGGGGCCAAGATCCTGATCGTCGACGACGACATCCGCAACATCTATTCGCTGACCAGCGTGCTTGAGAGCTACGACGTCGAGGTGCTCCACGCCGAGCGCGGCCGCGACGGCATTCTCATCCTCGAGCAGACGCCCGGCGTCGATATCGCCCTGATCGACATCATGATGCCGGAGATGGACGGCTACGAGACGATGCAGCAGATCCGCGAACGGCCGGAGCTGGCCAGCCTGCCGCTGATCGCCGTCACCGCCAAGGCGATGAAGGGCGATCGCCAGAAGTGCCTCGACGCCGGCGCTTCCGACTATATCGCCAAGCCGGTCGACATCGAGCTGCTGCTGGCCCTTCTCAGGGTATGGATCGGCAAGAACCGAAGCCGCGCCGCGGCGGGGTCGCGACCGCTTCAGCCGGTGCCGACGGCGGCGGAGTGAGACGATGAAGCCCGACCCGCAGGCGCCTCCCCCGGCCGCCCCGGCCGCGGCCGCCGATCCCGCTTCAAGCGAGGAGACGGGGCCGGCCTCGGCGCCGCAAGCGCGCGTGCTGGTCGTCGACGACGACGACCATAACCTGCTCGCCATCCGCACCGTGCTGGAGGATTTGGCGGAGGTCGAGGTCGCCTCCTCGGGCGACGAGGCGCTCAGGCACCTGCTCAAGGGCGAGTTCGCGGTGATCCTGCTCGACGTCTACATGCCCGGCATGGATGGCTACGAGACCGCCCAGATCATCCGCGGGCGCGAGCAGACCAAGCGCATTCCGATCGTCTTCCTGTCCGCCGTCAACAAGGAAAAAGAGCATCTGATGCGCGGCTATGCGATGGGCGCGGTCGACTATGTGTTCAAGCCGGTCGAGCCGGTTGTGCTGCGCTCCAAGGTGGCCGTGTTCGTCGACCTGTTCAAGATGAAGGAGGAGATCCAGCGCAAGGCGGCACAGGAGCAGAGGCTGCTCGACGCCAATCTGCGCGCCAATGCCGAGCGCCTGAGGATCGAGCAGGAGCTGCGCCTCGCCGAACAGCGCCAGGCCGCGATCATCGCCTCGCTGCCGATCGTCCTCTATCTCGAGAGCGACGGCGCGGCCCCGCGAGTGCCCCAGTTCGTCGGCGGCAACTTCACCGCTCTCACCGGTTTTCCGTTCGACGCGGTCGAGGCGCAGCCGACCTTGTGGGCCGACCGGCTTCACCCCGACGACCGCGAGCGCGCCCTCGGCGCTCTGCGCGACCGCAACCGGACCGGCGCGATGGCGATCGAATATCGCTGGCAGTGCGCCGACGGCCATTACAAGCACTTCCTCGACCAGGCGGTGCTGCTTCGCCCCGCCGACGGCGCCGCCGCCCAATATGCCGGCACGCTGCTCGACGTCACCGACCGCAAGGATCTCGAGAAACAATTGCTCGAGGCCCGCAAGATGGACGCGATCGGCAAGCTGACCGGAGGCATCGCCCACGATTTCAACAACCTGCTCGCCGCCGTGCTCGGCGGCCTCGGGCTGATCGAGCGCCGTTTGCCGCTCGACGAGGAGCAGAGGAAGGTGATCGGCATGACCCGGCGGGCGGCCGAGCAGGGCTCCGAGCTGGTCAAGCGCCTGCTCGCTTTCGCCCGGCGCCAGCAGCTCCAGCCGGATTCGGTCGACATCCGCCGCCTCTCCGCGACCGTCACCGATCTCCTCGCCCATACGCTCGGCGGCCTGGTGCGCCTCGAATGGCGCGCCGAATCCGAAATTTGGAACGCCTATGCCGACAGCACCCAGCTCGAGCTGGCGCTGATGAACCTGATCATCAACGCCCGCGACGCGATGCCGAAGGGCGGCACGATCATCGTCACCGCGCGCAACGCCGAGGCGGGTCACGGCAATCCGCTCGGCCTCCCCGCCGGCGACTATGTCGTGCTGGCCGTAGCCGACGACGGCAGCGGCATCCCCGCGGCGATCCTCGAGCAGGTCACCGAACCCTTTTTCACCACCAAGGCGGTCGGCAAGGGCACCGGCCTCGGCCTCTCGATGGTCTATGGCTTCGCCCACCAATCCGGCGGAGCGATCGAGATCGACAGCCAGGAGGGCGAGGGAACCACGGTGGCGATCTGGCTGCCGCGCGCCCCGGCCGCGGGAGCGCCGGGCGAGGAGCCGGTCTCGGCTCCGGCCGAAACGGCGCCGGCGGAGCGTCCGTTGCGCATCCTGCTGGTCGACGATCATGACGCGGTTCGCGAGACCACCGCGGGGATGCTGTGCGACCTCGGCCACCAGGTCGAGACAGCGGCTGACGGGCCCGGCCTGCTTCACAAGCTCGAGGCCGCGCCCGCCGATTACGACCTCATCATCACCGATTATGCGATGCCCCTGCTGTCCGGCGCCGACGTGCTCAAGCAGGCGCGCGAAATCCGGCCGGGCATGCCCGGCATCATCATCAGCGGCTATGCCGACAGCCGCTCGATCGCCCGGCCGGCGAACGAGGCGGTCGTGCTGACCAAGCCCTTCACCCTCGACCAGATGAAGACCGCGATCGGCGCCGTCAGCACGGGCTGCCGCGAGCCCCTGCCGACCCTGTAGCGCCGGTCCCCACTACCGTCTCCGCTCCCCGAAAGCGTTCCTCGAGCCAGCGGCAAACCGAAGGATATCATTGCTGGCGTATTCCTTGCGGGGATGGCGGACCGGCTGCCGACCGCCAGGGAATTCATCGCCATTTTCCGAGCCGCATTGCTTGCTCCGGAATTGTATCAACCTCCAAATTAGCCTACCGGGCGGCATGCCGCCTGAAGCCGACACGCTGAGCGGACCTGCTCTGGGAAACACCCTCGGACAATTCGATCTCTACGGGAAGGCCTGGTCCTTCTGCAGGACATGATCAAACTGCTCGGCCGGGGGAGCTGAATCCCCGGGGCGCGCCCGGGCGCGGCATCACCGCGACGCTGGAGCCGCGAAGCTGGCGGTAAGTGGCGGAGAGGGAGGGATTCGAACCCTCGGAACCCTTGCGGGCTCAACGGTTTTCGAGACCGCCCCGATCGACCACTCCGGCACCTCTCCGCATGGGGATTGGGCCCCAGCGTGCAGCGGGGGCCGGTCGACAGGCGGGGCGCTTAGCCCAAGCGTTCCGGCTTGCCAAGCTCTCGCCGCCCTGCGGCGCGCTTGCCTGCCCGGCCGCATCGCCTACATAGGAAGGATGGAACGGACCGACCGCTTTTCCCAGGGCAAGGACGCCGGGCCGCCGCTGGCGCCGGCGGTGGCCCACGCCCGCTTCGCCATCGGCGAGGTCGTCCGCCACCGGCTGTTCGACTTTCGCGGAGTCATCTTCGACGTCGATCCGGTCTTCGCCAATTCCGACGAATGGTATGAGGCGATCCCCGAGGAGATCCGTCCGGCCAAGGACCAGCCTTTCTACCATCTCCTCGCCGAGAACGGGGAGTCGAGCTACACTGCCTATGTCAGCCAGCAGAATCTGCTTGCCGACGACAGCGACGAGCCGGTCGACCATCCCGCCATCGCCGGCCTGTTCGACACCGTCGCGAAGGGCCGCTACCGCTTGAAGCGCGAGCACCGTCACTGACCCGGAGCGGTCGTACCGGCGAAGGCCGGGACGCGGTGGGCGAGGTCGGCGGCGCCGTTTCCGCGCCGTGGCGCAGCCTTCGCCCCGGGCGACGATCTGGTTGACACTCGGGGCCCGCTCCAGTAGCAGCCCCCTCTCCCGCGCGGGGGTTCGGCCGCGGCCGGCGAGTTGCGCGGTAAAAGCTTTGAAAGTGATGGAAAGAGCCATGTTCGCAGTCGTGCGCACGGGCGGCAAGCAGTATCGCGTCGCCGCCGGAGACAAGATCGTCGTCGAGAAGCTCGCCGGGGAGGCGGGCGACACCGTCCAGCTGGGCGACGTCCTGCTCGCCGGCGAAGGCGCCGAACTGCGGCCGACCGAGGGCCTCACCGTCTCGGCTGAGATCATCGCCCAGGCCAAGGCCGACAAAGTGATCGTGTTCAAGAAGCGCCGCCGCCACAATTACCGGCGCAAGAAGGGCCATCGCCAGCAGCATACGATCCTTCGGATCCTCGCGATCGGCGACCTGAAGGCGGAGAAGCCCAAGAAGGCCAAGGCCGAAAAGCCGGCCGATGCCGACGCCTTCCCGACCGCGGTCGACAGCCAGGTCACGGACATCGTCGCCGAGGCTGCCGCCCCGAAGAAGGCGAAGGCGAAGAAGGCGGATGCTCCGGCGGCGACCGAGGCCCGTGCCCAGGAGCCTCTGAAGATCGAGGGCGCCGAGAGCGAGCAGGTCGACGCCCCCGCAAAGGCCAAGAAAAAGGCCTCCCCGAAGAAGCCAGCGTCTGATAAGGGCGCGTAAACCCTGGAAGAGTTAGAGTTCAGTCATGGCACATAAGAAAGCAGGCGGATCCTCACGCAACGGTCGCGACAGCGCCGGCCGTCGCCTCGGAGTCAAGAAGTTCGGCGGAGAGTCCGTGCTCGCCGGCAACATCATCGTGCGTCAACGCGGGACCCGCTGGTATCCGGGCTCGAACGTCGGCATCGGCAAGGACCATACCCTCTTTGCGCTTACCGACGGCCGGGTCTCGTTCCGCGACGGGAAGCTCGGCCGCAAATATGTCTGCGTGGACATGTTTACCGACGCGGCACAATAGGGACGATCGAGAAAGGGTCGTCCCCCGGAGGGGCGGCTCCAGGTCTCAGTTGAGAACCGAATTCGAGGGAGAGGAGCCGCCGGGTTCCTCTCCTTTTTTCGTTCTCCCTCGAAACTGTCGCTCTCCTGGAACGCGAAAGGAGGCGGCGAAGGGAGGACGTGATGTTCGCGAGAACCGAAAGACTGCTGCTGCGGCCGGGCTGGAGCCAGGACGCCCCCGCCCTGTTCGACGCGATCGGCGACGAGCGCATCGTCCGCAACCTCGCGACGGCGCCCTGGCCCTATCGGCCCGAGGACGCCGAGGCCTGGCTCGCGACCGAGCGCAAGCCGTCCGAGCCGTCGCTGCTCGTCTTCCTCCATGGCGGCGGCGCGCCCGAGCTGATCGGCGCGGTCGGCTTCGGCCGCCGGCCCACCGGCGAGACCGAGTTCGGCTATTGGATCGCCCACCGGC
>Ga0196963_10000767_pt1 | contig 25126 bp, 18 predicted proteins | sample S1_5metaG_FD_148600 | JGI IMG/M metagenome (GOLD analysis project Ga0196963, IMG submission 148600) | Soil microbial communities from Anza Borrego desert, Southern California, United States - S1_5 | ecosystem: Environmental > Terrestrial > Soil > Desert | place: USA: California | collected...
TGCCAGTCGCGCGCCGACGAGGTCGTCTCGATCGAGATGGCCGGGCCGGTGACGGCCTTGGCCCGGGTGCATTGCACGATCGCGCCGAAGCGCTTCACGGACCTGCTGACCCTGGTGCGCCTGGACGGGCGCTGGCAGATCCTGGCGAAGGTCTTCCACTTCGAGCTGGAAGCGCCGGCGCGCTGACTCAGCGATCAGCGATCAGCGATCAGCGATCAGCGATCAGCGATCAGCGATCAGCGATCAGCGGCCACGGCCGCGGGCCCGCAAGAAGAGAGACCCCGCGGCGTGCCGTGACGCCTCCCCCACCACTACTCCGCCGCGCCCGGCGCAACAGCCGCCGCACCACCCCCATGATGGAACCGGCGCCGCCAGCGCGACATGAACCATTGGTGGACGTCATCGACGAAGGTGAACACCACCGGAATCACCAGCAGGCTGAGGAAGGTGGAGGTGATCAGCCCGCCGATCACGACGATGGCCATCGGCGAGCGGAAACTCGGGTCCACGCCCAGCCCCAGGGCGATCGGCATCATGCCGGCCCCCATCGCGATCGTCGTCATCACGATCGGCCGCGCGCGCTTGCGGCAGGCGTCGAGCATCGCGTCCCAGCGGTTCAGGCCATGGTCGCGGCGGGCGATGATGACGTAGTCGACGAGCAGGATGGAGTTCTTCGTCGCGATGCCCATCAGCATGATCATGCCGATCATCGAGGGCATGGACAGCGAACTCTGAGCGATGAACAGCGCCAGGAAGGCGCCCGGCACCGACAGCACCAGCGCCGCCAGGATGGTCACCGGCTGCACGAAGTCCTTGAACAGCAGCACCAGCACCACGTAGATGCACAGCACGCCGGCCACCATCGCCAGCAGGAAGCCGCCGAAGAGATCGGCCATGGCCTCGGCATCACCGACCGAGCGGCGGCTGACGCCTTGCGGCAGGTTCTGCAGGCTGGGCAGCGCCATCGCGCGCTGTTCCACCTCGCCCAGCGGCTGGCCGTTCAGCTCGATCTCGAAGTTGACGTTGCGCTGGCGGTCGAAGCGGTCGATCTGCGCCGGGCCGGCATCGACCGACAGCGTCGCGACGTTGCCCAGCATCACCGGCCCCTTGGCGCCGGGCACCGGCAGGCGCGCCAGCAGCTCGATGTCCTGCCGCGCCTCGGCGGGCAACCGCACCACCACCGGAACCTGGCGCTGCGACAGGTTGAGCTTGGCCAGGCCCTGGTCGTAGTCGCCCGCGGTGGCGATGCGCAGCGCATCGGCCAGGCCGGCGGAGGTGACCCCCAGGTCGGACATGCGCGCGAAGTCGGGCCGCACGATCAGCTCCGGCCGCTGCAGGCTGGAGGTGGACGTGATGTTGCCGATGCCGGGGATGCCGCGCAGCTCGCGCTCGACCAGGCGCGCATGCTGCTGCAGCGTGGCGCCATCGTCGCCGGCCAGCACCAGCACGTACTTCTCGGCCGAGCCGCCGAAGGCCACCTTGACCTGCGCGCCGGGCACCACCTGCAGCGCATCGCGCAGCTGGGCCTCGATGTCCTGCTTGCTGATGCCCGAGCGCTCCTGGCGCGGCGTCATGTTGATCGTCAGCACCGCCTTGCGCACCTCGGCCGCGCCCGCCGGCGCAAACGGATCGGCGCCGGACTTGCCGCCGCCGATCGCGGTGTAGACCATCTTCACGTGGGGGTGCCGGGCGATGATGCCGCGTGCCTGCTCGGCGGTCTTCAGCGTCTGCTGCAGCGTGGACCCAGGCGGCAAAGTGAGCGTCACCTGCGTCTGCGAGAGGTCGTCCGGCGGGATGAAGCCGGTGGGCAGCAGCGGCACCAGCATGAACGAGCCGAAGAAGAACACCAGCACGCCCAGCACGGTCCACCAGCGGTGCCGCAGGCACCAGGCCGCCCAACGGCCGTAGATCTTCAGCCAGCTTGCTTCACGCTGCGGCTTCTTCGGCGGCTTCATCAGGTAGGCCGCCATCATCGGCGTCAGCATGCGGGCCACGACGAGCGAGAAGAACACCGCAATCGCCGCGGTCCAGCCAAACTGCACGAAGAAGCGGCCGACGATGCCGCTCATGAAAGCCGTGGGCAGGAACACCGCGATCAGCGTGAAGGTGGTGGCGATGACCGCCATGCCGATCTCGTCGGCCGCCTCCATCGCCGCCTGGTAGGGCGTCTTGCCCTGGGCCAGGTGGCGCATGATGTTCTCGATCTCGACGATCGCGTCGTCGACCAGGATGCCCACCACGAGCGACAGCGAGATCAGCGTGACGCCGTTGAGCGTGAAGCCCAGCAGGTGCATGGCCGCGAAGGTGGGGATGGCCGACAGCGGCAGCGCGGCCGCGGCCACCAGCGTGGCGCGCGCGTCGCGCAGGAACAGGAAGACCACCAGCACCGCCAGCGCCGCGCCTTCGTACAGCAGCTTCATCGAGCCTTCGAAGCCTTCGCGCGCGGGGTCGACGAAGTTGAAGGCCTCGGTCACCGTGACGTCGGGGTGGCGCTTCCTCAGCCCGTCCAGCGCCGCCTGCACGCCTTCGGCCACGTCCAGCTCGCCGGCCCCGCGCGAGCGCGAGATCTCGAAGCCGACCACCGGCTTGCCGTTCAGCAGCGCAACCTGGCGGCGCTCGGCCACGGTGTCCGACACGGTCGCCACCTGGTCCAGCCGGATGCGCCGGCCATCGGACAGCGGGATCTCCATGCGCGCCAGTTCGTCAGCCGACTGCACGGTGGCCAGCGTGCGCACCGACTGCTCTGCGCCGCCGATGTCGGCGCGGCCGCCGGAGGCGTCCTGCTGCATCGCGCGCAGCTGGCGCGAGATGTCGCTGGCGGTGGCGTTCAGCGCCAAGAGGCGCGCGGGGTCGATCTCGACGCGCACCTCGCGGCTCACGCCGCCGACGCGCGCCACCGCGCCCACGCCCTTGACCGCCAGCAGCGTCTTCGCCACCTCGTTGTCGACGAACCAGGACAGCGCCTCGTCGTCCATGCGGCTGGACGCCACGGTGAAGGTCAGGATCGGCGTGCCGGCCAGGTCGGCCTTGGCGATGATGGGGTCACGCAGGTCGGCCGGCAGGTCCGACCGCACGCGCGAGACGGCCGAGCGCACGTCGTCGACCGCCTCCTGCACCGGCTTCTCGAGCTGGAACTCGGTGGTGATGACGACGAGGCCGTCACTGATGCTGGCGTAGATGTGCTTGACGCCTTGGACGCTGGCGATCGAGTCTTCGATCTTGCGCGCGACCTCGGTCTCCAGCTGCCCCGGCGCCGCGCCCGGCAGCGCGGCGGTGACGACGACCATCGGCAGGTCGATGTCGGGGAAGTTCTGGATCTTCATCGCCTTGAAGCCCAGCAGCCCGGCCAGCGTCAGCAGCATGAACAGCATCAGCGACGGGATCGGGTTGCGGATCGACCAGGCGGAAACGTTGATGCCGATGCCGCCGGCCGGGTGGGCCGGCGACGGCGCGTGCGCGGCCTGCGGCGCCTGCGGTGCGTCCGGGGTGCTCACTGGACCACCTTGACCAGGTCGCCGTCGGCGAGGAAGGCCCCACCGGACGCCACGACCCGCGCGTCCGCGCCGAGCCCGCTGGTGATCTCGACGCGGTCGCCGACGCGGCGGCCGACGCCGACCTTGGTGAGGCTGACCTTGCCGTCCGCGCCGAGGCGGTGCACGTAGCTGAAGCCGTCGCGCAGCAGCACCGCGGTCTGCGGCAAGGTCAGGCCGGGGGACGAGCCGAAGGCGAATTCACCGCGCGCGAACATGCCGGCCCGCGCATCGCTGCCGGGATTCAGGTCGACGTAAACGAGGCCGTTGCGGGTCTGCGCATCGACCACCGGGCCGACGATGCGCACCTTGCCCTTGACGGCCTGGCCGCTGGCGGTGGTCACCGTCGCCTCCAGGCCGGGCTTGAGCCGCACCATGTCGCCCGCCGGCACCTCGGCACGCCACTCCAGGCGCCCGCGCCGGATCAGGCGGAAAAGCTCCTGGCCGGGCTGGGCCATCGCGCCCTCGGTGGCCCAGCGGGCGCTGATCAGGCCGTCGTCGGGCGCGACGATGCGGGTCTGCGCCAGCCGCACCTCGTCGGCCCGCACCCGCGCGCGCGCCGACTCCACCCGCGCCTTCGCGGTGCGCTCGGCGGTCAGCATCTGCGTGACCTGGGCCTGGCTGTAGGCGCCGCTGGCGGCCAGCTGGCGGCCGCGGTCGGCCTGGGCGGTGGCCTCGGCCAGCAGCGCCTCGGCCTCGGCCAGCGCGGCCTTGCTCTGCGCCAGCTCGGCCGCCAGCGTGTCGGACGACAGGCGCGCCAGCAGCTGGCCGCGCTTGACGCGGTCGCCCACGGCGGCACGCACCTCGACCAGGCGCAGACCGGCGGTTTCGGCGCCGATCACCGCTTCCTGCCACGGGCCGATGCTGCCGGCCGCCTGCAGCTTCAGCGGCCACTCGCTCTTCTGCGGCGTCGTCGCCTGCACCGTCAGCGCCGTGCGCGCGGGGGCCGAGCCGGCGTTGGACGACGGCGCCGCCGCCGCCGGGCCCTGCGCGGTCACCGGCCGCATCAGCAAGGCCAGCGCCAGCACGGCCGCCGCCGGCAGCATCGGCAGCACCGGGCGCCAGTAACGCGCGCAGATCGAGCAAATGAAGTCGGGAAGCGGTCGCGTCACGGGCATGGAGGAGGCAGCGGACGGTGGCGGAACCGGCCATGTTGACACGCCGGAGCGGCGGCTCCGTTTCAGCTCCCCGCAGCAAGTCGGGGGATGGGAGAGATGGCTGCGCTTCGATTGCCATTTCTATCGATTTCACGCGCCTTCCGAAGCCACAATCACCCGCCAGTGCCGACCATCCAGAAGTCGGCGAATGGATGCGCGTCGCCGTGAAATCAGGCAAGGTTCCCGTGCGGCTCTTGGCCGAGATCGCCGCCATCGTGGCGCTGATCGAGGCGGGGCTGATGCTGTGGCTGCCGCGCCTGCTGCCGGCGCCGCTCGGCAGCTGCGCCGCATGGATGAATGCGGCGCTGCTGGTCATGCTGGCCACGCCGGCGCTGTACTGGCGCTGCATGCGGGCGACGCGGCGCGCCGGCTTGCTGGCCGCCGCACGCCAGGCGGGCAGCCCGGTCGCCGCCGCCGGAGAACCCGGCGCCGCACTGGCCGGCAGCGCATGGCGCCGGCGGCGCGCCGCCCTGGTGATGACCGCGCTGGCGCAACTCGCCGGCCTGGCCTTGACCGCGCTGGCGATGCACTGGACCGCCACCGGCATCGAGGACGAAGCCCGCAACCGCTTCGAACGCCACGTCGAGCGCCTGCAGGCCGAAGTGCAGCGCCGCTTCAACCAGCCGGTCTACGGGCTGATGGGCGCGCGCGGAGCCTACGCCGCCAGCGGCCGCATCGATCGCGAATCGCTCGCCGCCTACACCGGCGCGCGCGACCTGCCGCGCGAATTCCCCGGCCTGCTCGGCTTCGGCTTCATCGAGCGTGTCGAGCGCACACGGCTCGACGACTTCCTGCGCCGTGCCCGTGAAGAGCTGGGCCCGGCGTTCACGCTGCACAGCGGCGGCGAGGCCAGCGATCTCTACGTCATCAAGTACGTCGAGCCGCTGCAGGAGAACCTGGCCGCCCAGGGTCTGGACCTCGGCGCCGACCCGGTGCGGCGCGAGGCCGTCGAGCGCGGCCAGGTTCTCCTGCAGCCCACCCTCACCGGCCAGGTCCGGCTGGTGCAGGTGCCGCACCAGAACCACGGCTTCCTGTACCTGGTGCCGCTGTACCGCCAGGGCGCCGACGCGCAAACCGGCGCGCAGCGCCGCCGCATGCTGATCGGCCTGCTCTACGCGCCGGTCTACGCCGACGACCTGCTCGCCGGCGTGCAGGCGGTGAGCGACCATGCGCTGGACTTCGAGCTCTTCGACGGCGACGGCATGCAGGTGCAGCAGCTGGTCTTCGACAGCGACGGCCACCTGGCCGGCCACGCGGGACCGATCGACGAGGCGAGCTACGGCCAACGGCTGTTCGCCACGGCGCGCAGCCTGCAGGTCGGCGGCCGGCTGCTCACTTTGCGCATCAGCACCACGGCCAGCTTCGACGCCGGCGTGGAGCGCAGCCCCGTCGTGCACGTCGCACTGGGCGGCGCGCTGCTGAGCTGCCTGCTGGCGCTGGCGGTGTGGTCGCTGGCGGCGGGCCGGGTGCGCGCGCTGTCACTGGCGCAGCGCATGACGGCTGACCTGGACCGCCTGGCGCAGGTGGTTCGGCACACGCAGAACGCCGTCACCATCACCGACCGCGACTTGCGCATCACCTGGGTCAACGAAGGATTCACCCGCATCACCGGCTACACGCTGGCCGAGGCGGTGGGCAAGACGCCCGGCGAGCTGCTGGGCAGCGGCGAGGCCGACCCCGACGTGCAGCGCCGCCTGACCGCCAGCGCCGCCGCCGGGCGCAACTGCCGGGTCGACATCCTCAACCGCCGCAAGGACGGCCGCCCCTACTGGATCGACACCGAGATCCAGCCGCTGCGCGACGCGCAAGGCCTGCTGAGCGGCTTCATGGAGATCGGCAGCGACATCACCGAGAAACGCGAGGCCACTGCCCGCCTGCAGGCCGCGCTGCGCGAGAACGACTCGCTGCTGCGCGTGATCCAGCAGCACGCCATCGTCGCCACCGCCGATCCGCAGGGCCGCATCACCGATGCCAACGACGCCTACTGCCGCATCTCCGGCTACCGGCGCGACGAGCTGATCGGCCGCCCGCACCTGCTGGTGGACACCGGCCTGGACACCGACGAATTCCGCCGCGTCATCGCGCCGCTGCTGCGGGCGGGCCAGGCCTGGCGCGGCGAGCTGTGCAACCGCGCGAAGGACGGCACGCCGTACTGGGTCGACGCCGCGATCGCGCCCTTCTTCGACGCCAGCGGGCGCATCGAGCGCTTCGTCACGATCCGCCACGACATCACCGCGCGCGAAACCGCCGCGCGCGAGCTGGCGCGCGAGCGGGAGCGCCTGGACAACATCCTGCGCGGCACCCACGGCGGCACCTGGGAGTGGAACGTGCAGACCGGCGAGATGCTGGTCAACGAGCGCTGGGCGGAGATCATCGGCGAGCGCCTGGCCGGGCTGGCGCCGATCACCATCGACACCATGCGCGACCGCCTGCATCCGGAGGACGCGCAGCGCAGCGCGGCGCTGCTGGAGCGCCACTTCGGCGGCGAGATCGACTACTACGACTGCGAACTTCGCCTGCGCCACCACGACGGCCACTGGGTGTGGGTGCATTCCCGCGGGCGCGTGGCCGACCGCGACGGCGAGGGCCGGCCGCGGTGGATGGCCGGCACCCACGTGGACATCAGCGCGCGCAAGCGGGCCGAGGCGCAGCTCGCCGACAGCGAGCACCTGATGCGCCTGGTGACCGCCAACATCCCCGGCCGGCTGGCCTACTTCGATGCCGGGCGGCGCCTGAGCTTCGCCAACAAGGCCGCCATGGAGTTCTGCGGCGGCAGGCCCGAGACACACCTCGGCCGCACCTGGGAGGAGTTCCTCGGTCCGAGGCTCGCCGCCGCCTACGGCGACAAGGCCACGCTGGCGCTGCGTGGCGAGCCCCAGAGCTACGACGTCGAAAGCCGCAACGCCGACGGCGAGCTGCACTACGCCATCGTCCACCTGGTGCCCGACGAGCGTGAGGGGGCGGTACGCGGCTTCGTCGCCATGGCCGCCGACGTCTCCCACGTGAAGCGCGCCGAGCGCGAGATGCAGCGCGCCGAAGCGCTGCTGCGCGGCGCGATCGATGCAGTGAACGAGGCCTTCGTGCTCTTCGATGCCGACGACCGGCTGGTCTTCTGCAACGACAAATACCGCGAGATCTACGCGGCCTCGCCGCAGCTGATCGAGCCCGGCAACACCTTCGAACAGATCCTGCGAGAGAGCATGCGCCTGGGCATGGTCCCGGTGTCCGCCGACGAGGCGGAGGCCTGGATGGCCGCGCGCCTGGCCGCGCACCGCCAGGGCCGCACCGAGGTTCAGCGCCTGAGTGACGGCCGCTGGCTGCGGCTGGTCGAGCGGCGCATGCCCGATGGCCACACCGTCGGCTTCCGCATCGACATCACCGACCTGGTCAAGGCCACCGAAGCGGCCGAGGCCGCTTCGCAGGCCAAGAGCCGCTTCCTGGCCAACACCAGCCATGAAATCCGCACGCCGATGAATGCCGTGCTGGGCATGCTGCGGCTGCTGCGCAACACCGGGATGACCGAGCGCCAGCGCGACTACGCCGGCAAGGCCGAGCGCGCGGCGCGCGCGCTGCTGGCGCTGCTGGACGACATCCTCGACTTCTCGAAGGTCGAGGCCGGCAAGCTGGAGCTGGAACGCCGGCCCTTCGAGGTGGCGATGCTGCTGCACGATCTGTCGGTGATCCTGTCGGCCAACCTCGACGCCAAGCCGGTCGCGCTGCGCTTCGAGCTGGACCCCGTGCTGCCGCCGCAACTGGTCGGCGATGCCTTGCGGCTGCAGCAGGTGTTGCTGAACTTGGCCGGCAATGCGATCAAGTTCACCGAGCGCGGCGAGGTCGTGGTGCGGCTGAGGCAGGTGGCGATGGCGGCCGGCGAGGTAGGTGTGGAGTTCAGCGTCTGCGACACCGGCATCGGCATCGCGCCCGAGCACCAGCGCCACATCTTCGACGGCTTCGCGCAGGCCGAGGCGTCGACCACCCGCCGCTTCGGCGGTACCGGCCTGGGCCTGGCGATCTGCCGGCGCCTGGTGCAGCTGATGGGCGGCGAGATCACGCTGGACAGCGCCCCGGGACGCGGCAGCTGCTTTGCCTTCACGCTGGCGCTGCTGCCGGCCGACGCCGATGGCGCGGCGGGCGCCACCACCGCGGTCACGGCCACCCCCACCAGTGGGACCCTGGCCACCCACACGAGCACGGACATGGCCGCCCCTGCTGGCGGGGACACGGATGCGGCCCCGTCCGGCAGCCCGTCGCCCGTGCCCACCGGCCAGCGCCTGGCCGGGCTGCGGCTGCTTGTCGTCGAGGACAACCCGATCAACCAGGAGGTGGCGCGCGACCTGTTGCGCGACGAAGGCGCCGCGGTCACGCTGGCCGCGGACGGCCGGCAGGGCGTCGCCGCCGTCGCCGCCGCCGATCCACCGTTCGATGCCGTGCTGATGGACATCCAGATGCCGGTGATGGACGGGCATGCCGCGACGCGCCACCTTCGCCGCGAGCTCGGGCTGGCCACGCTGCCGATCATCGCGATGACGGCCAATGCGATGCCGGGCGACCTCGCCGCCAGCCGCGCGGCCGGCATGGACGACCACCTGGGCAAGCCCTTCGATCTCGATCAGCTGGTCGACGTGCTGCGCCACCACGTGCCACTGCAGCCCGCTCAGCAAGCGCAACCGCTGCAGCCGTTGCGCCGGAAGGCGGCCGAGGCGCTGACCCCTGAAGTGAGCGGCCTGGCGCAGGCCGCGGGCTTCGACCTCGACGGGGCGCTGCACCGGCTGGCCGGTCGCGTCGACGTCTACCGGCGGATCGCCGGCTCGTTCGAGCAGCGCCTGGCCGCGCTGCCGGCCGAGATGGCCGCCCTGATGCAGCCGGACCGACGCGCCGAGGCCCAGCGCCTGGCGCACGCGATCAAGGGCGTCGCGGCCACGTTGGGGGCGCTGCGCCTGGCGGCGATGGCCGGCGAAGTCGAGCAGGCGCTGCAGCACTGGCCGCCGCAACCACCGCAGGCGGACTGGCAGCCGCGCTGGGAGTCCGCGGTGCACGCGGCGCGCGCCGCGCTGGCCGACCTGCTGCCGCGGCTGCCATCCGCGACGGCAACCCGGCCTGCCCCGGGCGGCGCAATACTTCGCACCATGCCTGTTCGCCACATGCCTGCCCCCACCGACTCCGCCACCGCCGCGGCGCGTGCCGACGCGCGAGCGGCCTCCATCCCGCACGAAGCCCAGGCCGATGCACTGCGCAGCGGCCTGCAGGCCCTCGCGGCGCTGCTGGCGGAGTCCGACATGGCGGCCACCGACTGCTTCGCCGACTTGGCCGAAGGTCCCGGTGCGCACCGGCAACGGCAACTCCAACCCCTGGCCGGCGCGATGGCGATGCTGGACTTCCCGAGCGCGCTGGATGCCTGCCATGCCCTCCTGGCGCGGCTGGACGAACCGGCGGCCGCGGCGCCCGCGGATGCGGACCTGCCGCCATGATCTCGTCGCGTCCGATGCCGCTGGCAGCCGAGCCTTCCGCCGGTCGCACCCGGCTGCTCGTGGTCGACGACGAACCGGCCAACGTGCAGGCGCTGTACCACGTGCTCTGCGGCGAGCACCAGGTGCTGGTGGCCACCGGCGGCGAACAGGCGCTGGCACTGGCGCGCGACAAGGCCCCCGACGCGGTGCTGCTGGACGTGGAGATGCCAGGCATGGACGGCTTCGAGGTCTGCCGCCGCCTGAAGGCCGATGCGCTGACGTGCGACATCCCGGTGCTGTTCGTCACCTCGAACGACGACCTCGATGCCGAGGCGCACGGCCTCGATTGCGGCGCCGTCGACTTCATCACCAAGCCGATCCACCCCGGCATCGTGCGTGCCCGCGTGCGCACCCATGTGACGCTGAAGCAGCAGCGCGACGTGCTGCGCGGCCTGGCCTACATCGACGGGCTCACCGGCCTGTGCAACCGGCGCGGCTTCGACGAGCGGCTGGCAACCGAGTGGCAGCGCGCCCAACGCGGGAACCAGTGGCTGGCGCTTGCGCTGATCGACGTCGACCACTTCAAGCACTACAACGACCATCACGGCCACCAGGCGGGCGACGATTGCCTGCGCAGCATTGCCGACACGCTGGCCCGGGCGGCCTGCCGGCCGGCCGACCTGGTCGCCCGCTACGGCGGCGAGGAATTCGCGGCCATCCTGCCCGAGACACCGATCGACGGCGCGCAAGCGGTGGCCGACCGGATCGAAGCCCGCGTGCGCGGGTTGGCGCTGGTGCACGGCGCGCCGTCCGCGGCGCCGGTCGTCACGATCAGCCTGGGCGTCGCGGTCGCCCCCGGGCGCGAAGGCATCACCGTCCCCGAACTGCTCGCCGCCGCCGACCGCGAGCTGTACCGCGCGAAGGCCACCGGCCGCGCACGGGCCTGCGTCGCGCTGGTGTGAGCAGGGCACCGGCCGCGCCCTGCTTCGCAAGCTCTGATCTTCCATACAGTATCCTTGCGGTTTTGCGCGCGGCGTCCCCTGCCGCGCCCGATCTCCCGAGGAGGATTCCCCGATGGCCAAGGAAGAGGTCAAGACCCGCATCGAGCCGGACGGCTTGCGCTACAAAAGCAAGGCTCCGGGCTCGCCCTTCGCACCGGCCGGTGCGTTCGGCGGTTCCACGATGTCGTGCTTCCTGTGCGGCGTGCACCGCCCGCGCGCGATGCTGAAGATGCGCAAGCTGCTGGGCCGCTCGCAGACCGTGTGCGATCCGTCGTGCAAGGCGGTGGCCGAGCAGAGCGGCACACCCTGAACCCCGCGCAGCGCAGCCCCGTCGACTGACCCGTTGCCGCGAAGGCGCCCGCCGGTGCCTTTGCGGTGGCCCTGCCGGGCCTGCCGCGCTCACAGCGCCCCTTTCGTTCCTCCTCCCCGTCCGCCGTGGCCGCCCTCCCCGCCGTGCTGGCCGCGGCCGACCCCTTCGAGACCCTGAATGCCGAGCAGCGCGCCGCCGTCGAGCACGGCGACGAGCCGCTGCTGGTCATCGCCGGCGCCGGTTCCGGCAAGACGCTGACGCTCGCCGCCCGCGTCGCCCGGCTGGTGCTGCAGGGCGCCGATCCACAACGCCTGCTGCTGCTGACCTTCTCGCGCCGCGCGGCGCAGGACATGCAGCGGCGCGCCGGCCGCCTGCTGCACCAGGCACTGGGCCTCTCGGCCACGCACGCGCCGCCCGCACTGCCCTGGGCCGGCACCTTCCACGCCATCGGTGCGCGCCTGCTGCGCGAGCATGCCGGCGCCCTGGGCCTGTCCGAGCACTTCACCATCGCCGACCGCGGCGACGCCGAGGACCTGATGGGTCTCGCCCGGCAGGAGCTTGGTTTCGCCGCCACCCACCAGCGCTTTCCGCTGAAGGGCACCTGCCTGGCCATCTACTCGCGCTGCGTCAATGCGCAGGCGCCGCTGTCGCGCGTGCTGGCCGAGCACTACCCCTGGTGCGCGGCCTGGGAAGCCGAATTGAAGCGCCTGTTCCGTGCCTACGTCGGCGCCAAGCAGCAGCAGCACACGCTGGACTACGACGACCTGCTGCTGGCCTGGGACACGGCGATGCAGGACGCTGACTTCGCGCGTCATCTGGGCACCCGGTTCGACCATGTGCTGGTCGACGAATACCAGGACACCAACCGCCTGCAGGCCGCGGTGCTGAAAGCGCTGAAGCCCGCCGGCCGCGGCCTTACCGTGGTGGGCGACGACGCGCAGGCCATCTATTCGTTCCGCGCCGCCGAGGTGCGCAACATCCTCGACTTCCCGTCGCAATACGCGCCGGCCGCGCGCGTGCTGGCGCTGGAGCGCAACTACCGTTCCACGCCGGGCATCCTGGCCGCCTCCAACGCGGTGATCGCGCTGGCGCCCGAGCGCCACGCCAAGACCTTGTGGACCGACCGCCCGGCCGCCGGCGCGCCACGCCTGGTCAGCGTCGACGACGAGGCGGCGCAGGCGGCCTGGGTCGCCGACGAGGTGCTGCGCCAGCGCGAAGCCGGCGTGAAGCTGACGGCGCAGGCCGTGCTGTTCCGCACCGGCCACCACAGCGCCGCGTTGGAGCTGGAGCTGACACGCCGGCGCATCCCCTTCGTCAAGTTCGGCGGCCTGAAATTCCTCGAGGCAGCGCACGTCAAGGACCTGCTGGCCGTGCTGCGCTGGGCCGAGAACCCGAGGAGCCGCCTGGCCGGCTTCCGCGTCGCGCAGCTGGTGCCCGGCATCGGCCCGGCCACCGCCCGCGCGCTGCTCGATGCGATGGATGCCGCGCCCGACGCGACCGCTGCGCTGCAGGCCTTCGAGCCGCCGGCGGCCGCGCGCGATGGCTGGGCCGCTCTGGCTGCACTGATGCGGCAGCTGGGCGGGCAGCAACAGCATGGACAGCAACTGCGTGCGCAGCCGCCGCACGGCGCCGGCAGCGCCTGGCCCGACGAGCTGGCCGCCATCCGCCAGTGGTACCAGCCGCACCTGGAACGCCTGCACGGCGACGAAGCTCCCGTGCGCGCCGCCGACCTGGCGCAGCTGCAGCACATCGCCGCCGGCCATGCCACGCGCGAACGCTTCCTGACCGAGCTGACGCTCGATCCGCCCCAGGCCACCAGCGACGAAGCCGGGCCGCCGCACCTGGACGAGGACTACCTGATCCTGTCGACCATCCACTCCGCCAAGGGCCAGGAGTGGTCGGCGGTGACCGTGCTCAACGTCGTCGACGGCTGCATCCCGGCGGACGTCAGCGCCGGCAGCAGCCTGCAGCTGGAGGAAGAGCGCCGGCTGCTGTACGTCGCGATGACGCGCGCCAAGCACCACCTGTCGCTGATGGTGCCGCTGCGCTTCCACGTGACGCAGCAGGCGCGGCACGGCGACCGCCACCTCTACGGCGGCCTCAGCCGCTTCATCCCGCCCGCGGTGGCGGCGCACTTCGAGCGCGTGGGCCCGCCGGCGGCGGTGCCTGCCGCGCGGCCGGCCGGCACCGCCACCGTGCCCGCGGTGAACGTGCGCGAACGCCTGCGCGCGGCCTGGGACTGAAGCCGGTCGCCCGCGCGGCCTCGTGCGGGCGCCGCGCTGCGGCGGTGCTACCGCGGGTGCCCGCCGGTGCCCAGCCAGGTGCCGGCCAGCACCGCGGCCAGCCCGGCCAGGTGCCACAGGGTGAGCGGCTCGCCCAGCAGCAGCACGCCGAAGGCGACGCCGAAGATCGGCACCCAGTAGACGTAGAGCGCGGTGCGGGCGACGCCCAGCGTCACCAGCGCACGGTTCCACACCAGGGCGCCGATGCCGGTGGCGAAGACGCCCGACAGGACCAGCAGCCCGGCATCCGCGAGGCTGAAACGCGCCAGCCCGCCCAGCGGCAGCGAGCGCAGCAGCAGCAGGTCGGCCAGCAGCATCAGCGTGCCGGTGCCGTGCACGGCCCAGCTCACGCTGGCCGAGTCGCGCCCGGCCGCCAAGCCGCGCACCAGCGCGCCACCGAGCACCCAGCTGGCCACCGAGCCCAGCACCAGCGCGTCGCCGATGCCGCCATGGACCAGCGCCGCGCCGCTCTTGCTCAACACCACCAGGGCGACGCCGCCGAAGCCCAGCGCGACGCCGGCCAGGCGGCGTGGCGTCAGGCGGTCGCCCAGCAGCAGCGCCGCCACCAGCGCCGACACCAGCGGGTTCAACGCGATGATCAGCGCGGCGTTCGTCGCCGCGGTGCGCGCGACCCCTTCGGTGAACAGGAACTGGTTCAGGTAGACCATCAGCACCGCGCACACCGCCACCAACCCGAGTTCGCGCGGGGTGAAGCGCGGCCACGGCAGCCGGCGCCACCACAGCACGGCGCTGATCGCGATCGCCGCCACCGCCATGCGCAGCACCGCGACCAGCATCGGTTCGAAGCGCTCGATCAGCAGCTTGACGACGCTCAGGTTCAGGCCCCACACCGCCATCGTGGCCAGCAGCAGCCAGCGCATGGCAGCGGCGCCGTCGGCGGCGCTGGCGTTCGCCGGGGCGGCGGCCGCTTCGTCAGGAGGCTGGGCCCCGGGGGAGCGCCGGGTCATCCGCGGTCGCCGGGGCCGCGGCCGGACGCGGCGCGCGACGTGAGCTGGGGAAACGACATGCCCGGCATTGTGTCGCCGGTGCTAGATTCATCGGCCATGGACTCGCGCGCCGTCACGCTCCGGCTCGCCCGCGCCGCTGATGCGCGGACGATGGCCGTCATGTCGCGCGACCTGATCGAGGCCGGCCTGCCCTGGCGCTACCACACCGTGCACATGCTGCGCCTGATGGGCGACGACGACACCATCGCGCTGGTCGCCACCGATTCCGCCGGCATCCAGGGCTTCGCGGTGATGCAGTTCGGCGACGAGCGCGCCCACCTGGTGCTGCTGTGCGTGCGCCCGGCGCTGCAGCGCCGCGGCGTCGGCGGCCGGCTGCTCGATTGGCTGCTGGCCTCGGCCCGTGTTGCCGGCATCGCCCGCGTGCAGCTGGAACTGCGCGCTGACAACCCCGCGGCGCACCGCTTCTACCGCGGCCACGGTTTCGAGGATGGCGCCTGGCTGCCGGGTTACTACGACGGCCTGGTCGCCGCGCGGCGCATGGCACTGGAGTTGCGCGCCGCGCCACCGGCCGAATGAAAGCGCCGGCGCGACAGATGCGCCACCAATCCCACGCTGTTTCGCGCAAGTTACGTCGCGAACGGCCGATATGCTTGTGACGTCCCGCGCCATTGCGCTGCCCGCGGCCTGACCCGCCCGGCTGTACACCGATGAACGACTACCTGCTGTGGGCCCTTGGGGCCGTGATCGTGTTGTGGCTGCTGGCCGGCCGTCCGGGCTGGCCGCGCCACCAGCGCGACGAGCCGGGCCAGGCTGCCGAGCCGGCGTCGTCGCTGACCGGCGAAGCCCTCACGACCCAGGCCGCCAGCGAGGAAGCCGACGCGCTGGCGCGCCAGCACCTGGCCGAACAGGCGGCCGCAGCCCGCGCCGCCGCCGAGCGCGAAGCGGCCGCGGTGGCTGAAGCGGCGGAAGCCGCCGAAGCGGCGCGACGCGCAGCGGCAGCGCGCGTGGAGGCCGAGCGGGCCGAAGCCGCCCGCGTCGCGGCGGAACGCCTGCTGTCCGCGGAACGTGAAGCCGCGGAACGTGAAGCCGCGGAACGTGAAGCCGCGGTGCGGGCAGAGCTCGAGCGCGCCGAAGCCGTGCGGATCGAAGCCGAGCGTGCCGAGAACGCACGGATCGAAGCGGAACGGATCGAGGCTGCACGTGTAGCAGCCGAGCGCGCCGAGGCCGAGCGCGTCGAAGCCGAGCGTGCCGAGGCCGCCCGCGTGGAAGCCGAACGCGCCGAAGCCGAGCGCATCGAAGCCGAGCGCATCGAGGCAGCACGCCTGGAAGCGATCCGGCTCGAGGCCGAGCGCGCGGCGGCGGCCCGGGCGGCAGCCGAGCAGGCCGAGGCGGCCCGCATCGCAGCAGAGCAGGCCGAAGCAGCACGCATCGAAGCCGAGCGCGTGCAGTCGGCCCGCCTGGCGGCCGAACGCGCTGAAGCCGCGCGCCAGGAAGCAGCGCGCCAGGCCGAGCTGCAAGCCCGCTTGGTGGCGGAACGCGCAGCCGCCGAGCGCGCTGCTGCTGAACGCGCGGCGGCAGAGCGTGCCGCCGCCGAGCGCGCCGCGGCCGACCGTGCGGCGGCCGAACGCGCCGCTGTGGAACAACGCCGCGCCGCCGCGCCGCCCGCACCCCCGCCGGCACCGGCGCGTGCGGCGCACCAGATCCTGGTGATGGTCGCCGACGATTCCAAGGTCGTGCGGGTCAAGACCAGCCGCGTGCTGGCCAAGCACGAGTACCGCGTCGCGCTGGCCGAAGACGGCATGGACGCGGTGAAGCTGATGGGTGACGCGATGCCCGACGTGCTGATCACCGACGTCGAGATGCCCGGCATGGACGGCTTCGAGCTGACCCGCCATGTGCGCGGCAACCCGGCCAGCGCCAACATCCCGATCATCATGATCACCTCGTCCGACGAGAAGCACCGCGCCGAGGCGCTGGCCGCCGGCGTCACCGTGCTGATGGGCAAGCCCTACGAAGACGATGCGCTGATCGCCGAGATCCGCGCCGCGCTCGCCGGCAGCCCGGCCCCAGCGCAGGAGCTGGCGCTGGAGTAGGCCGCGCCACGACGGGGCACTCCCGGCGCCGTCCCTTCCGCCCTTCCCCCCAAAAGTTCTCCCCAGAGCCCGCGCCCTGCGCGGGCTCTTCGCTTGGCTGGCATCCTCCGGCTTCCCCGGAGCCCGCGTGAACTCGATGCCGACACCCGCCACGTCCCTGCAGCCGCCGCGCCCCAGCACCCGCCTTGCCATCCGCCCTGCCATCCGCCGCGCCACCCGCCTGGCCACGTTCGCATGGGCCGTTGCGCTGTGCGCCGCTGCGGCGCTGCCGCTGGCTGTCCGGGCCCAACCGGCCGCGCTGCCACTGGACTCGATCAAGCTGCCGCCCGGCTTCACGATCGAGCTGCTGGCCCGCGTACCCAACGCACGCCAGATGGCGCTGGGCCCGCGCGCTGGCGGCGGCCACGTGCTGTACGTCGGCTCGATGGGCGAGGGCAAGGTGCACGCGCTGGAGCTCGACGCGGCCGGCAAGCCCGGCCCGCTGCACGTCCTCGCGCGCGGCCTGAACCAGCCGGTGGGCGTGGCCTTCCGCGACGGGCACCTCTACGTCAGCGCGGTCAGCCGCATCCTGCGCCTCGAGCGCATCGGCGAGCGCCTGGCCCAGCCGCCGCAGCCGCAGGTGCTGCGCGACGACCTGCCCACCGACCGCAGCCACGGCTGGAAGTTCATCGCCTTCGGCCCTGACGGCTGGCTCTACGTGCCGGTGGGCGCGCCCTGCAACATCTGCGAGCCGGCGCCGGACCGCTATGCCGCCATCCTGCGCATGAGCGCCGACGGCGCGAAGCTCGAGACCTTTGCCCGCGGCGTGCGCAACACGGTCGGCTTCGATTGGCACCCGCAAACGCATGAACTCTGGTTCACCGACAACGGCCGCGACATGCTCGGTGACGACGTGCCGCCCGACGAGCTGAACCACGCACCGCGCGCCGGCCTGCACTTCGGCTACCCGTACTGCCACGCCGGCGTGCTGCCCGACCCTGAGTACGGCGCCAGGCGGGGCACGCCAGGCGGCGCCTGCAAGGACTTCATCGCCCCGGCGCAGCTGCTGGGCGCGCACGTGGCGGCGCTGGGCCTGCGCTTCTACACCGGCAGCATGTTCCCTGCCGAATGGCGCGGGCGCGTCTTCATCGCCGAGCACGGCTCGTGGAACCGCTCGCGCAAGGTCGGCTACCGCATCACCACCGTCAAGCTCGACGGCGCCAAGGGCGTCGCCTACGAGCCCTTCGCCAGCGGCTGGCTGCAGGGCGAGAGCGCCTGGGGCCGGCCAGCCGACGTGCTGGTGGCGCCGGACGGCGCCCTGCTGGTGTCCGACGACGCGGCCGGCGCGATCTACCGCATCAGCCACCGGCCGGCGCGCTGAACCGCGGGCAAGATCGGCCGCTGGAGGGAAGCACCATGCGCATCGTGATCCTCGGCGCCGGCGTCATCGGCACCACCGCGGCCTACTACCTGGCGAAGGACGGGCACGAGGTGACCGTGCTGGACCGCCAGCCCGGCCCGGCACTGGAGACCAGCTTCGCCAACGCCGGCGAGGTCTCGCCCGGCTACTCCGCGCCCTGGGCCGGTCCCGGCGTGCCCGTCAAGGCCATCAAGTGGATGCTGATGCACCACAGCCCGCTGGTGATCAAGCCGATGCTGGACTGGGCGATGTGGCGCTGGGGCGCCGCGATGCTGCGCAACTGCACCGCGGCCCGCTATGCGCTGAACAAGGCGCGCATGGTGCGACTGGCGGAGTACAGCCGCGACTGCCTGAAGCAGCTGCGCGCCGACACCGGCATCCACTACGACGAGCGCATGCAGGGCACCCTGCAGCTCTTTCGCACGCAGAAGCAGCTGGACGCCAGCGCCAAGGACGTCGAGGTGCTGAAGCAGACCGGCGTGCCCTTCCAGGTGCTGGACCGCGCCGGCTACCTGCGTTACGAGCCGGCGCTGGCCTCGCAGCAGCACAAGTTCGTCGGCGCGCTGCGGCTGCCGGGCGACGAGACCGGCGACTGTTTCCTGTTCACCAACACGCTCGCCGGCATGGCCGAGGCGCTGGGCGCACGCTTTCGCTTCAACACGGCGGTCCAGGCGATAACCCAGGATGGACGCGGCGCCAGCGGCGTGCGCACCACGGCCGGCGACATCCCAGCCGACCGCGTGCTGCTGGCGCTGGGCAGCTATTCCACGGCGATGCTGGCGCCGCTGAAGCTGCGCATCCCGGTCTACCCGGTGAAGGGCTTCTCGATCACGGTGCCGATCACCGACCGGTCGCAGGCTCCGGAATCGACCATCATGGACGAGACCCACAAGGTGGCGGTGACACGGCTGGGCGACCGCATCCGCGTCGGCGGCACGGCGCAGCTGTCGGGCTTCGACCTCGAGCTGACGCCCTCGCGCCGGCGCACGCTGGAATTCGTCGTGACCGACCTGTTCCCGAACGGCGGCGACGTGGCGCGCGCCAGCTTCTGGACCGGCCTGCGGCCGATGACGCCCGACGGCACGCCCATCGTCGGCCCGACGCCGATCGATCGCTTGTGGCTGGCCACCGGCCACGGCACGCTGGGCTGGACCATGGCCGCCGGCACCGGCCAGCTGCTGGCCGACTGGATCGCCGGCCGCACGCCGGCGATCGACACCGAAGGGCTGACGATCGACCGCTATGCGGGCGGATCAGCCTCGGCGGCCACGCGCCGCCCGGCCGCGTCGATAGCAGGCTAGGAAGGCAGGCGCTCGACGCGCAGGATGCAGCGCTCGGCGCGGCTGGCCGGCTCGGTGCCGGCCGGGCGTTCGACGTAGTGCACGCGCAGCCAGTCGCCGTCGCGCAGCGCCACGTTCGCCTCGCCCCCGTTGTGGAAGCAGTTCTGCTCGGCATTGCGCACGTAGGCGAACTCGACCGCGCCGAGGGTGAAGCCCTGCCACTGCCAGGAGCGCTTGCGGTCGCTGCGGCTGCGCACCGACTGTTCCCACAACTGCTCCACCGGCCCCTCGGCCTGCAACACGCCGGGCGCGGAGATCAGTTCGTGCCGCTCGGCCGCCTGCGCCAGGCCGGCACCGCCGCACACCAGCGCCACGCCGCCGCACCACAGCGCCAGCACGCTCACCGGCGCCCGGCGCCAGCGGCTCCAGATCACCATCGCCAGCGCCAGTGCGGCAATCGCCGCGGCGAAGACGAAGGCATAACGCGCGCTGCCGTAGGCATGCGAAAGATCGAAGAGCACGGCGTTGTCCATGGCTGCAGTGTCGCCAGCCGCGGTTTCAACGAGCTGTCCGATGGCGTGGGCGCCGGGTTTCGTTCGTTGCATGCGGCCGGAATACCGCGGCGGCAGCGCGTAAGCTGCGCGCTCCATCGACCACGGAAAGAGTGCAGGCCATGAGCGTGAAGGACCGGGTTCGCGTGCGCGAGGTGAAACTGCTGTCGGACAACTGGTACACGCTGAAGACCACCACCTTCGACTGGCGCCGCGCCGACGGCCGCTGGCAGGAATGCAAGCGCGAGACCTACGACCGCGGCAACGGTGCCGCGCTGCTGCTGTACAACCGCGCGCGCCGCAGCGTGATCCTGACGAAGCAGTTCCGCTACCCGGCCTTCGTCAACGGCCACGACGACCTGCTGATCGAGGCGCCGGCCGGCCTGCTGGACGATGCCTCGCCCGAGGAATGCATCCGCGCCGAGGCGGAGCAGGAGGTGGGCTTCCGGGTGCGCGCGCCGCAGAAGGTGTTCGAGGCCTTCATGAGCCCCGGCTCGGTGACCGAGCGGCTGCACTTCTTCGTCGCTGAATACGACCCCGAGGACCGCATCGGCGCCGGCGGCGGGCTGGAGGCCGAGGGCGAGGACATCGAGATCCTGGAGCTGGACTTCGACGAGGCGATGGCGATGGTGGCGCGCGGCGAGATCAACGACGGCAAGACCATCATGCTGCTGCAGCATGCCGCGCTGGCCTTGATGCCGGCGCGCTGAGCCGGGGGGTCGGTTCTCCGGCGCGCGGCGGCGGGTCGAGGCCCGCGGTGTCAGCTGCGCGGCAGGCGCTGGCCGATCACGTGCACTTGCTGCACCGGCGCCGCCAGCACCTGCTGCACCGGCGTCACCACCACCTGCTGCACCGGCAGTTCCACCACCGGCGCGGCCTCGGCCTGCAGCAGGCCCTCCGCGCGCTCGGTGTGCGCCAGCGTGGTGATGCCGGCCATCACGACCAGGGTCATGGTCGTCGCGGCGGCGAAGGCGGAGAGGCGAGTGCGGGTCTGGCTGAGGGAAAAGGCGGCGGTCATGGCGGGGCTCCGGGTCGGTGCGTTGGCTTGTTCGATGACGTGACTCTAGGCACCCAGAGGTGCGGCCGCCACCGCGTTGCGACGAGCATCCGGCTTCGGGCGACGAACTGCAGCAGGGTGTGCCGAACGGCGCGGAGCGCCAACCATGAAGGCAGCGCCTTCGATTCGAAGTCGACGATACCGCGCGTTTTGAACGTTATTCAAATGGCTCGCGAATGACGCAGCCACCAACGAAAAAGCCCCGCAATGCGGGGCTTTTCTTCGAAGGTGGAAAGAACGTCAGCTGCGTGCCGCCCGCTGGCCGACCACGACCACCTGCTGCACCGCCGGCTCGCCGCCGGCGCTGGCTTGCTGCACGCCGGCATGCTGGTGGTCGGCGATGCCGGCCAGGCTGCCGACCACCGCCAGCGTCATCACCGCGGCCACCGCCATCGAGGCAGCTTGTTCGCGAAGGGTGGACAGCGTGTGGCGGATCATGGTGGGGCTCCTGCGTTGCATGGCTTGGTTGCGATGGTTGGACTGTAGGGACCGCCCGCGCGCGGCGCCACGCGCTTGCGACGAGTTGCGGGCGAGCCGCGACGAACTGCGGCCGGCCGCGACGATCGGCCGGCGCCGCACGACGATCCCCCGAGACCGGCGGATAGGATGCAGCGGCCATGGACACCATCGACACCCTCGTCATCGGCGCCGGCGTCGTGGGGCTGGCGGTGGCGCGCGCGCTGGCGGCGGACGGGCGCGAGCTCATCGTGCTGGAAGCCGAGGACGCCTTCGGCCAGGTGACCAGCGCCCGCAACAGTGAAGTGATTCACGCCGGCCTCTACTACCCGACCGGCTCGCTGCGCGCGCGCCTGTGCGTGCGTGGCAAGGCGCTGCTGTACGAGTACTGCGAAGCGCGCGGCGTGCCGCACCGCCGCTGCGGCAAGCTGGTCGTCGCGACGGCGGACGACGAACTGCCGGCGCTGCAGGCGCTGCACGGCCAGGCCCAGGCCAACGGCGTGCAGGACCTGCAGTGGCTGGACGAAGCCGCCGCCCGCGCGCTGGAGCCGGCGCTGCGCTGCCGCGGCGCGCTGCTGTCGCCGTCCACCGGCATCGTCGACAGCCACGGCCTGATGTTGGCGCTGCTGGGCGATGCCGAGCGCGCCGGCGCGGTGCTGGCGCTGCGCTCGCCGGTCCAGCGGGCGCGGGTAACGCCGCGGGGCATCGTGGTCGAGGTGGGTGGGGACGCGCCGGTGACGCTCCTCGCGCAGCGGGTGGTCAACAGCGCCGGCCTCGGCGCGCCGGCACTGGCGCTGGCCATCGACGGGCTGGATCCACGGCACGTGCCGCGCGCCCACCTGGCCAAGGGTTGTTACTTCACGCTGGCCGGCCGCGCGCCGTTCACGCGCCTGGTCTACCCGGCACCAGGCACCGCCGGCCACCTGGGCGTTCACCTGACGCTGGACCTGGCCGGGCAAGCGCGCTTCGGGCCCAGCTTCCGCTGGGTCGATGCGATCGACTACCGCGTGGACCCGGCGGAGGCGGATGGCTTCTACGCCGAGGTGCGGCGCTACTGGCCGGCGCTGCCGGATGGCGCACTGCAGCCGGGCTACGCCGGCGTGCGGCCCAAGATCAGTGGCCCGGGCGAGCCGGCGGCCGACTTCCGCATCGACGGGCCGCTGCGCCACGGCGTGCCGGGCCTGGTGAACCTGTTCGGCATCGAGTCGCCGGGGCTGACCTCGGCACTGGCGATCGCCGAGGAGGTGGCGGCGCTTCTGCGCTGATGCGCACGGCGGGACCAGCAGCCCTTCAGTCGATCCCGAAAGCCAGGTGCCGGGGCGCCAGCGCGCCGAGGAAGCCGCGGGCGTCGCCCAGCTGGCCCAGCACCAGGGCGCCGCGGTGGCCGGCGCCCGCGCTGCCCAGGCGCAGCGCCGCCTCCACCACCATCGGCGCCGACACGGCGTAGATGTCCTGGCCCGTGGCCCAGGCCCGCCGCGGACGCGGACCGTCGGCGATCACCTCCATCGCGAAGCGCTGCGCCGAACGGCCCTGCTCGTCGACGGCGGTCGGGGCCGGGGTGGCCGGATCGCGGATGTCCTGCAGCGCGCGTGCGCCGATGAAGCTGTGCAGGCTGCGCAGCGGCAGGTGGCGGGCCATCGTCACCACCTCGCTGAACGGCAGCTCGACCATCGGCTGCGCGCCGAAAGGTTCGTCGAAAGGCCAGGTGGCCGTCTGCGCCGGCTGCGCCAGCGGCACCAGGCGGCCGCCTTCCATGACGAGCCGGGGCGCCTGGTTGCGCACGCCGGTCACGCGGGTGCCGGTGGTCGGCCACCAATGCGACAGCGCCACGCCCACGCGCAGATCCGCCGCGGCGCCGTCGCCAGCCAGCAGCGCGCTGGCGAGCAAGTCGGCCAGGCCGCCGTAGAAGCCGGCCGCGGGCACGACGGCGATGCCGGCCGCGCGGGCCGGCGCATCGAATTCGTCCAGCACGGCCTGCGCGCTCAGCTGCTCGGCGGTGACGTCCAGGTAGTGGCAGCCGGCGCGCAACGCCGCCTCGACGAGCGGACGCGCCGTGTCCAGGAACGGCCCGGCGCAGTTGATGACTGCCGCGCAGCCGGCCAGGGCGCGTTGCAGCGCCTCGGGATCGTCGAGGGCGGCCTGCCGCTGCGCCACCGGCGGCAGCCCGTCCGAAGCCAGTCGGCGGCCCACGGCGACAGCGGGCAGGCCGCGCCGAAGCAGTTCGCGCAGGACGAAGCGGCCGGTGTGGCCGGTGGCACCGTAGACGACGATGGGACGGGCGGTTTGCATGGTGGCTCCTTTGAGATACAGACCTGTCTGTGCTTGTCACGATACAGACAGATCTGTATCGTGTCAACGCCATGAAATCCACCCTCCCGGTGCGCACCATGCGCACGCCACGCGCCTCGCCGGCCTCGCCCGTTTCGCCGGCCGACCCGCCCTCCCCCTCCCCGGGCAGTCCCCGCGCCACGTCCACGCGGCGCGCCCAGGCCGCCACCCCCGATGCCAACCCGCTGCGCGAGCACATCCTGGCCACCGCCAGCACGCTTTTCTACGACCGCGGCGTGCGCGCCGTCGGCGTGGACCTGGTAGTGGACGAGGCGCGCATCGCCAAGACCAGCCTGTACCGCTACTTCCCGACCAAGGACGACCTGATCGTCGCCTTCCTCGAGCGCGAGGACCTCGACTTCTGGTCGACCTGGGACGGCGTGGCCGCCCGCCATGCCGACGATCCGATGGCGGAGCTGGAGGCCCACATGGGCTGGATCGGCGAGCGGCTGGGGCGCTCGAACTACCGCGGCTGCCCGCAGATCAACGTCGCGGCCGAATTCGCCGAGCCCGAGCATCCCGCGCGCGCCGTCGCCCAGGCCCACATGGCGGCGCTGCGCCGGCGCCTGGACGTGCTGGCCGGCCGGCTCGGCGCGGCAGCGCCGGCAACGCTGGGGGCGCAGCTGGCGATCCTGGTCAACGGCGCCTTCGTCAGCAAGGACCTGCTGTCGCTGGCCGAAGCGGCGGACGTGCTGCTGGGCTCGGCGCGGGCCCTGGTCGCGGCCGCACGCACCAAGCGTTGATATGGCTTCTCTCTGTCAAGAGGCGACACCGATTCCTCTGCAGGTCCAGATGTGATGAGTAACCCGTTGCCGGACGGGGAACGCGACGGAGCCTGGAGCTGCCACCCGTGATGGATGTGCGACGGTTGCTCATGCTGATATTCGAGGGTTGGAACCTCAAGACCAATTTGCGTCGCGGGGCTACCTTCGCTCTAGGGTCTGAGATCAGCGGCCACTTGTTCCCACGCGGTCGTTGCTCAATAACGTTTTCGAGGGTTCCCCAGTGGCCGCGGCTGCGCCGCGTTCCCCCTCCGGCATCTGAGTCGATCTCGCTGGTGCGTGCCTCCTTGTCTTCTTCCATTCCAAAGCGGTATTGGTGGTCTCGGCAAGGCTCAGGCGTTGGACGAGGTGCTCAATGCCCCGTTGATGCCATTCCAGCCCGAGACCTGCACTTCGCGTCCGATGGCCCAGATGAATCCGCTGAGCTCGCGCGCCACTGCGACGACGGCCTTGTTCTTCATGACCCGGCGCGCCACCAGACGCTT
>Ga0196963_10000768_pt1 | contig 25124 bp, 18 predicted proteins | sample S1_5metaG_FD_148600 | JGI IMG/M metagenome (GOLD analysis project Ga0196963, IMG submission 148600) | Soil microbial communities from Anza Borrego desert, Southern California, United States - S1_5 | ecosystem: Environmental > Terrestrial > Soil > Desert | place: USA: California | collected...
TCTGACCGCGCGTGAAGCGAACGTCTTCGACGAGCTCCGCCACCTCGAACGCGACGGGGCGCGCTACGACACCATCGTCCTGGATCCGCCGGCCTTTGCGAAAAACAAGGCGTCGATTCCCAACGCGCTTGCGGGCTACAAGGAGATCAACCTCCGCGCCCTCCGCCTGCTCAATCCCGGCGGCTATCTGGTGACGTGCAGCTGCTCGTACAATGTCGACGAGGCGATGTTCGCCGAGGCGGTGTTCGACGCCTCAGCAGACGCCCATATTCCCGTGACGGTCGTCGAAAAACGTATGCAGGGGCGGGACCATCCCGTGCTGCTTGGCGTGCCGGAGACCTATTACCTGAAGAGCTTTATTCTCAGGAAGTTAGCGTAAAATTACAGGGCTGGGGAAGCTGTCCTGCGCAGCGGCGTGCAGGCCGGGCCGTAACGGCCCGATAAACACCGAAGGCTATATTCGCGTAAGTGATGGTAGCCATTCGAGCTTTCGGAGTGACAGCCTCTGACGGGGCGATGTACACTCCCCAACCGCAGTTACCGTTCACAGTCGCGCAAAGGCAATATTTCGGAGGGGAAGATGGCAAATCGTATCGTCGGCCGGATGGTCAGTGGGGCGGTGGGCGTGTTGAGCCTCCTGGCTCTGCCTGCCACGCTTGCGGCCCAGACTTCGGCGGCGGCCGTACCGACGTTCACCAAGGACGTCGCGCCGATTTTCCAGAACAAATGCGAATCGTGCCACCGGCCGGATTCAATCGCGCCGATGTCGCTGCAGACGTATGCCGAGGCGCGGCCGTGGGCGCGCTCGATCCGTGATCGCGTGGCGTCGCGCAACATGCCGCCCTGGCACATCGACCCCAACGTCGGGATTCAGCACTATCAGAACGATCGCTCGCTGACCCAGAAGGAAATCGACACGATCGTGAAGTGGGCCAGCAACGGCGCGCCGCAGGGCGATCCCAAGGACATGCCGGCTCCCATCAAGTGGGCCGAGGCCAACGGCTGGAACTACGAGAAGAAGTTCGGTCCGCCGGACCTGATCATCCGCTCGCCGAAGTACAAGCAGAAGGCGGGCGCGATGGACGCCTGGTACAAGCCGGTGAGCGAAGTGCCGTTGACCGAGCCGCGCTGGGTTCGCGCCATCGAAATGCGCCCGGGCACCATCAAGGGCCGCAAGATCACCCATCACGCGCTTGCCTATCTGTTGCAGGACGAGAAGGAAGCGATCGCGCAGGGGCTGATCAGCGCGGACAACGACAGCGGCGCCGGCCTGTTCATGGAATGGGCGGTCAATAAGGAAGGCGAAATCATGCGGCCGAACACCGGCAAGCTGCTGATGCCGGGCGCCAAGTTCCGCTGGGACATCCACTACAGCGACGGCGGCGAAGACATCGAAGACGTCGTCGAAATGGGCATCTACCTGTACCCGAAAGGCCAGGAGCCGAAGTACCGCACCATGCTGTCGCTCTACAGCGGCATCCAGGGCGGCAACCGCGCGCTCGACATTCCGCCAAACACCGTCAGCGTGACGCAGAACTTCCACGTGATGCGACGCGCCGGCCGCGTCGAGAACTTCCAGCCGCATATGCACCTGCGCGGCAAGGCGCAGATGGTCGAAGCGATTCTGCCGAACGGCCAGCAGCAGGTTCTCGGCCACGTCAACCGGTTCGAATTCAACTGGATGAACAACTACGTGTTCCACGACGATTACGCGCCGTTGCTGCCGAAGGGCACGATCCTGCGCATCACGTCGTGGCACGACAACACGGCGGCCAACAAGAACAACCCCGATCCGAATCAGTGGGTCGGCTGGGGTGATCGCACCGTCGACGAGATGGCGCACATCTGGATCAACATCACCTACATGAGCGACGAAGACTTCGCCAAGGAAGTCGAAGCGCGTAAGCAGAAGCTGGCCGCCACGACGGATCGCCAGCAGCAGCAGTAAGCGGGTAGCGGTTATCGAACGCCGGGTACTGTTTTCGGCCCAATCAGCTGAAGACGTCCCGGCGTTTTTTGTTGTTTACCCGCCGCAGCGTTGGCGAAGGCGGGCAGGAGCCACGCATGAACACTCAGGGGAAGATCGGGCGCATTGCGATGGCGCTCGTGGCATTCGCGCTAATGACGGGAATGACGCCGTCTGCGCAGCAGGAACTCGTGATGGAGCCGCTCAAGGACGCGGGCCTGAACGTCTATCCCGCATTCGAGGGTTGGTACCAGAATCCCGACGGCACCTACACCCTGCTGATCGGTTACTACAACCGCAACCGGAAGCAGGTTCTGGACATTCCAATCGGCCCCGACAACAAGATTGAGCCGGGTGGCCCGGATCAGGGGCAGCCGACCCATTTTCTCGTCGGCCGCGGCTGGGGCACCATCGCCATCAAGGTGCCGAAAGATTTCGGCACCAAGAAGCTGACCTGGACGCTGACGGCCAATGGCAAGACGGCCACCGGCGTGTTCGGCCTGACCAAGGGCTACCAGGTCGAGCCGTTTCTCGACGCCGCGATGGGAAACAAGCCGCCGGTGCTGAAGCTCACCGAGAAGGGCAGGGACCTCACCGGCCCGCCGCCGCCACTCTCCGAGGCGCCGGTGATCACCGGCGTTGCCGGCGAACCGGTCGCGATCAGCTACTGGATCACGGACGACGGGCATGAAGAGCCGCCCACGGGAGGCTCCGCGGCCGCGCCGCCACCGGGCGGAGCGAACGCTCCGCCGCGCCGACCGCGTCTGAGCACGATCCTCTCGAAGTATCGCGGCCCGGGGGACATCAGCTTCGCCGACTCGACCCCGGACATCGATCCGAAGGAAAACAAGGTCTCGACGACGGCGACCTTCTCGTTGCCGGGCGAATACTTCATCCGCATCGAGGGCAACGATTCGTCCGGCGTTGGTGGTGGCGGTTTCCAGTGCTGCTGGACGACGGCCTACATCAAGGCAGTCATCAAGGGCGGTTCGACCGCCAAGTAACTCTTCGACGCGCACCGTGTCTGTATCGATGCCGCGGCTCAGCTCATGGGTCGCGGCATTTTTATTCGTACGCAAGATTCCAAAAATTCGGATCGTGACCCGGGCGATCGTAATTGACTGCTACGCGGCCCGGCGTTAAGGTCGTGTCTGCTTTTGGCGGACGAGCGCCCGCCCTGTTGTACGTGGTGATCCCGGGTAACTTCGTCTGCTGATTGGGGGAATAGATGGCGCGTAGGTTTGTTGTACGAACGTTCTTGCTGGTTCTGGCGAGCCTCGTTCTGGTGCCCGCGATCGCGCGCGCCCAGAGCGCGTTTACGGGCACGGTCAAGGACACATCAGGCGCGGTGATGCCCGGTGTGACCGTCGAAGCGGCCAGCCCGGTGCTGATTGAAAAAGTGAAGTCGGCGATCACCGACGAAAACGGTCAGTACCGTATCGTCGATCTTCGTCCCGGGACCTACACCCTCACGTTCACGTTGCCAGGCTTCAACACGCAAAGCCGCGAAGGCATCGAGCTGCAGTCGAACTTCACGGCAACGATCGACGTGCAATTGAGCGTCGGCACGTTGCAGGAATCCGTGACGGTATCCGGCGCCTCGCCGGTCGTCGACGTGCAGAGCAACGTCAAGCAGCAGGTGCTGTCACGCGAAGTGCTCGATGCCGTGCCGACCGCAAAGACGATTCAGGGCCTCGGCCAGCTCGTGCTCGGCGTCACGCTCAACGCGCCGGACGTCGGCGGCTCGCGGGCGATGCAGCAGACCTACTTCGCGATTCGCGGCACCGGCGGCGCGCAGTCGGTGGTGCTGGTCGACGGATTGATGACCAACGGCCTGATGGGCGACGGCGCGGTGCAGGCGTACCACAACGAGGCAATGAGCCAGGAAATGGTCTATCAGACCGCGGGCGGCGCGGCCGAGACGCTGACCGGCGGCATCACCATGAACCTGGTCCCGAAAGACGGCGGCAACCAGTTCCGCGGCGGCGCCAAGTGGGCGCGCTCGCCGGCCTCGTGGCAGGGCGATAACCTGACACAGCGGCTCAAGGACATGGGCGTCACCGGCGTCGATCGCATCGATCATTTCGAGGAGTTCAACATCGAGCAGGGCGGCCCGATCGTCAGGAACCGGCTGTGGTTCTTCGGCGCCTTCCGCCAGGCGTACTACGACAAGCCGATCGCCAACACCTTCATGACCGACGGGTCGCTGCCGTATCCGCAGGCATACGCGCGCTGCGCGGCCAATCCCGGTTCGTGCGAACAGGGCATCTCGGACGAGAAGATGGCCAACCCGGTGGCGCGTTTCACGTGGCAGGTATCGGAACGCAACAAGTTCGCCGTCTACATGGATCGAGCGCTTCGCCTACGCGGCCATGCGATGGGCGCGTTGACGGACCCGCGCACCGCATCGGTCATCTGGAACACGCCGACGTTCGCGACCGGTTCCGCGAAGTGGACGTCGACGCTGTCGTCGAGGCTGTTGCTCGAGACCGGCTTCTCGTTCAATCGCGAGCGCTACGACAACCTGTATCAGCCGGGCATCTTCGCCGAACGCGGCACGCCGGCGTGGTATCGCAACGTCCGGAAGGACGACATCAGCACCGGCTTCCTGTGGAATGCCTCGGGCGCCCAGCTCGGCAACTATCCCGATCGCTACAACGTGCAGGGCGCGCTGTCGTACGTCAGCGGCGCGCACAATGTGAAGGTCGGCGCGATGCACCAGTGGGGCTATTACCGCCGCTATAACAACGCCAACGCCGATCTCTATCAGACCTATCAGAACGGCGTGCCGCTGCGCGTCACGGTGCTGAACACTCCGCTCGAAGTACAGGAGAACCTCGGCGCCAACTTCGGCGTGTATGCGCAGGATCAGTGGAACATGGGCAAGCTCACGCTGAACTACGGGCTACGGTTCGACTACCTCCATCAGTACATCGTCGGACAGGGCGCCCAGGTCGGCCGCTTTGCGAACATCGCGCCGTATGACGACATCCACTTGCCGAAGTGGAAGGACTTCTCGCCGCGCGTGTCGGCGGTCTACAACCTGTCGGGCGACGGTAAGACGGCGATTCGCGCCGGCTATAACAAGTTCGTGACGGCCCAGACCACCGGCTTCGCGCAGCTCTATAACCCCACGGCGCTGACCACGCAGCAGCTGGCGTGGACCGACGTCAACGGCAACGACATCGCCGACGGCGAACGGGGTTGTGTCGGCTATCCGACAATCGGCTGCGAGATCAACTTTGCCGGCCTGCCGGCAAACTTCGGCGTCCGCTCGCTCGCGCAGTTCGATCCGGGCCTCAAGCGGCCGTATCAGCTTGCGTTCAACGCCGGCATCACACATGAACTATTTTCGGGGTTCACGGCGTCGTTCGAGTACTTCCGCAGCGACTTCCGCAACATCACGGTGCGCCAGAACTCACTGCGCACGGCCGCCAGCTACGATCAGTTCAGCATTGTCAGCCCGCTTGATGGCAAGGTCGTTCCAGTCTGGCTGCCGAAACCCGGTGTCGCTTCGCAGGTGGCCAACGTCGACAGCACCAGCGACGACATGAAGCGGTGGTACAACGGCTTCGATCTGTCGTTCAACGCGCGCATGCGCGGTGGTATCCGGGCCTTCGGCGGTTTCAGCGTCGAGCGATCGCTCAACGACGTCTGCGTGGCGGCGCAGAGCGATCCCAACCGCAGCCTGTACTGCAACCAGGCCGAAAGCGGCATTCCGTGGCAGAAGCAGGTCAAGGCGACGGTCGTCTATCCGCTGCCGTGGCAGCAGATCGCGTTCAGTGTCGCGTACCAGGGGCTGAACGGATATCTCGCCGGCACCGCGGCGCAAGCCTACGGCGGTTTCACCGCCGGCACCGGGTTCGATAATCCGCGAGGACTGGGCACGCACTGGCTGGTGACGCCGACGACGCGCTATGCGGCAAACTGCCAGGCGCCCTGCACACCCGGTGCGCTGGTGTTGCCGGCGATGGCCGCGAGCGGCATCGCGAGCATCCAGGTGCCGCTGGTTGCACCTGAGACGGAGTACACGCCGCGCATCAACCAGATCGACTTCTCGGTGAGCAAGAGCGTCGAGTTCGGCGCCTTCCGTGTGACGCCGAAGCTCGACCTGTTCAACGCGCTCAACTCGGACGACTACACCAGCGTCAGCAGCACGCAGTTCGGCGCCGCGACTTACATGCGCCCATCGGTGATTCTGCAGGGACGCATCATTCGCGTCGGCGCCGACGTGCGCTGGTAACGGCCGAAGGGTGAGAGCCGGCCGTAGCCGGACCGTAGACGAAGAAGGGCGGGGATCAAACCCCGCCCTTCTTTTTTTCTATACTGATTGCTCCCATGTTGTCCGCGCTGCTCCTGACCGTCTACGTCTTCACCACGACGGACTGCCCGATCTCGAATCGCTACGCGCCTGAAATCCAGCGGCTCGCGGCAAAGTTTTCCTCGGCCAGGTTCATCCTGGTCTACCCGGTGAAGACCGACACGCCTGAAATCATCGCCGAGCACCGCAGGAAGTTCGCGTATACGCTCGACTTCGTTCGGGATGCCGACCTGAAACTCGTGAAGGCAACCGGCGTCACGGTAACGCCTGAAGTCGCGGTGATGCACGGCGAGCAGCTGCTGTATCGCGGACGCATCGACGATCGCTATATCGACTTTGGAAGAGATCGGCCCGCGCCGACGTCGCGCGATCTCGAAGATGCGCTGAGTGCAGCAACCGCCGGCAAGCCCGTGACGAACACGCACACGCGCGCGGTTGGCTGCTTTCTGGCTGACTTGGTCAAATGAACGGCGCATGGCTTCGCCGTCTGCGCGGCTTGTGGATCGCCGGCGTCCTGTGCATGCCGTGCACCGATGCATTCGCTCAGACGTTCACGAAAGATATTGCACCGATCGTGTTCGACGCCTGCGCGCCATGCCATCGCAGCGGCGGTCCCGGTCCGTTCCCGCTCACCACTTACGACGAGGTGCGGAGACGAGCGTCACAAATCGCCAAAGTGACGGCAAGCCGCTTCATGCCGCCATGGAAAGTCGAGCCGGGCGTCGGACATTTTGTCGGCCAGCGGCTGCTCACCGATCGGGAAATTGCGGCGATTGGAAAATGGGCCGGCAACGGGACGCCGGAAGGGGACGTCGCCGCGCTTCCAGCGCTGCCGCCTCATGCCGAGGGCTGGCTCCTGGGCAAGCCTGATCTCGTCGTGAAGCCGGAGCGCGCGTTCAGTCTTCCCGCAACCGGGACCGACGCGTTCCGAATCTTCGCGATCCGGCTCCCGGTGACAAAGCGCCGCTACGTGACCGGCATCGAATTTCACCCCGGCAACGCTCGGGTGGTGCATCACGCCAACATCCGCATCGATCGCACGCCGGCGACACGACAGCTTGACGAGGCGGACCCGGCACCTGGTTATGACGGATTGATGCCGCGATCGGCGGAATATCCCGATGGCCATTTCCTGGGATGGACCCCCGGGCAGATTGCGCCGCTGGTGCAACCGGAACTCGCTTGGACGCTCGATCCCGGCAGCGACCTCGTCGTCCAGCTTCATTTGCAGCCAAGCGGCGCGGTTGAAGACGTGTTGCCGGAGATTGGTCTGTATTTCACAGACCGCGCTCCCGAACGGACGCCGACGATCCTGCGGCTTGGCTCGCAAGGCATCGACATTCCACCGGGTGAGTCGCGCTATGTGATTCGCGACTCGTACGTGCTTCCTGTCGACGTGCAGCTGCTTGCCGTACAGCCGCACGCGCACTATCGCGCGAGAGAGATCCGCGGTACGGCGACGCTGCCGAACGGTTCGACACACACCGTGATGCACATTCGGGATTGGGATTTTCGCTGGCAGCATGTCTACCGCCACGCGACGCCGATCCCGCTCCCGGCGGGCACCCGGCTGTCGATGGAGTTCAGCTACGACAATTCCGCGAGCAATCCGCGCAATCCCGAATCGCCGCCCGCACGCGTGTTCTGGGGCCAGCGCTCTCGCGACGAGATGGGCGACCTGTGGTTCCAACTGTTGACATCAAACGAGGCGGATCGCCGGCGGTTGAACCAGGAGATCACGGCAAAGATGACCTCGGAAGATATCGTCGGCTACGAGACGATGCTCAAGGTGACGCCCGACGACGCGGAGCTGCACGACGACGTGGCGCTGTTGTACATGGGGCTTGGCTCCGCGGCGAACGCGGTGCGGCACTTTCAGGCATCCGCGGCCCTGAAGCCTGAATCGGCCGCGGCGCACTTCAATCTCGGCACCGCGCAAGCCCAGGCGGGCCGCCTCGAGGAAGCGATGCGGTCGTTTCGAGAGGCGCTGGCCAGAAGGCCTGACTACGCGGTGGCGCGCGGCAATCTCGGCCGCGTTCTATTGATCAGCGGCAACCTGGGCGAGGCGTTGAAGGAATTGCACGAGGCGGTTCGCCTCGATCCAAAGAACCCGCAGAATCTCCTGGCACTGGCCGAGGCGCTCGCGGCCAGCGGTGCAATCGACCAGGCCATCGAGCGGCTCGAGCGCGCCGGACAGCTGCCGCTGCCTGAGCATCTGGCCCGGGAAATCGCGGCGAAGCGTGCGGAGTATCTGAAGCGGAAGTAGCTGGTAGCCGCGCGACTCGGTTGTTCGCGCGGCTACCAGCATCCAGCGTGTTAGCGAACGCTCGGCGTCGCTACGATCTTCTGAATCAACGGCTCGAGCTGTTCCGGCGTTGGCTGACCCGGTAAGTACGTCGAGACTTTGCCGTCACGGCCGATCATCACGTAGGTCGGCGTCGTCGACACACCGTATCGCAGGTAGACATCGTCGCTGACCGGCACCGACGCGGACTTCATCCACGGATAGAACTCGTCGCGGATCTGCTCGATGTACTTGAGCTCCTCGGCAGGGCCGACCGGGCGGCGCTTCTCTGCGTAGCCAAATCGCTGGGTTGGTGCGATCACCGTGAGGCCGGTGTGTTTGTATTTCTCGACGAGCGCTTCGAGGATCGGGCCCTGCTTCTTGCAGTCGCCGCACCAGTGCGCCCAGAGAAACAATACGATGGGTTTGCCTTTCAGTTCGGCGAGCGTTTGCGGCTTCGGGCCCAGCCATTCGTTCGATGTCCACGGCAGCGCGGGCTCCCCCTCGAGGCTCAGCAGATTCACGTTCTTGTTGAGACGCATGATGATCGAGGTGCCCTTGAACGTTTCGATCTCGCGGCGCAGCAGCACCAGTCCTTCGGATCGGCGGTTCTGTCCGGCCAGAGCGAGTGCCTGCACTTCGATGGCCGCGCCGAGGGCAATCGGCAGGCGCGGTTCGTCATCGAGCTGGCGCGTCTTGAGCTGCTCTTCGACGATCTCGTAGGTGCGCGCCGCGTAGGTCATCGCTTCGTCGTAGCGCTTGGCGGCGACGTAGCCGCGCCCCAGCCACGAGAACGCCTCGATCGCGATCGGCGTCGTGCCGTTGGCGGCCATGTCCTGGAGCACGAGTTTTTCTGCCTTCGCGAAATCGTTCGCCGCGATCGCATCGCGCACCAGTTGCACGATCGTTTTCGGAGGTGCCGCTTGCGCCGCCGGCGCCTGGATGCCGGCGTCAAGGACGGCCGCGACCGTGGCGAAGCTGGCGACAATCAAAGACAAAAACAGGGCGAAGAACGTACGTTTCATCCGCTGAGGATACTCCTATTCAGGATGCGGCAGCCTCGCCGCATTGCGATGGGAACCGGGGGCTGGGACGGGGAACGTGAGTGGCGGGCGAGTAACGTCCGCACGGGGCGGTGCTGTTCAGCGCGTTATAGTGTCGGCATGCGAAGAGCTCTTCCGTTGGTCCTCGTTCTCGGTCTTTCACTGCTCATCTCCGCACTTCCCACCGCGCAGGTGCGGCCGATCCGCGGATTCCCGGACGATGCCGTCGCGGGGCAGCGCCAGCGCGAAGAGCAGTTTCGCAAAGTCCCCGATGCTGCGCGGTTGAAGGAATACATGGAGGCGATCGCCGGAGATCCGCACGTCGCCGGGCAACCCTCCTCGAAGCGCGTTGCCGACTACGCGCTCGCCAAGTTCATCTCCTTCGGCTTGGACGCGCGGCTCGAAGAGTTCGAAGCGATGATGCCGTGGCCGATCGAGACGACGGTCGAACTGGTCGCGCCGACGAAGTATGCCTTGAAGGTGAAGGAGCCGGTTCTCCCGGAAGATCCTGATTCCGGCGATCAGACACCGCTCTACAACGCGTACTCCGGCGATGGCAACGTCACCGGTGACGTTGTGTATGTGAATTACGGCATGCCGGCCGACTACGTGCGCTTGAAAGCGCTGGGCATCAGCGTCAAGGGCAAGATCGTCATCGCCCGCTATGGCGCCGGCTGGCGCGGCATCAAGCCGAAGGTGGCCTACGAGCATGGTGCGATCGGGTGCCTGATCTATTCCGATCCGAGAGACGACGGTTATTTCCAGGGTGATGTGTATCCGGAGGGCCCCTATCGGCCGGAGTTTGGCGCGCAGCGCGGCAGCGTGATGGACATGCCGGTTCATGCCGGTGATCCATTGACGCCAGGCTGGGCCAGCGAACGCGGCGGCAAGAAACTGCGTGTCGAGGAATCGCAGACCATCCTCAAGATTCCAGTGCTGCCGATCTCCTACGGCGACGCGCTGCCGATCCTGCGCCAGTTGAAGGGACCGGTTGCGCCACCGGAATGGCGAGGGGCGCTGCCGATCACGTATCACGTCGGCCCGGGTCCTGCGCAAGTGCACATGAACCTACGCTTCGACTGGCGGAATCGTCCGCTCTACAACGTCGTCGCTCGAATTCCGGGAGCGACGCGGCCGGACGAATGGGTCATCTTCGGCAACCACCACGACGCGTGGGTCAGCGGCGCAGACGATCCGACGAGCGGCGCCGTCGCGCTGATGGAAACGGCGCGCGGTCTTGGCGAGTTGCTGAAGACCGGATGGCGGCCGTCGCGGACGATCGTGCTGGCGCTATGGGACGGCGAGGAGTGGGGCCTGCTCGGCTCGACCGAATGGGCGGAGAAACACGGCGCAGAGTTGAAGCAGAAGGCGGTGGCGTATATCAACACCGACGGCACCGGCAAAGGCTGGTTGAACACCGGCGGCTCGCATGGCCTGCAGCAGATGATCGGGGAAGTCGCCAAAGAGATCATGGACCCACGCACGGGCAAACCGGTCTTCGACGAGGCGCGCCGGCGCGCGATCCTCGGCGAGCCGGAAGCGGATCGAAAAGCGGCCGAATCGGATCCGTCGTTGCGACTGGCGCCGCTCGGCTCGGGATCGGACTTCACACCGTTCCTGCAGCACCTCACGCTATCGGCGCTGAACGTCGGCTTCGGGGGCGAGAGTCCCGGCGGTGTCTACCACTCCGCCTACGATACGGTGAAGTGGTATCAAACGTATTCCGATGGCGATTACAGCTACGGCCGAACGCTGTCGCAATTGACGGGCACATTGATCCTGCGGCTGGCCGATGCACCGGTGTTGCCCTTTCAGTTCATCGACACCGCGGATACGTTGATGCGGTATGTCGTCGAGCTCGAGAAGCTCGCCGCCGAGAAGAAAGACTCAAAAGTGGATGTGAAGCCGGTCCGCACCGCCGTCGAGTCTCTTCGTGCCGCGGCGCAGGAGTTCGAGAAGGCGTACGCGGCGGTCGGACGCGCGAATTCGGCCAACCTGAATGCGAGCAAATCGCTGCAGCAGCTGAACACGCTGCTGCTGACGTCGGAACGCAAACTCGGTAACACCGAGGGCCTGCCGCGCCGCGAATGGTTCAAGCATCAGATCTACGCGCCGGGTTTTTACACCGGATACGGCGTCAAGACGATGCCGCAGATTCGCGAGGGTCTGGAGGAAAATCGTTTCACCGAGGCGCAAGGCGGCGTACGGACGGTATCCGCCGCGGTCAATGCGCTGGCCTCACACATTCGAGACGCAACCAGAGCCCTGCAGCAATCAACACGGTAGCCCAGCGCCGCACGGCGCCGAAAATCGCCCGCGCGGGAAGTCCACCGCGCGGGTAGAACATGACATCCAGCCACCAAAAGTGAAAAAAAAGTGAAAACTCCATTTGACTCTTGGTTTGTTCTCGTCCATGATTCTTTGCGACTTTAAGCGACAAATTGTTTCATAGATACTCTTTGGGGCCAAAATGACGTTAGATCAGCGGTTCGGCGGGTCATATAGACCAGTCGTTCGAAAAAGTGAGGTTCGGGTCGTTCAAAGTGGGGACGCGTGCCGCGTCTACGACCCCGCGTCTGAGCAAATCTGGGAACTTAACGGAGCGCAGGCCGCCGTCTGGCGTGACGCAAATGGCTCGCACACTGTCACTCAACTTGTCGGCGCACTGCGCCGTGCGGGGCATGCGTCCGCGACGGAAGCCGACGTGTGGATGGTACTTGCCGCATTCGATAAAGCCAAGTTACTGAAGCCGACCGCAGGCGCCGCGACGATTACGGCGGCCTTGAGCCGTCGAAGCGCGCTGACTCGCCTCGGAGCTGGCATGGGGGCCGCGGTGGCCTTCGGCGTCTTCGGCGTCGCGAAGGCCGTGACGTCGGCGGCACCGCTCGCCGCAGAGGACGCTTCTCAAAGTGCGCCTTCGGCACCCCCTCCGTCGACGGTCGTACTGCCTGCGCAAGCCGACAGCACGCTCTGCAAGGATGCGCCTAATTCCAATGAGGGCGCTAACCCGTTCATTCACATCAACGCGCGCCCTGAGCACAGAGGCGTCCTCCAGTTCGACGCCTCGCAGGTTCAGCTGATGGCGGCGAGAGTAGAGAACGGCGGCACGGCGTTCCTGCAGCTGCAGATTGGCTGGAACGGCAATAACTGGAAGCCGGGCGACACCCACTATGTGGACGTCCGTCCGTTGCCACCTGGATTCGTTTTCCCCGAGGGAAATGGAAAACGCGTCGGGCTGCCACGCAACCAGGGTCAGTCAGGTTCAGGCTTCGGCGTGACGTGGAACAACGCAGCGGATCCGGACATTGCTGACAGCAACGCGAACGTCATGCGATCCGATCCGAATTCCTGGAACGGCGCCACCACGCTGATGCGTCCGGCAACCGCGCCCGGGCAGGCGCATGCGAATGGTCAATCCGGCCTGGTGTCATGGGACGTGACCGAGGATGTGCGCCAGGGCACGAATGCGTGGGTCGTGCTGCTGTGCGACATCCGGCGAGGCCTTGTGGGCAATCGCAGGGGAAGCGACGACGGCGACCATAGCGGCGATCGCGATCACCGCGACGATCGTGACGAGGGCGGCCGCAATGGCGGCTCGGTGGCGTACTACTCACGCGAGGGTGCGGCTCTTGTCGCCGGCGCTTGTGGGCCGCAATTAGTCATAGTCGGAGGCGTTCCCCCACCGCCACCGCCCCCGGACCCGTCGGATAACCCGCCCGAATCATCGGACCCAGAGCCGGAGCCTTCCGATCCGTTGCCGGAGTCCTCCGACCCGATGCCCGAACCCTCAGACCCCATGCCCGAATCGTCGGATTGGTGGCCGGAGTCGTCGGACTCGTGGCCTGAATCGTCGGATAACTGGTCAGACCCGCTGTAGCAGTCACGCCGGCGTATAGCCAGCCGACGTCTTACGTGGTCAGCGGACCCAGCAACCACGTCACCAGGGAGTGTTTCACTCCCTTGGTGACCGGTCTTACAGACGTCAATGCATATGAGGGATGGATGATGACGGTACCCTTCCGCCTGAAGAGCGCTGGATCCAGTTCGGTTTCGGCAGCTCCCTCGCGTTTGATCCTGAAGTCTCCGCCGGAATAGTCGCTGCTCTCATTGAGCATGAGGGTCACGGACAACTTCCGGGTCAGGCCGCGCAACGCCGACGGCAAATTCGCATCGGTTGGTTTCAACACATCGTCGGCATGCCATGTGGAAAACCCCTTGCGGCCGTAGGTCGCCAGAAAAGCGCTTTCGCTGGCGACGATCGTATAGCGCCAGTCCGTCTCATTGGCACGGCTCGCAAAATGCCACAGCAGTCCAGTGATCCAGTGATCGGCGGGCCAAGAAACTGGCGCGTCTGCGGTGCCGCTCGCGCGTGCACGACTGTCATCCACAATCCAATCGCACACGTAACCGGGGATACCCGCCGGAATCACCCGCACGAGCGGTTCGTTCACCATCCGAGCCGCCGTTTGGCGGCGGTCGCGAGCGTCAGGAACGTTCGGTGATGGTCGGTCACCGCTTCACCGCGGAGCGAATCAAGATCCGCGGTTCGCAAAAAATTTTTTGACCAGTACTCTTTCTTGTGCCACGGGGATCCCGGAAAGGCGCCGACGCCGTTGCTGTTCCGCTCGGCGTAGTAATGATAGAAAGTGCCGCTCGGGATTGTCGGTGCTGCGATCTGGACGGAATACTCAGGACGATTCATCAGGACATAAGGAATGCCGTTATAGGTGAGCGAGAGCGAATAACACGCCGTCTCAGCCATCCAGGCACGTCGGACCTCCACGATCTGGCCCGCTAGATACACCATCTGACTGAAGCGAAAGCAATCCGCGATGAACTTCTTATTGCGAAGCGTGTCCGCATCCAGGAACACGGTGACGCCGCCCGCTTGAAATTCGTTTTCGCACTGCAAGGCGCGCAGCAGCACTTTGAGCAACACGCCCTTCCGCGGCGAGTCCCCCGTAACGGGGCCGCCAAGAAATGGGTCCCTGTCGATGTGCGGATTGGCTTGCAGGGCGTTGCCGCTCGGCAGTGCCGCCGCATTGAGCGAGCCGTACAAGAAAATGTCAGGATCCATCAACGCGATCATTTCTGACGCAAGGCTTTCACCGACGACCCTCAGCGCCTCGACGCGGTTCAGCGCCAGGTAGCCGCGCGGCGTGCGGCGCCAGTACACGTCGACGCCGGCGTGGCTCCCGGCCGGTGCGGGAACCGTGCCTTCAAATGCATTGTCGACCTGCACGTCGACCGGCCTCTTGCCATAATCGGTGCCTAGCAGACAGCGGACGACGGGACGGTAGGCGGCGATCACGGCAGCCAAATCCGCTGATAGAGGTGCGAAGTCGTTGGACACGACCACGTCGACGCCACTACCAGCCGGCAGCTGCTCCGCCAGCGACTCGAGAAAGATCGCGAGTTGCCAATGAAAGTAGACCGTGTCCTGGACACTCAGAACGAATCTCAGAGCGGGCATCACGGTCCGAATACCCAGGACAGGACCGAATATTTCACACCAGATGTGACGGGCCGCACGGTGTAACGCAGGTGATGGGGGATGACGACAACGGTTCCTTGACGGCGGAGCTCGATCGCGAGCGCGTCATCGTGAATGGTGTTGCCATTGGCGTCTTTCACCCAGAGATCACCGCCGACGGAGTCATTCGACACACTCAGATTCGCGATGACCGTGAACTTGGGCCGCAGCCCATCCGGCAGGTGATCCGGCACGCGGTGATCGGTCACGTCGCTTGCGGGCGTCAAAAAACGCACGGGTCCGCTGCGGGCGAGCGGGTAGTGCCATACGGCTTCGTTCGCCAGCCGCGCAAATCCAAACAGCAGGCCGCTCACCCAGTGCTCGCCGGGCCAATCGCGGCCGTCGATTCTCGAGTCGCCTAGCTGCGCCACGGCATCGCTCGCTATTCCATCGCACACTTCGGCGGGCAACGCCGCTGGAAATGCCCTGAACGCGGGTTGGCGTGTCGAGCGGTGCGGCCGCGGCTTTGGCTCAACCCAGCTGCGGCTGCTGACCGTGCCCGCATGGCTCACGTATGTCGTCGTCGCGGTCCCGTCGTGGAGGTGACAACGAAATTTGGGCATCGTGACTCGCCGCAGCACTTGATCGGAGTAATGGGCCGTCGGTCTTGGCGTTCGCAGGTCTTTGAGAAGCTCGATGGCAAAGTCGCGGTTGAAGCACATCGACGAGCTCATGCCGCCAGGATCGTGAGCCTTGAACTCCATTTCGGCAAAGTATTGATAGGGCGTCTTCAGGAGCAGGCAGCCGGCGCGCCGGTTCACGGAAAAATCAAACTTCCCCTCACCGAGCGTGGCGACACCAGCCGCGATGTGTGTGCGGTCGTAAAGATCGTCATGATCGCACCAGAAAAAGTGGCTGCACCCCTCGTCGATTAACCTCGCCAGGGGAACGGCGTACCACTCGTGCTGCGGCATCTGCTCGGCATTGTGAATCCATTGCACCGCAAACTCGCGCGTCACGTCAGCAATGGCCCATTCATAGCTTTGCGGCGTCCCGTTCTGGTGAATACACACCAGGTCAGGCCGGCGCGTCTGGTTGGCCATTTGCAGCAGAAGAAATCTGGCAAGGTCCGGACGGTTGTAGGTCGGCGTCATGACGCCGATTTTCGCCAGCTGGCCGGCCGCGCCCGTGCGAAGCCGCCGCGCGCCTTGTGTTTCCGGTTCCAGCAGCCCGCCGCTCAGCGCCGGAACGTCGCCGTCCGAGGCGACGGCGATCAAGTAGACCGGCCGTGACAAGCCCGGCGACACCTGGGCCTCCTGATCGCCCATCGTGTACGTTTCCGAGGCGCTGGCGGCGCCGTCGCCAAGAATCACCGATCCGAAAGCGATGCGCTGTCCAAACATCTCGTGGCTGGCGAAGTGACTCGACAGCAGCTGTTCGAACTCGACGCGATAGAGCTCGCGCACGTGGAAGCGATTGCGGTAGCCCGTTTTGTCGGAATACTGCGCCTTGTCAGGACTCGAGATCACAAGGAGGCCGTGCGGCCGCAACACCCGCTTGATTTCGCGCATCATCGCTTCATGCTGGTCGTGATGTTCGATGGTCTCGAAACTCACCACCACATCCACGCTGGCGTCCTCGAGCGGAATCGCGGCGCATGAGCCGCGTCGAAACTCGATATTGGCCGACTGGTATTTTGACGACGCGTGCCTGACGGCTTCGTCCGAGATGTCGACGCCAAAAACCACGCGGGCGCTTCTCGCCAGCAGTGCGGTGCCGTAGCCTTCGCCGCACGCGATATCCAGCACCGCCTTGCCGGCGACGATCTGCCGGGCAAAGAGGTAGCGATGCAGGTGCTCGAGCTCGATGGCGCCGTTCGGCGCATAGGGCAGGAACCGCTCCCCCGTCCACGGCAGCGAACGATCGCCCGGCGTCTCGCTCACTGGCTCGCGTCCCGAGTCGCGAACACGATCACCCGGTGGCCGCGGACATACTGCTCATAGTCGCCGCGCTCAGGCGTATAAAACTGAATATCTGCGAAGCCGAACGACGTCAGCAGGAAGCGCAGCGCCTCTCTCGATGGCACGAGCGCGAAGTCTGTGGTACCGCCTTCGGGACTGTGCGAATAATCCGCGCAGAGGCCGAACGTCCCTCGCAGGGAACGCTGCCAGTTGTGCGCGCCGTCCTCGATCGCGCCGGTCACGTTGAACGGAAGCACCTGCGACTCGATGCAGATAGCCTTGCCCGCGAGCGTCGCGAGCTTTCGAATGATCGCCACGGGATTTTCGACGTGATACAGAAGGCCGAAACACAACACGAAATCCGCTCCGGCGCCGGGGTCCCAGGCTTCGACGGACGAATCCTTGAATGTGATGTCCGGACGGCCGAGGAGCGAGGTGATCTGCCGCGCCTTGACGATTGAATCGGTGTTCTTGTCGAAGGCCGTCACCGACGTGAAGTAGTCCGCCAGCACCATCGAGAAGAAGCCTTCATGGCAGGCGACGTCGAGCGCCGTCGATCGAAGATCCTGCCGGTCGTTGAGATAGCGCCGCAGCACCTTCTCTCGGGTTGCGTGAATCGCTCTGGCGGCGGGCGCGAGGTAGCTTTCGGTCGTGGTGCCGTCAGGCAGCACGAATTCGTAAAACCACTTCTGCTCCTTGACGTGTTGCAACTCGCGCGATTGGTCCATCAGCTGTCCACGCGCCTTAGCTGAGCCTCCGGAGATACCCGGTCGGGTTCCACGTGATCAGGAACGGTTCGCGGCCTCGATCCGAAACGAAACGGGGGTTGCTCGCGACAAACGCCGCGATGGCTTCATATGGCCCGGGCTTGGGCCCGATCGGCAGGCCGTGGTGGCAGATGCTGTCTTCGACGATCAGATAACTGCCGACCGTGACCAGTTGCGAATACTTGGTCAGAATATCGAAGGTCTTCTGGTACTCATGCGAGCTGTCTTCGATGACCAGCACCGTTTCCGCCGCGTGGCAACGCTCCGCGACCTGGTCAAAGACATCGGAGCCATCGCCGGTGATAAACGAAATACGCGGGTGGGCCACCGCGGCGGGATCGAGTTGCGAGTGATTGATGTCCACGCCGATGACTTGCCCTTTTGACAGGTGGTCGCACAAATGCGCCAGCGACAACGCGCTGCCGCCGCGAAAGTTGCCGATCTCGACAATCACGTCCGGCTTCAGACTGTGGACGATTTCCTGGTAGATCCAGAAATCAATTGGGCTGCGCAGGCATTTGATACCGAAGTAAGTCGAATCCGCGAGCAGGCGCGACTGGATGATTCGCAGCACCTCTGATAAAGGGGTGGAGAGCGAGTCTTCCATGTAGCGTTTGTCAGCGGCCAACCCTCATCGTCTCCTTCTACCCGACTGTATCTTCGGCGCCCGCGCGGCACAACAATTTTGCGTCGCGTCGGTGAGGACTCCGGTGACCGACCGGTCCGTCCACTATCGGGTCTGCCAGCAATCGATGTTGACCACGCGACGACGCGATGCCAGCATCTGAATACCTCATGACGTCGGTGCCGCGCTGACCGCGACGCCATCGAATTAGGAGGCTGCCATCATCAAATCGCTCGTCGTCATCGCGATCGCCGCAGCGGCAGTCGTGGTCGCGTACTGGATGTTGTTGTTCTTCGTGCAGCGCTCGATGCTGTTTCCGCGGCCGCCGGCGTCGATGGCGATGACGCGTCCCGCTGGAGTCGAGCAGGTCTGGTTGGCGACGCCCTCAGGGAAAGTCGAAGCGTGGTACCTGCCGCCGCTGGCGCCCGGAGCCGCAGCCGCGCCGCTGTTGATATTCACGCACGGTAACGGCGAACTGATTGATTTTTGGCCCGACGAGTTTACCGAGCCCCGATCGTGGGGATTCGCCGTGCTGCTCGTCGAGTATCCGGGTTACGGACGCTCGGAGGGCAGCCCGTCTCAGCGGTCGATCACCGACACCATGCTCGCGGCGCACGCGTGGGCCCGCGTGCAGAAAGGCATTGATGCCGCGCGGATTATTCCGTACGGACGATCGCTTGGCGGCGGCGCGGCGATGGTTCTGGCCGCGGAACGGGACGCGCCGGCGCTGATTCTGGAATCGACGTTTTCGAGTGTCGCCGCGTTCGCGAGCGGGTATTGGGCACCGTCGTTTTTGATTCGCGATCCGTTCGACACGCTGCGGACGATCCGGCGTTTCGACCGGCCTGTACTCCTGCTGCATGGCTCGAACGACGAAATCGTTCCGCCCCGGCATGCTTCAGACATTGCCGCTGCGGCGCCGCGCGCGACCCTGCGCTTCATGCCGTGCGGCCATAACGATTGCCCGCGGCCGTGGCCGGAGATCCGCGCGTTCCTCGCGGAGCACCGGTTGCTACCGTGACGGTCCGCCGGCCGCCGCAATCTTGCGGTTGACGCGATCCTGCAGCCAGTGGGGGTCCCACCATTCGACGGGGTTCACCGGCACGCCCTGGACCAGCATCGTGAAGTGCAGGTGATCGCCGCCGGCAAGACCGGTCACGCCGGTGCGGCCCAGCTCCTGGCCTTTGGTCACGGTGTCGCCGACCTTCACGGACATCTGCGACAGATGCGCATACAGCGACTGCACACCGAGGCCGTGGTCGAGGATGACGCAGTTACCGTAGATGCCGAGATAGTCCGCGTGTACGACCTTCCCCGCGTTCGACGCATGCACCGGTGCCTGCTGCACGGTCGCCAGATCGAAGCCGAGATGCACCTGCTTGTCGATTTCCTTGTCGTCGAAATAGTAGGTGCGCCGATCGGCGAAGCGCGACTCGACCTGCGAGTTGCCCATCTGCGTGAAGGCCTCGGACCAGAGCATCCGCGGCTCGCTCTTCGCCGCCAGCGACGCGATGTAATCGTTGTTCTTCTTGCGAAGCTGGCCATTGATCTCGAGAAAGCCCTTTAACAGGCCGTCGCGCGAGCTCGTGTCGACGGTCAGGCCGGGTGTGTGCGACGCGATCGCCGGAACGACGCGTTCCAGGAAGCGCTGGTCGACCGGGATCTTCGACTGGACGAACCGTTTCACGAAGGGACGATGCTCGAGGGGGGTGGTCACTTCATTGCCGGCAGCGTCGCGCGCATAGACGCTGATCCTCGTGCTGATGTCCTGATCGTGCCGCAGCGCGAAGAAGCCGGCGCGGATCGCGGGGTCGGCGATGCCGACCGCCGTTCCCGAGTAGGCCGGGTAACGCGCGTCGCCGACCTGGATGCCGGCTTCCACATCGTCCGGAGTCGCGCGCAGCACGACGAACTCCGCCCCGCCAAGGTTGATGTAGTGATGCAGCGACACCACCGCGACGCGGGGCGGATCCAGGCGCACCGTCAGGTCGCGCGTGAGTTGGCTCGAGACCGTGCGCAATCCGTAGAACGTCTTGCGGCTGGCATCCACCACGAGCGTCGCCGGTCCGTTCGCCAGCCCGTCGCGGCCGATCGTCGCAGAAATCACGACCCGAGTGCCGCTGGCGTCGCTGTTCAGGTCGTTGAGCGGCGCCGGCTTGCCGTTCTGCGTCACCATCACCGATGTCATCGCAATCTCCGTCGGTGACTCGATCGTGATGGACAGCGGCGTGGCCCGGCCGATGAATTTTTCAGGTGTCGTGACGGTTATCGTTGGACCCGGCTCAACGCCGGCCAGGTACCACATCACGCCAACGCCGGCGATCGCGCACAGAATGAGAGCGAGAAGGATGAGCTTAAAGAAGCGCATCCCTCATTCTAGAGTGACGGGGCGCGAGCTCATCGCCTCAGTGCATTACTCTTCCCTGAGTGTGGCAATTGGATCGAGTGCGGCTGCCCGACGGGCGGGCAACACGCACGCCGCCGCTGCGACGATGACGAGCATGCCCACCACCCCGGCATACGTGACGGGATCGGTCGGCTGCGTGGCAATCAGCAAACTTTCCAACCCGACGCCGACCGCGATCGACAGGACCAGTCCGACGGCGACTCCCGTCGCGATCAAACGGACGCCATTTGCCGCGACCAGCCGGAATACATCAGCGCGCGTCGCGCCGACGGCGAGGCGAATGCCGATCTCGCGTCGCCGCATGCCGACCAGGTAGGAGAGCACACCGTAACTGCCCACGCTGGCGAGCACCAGCGCGAGCACTCCGAAGACGACCAGTAGATCGGCGACCATCTGCTGCTGGAACGTCGCCGCCTTCGTTTGTTCGGACAACCGGCCGATGTTGTAAAACGGCACCGCCGCATCGATCTCTCTGACGGCGCGTTGCAGGTCGCCTGTAATGTCGATGCCCGCCGCCGCCCTGACGGTCAGCACCGATCGCGCGCTGTAAAACTGCATCAGCGGAACGTAGGCATGCGGAGTTTGTCGCTCGTTGAACGAGCGCTGCTTGATGTCGTCGACGACGCCGACGACGGTGATCCACTGCGGTTCGCCGCGGCCGCCGAGCGCAAACCGCCCGCCGATTGGATCGCGTTCACCCCAATACCGCCGCGCCATCGACGCGCTGATCACGGCGACGCGTGGCGCGTCGTTGACATCGGCGTCGGTGAACTCGCGGCCGGCCAGCAGCCGGATGCGAAGCGTCGACATGTAGTTCGATGCGACGTAGTGCAGGCCAATGATCGGTTGCTCGTTCGGTTGCGGAGTGTAGCCTTCGATGCGGATGTCGCTGGAGCTGCCGCCCGTAAAACCAAGCGGGACGCGGCGCCCGAGCGACGCCTGTTCGACGCCCGGAATCGCGCGCACACGTTCGAGGGCACGGGCGTAGAAAGCGCGGCCCTCGTCCGGTGAGTACCCCGCCGAAAACAGGTCGAGCCAGCCGACCGTCACCTGACTGGCATCAAAGCCCGGTGTCATGCGTGTCGCCGCCTGCAGACTGCGCAGGCACAGCCCGGCGCCAACCAGCAGCACCACCGACAGCGCCACCTGCGTAACGACCAGGGCGCGCCGCATGCGATGTCGCCCGAAATTGAAACCGCCCGTACCGGTCTCGCGAAGCGCCGACGCGAGATCCAACGGGGCGGCCTGCGCCGCCGGCGCGAGTGCGAACAGCAGAACGGTCACGATCGACAATGCCGCGGTGAACCAGACGACGCGGGCGTCGATGGTCACGGCCATCTCGATAGGCAGCTCCGACGGCGGCGTGAATCCGACCAACAAACCGGACGTCCATCGCAGCGCGATCAACGCACCGATGCAGCCGAGGGCGGCCAGCAGCGTTCCCTCGATTAACAGCTGCTGGACGATGCGGGCGCGGCCGGCCCCCATCGACAGGCGGATGGCAATTTCGCGCTGCCGGGCGCTGGCCCGGGCCAGCAGCAGGCCCGCCACGTTCGCGCACGCGATCAACAGCACGATGGCCGCGACCGCCATCAGGATCAACAGGACCGGACGTAGCACCGATACGCTGCCGGACGGCGCGCGATCGAGCGTGAACAGGACGATGTGCTGATCGACGTAGCGCCCTTGATCCGCGAAGGTCTGCCGGAGTCCCGCGACCAGCGAGTTGAGCTCCGCCTGCGCCTGCGCCACGGTGGCCCCCGGCGCAATTCTGCCCAGCATGCTCATCCACCGGTTGCCGCGGCCCTCGAGGCGGCTGCCGCCCGACATGACGATCGGCTGGGTACCCATCGGCAGCCACAAGTCGAATGCCAGTCCGGACTCGCCGCCTTTGAATCCCGGCGCGGCGACGCCGACGATGGTGAACGGCTGCGCGTTAATCCGTACCGCGCGCCCAATCACGGACGCGTCGCCCGCGAAGCGTTGCTGCCAGTAATCGTGGCTGATGACGGCCGTCACCGCCGTTCCAGGGAGATCCTCTTCAGGCCGAAAGCCACGGCCGATGGTCATCGGCACGCCGAGCACGTCGAAGTAGTTCGCGGTGACGACCTCCGACCAGGCACGCTCGGCCTCGCGATCGATGACAATGCCAACCGACAGGTCGTCGCGTCCGGCGAGACCGCTCAACAGCTTGGTCTGGCGGCGCAAGTCCTGGTAGTCGAGGTACGAAAAACTGGTCAGGGTGTCGCCCTTGAACGTCCAGGTCAGCTGCACCAGCTCGTGATGCTGTCGTGTGCCCGGCAGCGGGTTCAGGAGCACCGAATTGACCCAGCTGAAAATCGTCGCATTGACGCCGATGCCGAGCGACAGCATCACGATTGCCACGCCCGAGAACCCCGGCTTGGCCATCAACGAGCGCACAGCGGTCCGCAAATCCTGCGCAACTGTTTCCATGAATGAATCTCCTGCGGGTCGCGGCTGGCGCCGGCGTGCACGCATTACATTGGCAGCGATCGCAATGGCCTGACGCCAGTACCACAGCCGTGCCTTCGCTGCGCCGCGCCGGCCGTGCTGTGCCATGAACAACTCCTCGAGATCGCCGAGCAGCTCCTCGCGACGGCTGCCGGGCACAATTCGGGAGAGAAGCCAGGCGGCGATTCTAGGCGGCGGTGCTGAATGGCCGGCGCTCATGCCCACTCGCCCAACAAATGCTCGATGCCTTCGGCCATCGTCCGAATCGAACGATACGAAGCCTGTAGCGACTTCATCCCGAGCGAGCTGATTTCGTAGTGCCGCTTTCGCTTGCCGCCACGCTGCGGCGTGGGATCGCCGATACGTGATTTAACGAGCTGTTTTTGCTCGAGGCGATCGAGCGTGGTGTGGACGGCGCTGACGGATACTTCGCGGCCGCTGCGCTGCTCGATTTCCGCGCACACGCTCGCGCCGTAGGCTTCCGGGCCGAGCCGCAGCAACGCCAGCATCACGACCTGTTCGAATTCACCGAGGATAGGCGGAGGCGTCCGGTGCATCGCGAGCTAATATCCACAATGTGGATTAATTTGTCAAAGTGCTAGATTGCGCATCGTGCCGCGCTGGGCCCAGTGGGCCGTCGTCATCGCGTCGCTCGGCTACGCGCTGTTGTTCGTCCGCTTCGAATGGGGCGCCACCGCGGCGTACGTCCTCGCGGCTTTGCCCGTCGCGCTCGCATGGATGGTTGGCCGAACCTGGCTCGCCGGGGCGTTCATGCTGCTGCTACCGATGTATTTCGCCATCGGCATCGCCACGGCAGCGTGGCCGCACTATGCACCGCACACCGCGCTCGACGACGCGATGCCGCTGCGACCAGGTTGGATGATCGTTTACGGATCGCTCTACATGTGCGGCTTCCTCTTGCCCCTGATGGTGGTCAGAGGACGCGAGCTGTTTCACCAGGCTGTGAAGGCCTACCTGTTCGTGATGCTGGTCTCGTATGCCGGCTTTCTGATCTATCCGACCATCGCGCCGCGGCCGGAGAGCGTGCGCATCGATGGGTTCGCGGCCTGGGCGCTGCAGGTCTTTTACGAAATCGATCAGCCATACGGCTGCTTCCCGTCGTTGCATGTCGCGTATTCGTTTGTCGCGGCGTTCGCCTGTTATCGCGTCCATCACGGCGTCGGCATTGCGGCCGTCGTGTGGTCGATCCTGATCGGCCTGTCGACCGTTTATACGAAGCAACACTACGCGGTCGACGCCATCGCGGGCGCGCTGATCAGCGTCTGCGCGTATGGGTTGTTTTTGAGAGCGCGGCCCCGATCGCCGATCGATGCGGTCGATCGCGCCCTCGCACCGCGCCGCGCGCTGATTGTTGTTGCCGTGTATCTGTGCGTGATCGGGTTGTTCTGGACCGCCTACCGGCTGGGTCTCGGCCCGGTTCGTGGCTAAGATGGCCTATGCCGCGAATCGCCGCCTTCATCCTGTTGCTGTCGTCATGCGCGTCACCCGTCGCGGCGCAGCAGCCGCGACAGGAGTCGCCCTCCACTCTCCGCGCGCCGACCCGGCTCGACATCCTCCGCGGCGAATACGGGAGGTACCGCGCCAATAACGATCTCCTGCATTACGACCTCGACATCAGGGTCAATCCGGAGAAGAAGTTCATCTCGGGCAAGAACACTATCCGCTTCAAGATGCTCGAGGACGACGGGCGGATCCAGTTGGAACTGTTCCCCGATTACACGATTGAAAAGATCACGATGGGGACGCGATCGTTGAAGTATGAGCGCGACCACAACACCCTGTAC
>Ga0196963_10000769_pt1 | contig 25105 bp, 31 predicted proteins | sample S1_5metaG_FD_148600 | JGI IMG/M metagenome (GOLD analysis project Ga0196963, IMG submission 148600) | Soil microbial communities from Anza Borrego desert, Southern California, United States - S1_5 | ecosystem: Environmental > Terrestrial > Soil > Desert | place: USA: California | collected...
CAGATCGGCTGGACCGCCGAGGAACGCTTCGAGACCGATGATTTTGCCGGGCAGGTCAGACAGGCGCTCCGCAACATCGTCGCCGTCCTCAAGGAAGCCGGCGCCGGACCGGAGCATGTTGCCCGCATGACCTGGTACGTCACGGACAAGCATGAATACCTCGGCGCCCTGGCGGCCGTTGGCGGGGTCTACCGGGAGATCATGGGGAAACATTTCCCGGCCATGACCCTCATCGAGGTGAGTGGCTTGGTCGAAGATCGCGCCAAGGTTGAGATCGAGGCGACCGCCGTCATCCCTTCGGGCGTCTGACGGACAGGCGCTGCCCCACCCCGGGCGATAGCTGGATTTCATCGCCCGCCCGCCCTACCCTTATCACGCACGCTTCCACGGAGCTCCCATGACCGCCCCCTCGCCCCGCGCTCCCGCGACCACGCCCACGTCCGGGGCCACCTTCCAATGGGAGGACCCCTTCCTTCTCGAGGACCAGCTGACCGAGGACGAGCGTCTGATCCGCGAGGCGGCGCAGCAGTACTGCCGCGACAAGCTGATGCCGCGGATCCAGGATGCGTTCCGCAACGAGACGACCGATCCGTCGATCTTCCGCGAGATGGGCGAGATGGGTTTCCTCGGTTCGACCATCGACGGCTATGGCTGCGCCGGCACCTCGTACGTCGCTTACGGCCTGATCGCCCGCGAAGTGGAGCGCGTCGACAGCGGCTATCGCTCGATGATGTCGGTGCAGTCGTCCCTCGTCATGCATCCGATCCATGCCTACGGCACGGAGGCGCAGCGCCAGAAATACCTGCCGAAGCTCGCCACCGGGGAATGGATCGGTTGCTTCGGACTCACCGAGCCGGATCACGGGTCGGATCCCGGCGGCATGAAGACGCGTGCCCGCAAGGTCGCCGGTGGCTACAGCCTGTCCGGCGCCAAGATGTGGATCTCGAACGCGCCCATCGCCGACGTATTCGTGGTCTGGGCCAAGGACGATGCTGGCGATATCCGCGGCTTCGTCCTGGAAAAAGGCATGAAGGGCCTGAGCGCGCCCAAGATCGAAGGCAAGTTCAGCCTGCGCGCCTCGATCACAGGCGAGATCGTCATGGACGACGTCGTCGTGTCGGAAGATCACCTGCTGCCCAACGCCAAGGGTCTCAAGGGCCCGTTCGGCTGCCTGACGCGCGCGCGCTACGGCATCGCCTGGGGCGTCATGGGCGCCGCGGAGTTCTGCTGGCACGCGGCGCGTTCCTATTCGCTGGAGCGCAAGCAGTTCGGCCGGCCGCTGGCCGGCAATCAGCTGGTGCAGAAGAAGCTGGCCGACATGCAGACCGAAATCGCTTTCGCTCTGCAGGGTTGCCTGCGCGCCGGTCGGCTGTTCGACGAAGGCAAGCTGGCGCCCGAGACGGTGTCGCTGATCAAGCGCAATTGCTGCGGCAAGGCGCTCGACATCGCCCGCACGGCGCGTGACATGCACGGCGCCAACGGCATCATGGACGAGTATCACGTCATCCGGCACATGCTGAACCTGGAGACGGTGAACACCTACGAAGGCACCCACGACATCCACGCCCTCATCCTGGGCCGGGCTCAGACCGGGATCCAGGCCTTCGCCGGCTAGAAGGCCGGGTAGCGCCCGGCGCTCCCATACACGGGCACGTAGTATCCGATGATCATGTCGACCGTCTCGCCGTCGCTGGCGAGCGGCAGGGCGAGCCGTTTCAGCGCGATGAATTCACGGCCCGGCATGGTGACGGGAGTCTCCCAATAGTGCGGCTGACGCCGGTCGACGATCGTCTGGAACGTCCGATAGAGGGCTTCGTACTTCACCGCCAGCAACACGACTTCGTCGACAAACCGTCCGGTGTTGTCGGCGCCCATCGCATCGACGAAGGTGCTGCCCATCAGACGGAAGCGGAAGCGATAGCGATCGCCGCCGCGAAGCACGTCGAACAGACCGATGCCCGGCAGGAGCTGCGGAATATCCAGCGGATCGATGTGTTGGCGCCCGGGCAGACGCCCCGGCGTGACGCGGCGGTGCCAATACTCATAGAACTCGTGAAAGGCCGTGTCCGTGACCGGCGCAGGCAGCGCCGGCTCGGAAAGAAACAAGTCTACTGGGGCGATCATGCCGGTAGCCTAAGGCGGCTACGGTGACCATGTCGTTAAGGGCCGCATTGACGGCGGGTCAGCCGGCACCGGAGAATGGCGCAATGAAAAATACCGCAGTGTTTCTCTTCCTCGGGCTGATCCTCAGCATGCCGGCCGCGGCGCAGCCACGCCCCTCCGCCGAGGTGCAAAGGCTCGGCGAGTTCATCCGCTCGGCGGAGCATCTCGGCCAAGTCGGTGCCGCCATCAAGGCGTTCGAGCCCGCGGCCCTAGCCGCGCGCTGTGCCGAGGTGCGTCCAACCCGGGGCCAGGGCTGGAGACCCGTCGAGGAGCCGGTCTTCGATCCCGGCGCTAAGGCGCCGAAAAGTGCCGCCTGGCAGGAGACCTGGGAGGTTTCGGTCTGCGGCCAGCCCGGGGTGCGCAGCCTCGGCTTTGTCGCGCGGCCGGGCCAGGGGGTCGTGCCGCTGCCCATGTTTCCCGGTGAATCGCTGGCCGATCTCAAGCTCCAGCACGACGCGGGGCAGATCGCGCTCACCAGCACGGCGACAGCGGCGCTTCAATGTGACACCCGGGTTCAGGTCATCGCCAGCGCGGTGACCAACCGCACGGATATAGCGCGCGGCCGCTGGAGCGAGCGCTGGACGGTTGCGGGATGCAACCGCGTCGCCGACATCGATGTCGATTTCTCGCCGGGCCCGCAGGGCCAGCCGAAATTCGAGTTCCGGGTCCGCCGCTGAGAAGCGGCGCGAGAGACCAAGCCGCCCGTTAGGCGGCGGTGGTCGCGGGGAGTCCGCCTTCGGCGACCGCGGCGTTCCAGAAGCGCTCGATCCGGCGCAACGTCTGGTCCGTCGCCTGCAGCTCCTCGAGCTTCATCGTGCCACGACCCAGCTCGTCAGCGTGCTTCTGGAAGACGCCGTCGAGACGACGGTGCAGATCCAGGCCCTTCTGCGTCAGCTTGATGCGCACCGAGCGACGGTCATGCGGCGAACGCGCCTGGGCGATGTAGCCCTGCTCGATGAGCTTCTTCAGATTGTAGGACACGTTGGAGCCGAGATAGTAGCCGCGCTGGGTCAGCTCCCCCACGGTCAGCTCTTCACTGCCGATGTTGTAAAGGATAAGCGCCTGGACGTTGTTGATGTCCCGCACGCCTAACCGATCCATCTCAACTTTCACCACTTCAAGAAAGTGGCGATGCAGGCGCTCAACAAGCGCCACAGCTTCAAGGTAGGCAGCTTTCATCGCCGGTCCTCTTCGGATGACTTTGAAAAACAATGCCTTTCTTTAGGTTAAAGATCAATTAACTTGACCCCCCGACACGAGTAACGCCCCGTAACATATTGACTACGCTAGAAAAATCCAGATCGGCTTGGCCGGACGCCGCGTTGAGCGATTGCAGCGACTGCGCCAGCGCGCCCATCGGAGTCGCAACTCCCACCGCCGCAGCGGCCTTTTGGGCGAGCACGAGGTCCTTGAGCATCATCGCGGTGGTGAAGCCGGCCTTGTAGTTCCGGTTCGCCGGCGAGGCGGGCACCGGACCGGGCACGGGGCAATAGCTCGTCATCGCCCAGCACTGGCCGGATGATTTGGAGCTGATATCGAAGAGCTTCTGCGCGTCGAGGCCGAGCTTCTCGGCCAGCAGAAAGCCTTCGCTGACGGCGATCATCGCCACGCCCAGGATCATGTTGTTGCAGATTTTTGCCGCCTGCCCGTTTCCGGCCGCACCGGCGTGGACGATCGTCTTGCCCATGGCCTGCAGGATCGGCAAGCCGCGCTGAAACGCCTCATCAGCGCCGCCGACCATGAAGGTCAGCGTCGCAGCTTCCGCACCGGTGACGCCGCCGGAGACCGGCGCATCGAGCATCGCGAACCCCGCCTTGGCCGCGGCTGCGGCAACCACGCGCGCGCTGTCGACGTCGATGGTCGATGAATCGATGAACAGCGCGCCCTTGTCGGCCGCGGCGATTACGCCGCCGTCGCCGGTATACACAGCGCGGACATGCTCGCCCGCCGGCAGCATGGTGATCACGATCGCCGCTCCCGTCGCCGCGTCGGCTGCGCTCTTGCTGGCGCGTGCGCCTGCCGCAACAACGGCGTCGAGATTGGCCTTGGCAAGATCGAAGGCCTGAACCTTGTGCCCGGTCTTGAGCAGGTTGCGAGCCATCGGCCCGCCCATATTCCCGAGACCGATGAAACCGATGGTGGCCATGAGCTTGCGTTCTCCCTGTCGGCTATTCGTCGAAATTCAGCTCGTCTTCATCCTCAAACGGCGCGAAATAGGAATCAACCAGCGCCGACGTCGCCTCCGCCAGCGTCGCCGGTTTCCATTTCGGGGCGTTGTCCTTGTCGACGAGGACGGCGCGCACGCCTTCGTAGAAATCATGCCCTCTCATGAAGCGCCGCACGAGCCGGTACTCCATACGCAGACAATCCTCGAACTCCAGCGCGGCGGCTTCACGCAGAAGGCGCAACGTGATCCGCAGGCTCAGCGGCGACATGCGGGCCAGCGTTGCCAGCGTCGCTTCAGCCCAGGGCCCGCCTTCATCCTTCAGCCGCTCGAGGATCGCTTCGACCGTGTTGCCGCCAAAGCAGCGCGCGATGGCCTCGCGGTGCGGCGCCAGAATGGGGCTCTCCGGCGGCTCGACCGCCAGCCGCTTCAGCACCGGCGCCGGCGCCTCGAGCTCGATCGCCTGCAGGAACTCCGGCATCGCCGACGACGGGACGTAATGGGTGTAGAGCCCGAGCGCGATGAGATCCGCCGCCTTGATGCGCGCGCCCGTCAGCGCGAGATACATTCCGGTCTCTCCCGGACAGCGCGAAAGGTAGTAGCTGGCGCCGACATCGGGAAACAGCCCGATCGCCGTCTCCGGCATCGCGAACATGGTTTTCTCGCTGACCACGCGAACCCGCGCCGGTGCGGATATACCCACGCCGCCCCCCATGGTGATGCCGTCGGCCATGGCGATATAGGGCTTCTGAAAACGGAAGAGCCGGCGGTTGAGCCGGTACTCGTCCCAGAAGAAATCGCGCGTCAGCCTGTCGCTCGGCCCGGCCGACCACAGCGCACGGACGTCGCCGCCGGCGCAGAAGGCACGGTCGCCGGCACCGGTGACTGCGACCACGCCGAGCTCGTGGTTCTCCGACCACTCGCGCATCTGGCGATCGAAGCGCAGGCACATGTCGTGGGTCAGGGCGTTGAACGCCTTGGGCCGGTTGAGCACGACATGGCCGAGCCAGCAGCGGTGTGAAAACTGTATGTCGGTATCGGCGGTCGCGATGTCGTTCATCAGGCGTGTGCCACCAAGAAGGAGGTCTGCCGGTGTAAGGCGGTCGTGTTGCCCCTGTCAACGGCAGGGACTACGCTGCGTCCCAGTCATGGCCGAAGACCCCCTCGAGAAAATCCAGGTGCAGGTGCGCTACGCGCGCTTCCTGTCCCTCCCGGTCAGGGTCGAGGCCCCGGTGCAGATCTCGGGCACCGTCTATTCCTGCACCGTCGGGCGCCACTGCGCGCTCAACGGCGTCTATATCGGCGAGAAGACCACCTTCGGCCGTTACTGTCAGATGGCTCTGGGCAGCCAGGTGGGGATCGGCGGCCACCCCACGGACTGGCTGAGCACACATTTCTTCCAGTATCGCGATCATTTCCAGCCGTATCCCAGCGACCATCCGGAGAGCCTGTACGGCAAGTTCGAGGAGACGCAGCCGACCTCGATCGGCAGCGATACCTGGATCGGCTCGAACGCGTTCATCAAGTCGGGAGTCACTGTCGGCCCGGGGGCCATCGTCGCCGCGGGAGCCGTCGTCCTGGAGAACGTGCCGCCCTATGCGATCGTCGGCGGAGTGCCCGCACGTCTCATCCGCCTGCGCTTTCCCGAATCGACCGTCGAGCGGCTTCTCAAGGTCCGTTGGTGGGAATTCCCGCATGATGCGGTGAGCCGCCTGCCCTTCAACCAGATCGACCGCTGCCTCGACATCCTCGAGGAACGCATCGCGCGGCAGGAGATCAGCCGCGAGCCCGACAAGCACATCCGCATTGCCTGACGCGGGCACTTCTCGTGACTTTGGCGCCCGATGCCGTTAGAAGACCGCTGACCGCTCAACGGAGATATCGATGAATCTCGGCCGCTATCCTCGCACCCGGTTGCGCCGCAACCGTCGCGACGTCTGGAGCCGGCGGCTCGTGGCGGAGAATCATCTCTCCGCCGCCGATCTCATCTGGCCGGTGTTCGTCCAGGAGGGCCGCGGCAAGCGGACCCCCATCCCGTCCATGCCCGGTGTCGCCCGTGTCACCGTCGACGAGCTGGTCAAGGATGCGCGCAAGGCCGCTCGACTGCAGATCCCGGCGATCGCCCTCTTTCCCGTCGTGCCTGCGACTCTCAAGACCGAGGATGGCGACGAGGCCTGGAACGCCGACAATCTCGTCTGCCGCGCGGTGCGGGCGATCAAGAAGCACGTGCCCGAGATCGGTATCGTCTGCGACGTCGCGCTCGATCCCTACACCACCCACGGCCAGGACGGCCTCCTGCGCAACGGCTACGTGGTCAACGACGAGACGATCGACGTGCTGGTCCGCCAAACGCTGGTGCAGGCCGAGGCCGGCTGCAACGTCATAGCTCCGTCCGAGATGATGGACGGCCGCATCGGGGCGCTGCGCGACGCCCTCGATCGCGCCGGCTTCGAGAGTGTTCGCCTGATGTCCTACGCGGCGAAGTACGCGTCGGGCTTCTACGGACCGTTCCGCGATGCCCTGGGCTCATCCTCATCGCTGGGCAAGGGCGACAAGCGCACCTACCAGATGGATCCCGCCAACACCGACGAGGCGCTGCGCGAGGTCGCTCTCGATCTCGAGGAAGGCGCCGACATGGTGATGGTGAAGCCCGGCATGCCCTATCTCGACGTCGTGCGCCGGGTGAAGGACACGTTCGGCGTTCCGACCTACGCCTACCAGGTCTCCGGCGAGTACGCGATGCTGAGCGGCGCCATCGAGCGCGGCTGGCTCGACCGCAAGGTGGTGATGGAATCGCTGCTCGGCTTCAAGCGCGCCGGCGCCGACGGCATCCTGACCTATTTCGCGCTTCAGGTTGCCGCCGACCTCACGTCTTGAACCCTCGCGCCATCCTGTGCGCAGACGCACTGCGGGAATAGCGCTGCGGCAGTAAACGTTAACGGGCCATTAAGCATGTTTGCGGATAATGCGCCCCATGAGCACGCCCACCACCCGTCACGACCAGCCTGAACGCCCGACACGCCTGTCTCCCGAAGTCGACGGCCCTCTGCCCGGCGGCAATCTGCGCTGGATCGTCGCTTTCGCCCTGCTCGGGGTTGTGGCCTTGGGTACCGCTGCGGCTGTCGCCATCGGCTGAGTGCGGACGCAAGCCCTGCGTTCCCCGCAACCGAGGGCCGCACCGAACCGTGGCGATCGCAACACTTCGCTAACCATAGCGGTCTACGATTCCACGCATGAGCAAGCCCCCGTCCAAGCCCGCTGCCAGCGCTGCCGCCCCTGACAAGGGCGCGAAGCCGGCTGCGAGCGCCAAGGCGGCGGAGAAGGCGAAGCCCGACGCCGCCCTGCTCGATCGCGAGGTCGACGATGGTGCCGATGAGATCGTCGCGCCAACAACGCTCCGCACCGGCTTCCGCCGCTTCCTGCCTGCCGGCAAGCTCGGTTGGACGATCGCCGCATCCGTCCTCGTGACCGTCATCGGCGGCGCGGCCACGGCCGCGTTCTTCCTGATGCCGCCGAAGGCAACGCCCGCGCTGTCCCACATCGCTGGCCCGGCCCAGGTCGTGAACGGCCGCATGCTGGTCGTCGCCGGCCAGACCATCCGCCTGCAGGACATCGACGCACCGCCAGCCGAGCTGGTCTGCCGCGACGGCGTCTGGGAATACAAATGCGGCGCTGACTCGCGCAAGGCGCTGGAGCAGTTTATCGCCAACCGGCCGGTCGATTGCGAGCCGGCCTACGCGGCGGACGGCGTGGTTCATGCGCTCTGCCGTTCCGAACAGGGTGTCGATGTCGCCGCCGCCCTGGTCGCCTCAGGCTGGGCGGTCGCCGATCTCCGACGTTCGAGCCGCTACTTCCCGCAGCAGGTCAAGGCGCAGGACCAGGGCTTGGGCCTGTGGCGCAACAACTTCGCCCATCCCGAGCAGTGGCGCCTCGCCGCCCAGGGTACGCGCTAAGACTGGGCGAGACCCGATAATCCTCAGCCGAGCGTCTTCGCGTACTCGTCCGGCTTGAAGCCGACGAGCAGCCGGCCTCCGACATCCAGCACCGGCCGCTTGATCATCGAGGGCTGCGCCAGCATCAGGGCGATCGCCTTCTTCTCGTTCAACCCTTCCTTGTCGCCGTCCGGCAGCTTTCGGAACGTCGTTCCGGCGCGGTTGAGCAGGACCTCCCAACCGACCTTCTTCACCCAGGCTTCGAGCCTCTCGCGCTCGATCCCCGCACTCTTGTAGTCATGGAATACGTGCGCGACCTTGCGGCTTTCGAGCCAGGCTCGTGCCTTCTTCATCGTGTCGCAGTTCTTGATCCCGTAGATCGTGGTCGCCTTGGCCATATCGCCCCCTGGTCTGGCCTCACTCCTAGCAAGATTCGGGTGGTGTTTCACGCGCGGCGGCGCGATCTTTTGCGCATGAACTATCACGTGTTCGAAACCCCGCACGGATTCTGCGGCATCGCCTGGCGCGACGGCCGGATCGTGCGCTTCCAACTCCCGGCATCAACCGCCGAAGTGACGGAGCGCAACATCCTGCGCCGCGTGCCGGGTGCGACACCGGGTGCGCCGCCGCCGGAGGTGCAGAAGATCATCGACGCCGCCCGGCGCTACTTCGCCGGCGAGACGATCGACTTCGCCGACGTCGCCGTCGATCTCGACGGGCAGAGTGAATTCTTCCGGCAGATCTATGAAGCCCTGCGCCGCGTCGGCTGGGGCCAGACGACGACCTACGGCACGCTGGCCAAGGCGCTCGGCGCCGGCCCGGAAGCGGCCCGCGATGTCGGCCAGGCCATGGCCAGCAATCCCGTGCCGCTGATTATCCCGTGCCATCGCTGCCTCGCCGCCGGCGGCAAGGTCGGCGGCTTCTCGGCGCCGGGCGGTGCCGCCGCGAAGATCCGCATGCTGGCGCTCGAAGGCAACGACCCGACGCCGCCGCCACCGGCCCAGGCGTCGCTGTTCTGATTCACCCTGAGAATGAGCTGTCTCTCATCTGGGCAGCCTTAGACGTTTTGTCCAGAGGCGGGATACGATACAGTTTCGGTACAGGTTCGGCACTCGATACAGGGATGTACCAATCATAACCCTGGCCGATCAAAGGCTTGGCCGACGGCACGCGGCGCTGCCCCCGCGAAGCCACAATCGCCCCCGCGCCTTCGTCCGGACACACTCCTTACCGGGACAGCCGCCGCAGCCAGGGCGGCAGGTGGAAGACCGCCATCAGCCCGTACATCACCGCCATGCCGCTGCCGCCATGGGCGCCGCAGCCCTCGCCGCCGGACAGCCCGCTCGACAGCGCCAGGGTGGCGAAGGCCGGCGCGGCCGCCAGGCCCAGCCATTCGGCGGCGCCCAAACGGGCGCCGCCTGCCGATGCGAGGGACGGGTTCGCGCTCATCTCGGCCTCCCGCGGGCTCAGTCGCAGCACTCGTGCTTCTTGAGGCTCCCCTGCAGCTCCCTGACCGTGCCCGAGGCCGGGGCCTTCGCCGTCTCGTAGCGGTCGTGATGGCGCACCCATTCCATCTTGTACTCGACGTTCTTCTCGTCGCGGCCCTTGGGTGTGAGGTCGAGCATCGCATAGGTGCCCATCATCACTTCGACGCCGCGTCCATAGGTCGAGTAGGTGTGGAACACATCCCCGGCGTCGTCCTTGGCGAAGACGCTCACACCCGGCAGCTCCTCATACGGGTAGGGCCAGGGGCCGAAATTGTAATTGATGCCCTTGGCCAGCTGCTCCGGCGTGAAGCTGACGCCGAAATCGTAGTTGAAGTCGCTGCCATGCGACGACGCCCAGGGGAACTTCCAGCCCATGCGCCGGCGGAAGCGCTCGATCTCGGCGAGCGGGGCCCGCGAGATGGCGACGAACGTCACGTCGCGATGCGCCAGGTGGATGGTCATGCCGTCGGTATGGTCGGCCATGAAGGAGCAGCTCGGGCAGCCCTGCTCCCAATCAGGGCCGAGCATGAAGTGCTGCACCAGCAGCTGGCGGCGGCCGTCGAACAGCTCGGCGAGCGTGCGCCGCCCCTCGGCCGTGTCGAAGACATAGGACTTGTCGACGCGCACCCAGGGCAGCGCCTGGCGCTTCTCGGCCAGGGCGTCGCTCTGCCGGGTCAACGCCTTCTCTTCCTGCAGCAGCGCCAGCCGCGCCTTCAGCCAGTCCTCGCGCGTGCCGATCGTGTGTCCGCTCTCTTGAATGGTCATCGGTGGTCTCCGTGGTTGGTTGCCAGACCGATGTAGAGCCGGAGGACCGTCCGATGAGAGTTACAACTGTGTCGCGATTGCGCCCTCTCAGCGAGCCGCGCGGAGCATCGGGACGATGGTCGGGGACGAGCCCTCCTGGATCGTGCCCAGAGTGACGAAGCCGTGCCGCTCGTAGAGCGGAATGTTGGCGGGGTTGGACGATTCAAGATACGCCGGCACATGGTCCCGGTCGCACTCCGCCAGAGCATGCCGCAGCAGCATCGAACCGTAGCCCTGGCCCTGGCAGCGCGGATCGACACCGATGAGCGGCAGGAACCAATGCGGCTCGCTCGGGTGATAGCTCCCCATTTGCTCGAAGACGGCCACGAACTCAGGCTGCCGCGCTTCCGGCACGCTGCTCCGCACGACCGCGTCCATCGCCTCCTCGTCCGGATGAACGCCGGGCGGCAACCACAGGGCTGCGCCGGCGAACTCATCCACCTGGTAGGCGGTGCCGCAGGCAAAAGCCTTGCCGCCGAGGCCGCGCAGGAGGGCGGGGAGATGCGTCAGATAGTCGCTTGCATCCGGATAGGTCCAGCGCGCCGCAGGGTCGGCGCTGAAGGCGAGGAGAACGGTCGCCAGGGCGCGATCCGCCTCCGCCGGCGCGATCGTGGTGCATGTCTTCGGCGCATGCCGGTCCATCGCTCAACCTCCGCTCGCTTTCAGAAAAGCACCTCACCCTGAGGAGCGAGCCTCCGAGGCGAGCGTCTCGAAGGGTGGCCATGCTTCGAGACGGCCCCACATCTTGGCGCCGCGTTGCGGCGCAGAAAATCGAAGGCCTCCTCAGCATGAGGGTGTGCCGGGGAAATTGACGCCCGCCATGCGGGACGTGTCAACCGACGCCGTTATTCGAGCGATCAGACCGACGAGAAGCCGATTTGGCATTCCAGGCTCCGCCCGTGAACGGGCGGAGCCGGGAGCTTCAGCTCAGTGCTTCGTGTGTGTCAGGCAAAGAATATCGCGATAGGCGCAGAGCTCATCGACCAGCACCTTCTCGTCGGCCAGGATTCTCGCCTTCTCTGTCTCGCCGATGAGCTGGATCATGTAGCTCTGCTCGGCGTTGCCCTGCTTGTCGATGAACGGATAAACAAGGCTGGAGGGGACACGGAGATCTGGAACGGCGCCGATGTCTTCGTTCGTGAGGTTCGGCGCGTAAAACATCAGGTGCGGCATGGACATGGTATGCATGTTCAAGTCTGGCGGCCCCAAGGCGCGCATGACCGGCGCGACCATATAGGACAGACCTGGCTTTTCCGGGGCCTTATAGGTCTTCTCCCGGTAGCGTTTTTCGATTTCAGCTTTCAAGGCAGCAGGGTTCACGCCCTGCGCGCGAAGCGTGGCCGCATCCATGATCACTTTCAGATGGGCCTTTGTGCCGATGGCGTCGTAGCAGAGCGGAATATAGATATCGTTGCGAAAGTCGGCCCACTCCCAGACCGTACGCTCGACGAGACAGGTCACACCGCTCGTTCCCTGCCGGGAAAGGTGATATCCCTGCTTGGGATCAAGAAGATAAACGGTGGCCCCGCCGCGCAATCCCGGCGGCAACGCACTGAGCGCGAATTGGGTTTCGAGTTTGGCTGGCATCGGCTCGATCGTCGTCTCGATGGCCGGGCTTGGCGAGGCGGAGACGAGGCCGGCGAATGCGATGGCGGCCAGTACGGGAGTCCTTCTGATTTTCATAGCTCTCTCCATGCTCCTGATGGCGGTGAGTCGCACACGCTCGCAGGCGCGCCCGACCCGTCCCACGATGAACGCCGGGCATCGACGACGGGAGTTACAAGTGTGACGGGATTCCGATGGACTCACTGATCACCGCGGCGGCGCAGGCCCTGGCCGCGGGCGACCTGCTCGGCACCTTGAAACGGGTCGGCCTGCGCAACGATCCGCCGGCCCTGGCCTTGCGCGGCATCGCCATGGCGCAGCTCGGCGAGCTCGAGCGGGCCAAGCAGCTCCTGCGCAAGGCGGCCGCCGCCTTCGGACCGAAGGAAGCCGTATCCCGCGCGCGCTGCGTGGTGGCCGAGGCCGAGATCGCCCTGGTGCAGCGCGACCTCGCCTGGCCCGCCAAACGCCTCGAGGCGGCGCGCGCGGCTCTCGAAGCCCACGGCGACCGCCTCAACACGGCGCATGCGCGCCATCTCCAGATCCGGCTGTGGCTGCTTCTCGGCCGGTTCGACGAGGCCGAACGCGGGATCGCCACGCTCGACCGTGTCCCCTTGCCGCCCGCCTTGCGCGCCGCGCATGAGCTGGTCGTGGCCGGCATCGGAATCCGGCGCCTGACGATCAAGACAGCCCGCGAGGCCCTGACCCGCGCCGCGCGGGCGGCCCGTATCTCGGGTATTGCCGCGCTGATGGCCGAGGTCGAGAGCGCTTCCGCAACCCTGCAGAGCCCGGCGGCACGGCTTATCGCCAGCGGCGGGGAACGCGCCCTGCTCCTCGACGAGGTCGAAACCCTTCTCGCCTCCGAGGCGCTGGTGGTCGATGCCTGCCGCCGTGTCGTGCGCCGCGGCAAGACGATCGTCTCGCTGGCGACGCGGCCGGTGCTCTTTGCCCTCGCCCGCTGTCTCGGCGAAGCCTGGCCCGGCGATGTGCCGCGCGATGTGCTGCTCGCCCGCGCCGTCGGCGCGAAGCACGTCGATGAATCCCATCGCGCGCGCCTGCGCGTCGAGATCGGCCGGCTGCGCGCGGCGCTCAAGCCGCTGGCGGACATCCAGGCGACAAAAGACGGCTTCGCGCTCACGCCCCGCCGCTCGAACGAGGTCGCCGTGCTCGCCCCGCCGGTCGACGAGGATCACGCGGCGGTGCTCGCCTTCCTCGCCGACGGTGAAGCCTGGTCGAGCTCGGCCCTCGCCCTCGCCCTGGGCGCCAGCCCGCGCACGGTGCAGCGCGCCCTCGACACGCTGGCCGCTTCCGGCAAGGTGCAGAGCCTGGGCCGCGGCCGCGCCCAGCGCTGGCTGACGCCGCCGCCGGGATTCCCGACAACCTTGTTACTCCCGGGCCCGCTACCGGGGGATTAGCTTGGATGCAGCGAACAACACACATCAATCGTCACCCCGGCCAAGCGTAAGCGCGAGCCGGGGTCCATCCGGATGGATGCCGCGTCAGGCGCGGCATGACGGAGCCAGGAGCAACAGACGATGAAAAAAGCAGCCGCCGAGATCATCCGCGAATACGGCCCCTTTCCCGGTGTCGAGAAGGTGCATGGCGTGACCTTCGACGGGACGAATGTCTGGTTCGCCAGCGGCGACCGGCTCAACGCGCTCGATCCGCAGAGCGGCCGGACGGTGCGCACGATCGAGGTGACGGCCGTGGCTGGCAGCGCCTTCGACGGCAAGCACATCTTCCAGATCGCCGAGGACCGCATCCAGAAGATCGATCCCAAGAGCGGCAAGGTGCTCAAGACCATCCCCGCCCCGGCCGAGGGTGCGGCCGGCATGGCCTGGGCCGAAGGCTCGCTCTGGGTCGGCCAGCACCGCAACAAGAAGATCCTTCAGGTCGATCCCGAGACGGGCACCGTGCTGCGCAGCATCGAGAGCAAGCGTATGGTCACCGGCGTCACCTGGGTCGACGGCGACCTCTGGCACGGCACCTGGGAAGACGAGAAGAGCGACATCCGGCGCATCGACCCGAAGACCGGCGAGGTGCTGGAGCAGCTCGACATGCCCGCCGGCATGATCGTCTCCGGCCTCGAAGCCGACGGCGAGGACCGCTTCTATTGCGGCGGCGGCACGAGCGGCAAGGTGCGCGCGGTGAAACGGCCGAGGCGCAGATAGGCTCATGTCTCGTTGGGCCAGGTTAATTCTCGTGGGCTGGCCCTTGCTCACCCGGAAGCGGCTCTTCCAGAGCCGCATCGGCCACAGGGCAGTGCCTTTACTGCCCCGTCGCCCGCGAATGGTCATGGCCTTTCGAAGCGTCGGGGGCCGCGCCGTCACAGGCGCATCTTAAACCTGGCTAGGGCCAGGATTATGGCTGGGATCCAAGGCCGCTGAAATTGTCCGCTTCAGATCAGCGAGGGTAAAGGGCTTGCTGAGCACGAGATGGCCTTTGAGCGATGCAGGCAATCCCTGCTCCCCGTATCCGGTGCTGAAGATGAACGGGATCCGCCGGTGACGGAGGATGTCGGCAATCGGAAACACGGGCTGACCATCAATATTGACATCGAGCACCGCAAGATTCAGGCCCGCCATCGCGGCCGCCTCCCGCGCTTCCGTCAGATGCCCTGCCGACACTACGATTTCGCAGCCGAGGTCCTCCAGCATGCTCTCAATTAGAAGAGCTATGCTGCCCTCGTCTTCCACCACCAAAACCTTGAGACCTGCGAAGGCCGTCATGCCTCCGCCGGTGCGTCAAGGGGAATGGCCATGTGGCAGCGCACGCCCGCCGGATCGAAAGCCAGGTCGAATTCGCCCCGAAGATCGCGCTCGATACATCTCTGCATCAACATCGTGCCAAACCCCCGCCGGGCCGGTGCTTTCACGGTCGCGCCTCCCTGCTCCCGCCATTCGAGGCCCAGCAGCACACGACCCGCCTCGTGGCGTAATTGCCAGACAAGTGAGAGCCGTCCCCCCTGCGAGGCCAGCGCCCCGTATTTCACCGCATTGGTGACCAGCTCATTGAGTGCCATGGTCAGGCTGAGAGCAATACGCGGATTGAGATTGACGTCCGGCCCGTCGATCTTCATCCGATCATCGGCCCCTCCGGTCACCGGGCCGAGGACCTCCCGCGCGAGCGTCTTCAGCAGAGCACCGGACCAATGGCGCTTCGTCAGGAGATCGTGTGCCCGCGCAAGAGCGACGAGCCTGGATTCGAACCTGCCGCCGAAATCGTCGAGACTTTCTGCATGGCGCGCCGTTTGCGCGGCGAGAGATTGAACCGTCGCGAGCGTGTTCTTGACCCGGTGATTCAGCTCGTCGATGAGGACCTTCTGCTGTTCCTCGAACTGTTTTCTCTCGGTGATATCGACCAGCATGTTTATCGCGCCGAGCAGACGTCCATCCGCGTCATGCAGGGGCGTCGGATAGGGGATAAAGGAGACCCGCGTACCATCCGGCCGCTCGGCTATCGCCTCCTTCCCCCGGACCGCTCGACCCTCCTTCAGCGCAACAGCCATGGGACATTTGTCGTGCGGCAGCGGCGTGCCGTCCGGTTCGTACAGCCGCCACGTGACGCACCAGCTGTCACCATCCTGAGGAACACGCCCTGACATCTCGACGGCCGCCCGGTTGAAGAACGTGATGCGCCCCGCCGCGTCCGTCGTGTAGACCGCGGCCGGCATCGCCTCAAGCAGGTCGCGCATGTGCCGTTCGCTTTCGCGGATGCGATCTTCCATACGCTTCGCTTCGGTCACGTCCTGAATCACCCGGACACCGTAGTTGAAACCGCCGTCTTCATCGCGCACAGAGGAACTGTAGACATCGAGAAACACGACACTGCCGTCAGGCTTCACGGCCTGTTTCCGGATAACGTAGCTGTCGAGCTCGCCCCGCACCTGCCTCTGATACAACGCTTGATCTTCTGCGCGATCTCGCTCGTGTGTGTAGTCGAGAAAGCTCATCTTCAAGAGTTGCTCGCGCGAGCGTCCCAGCATCTTGCAAATGGCGTCGTTGACCCGGACCAACCGGCCTTCCCGGTCGGCTTCGGCAATTCCGACCGTGGCGGCCTCATAGGTCGCCGCCAGCCGCTCCTCGCTCTCGCGGCGGGCATTCTCAGCCCGGTGAAGCTCCGTCATGTCCGTCGTAAAGCACCGTGTGTTGAGGAACTTCCCGTCCTCAACCCGGCTATTGGAGGTGATGAGCACATGCTTGATCGAGCCGTCCTTGGCCCGAAGCCTCGCCTGATAGCGATCAAGCTTTTCCCCGCAGGAAAGCCTGTGAAGGATGTCTCCGATGACGGGAGCATCAGCGTGAAATTCTGCGATGTGTCGGCCGACATATTCGTCCGCCGAATAGCCCAACAGTTCCAGCTCCGCTTTGTTCGCGCGCTGGATGATCCCTTCGCCGCTCACGATATGCAGGCCGATCGCGCTGTTCTCGAAAAAATCCTCGAGCTCCTGGCTCTTACGGGCGGCTTCCTGCTCCAGCGCCTTATGGGCCGAGATGTCCTGGAAGCAATTGATAGCGCCCTGGACCTCACCGTGATGGCCTTTCAAGGCCCGGATGTTGACGAGAGCGGTGATCCGAGACCCGTCGGGTTTCTCGAGAATGACTTCGGCGTTGCGCATCGCCGTCCCATTTCTTACGGCGTCTGCCATCGGGCAGTCCGCGTGGGCCAATGGCGTCCCGTCGAGCTGGAAGAGGCGATGCGAACCACAGTAACGCGCCTTGCCCAGGGCCGGCGATTGCCCCCAAAGCTCCGCCGCCTCCGTGTTGTAGCGAACGAGCCATCCGTCTCGGTCGCAAATGTAGACGGCCCCGGGGATCGCATCGAGTGCGGTAGGCGCAGCGGAAACCAGCGCGTCGTATTCCGTCGGTTTGCGGGCTGCAGCCGGAAATTCTTCGACGTTAGACATTTCGCTGCCTATTCAAGCAGGTCGGAGGGAGAAGAGAATGCCCGTATCTCTAAAGGAACGCACTACCCAGAAAGAGGGATGGGGCGCCGCTGCAGCCCTCGCGTTAATGTGCGAATTCGACCGCAGGTCATTTACTTTTGGCCAAGCGCTGATGCTTGTTAATTGTTCGCCAGCCGCCGCGCGCTCGTACGGGGACTCCCGCAAGGCACGGCCGGCAAGGAAGATTCTTCTTGGACGTTCTGCGGCGCGGCAATGTAAAGACACTCGGTTCCGGGGCGAAGGCGATGGTCTTCGCCCATGGCTTCGGCTGCGATCAGAACATGTGGCGCTTTCTCTGGCCTGCTTTCGCGGAGGCGTACCGCATCGTGCTCTTCGATCACGTGGGCTGCGGCGGCTCCGACCTGTCCGCCTACCAGCCTCAGAAATATGCCTCCCTCGAGGGCTATGCGGACGACGTCATCGAGATCTGCCGCGCCCTTGACGTCACCCATGGCGTGTTCGTGGGACATTCGGTCAGCGCGATGATCGGCGCCATCGCGTCCCGCAAGGCGCCCGAGATTTTCGACGACCTCATCATGATCGGCCCGTCGCCCCGCTATATCGACGATCAGAACTATGCCGGCGGCTTCACAGAAGCGCAGATTCACGAGCTTCTCGAATTTCTCGACTCCAACCACATGGGCTGGTCGCAAGCCATGGCTCCCGTCATCATGGGCAATCCCGATCGACCGGAGCTCGGCGAGGAGCTCACCAACTCCTTCTGCATGACCGATCCGGACATCGCGAAGAAGTTCGCTCGCGTCACCTTTCTGTCCGATAACCGCGCTGATCTGCCCGCCGTCAACGCGCGGTGCCTCGTCCTGCAATGCTCGGAGGACGTGATCGCCCCGCAGAGTGTCGGCCACTTCGTCCACCAGCAGCTCCCGAACAGCGAGTTCGTCCTCCTTAACGCCACCGGCCATTGTCCTAACCTGAGCGCACCCGAGGAGACCGTCGCTGCAATGAAAGCCTTTCTCGAAGGCCGGGCCGATTGAGGTCGCCTAGCGAAACGATGGCTCAGGTCGAAGACCTGGAGGACCTGTTCGAAAATGCGCCGTGCGGCTATATCTCCGCGGGCGCGGACGGACGGATCACCAAGGCCAACAGCACTTTCGCCACATGGCTCGGCGGTAACAAGGCCGACCTCATCGGGCGCCGCTTCCCGGATTTCCTGAACATCGCGGGCAAGATTTACTACGAGACCCATTTCGCCCCCTTGATGCGCATGCAGGGGTTTTTCAACGAGGTCGCCCTCGATCTCGTACGGGCCGATGGCTCGACGCTGCCTGTTCTGGTCAACGCCGTGGAGCGCCGGGACGAGGCCGGGCACCTGCGTTTCATTCGCATCACCGTTTTCAACGCGTCGGACCGTCGCCGGTACGAGCGCGAGCTTCTCGAGGCCCGCCGAAACGCCGAGAGCGCGAATGCCAAGCTGATGGAGCTCAACCGTACGCTGGAAGAGCGTATCGCCGAGGCTGTCGAGGGCCGCATGAAGAGCGAGGAGGCCCTGCGCCAAGCGCAGAAGATGGAGGCGGTGGGCCAGCTCACCGGAGGCATCGCCCATGATTTCAACAACATGTTGGCCGTCATCCTCTCCGCCCTATCGCTCATGGAAAGACACATCGCCAAAGGGGAGGACGTCGCTCGGTTTATCGCTGCCGCCCGCGATGGCGCCAGCCGCGCCGCCGGTCTCACACACCGCCTTCTCGCCTTCTCGCGTCAACAGACACTGGCGCCGCAGCCGCTCAATGCCAACGAGATGGTGGCGGACATGTCGGAGCTTCTGCGCCGGACCTTGGGCGAGACCGTCCGGCTCGAGACCGTCCTTGCTGGCGGATTGTGGCAGGTCATGGCCGACCGAAACCAGCTCGAGAACGCCATTGTGAACATGGCTGTCAACGCGCGCGACGCGATGCCTGACGGGGGCCGCCTCACCATCGAGACCGCCAACTGTCAGCTCGATGAAGCCGATGCTTCCAGCCATGGAATCGGCTTCGGCCAGCACGTAATGGTCGCCATGACGGACACGGGAACGGGCATGACGCCCGAGGTCATGAGCAAGGCCTTCGACCCCTTCTTCACCACCAAGGCGGTGGGCCAGGGGACCGGCTTGGGACTCAGTCAGGTCTTTGGTTTCGTGAAGCAGTCGAATGGCCACATCAAGATCACTTCCGACGTGGGGCAAGGCACGACCATCAAGTTCTACCTGCCGCGTCTCCACGGCCCCGTCAGCGCCCCGACGGTCAGCGCGAGGCAGGACCTCGCCTCCCTGTCCGGCCGCGAGGTCGTGCTCCTGGTCGAGGATGACGAGCAGGTGCTGTCGCTCACTGCGCAGATGCTGCGTGACCTGGGGTATGGCGTCATCGAGGCGCGGGGCGGCGCGGAGGCGCTGGAGGCGCTCGCCGCTCACCCCGACATCAAGCTCTTGTTTACCGACCTCGTCATGCCCGGGATGAACGGTCGCCGGCTCGCCGACGAGGCCTTGAAGCGCCGGCGCGATCTCAAGGTGCTCTTCACGACCGGCTACACGCGAGACGCCGTCGTTCATAACGGCACACTCGATCCCGGGGTGAATCTGTTGCAGAAGCCTGCCTCGCTGGAGCAACTCGCAGCGAAAGTCAGGGCGGTGCTGAAGACCTAGCGCGGCGGTTCGAGCGGCGAGGTCGCGCGGGTGAAACGGCCGAAGAAGATCAAAAGCTTACCGCCCAGCTTGGCGTTGAGAAGCGCCGCGCGGCGTACGGCCACGCCGCCCGAAACCACCTCCGCAAAACGGCGTTGATCTACCGACTGGCTGAAGGAGGTAGACATGGACGCCCAGGTCCTGCGCCCGGCGCGCGAGCTTGCTCAGAAGGCGAGAGCGAAATTCCCCGGCGAGAGCGACGCGTATCGCCAGGCGCGTATCGCCCTGCTTGAAGAAGAGATCGAATTCCGCCGGCACATGACGCGGCTGTGCGAGCAGCGGCGCGCCCTGCCGCCCGGTCCGGTCATCACGAAGGATTATCGCTTCATCGACGAGAACGGCGCCAAGGTCGGCCTCGCCGATCTCTTCGGCCAACACCAGACGCTGGTGACCTATTTCTGGATGTACGGCCCGCAGCGGGCGCGGCCCTGTCCGATGTGCACGAACCTGCTCGGCTCGGTGAACGGCAACGCGGCCGACATCAAGCAGCGCGTGGCGCTGAAGGTTCTCGGCCGCAGCCCGGTCGAGCGCCAGATGGCCTTCGCCAGCGAACGCGGCTGGCGCGATCTCGACTTCGTGCAGACGGTCGGCGACGACTACGCCAACGATCTCGGCCTGATCGACAAGGATGGCAACGAATGGCCGGCACTCACCGTCTATCGCCGCGAGGGCGACTTGGTCCGCCTGTTCTGGGCCGGCGAGATGACCGGCGAGATGGCCGATCCCGGCCAGGACCCGCGCGGGGCGCCGGATATCGCCGCTCTCTGGTCGATCCTCGATCTGACGCCGGACGGGCGCGGGACCGACTGGTACCCGAAGCTGCGATATTAGGAGGCGCCGCCATGGCAACGATGGAACTGCACCGCGGCCGGCTGATCGACCATGTCCAGATCGTCGTCAAGGATCTGGCGGCGAGCCGGCGCTTCTACGGCGCGCTCTTCGAGGTGCTCGCCATCCCGATCGTCGACACCAAGGACGATTTCTTCTGGGCCGACGAGCTCTGCGTCTCCGGCATCACCAGCAAGTCGGCGGTCGGCAAGGCGACGGGCCGCTGCCATCTATGCTTCCAGGCCAAGGACCGCGCCACGGTCGACGCGTTCTACAAGGCTGGCCTCAAGGCCGGCGGGACCGACAACGGGGCCCCGGGCGAGCGCCCTTATCACCCTGGCTACTACGCCGCCTTCGTCCTCGACCCCGACGGCAACAACATCGAAGCCGTCTATCACGGCGAAGCCAAGCGCAGCGCACCGTCGGTGAAGATTACGTTCGAGATGCCGTAGCCGCGATCTTCCTACCCTCTCCCGCCCCGCCCCTTTCGCCCCTCTCCCGCAAGAGAGGGGCGGATATTTCTGAAGGACCCTGTCGGATCGAAAGCGGGCCGTTCGTCCTGGGGTCAAACAAGGAGAGTGCCCCATGCGGAAGATCATCGTCGGCGCCATGGTGTCCCTGGACGGCGTCATGCAGGCGCCCGGCGCACTCCATGAGGACCCAACCCAGGGTTTCAAGTTCGGCGGCTGGGTGATGCCCTATTTCGACCAGGAGTTCGGCGAAGAGCTCGACCGCCTCTTCAAGGAGAAGTTCGATCTCCTCCTCGGCCGCAAGACCTATGAGATCTTCGCCGCCTACTGGCCGTACTACGATGAAAGCGGCTCGGATGGCGGCATCGCCAGACTGTTCAACAAGATCCAGAAATACGTGGTCTCGCGCTCCGGCGAGGTCGAGACGGGCTGGCAGGGCTCGGTACTGCTCCGCAGTCTCGCCGAGGTGAAGCGCCTGAAGCAGGGGGATGGCCCTGCCCTCGTCACACAGGGCAGCACCGAACTCGTGCACGCGCTGCTCGCCGAGGATCTGGTCGATGCCATGAGCCTCTTCACCCTCCCGGTCGTGCTCGGCCGCGGCAAGAAGCTGTTCGCGGACGGCTCGGCGCCGCACGCGTTCAAGCTGACCCGCTCGCGCGTTTCGCCCGGCGGTGTCCTTATCGGCCACTACGAACGCGACGGCGAGATCAAGGTCGGTGACACCGCGCTCGCTTCACCCAGCCAGCGCGAGATCGCCCGTCAGGAGCGGATGAAGCGCGAGGGCTAAGTCGCTCGAGAGGCGCTATCCCGCATCGCGGGAGAGGTTGGCGAGCCACGGGGCTGCCTCACGTCGACGCCGTCTCGCGCCGGTCCACATGACGCCGGGATACCCCTTCAAGGGTTTTAGCGTCTCCTGCCGATACGCCCATTCCGGCGCGTCACCGATGCCGACGTGATAGAGCGGCTCGCGGCCGGTACGGCCGTCGAACAGCGCGCGCGGAATGTTGACCATCTTCGCCGACCGTGCCCGCGCATACATAACGGGCGTGCCGCAGCGGGAGCAGAAGGAGCGTGTGTCCCCGCTCGCCTCGTCCTTGAAGCGAGTGAGGTGCCGCTCGCCCTTGCTCACCCGGACGCGGCTTTTCCAGCAGCCGACATACGTTGCATAGGCGGCGCCATGCGCACGCCGGCTGTCCCGCGAATGGTCATGCCACGCCCAGAAGGCCGGAAGGCCGATCTCGACCTGCACCGTGCCGCACAGGCACTGACCTGTTGCGACGCCATCTCGCTCCTTGCCGAACGCCTTCACCGTAACCCGGCTCATGTCGCACCTCCGGCAGGAACTATAGCGCGGCCCTTATTCGAGGGCCGGAGGATCGAACCAGTTGGTCAGCGACAGACCGCCATCGACCACAAAGGCCGCCCCGGTGACGTAGCCCGAGATGCGGTTCGAGAGGACGGCCAGCGCCATGGGGGCGAGGTCCTCGCTGCGCCCCAGCCGGCCCAGCGGGATGTGGCGTGCCAGCGCCGGATCGGCCACGAAACCGCCGGCGGCGATGGCGCCGGGCACGAGGGCATTCACCCTTATGCCGTAGCGCCCCAGCGATTTCGCGAATTCGCGCACCAGCATGGCGAGGGCCGCTTTCGACGTGCTGTAGTGCGGCAGGTTGCGCGGCGCCTCGGCGTGCAGCGAGGTGAGCACCAGGAACGAGCCCGGGAGGCGCGCCGCCATCAGCGGGCGGGCCAGCTCGCGCATCAGATGGAACCCGGCATCGACGTTGACCGCCCGCATGCGCTCCCATGTCTCGTCGGTCACGGCCAGGATATGGTCCGCCTCGCGTCTCGGCGGTGCCGCGCTGTGCACGAAATGGGTGACCGGGCCGAGCGTCGCGCGAGCCTGCGCGAGCAAGGCATCGCGGGCGTCGCCGCGAGCCAGGTCGCCGGCCCAGGGCACGGCCAGCTCCGGTCGTGGAGAGGCCGCAATCGCCGCCGCGACTTTGTCTTCGGTCAGGTCGGCGAACAGGGTCCGCACGCCCTCCCCGACCAGCGCCTGGGCGATCGCACGGCCGATCCCGTTTCCAGCACCGGTGACCAGGGCGGTCTCGCCCTGGGGGTCGAACGGACGGTCGAACACACTCATGCGGGACTCCTCAGGAGGCCGGCATCTTACCCCGCCGGCGGCGGCTGGCCCGGGATCTGCGGCAGGTCGGTGTTGATGCAGGCCCAACTCGGCGCGGAGGCGGTCCAGATCGTCGCCGACGGCTTGACGATCTCGCGGTCGTCCAGCGAGCCCATGCGCACGAAGACCAGATGCGGCCGCGACTCAGCCTCGCTGAACAGATGGGTGCCGCAGGTGGGGCAGAACTTGCGATGCATCCGGTTGCCGCTGTCGGCGATGCTCACGTAATCCTTGAGCGTGCCTTCGACGGCGAACGTCGCGGTCTTGAAGGCGGCACCCACCGCGGGCCCGCCCGCGCCGATGTACTGGCAGACGCGGCACCAGCAGATGCGCGCGGTGACCGGCGGCTCCGTCGATCTGTACCGCACCGCGCCGCAGAGGCACCCACCGGTGATCATGGTCGGACTCCCTCCTGTTTCGGTCTCTTCCGCGTTGCCGTCTTCGACGATGGCGACGGTCGCTTCGCCGCCGTGTTCAAGGCGACGGCGGCCCGGATCAGCGCCTTCAACGCCGGCGCATCAATGCGGTCGCCCTCGTGGAGATCGATGGCGCGTCTTGTGTTGCCGTCGAGGCTGGCGTTGAAGAGGCTCGAAGGGTCTGCCAGCGCGGCGCCCTTGGCAAAGGTCATCTTCACGACGCTCTTGTAGGTCTCGCCGGTGCAGAGGATCCCGGCGTGCGACCACACGGGAACCCCTCTCCACTTCCACTCCTCGACCACATCGGGATCGGCCTGCTTGATCAGCGCCCGGATCCGCGCGAGCGTCTCGCCTCGCCAATCGCCCAGCTCCCTGATTCTCGCATCGATCCGTTGAGACGCAGAGCCTCGGCCTGCTTCTTTCGGACCGCTCGTCCTCGTCTTCTTGGTTGCCATTGCCTTCATGCCTGCTACACGCTCAGCCGGTGGCGAGTTCGACCAGCTTCGCTTTGACGGAAGCGCCCACGATCTCGAGCGCCGCCACCGCGATCGGCAGCTTGAACCGGCGCGGACCCGCACTCCCGGGATTCACATAAAGCACGCCGCCGCGGTGCTCAAGCAACGGCCGGTGCGAATGCCCGGAGATGATGACCTGGATACCGGCGGTGACAGGATCAAGATCCAGCTCCGCCACATCATGAATGACGTAGATCGAGACCGTCTCAACCCGAAGGATCGCGGAAGGGGCGATGGCTTTCGCCCAGCGTCCCTTGTCGTTGTTGCCGCGGACGGCGGTCACCGGCGCCAGCGCCTCGAGCTGCCTGAGGATGCCAGCATCTCCGATATCTCCGGCGTGGACGATGCAATCGCTGCCGCGCAGGAACGCCACCGCCTCAGGGCGCAACAGGCCGTGAGTGTCAGAGATGAGGCCGACGCGTGGCATGCGGCCTCTTCGGGCGGGGCTTGCGCGGGGGCGCCGCCTTGGTGGGGTCTCCCAGCGTCCCGTTCAGCGCGACGGCCGCGCGCATCAGACGCGTGGCTTTCACGGGGCTGAGCGACGATCCGTCCTCGATCGCGATCGTCGCCATCTCGTACTTTCCGCCGGGCCTCAGCCTCGGCTCGATCTCGATCAGGCGCTGGCCGCGCCAGAACCCCAAGAGGACGCGAGCTTCTTCGGTGCGGATCACCGCCACCGGGCCGTTCGCAAAATACACGAGGTTGCCCCATTTGATGACCTCGTCCTGAGGCTTCGCCCGGCGCAAGGCGGCGCGCAGCCGCGCGACGCAGGCGCGCTGCCAGCCGCCCAGGGCGTCGACATAGGCGTCGGGAGTGGCAGCCGGTGCGGCTTTGCGCATGGTCATGAGCCTAACCCGCCGGGTGAAGGCCCGGCGCCTCCTGGCCTGTCCGTGCCACATATTCGGTATAGCCGCCGCCGT
>Ga0196963_10000770_pt1 | contig 25101 bp, 28 predicted proteins | sample S1_5metaG_FD_148600 | JGI IMG/M metagenome (GOLD analysis project Ga0196963, IMG submission 148600) | Soil microbial communities from Anza Borrego desert, Southern California, United States - S1_5 | ecosystem: Environmental > Terrestrial > Soil > Desert | place: USA: California | collected...
GCCCATGTAGTTCATGAACACATAGGGGTGCCGCCCGGCGGTGACCGGATGGCTGTAGGCCCCCGAAGACTTCCCCGGCCGCGGCCGGGCGTCGATCCACGGCCGTTCGAAGAACACCCGCGCCCCGTCGGCGAACTTGGGCGCCAGGGCGCTGAAGCTTTCCAGCACGATCCCCTTGGCCTCCCGCCAGTCGTACAGCCGCGGCTGGGCGGCGGTCAGGGGGGCGTTGCGGTCCCAGTGGTCGAGGGTCTTCTTGCCCAGCACCCGGGCCTTCAGGGCGTAGTAGCGGTGCGAGGTCGCCGCGTAGGCCTCGGTCACGGCCTCGACCATGGCCTCGACGCTCTCGGCATGCACCTCGTTGGCCAGGTGGCGGCCGTGGGCCGGGCTCTCGTACCTGCGCCAGCGATCCTCGACCTGCTTCTCCAGGGCGATGGTGTTGAGGCAGAGCCCCAGGGTGGCGCTGCGCTCCTCCAGGGCCTCGGCCAGACCGTTCGCCGCCGCCTTGCGGCGCTTGGCGTCCGGATCGGAGAGCCGGTTTAGGGTCTCCGGCAGAGTCAGGCGGTCGCGCCCGACCCGGGCCACCAGCCTGGCCAGGGTCTCGTCATAGAGCCGGCCCCAGTTGGCCACGGCCGGCGAGCGGTCGAGCAGCAGGCTCTCCAGCTCCTGGCTGAGTTCATGCGGCCGCGACAGCCGCACCCGCCGCAGCCACGGCGCCCAGCGGGCGGCGGCCGGATGCGCCTCGAGCGCCGACGCGATCTCCCCGTCCTCCAGCTGGTTGAGCTCGAGGGTGAAGAACAGACTCCTGCTGGCGATCTCGGCGCTCTTCATCCGGAAGTCGGCCTCGAACTTGGCCCAGCGCGGATCGTCCCTGGCCGTCGAGGCGGCCAGGGAGGCGTAGGCGCCCACCGCCCAGAGCCCGTCGGTCGCCTGCTCATACAGCCGGATGCCCCGGTCGATCAGCTCGCCCAGCATCGCCGGGTCGCCCCGCGCCGCGAGGAACTGGCCCTCCAGCGCCGCCAGGGTGTCGTTGGCCGCCCGGGCGGCGGCGATGTCGGCCTCGATCCGCGGATCGGCGCGGTCGGCGTAGAGATCGGCAAGGCTCCACTCGGGGAGGTCGGCGGTGATCTTGGACATTTGGGACATGGCGCTGATTTAGGCGCCGCGCGAAGTCCCCGATAGAGGCATTCTGCCCGGCGGACGATTGGTCAGCACCTGCCAGAGGCCCCGCGCGCCGAGCAGGAAGCCGCCGAATGTCGCGCCATAGGCCGTGAGCACCCCGCCGTCGGCCGCCACCGCGGCGATCAGGGCCGCCCCTACTGCGAACACCGCCCCGCCGATCCCGAACCATTGCCAGCCCTGCTTGCGGAACGCGTCGGTCTTGAGCACCAGCGCCTGGTAGGCCGTAGCCGAGGCGGCATCGGGCGGCGTTCCGCGGGCGACCAGATCGGCCCGGACGGTCTCGAATTTGGCCCCGTTCGACAGTCGCCTGACGGAATGCGCAAGCGCCTGTTCGGGGTCCAGGGGCTCGGTGTCGGGCTCAAACATCCTTGGTTGGAGCCGGCGCCTGAGGCCGGGCGTCCAGGAACTGGACGGCGCCGTAACCGAACTGGATGATGCCGAACAGCACGATGCCCCAGGTGAACACGCTGGTGTTGCTGCTGCCCAGCGTCATCCAGAGGCTCAGGCCCACCCCGGCGATGAAGCAGATCGCGCCGACCAGCATGAACATTCCACCCTGCTTGCGGCGCTCGGCCACCTGGCCCTCGAACACCTTGCGCACCGCCGCTTCGGCCTGGGCGGGCGGATGGCCCTCGGCGACCAGGGCGGCCACAGTTTCGGCCGGCGGCCGGTCCCGCCGGACGCGCACCATGGCTTCGAACTCGGTTTCACGCCGCGTGAAGGTCGGCGCCGGCGCTTGATCGGTCATCTTGATTCCCCCCAGGATCTCAACCAACCACGGCCGCCCGAAACCGTCTACGGCACACAACGCCGCCAGCCCCACCAGGTCCGCCCTGGTCTTGGCCAGCGCGATGGAAATGGACCGGGCGGCCTGCTGGACAGGGCCCCGCCGCAGGGGCCATATCCCTTCGCATGATCCACGACGCCGACGTCATCATTGCCGGGGCCGGCATGGCCGGGGCGACGCTGGGCCTGGCGCTGGCGAGCGCCGGGCTGAGCGCCATCCTGGTCGACCCCGCCCCGTTCGACGCCCAGCTGGCCCCCACCTTCGACGGCCGATCCAGCGCCATCGCCTACGCCAGCTTCCGCCAGTGGCGGGCGCTGGGGCTCGCGGACGACCTCGAACCCCACGCCCAGCGCATCGAGCAGATCCTGGTCACCGACGGGACCAGCCCCGGCGCCGCCGCCGGCCGGCCGGGATCGGCCTTCCTGCGCTTCGATTCCGCCGAGATCGGCGAGGTCTCCGATGGCGAACCGCTGGGCTACATGCTGGAGAACCGCCGGATCCGGGCCGCCCTGGGCGCCGCCGTCGGCCGCTCGCCGCACCTGACCGTGCTGGCCCCGATGAGGGTGGTCTCGCTGGAGGTCTCGCCCGGCAGCGCCCGGGTCACCCTGTCCGACGGCCGGGTCCTTTCCGCCCCCCTGGTGGTCGGCGCCGAGGGCAAGGCCTCGGTCGTCCGCCAGCAGACCGGCATCGATGTGGTCGGCTGGGGCTACGGCCAGTCGGGGGTGGTCGCCACGGTCGGCCTGGGGCGCGACCACGAGGGCGTCGCCCACGAATATTTCCTGCCGGGCGGCCCGTTCGCCATCCTGCCGCTGACCGAACAGCGAGCGAGCCTCGTCTGGACCGAGAAGACCGCCCAGGCCGAGGCCCTGCGCCACGCCCGCCTGGAGATCGTCCACGCCCATATGCAGCGCCGGTTCGGCGAGTTCCTCGGCGCCCCGACGGTTCAGGGCCCGATCTTCGCCTATCCGCTTGCCCTGTCGCTTGCCGAACGGATGAACGCCCCCCGGGTCGCCCTGCTCGGCGACGCCGCCCACGGCGTGCATCCGATCGCCGGCCAGGGCCTGAACCTGGGCCTCAAGGACGCCGCCGCCCTGGCCCAGGTTCTGGTCGAGGCCCTGCGCCTTGGCGAGGACATCGGCTCCGAGGTCGTGCTCGAGCGCTACGGCGCCTGGCGCCGCTTCGACAACACCATGCTGGCCGCCGCCACCGACCTGTTCACCCGCCTGTTCAGCAACGACATCGCCCCGCTGCGGGCCGTGCGCGGCCTGGGGCTGGCGGTGGTCAACCGCATCGCCCCGGCCCGCCGGTTCTTCATGCGTGAGGCCGGCGGGGCGGTGGGGGATTTGCCGCGGCTGCTCCGAGGCGAAGCGCTGTAGGGCGGCCGAGGCGCGCAGGCGCCGGGCCTGCGCGCCGGACGAGCCCTAGTGCCGGGTGCCCCCGTTGATCGGGATGCGCCGGACACGCTCCTCGGCCTGGGCCGAGCGGGGCATGTCGATGGTCAGCACGCCCTTGTCGAAGCTCGCCCGGGCCTGGGCGTCATCCACGTCGCCGAGCGTGATCCGCCGCTCGAAGCGGCCGTAATAGCGCTCGCTGACGCGGCGGCCCTTGTCCTGGCTCTCCGACCGCTTTTCGCCGCGCAGGGTCAGCACGCCGTCACGGAACGAGATGTCGATATCCTTCTCGTCCATGCCCGGCAGCTCGGCCGTGATGCGATAGCCGCTGTCGGTCTCCTCGACCTCCATGGTCGGCCACTGGCTGTTCCACATCGCCGGGGCGTCGAAGCCGCGGAAGACATCGTCGAACAGCCGGTTCATTTCCTGGTGCAGCCGCAGGAACGGGCTGACTTCGCTCGTCCCAGACCAGCCGCGGTCGCGATCCTGGAGAGCAAGGTTGCGGTCCTTGCGGCCCCAGGGAACCAGTTCGCCAAGAGACATTCACAGTCCTCCTCTTCAAGAATGGAGGACCCGCAGGGACGATCCGGCCCGCAAGACGGAACATCTCCCGCGCCTTTCGGCGACGGCCTGCAGGTTGCGAGCGAAGAGGCTGCTGCGGCGAACCGCCCGCGAGTCCTGCTCGCAAGGCCCGCGCGCCGGGAGGGCGTAGACGGTCATCGCCATCGTGGCGCGAGGTCACGTCTGTCGAACCGGACCCTCCACGGGTCCGAAACGCCGCCATCGTGGGCGGCGCTATTGAGTTAGGAGAGGGTCTTTGGGTGTCAAGAGGGGCGGCGCGGCTTGGTCGAGCGCGCTATTCAGGCAGTTCCCGCGCCTCCTCCGGCAGCATCACCGGCACCCCGTCCCGGATCGGGTAGGCCAGCTTGGCGCCGCGGCTGATCAGTTCCCCGGCCGTGCGGTCGTACTCCAGCGGGCCATGGGTGATGGGGCAGACCAGGACTTCCAGCAGCCGCGGGTCGACGTCGATGGGTGAAGGCGTTTCCTGCATGTAGGGATCCTACTGCATCGAGGGTTCGTCGTCGTCCCCGATCGCGGCGCCGATGCGCAGCAAGGCGGTGAGGATTTCGGCCCGTTCGGCGTGGGTCACCGCCTCCAGCAGGGCCTGCTTCTCGGCCGGCTCGAAGGGCAGGCCCATGGCCAGGCTGTCGATCAGGGACTCGCAGGGCGCGCCCTGGGCCGCCTCCCAGTCGACGGCCAGGCCGCGGGGTTCGAGATAGCCCTTGAGCGCCTCCAGCAGGCCGTCGTTCCTCAGGCCCGTCTCCGGCGGCGGCTTCAGGTCGCCGACGAAGGGCCGGTAGTCGGCCCGAACCTGGCGGTAGGGCGCCATGATCCCCAGCTCCTCCTGGACGCGGAAGCGGCAGACCCCGGTCAGGGTCACCAGGTAGCGGCCGTCGCCGGTCTCGGCGAAGGCGGTCACCCGCCCGGCGCAGCCGACGGGGCTGAGAGGCGGCCGCTCACGGTCGCCGCCGGGGCGGGTCTGGATCATGCCGATCATCCGGTCGCCGCCCATGGCGTCGTCGAACATGTTGAGGTAGCGCGGCTCGAAGATGTTGAGCGGCAGCTGGCCGCCCGGCAGCATCACCGCCCCGTCAAGCGGGAAGACCGGGATCGCCTGGGGCAGGTCCTCGATCTTTCGGTAGCCGGTGACCATGGGGTCGCTCCTAGCTGAACAGGATGGACGACAGCCGCCGGCGCCCGGCCTTGGTGACCTCGGAGGTCGGCCCGGCCGCCTCGAACACGGTGAGCAGCTGCTTGCGCGCGGCCTGGTCGTTCCACTCGCGGTCGGCGGCGATGATATCGAGGAGATGGGTCGCCGCCTCCTGGTAGCGGCCCTGGCCCGCCAGGGCGCCGGCCAGGTCGAAGCGGGCCTGGTGGTCGTTCGGATCGGCGGCCAGCGCCTGTTCGAACGGTGCGGTCTCGGCCGCCGCCCCTTCGGCGAGGGCGAGCGTGGCGCGGGCCGCGTCGAGGTCGGGATCCCTGGCGCCGGCGGGAGCCAGGGCCACCACCTCGGCCGCCCGCTCGGTGTCGCCGCCGGCCAGGTAGACCCGCGCCAGGCCGCCGATCGCCTTGACGTTGGCCGGCTCCATCTGCAGCGCCTGGGCGTAGGCCTGGGCCGCGCCGCCGAGGTCGTTCAGCTCCATGGACTCCCTGGCCAGCGCCAGCACGTCCTCGATCTCGCTGGCGCCGGCCGGTCCGGCCAGCCGCTCGATGAACTGCTTCACCTGGCTCTCGGGCAGGGCCCCCTGGAAGCCGTCGACGGGCTGACCGTTGACGAAGGCGTAGACGGTGGGGATCGACTGCACCCGCAGCTGGCCGGCGTAGGCCGGGTTCTTGTCGACGTCGATCTTCACCAGCTTCACGGCGCCCTTCATCGCCGTGACCACCTTCTCCAGGGTCGGAGTCAGCTGGCGGCAGGGCCCGCACCAGGTCGCCCAGAAGTCGACGATCACCGGCTGGGTCTTGGAGGCCTCGATGACGTCGGCCATGAAGCCGGCGTCGGTGCTGTCCTTGATCAGGTCGCCCTTGGGAGCGCCCGAGGGGTTGGCGGGGGCCTGTTCGCCGATGAGAGTCATGCGCGGTCCGTGCTGGGGGTGAAACGACAGGCCCGGAACATGGGCGCATCGCCGCGCGGGTTCAACGCACGTCGTGGGGATTTGGTCGCGGCTAGCCGGACAGACGTTCGAGCCGCGCGAAGTCGACGATGATCGGTTCGCGCCCGAGCGCGGCCAGGAAACGGCGGAAGCCGGCCTGGCTGACCGCGGTGGTGGCGGTGTTGACCAGCGGGTGGAAATTGACCGGGTCGCTGGCCGCCAGAGCCGCGTCGAGCACGAAGGTCACCTGGCCTTCCCTGTCGTTGGCCAGGGCGAAGGCGGTCACCGAGCCGGGGGTCACGCCCAGCACCTGCTCCATCAGCGCGCCGCTGCCGAACGACAGCCGGGCCGAGCCGATGACCGGGTGCAGCCGCTTGAGGTCGATCTGCGTCTCCCCGAGCGCCGAGATCAGCCACAGCCGGCCCTTGGCGTCCTTGAGGAACAGATTCTTGCTGTGGCCGCCGGGCAGCTGGGCCTTGAACTCGTCGCCCTCCCCGACCCGGAACACGGCGGGGTGGTCGAGGGTGTGGTGGGCGATCCCGAGGCTGTCCAGGTACGCCAGCAGTTCAGCCTTGGTCCGCATGCGTCAGCCGTCGTCGCGCGTGCTCAGCGGCGCGTCCGGATCGGCCGGCGGGCGCTTGGCGGCGGGCGGCGGGGGGGCGGCGGGCTTCGGCGGCGGGGGCTCGGGCACGGCCAGCGGCGGGGCCTCGACGACCGGCGCCGCCACCGCCGGCGGCGGGGCCGCCGCGGCCGGAGCCGGCGCGGCGTCCCTGGGCGCCGGAGAGGGGGCCTTCGGAGCCGGCTCGGTCCGGGGGGCCGCGGGGGCCGGGACGGCGGCCGCGGGCTCGGGCGGGGCAAGGACCGAAGGTTCGAGGGCCGGCGGCGCGGTCGGGGCCGGCTCCCCGGTCACGGGCGGCTCAATCGCCGGGGCGGTCTGCAACGTCGGCGCGGGCACGGTGGCGGCCGCGTCGGGATCGCCGCGGATCAGCAGGCCGACCGCCAGCGCCAGGGCCGCCAGCACGACGGCCCCGATGGCGATCAGGGGCAGCAGGCCGATGCGCGGCGCGGCCCTGTGCGGCCGGGGGGCGACCGGGATGAAGGGAGGCTCCGGCTCGGCCGCCGGCGGAACGGGTTCCGGCGCGGGCCGGCGCACCGGCTCGGGGACCGCCGCTTGCGGCGACACCGGCGGGGGCCTCAAGGCCGGGGCGGCCGGGCGCGGCGCCTCCGACAGCGGCGAGGCGGCCGGCATGGCCCGGAAGGCCGGCTGTGTCGGACGCCGCCGGGCGGCAGGGTTGAGCCCGGCGTTGGGATCGAGATTCAGGGGTGAGGCCGTGGGCATGGGGCCGGCCACGCCGCCGGTGGCGCTCCAGGGGCGGTTCGGTATGGCCGAGCCGGTGAGGATGCTGCTCTGGCGAGGCGTCGGCGGCGGTTCGGGCGGCGGGCCCGGAGGGGTGCGAAGCACCAGGGGCGCGGCGGAGGGAATCTCGGCCATCTGACGCCGCGGCGACGTCTTGCGGGCCCCGGCCGGGCCCTTGGGCAGCGGCCCCAAGGTTAGGGGCACGCCCTGCGCCCGAGCCCAGGAGCCGGTCCCGCGGCCAGGCGAGCGCTCGGGCGTCCCCGCCGCCGGGGTCTCGTCGGGCTGGTCGGGCGTGTCATTGGTGTCGGCGGGCGTCATCGATGTCCTTGGGCGGGGTCCGGGGGGGCCGCCATGTCCTTGGGTATCGCCATGGGCGGCGGCAGTATTGGCCGATTTCCAGCCTCGCGGTCCAGCCTGCCGCCCGATTTCGCCCTCACGATGGCGCCGGCCCTGCCTCTTGCGAAACCGGCCCTCCCGCGCGAGAGGATATCGCCATGAGCGATCCGACCGATCTCATCAAGCCGCCCCTGGTGCTGGAGTGCTATCCGACCGGCGAACGCCCGCCGGACATCGTGCCGGGGCGGCCGCAGCGCGCCTGGATGGACGCCTTCGCCGAGCGCCATCCCTACCGCTGCCTGCCGCTGACCATGGCCAACACCACCGGCTGGGAGATCCTCAATCCTGTCGGCTTCACCGCCGAATGGAACGGCGGGGCGCACCAGGACTGCATCACCTTCACCCCCGACCACCCGCACCCCTCGTTCCACGAGCTGGTCAAGAGCCACTTTTCGCGCGGCATCATCACCTTCCACACCGGCTACCTGTTCCGCACCCCGCCCGGCTGGGCCATGTGGTGCGCCGGGCCGCCCAACCACATCAAGGACGGGGTCCAGGCCCTGGTCGGACTGGTCGAGACCGACTGGCTGCCCTTCCCCTTCACCATGAACTGGATGTTCACCCGCCCCGGCCGCGTCCGCTTCGAGAAGGGCGAGCCCTTCTGCTTCATCACCCTGGCCCCCGACCAGGCGCTGCACCACACCCAGCCGCTGACCAAGAGCCTCAACAAGAACCCCGACCTGCGCGACCAGTACGAGGCCTGGTACAAGTCCCGTTCGGAGTTCAACAACCGCCTGCAGAAGCAGGATCCGGAGGCCATGCGCGAGGCCTGGCAGCGGTTCTACTTCCGCGGCGAGCTGCCCGAGGAGAAGGGCCCGGCCCCCAAGACCCACGTCAACAAGCGCCGGCTGAAGGCGCCGAAAATGGGCTTCTGAACCGGCTTGCAAAGCCGCAAAGCCTCTGCCATAAGCCGCGCTCTCGAATTCGGGCGGCCATGGTCGCCCTGGAGTGCGGGCGTAGCTCAGGGGTAGAGCACAACCTTGCCAAGGTTGGGGTCGGGCGTTCGAATCGCCTCGCCCGCTCCATTCGAGACCCTCGCGAAGGGCGGCCCTCGGGCCGCCCTTTGTCGTTAACGCAGGCCTCCGTCGGAACCGCCATCTTCCCCTGCCGTTTCCTCCGCTTCAGGGACACGAGCTGAGGATTTCAAGCAATGGCCACCCGCACCGTGGAAAAAACCGATGGCGTCACCACCGAGCGCGAAGTGACGCGCGACGGCGGGACCCCTGTCTATGTCGAACGCAGCCGCGGCGGCAGCGCCGGGATCATCATCGGCATCGCCCTGTTGGCCCTGGTCGCCGTCGTGGCCTTCTTCTTCCTGGCCCAGGCCAACCGCAACGACGCCCTGCGGACCGACGCGGTGACCGACGCGGCGTCCAGCGTCGCCAGCTCCGCCTCCAACGCGGCCGAGAACGTCTCCGGCGCCGCCAACCGCGCGGCCGACAGCGTCACCCCGCCGGCCGCTCCGGGCGAATAGCCGGTCAGGCGGTCACCACCGATCCGGCCTCGAGCCGGACCGGCCAGGGCTCCAGCGCCTGACCGGCGCAGGGGCCGCTGGTCGAGACGCCGTCCGCGAGCCGGAACAGGGCCCCGTGTCCCCCACAGAGAATGCGGTCGCCCTCGCGCGTGAGGTAGCGGTCCATGATCGCCAGCGGCCAGCCGGCGTGCGGGCAGCGGTCGACGTAGCCGGCCACGACCTCGCCCTGGCGGACGACGAACCCGGCGAACAGCGCCTCGCCGGCCTGGAACCGGAAGCCCCGGGCGCCCGGATCGGCAAGGTCCGCCAGGGCGCAGAGCCGCGTCCCGGCCGGCGGCCTGGCCGGGTTCAGGCCAGCCCCCCGACCGTCACCCGCCAGGGCCGCACGGTCGAGGCCTCGAACAGCCCCGCCAGCTTGTAGGGATCGCCATCGTGGAAGGCCTGGGCGGCCGCCAGGTTCTCGGCCTCGACGATCAGCATGGAGCCGGCCATCTCTTCCCCGTTCAGGAACGGACCGCCCAGCTTCACCACGCCGGGATGGGCCGCGACATAGTCCAAGTGGGCCTGGCGGGTCGCCAGCCGGATCGGCAGGCCGCCCTCGCGGTCGAGCCAGGAGATGACGAACAGGGCCATGGTCTTCCTTATCGTTCGGATTTGAGGGGTCTTGCCAACAGGCCGAGGATGGCCTCGTCCACGCCGACCTCGCCGGCCAGGATCGCCGCCACCGCCTGGCAGATCGGCATCTCCGCCCCGAGCGCCGCGGCCAGGTCGCGGACCGCCGGCGCCGAGGCGACGCCCTCGGCCACCGACAGCTTGCCGGCCAGCGCCTCCTCCAGCGACTGGCCGCCGCCGAGCGCCAGCCCGACGCTCATGTTGCGCGACTGCGGGCTCGAACAGGTCAGCACCAGGTCGCCGAGGCCGCAGAGGCCGGCCACCGTCTCGGCCTCGCCGCCGAGCGCCACGGCCATTCGGGTCATCTCGGCGAACCCGCGGGTGATCAGGGCGGCGTGGGCGCTGCGGCCCAGGCCCTTGCCCTCGACGATGCCGCAGGCGATGGCCAGCACGTTCTTGATCGCCCCGCCCGCTTCCGCCCCGATCATGTCGGCGGCCAGGTAGGGCCGGAAGGTCGGGGTGGCGATGGCCTGGGCGAGCTCCCGGCCCAGGGCCTCGTCCGGACAGGCCAGGGTGACCGCCGTCGGCAGGCCGCGGGACACCTCGCCGGCGAAGCTGGGCCCCGACAGCACCGCCGGCGCGGCCTGCGGCAGCGTCTCGGCCAGCACCTGCGTCATCAGCTTCAAGGAGCGCTGTTCGACCCCCTTGCTGCACAGCAGGACCGGCAGGCCGGGCCGGGCATGCGGCGCGAACTCCGCCAGGGCCGAGCGCAGGAACTGGGCCGGGGCCACGGCCAGCACCAGGTCTGCGCCGGCGAGGTCGGCCATGTCGGTGGTCGCCGAGATGGCGTCGTCGAGGGTGACGCCGGGCAGGAACAGGCCGTTCTGGCGGGTCTCGCGGATTTGGGAGACCACCTCCGCCTCCCGGGCCTGCAGGCAGACCGACAGCCCGGCCCGCGCCGCCACCTGGGCCAGGGCGGTGCCCCAGGCCCCGCCGCCGATCACTGCCGCCCGTTTCATGGCCATGCCGCACCCTTCATGATTTTGGACCTTTGCGCCCCGGGGCGTGGGTGGGGCTGCGGAGCGCCGCCGCCTGGTCGAGCGGCCAGCGCGGCCGCGCGACGGCGTCGAGCCCGTCGCTGATCCCCAGGGTCAGCCGCTCGGCCCCGGCCAGGGCGATCATCGCCGCGTTGTCGGTGCAATAGGCCAGCGGCGGGGCGGTGAAGCTGAACCCCCGCGTCTCGGCCACGGCCCGCAGCCGGGCGCGCACATGCCGGTTGGCCGCCACGCCGCCGGCCACCACGAAACGGCGCGCGCCGGGATGACGTTCGGCATAGGCGGCCATGGCCCGGTCAGACCGCTCGGCCAGCTGCCGGGCGATAGCTTCCTGCACGCTGGCCGCCAGATCGCCATGGTCGGCCTTGTCGACCTTCTCGGCCATCCGCGCCGCTGCGGTCTTCAGTCCGGAGAAGGAGAAGTCGCAGTCCTCGCGGCCGAGCAGCGAACGAGGCAGGGGGAACCGGCTGGCGTCGCCGCCTTCCGCCCGTTTTTCCAGCGCCGGGCCGCCGGGATAGGGCAGGCCCATCGCCTTGGCGATCTTGTCGAAGGCCTCGCCGGCGGCGTCGTCGATGGTCGAGCCGAGCCGCCGGCAGGCGCCGACCCCCTCGACCTCCAGCAGCTGGCAATGCCCTCCGCTGACCAGCAGCAGCAGGAAGGGGTAGGCCACCGCCGCGCCCAGCCGGGCCGAAACCGCGTGGCCCTCCAGGTGGTTGACCGCCACCAAGGGCAGGCCGCGCGCCAGGGCCACGGCCTTGCCGAAGCTCAGCCCCACCATCACCCCGCCGACCAGCCCTGGTCCTGCCGTCGCGGCGACACCCGTCAGCCCCTCATAGCCGATCCCGGCCTGGCCCATGGCCTCGGCGGCGATCGCATCGATGCTCTCGACATGGGCCCGCGCCGCGATCTCCGGCACCACCCCCCCGAACGGGGCGTGCTGGGCGATCTGGCTGGCGATCACCGAGGACAGCACCTCCGACCGGCCCTCGCCGTCCAGGCGCACCACCGCCGCGGCCGTCTCGTCGCAGCTGGTCTCCAGGCCTAGGACGGTGTGGGTGGTCATCCAGATTGCCGCTGGGGGCCTGCTCCTGTAGCACCGGCCCGATTGTCCTGTTTGTCGTGGGGCGGCCGGCAAAACCGGTATCCGCCTTTGCCCGCCACACCACCATGAACGCCCGAGGTAGCCCTCCCGCCATGTCGCCGCAACCACTCGTCCGGATCGGCACCCGCGCCTCCAAGCTGGCGCTGGCCCAGTCGGGCATGATGCAGCGGCGGATCGCCGCCGCCCTCGGCGCCTTCGACCGGGCCGACGAGGTCGCCCCGCTGGTCCGGATCACCACCACGGGGGACCGCATCCAGGACCGGCGGCTGCTGGAGATCGGCGGCAAGGCGCTGTTCACCAAGGAGATCGAGGAGGCCCTGCTGGACGGCCGCATCGACGCGGCCGTCCATTCGATGAAGGACGTTCCCGCCGTGATGCCGCCCGGCCTGGTCATCGCCGCCATCCCCGAGCGGGAGGACCCCCGCGACGCCTTCATCAGCGAACGGTGGGAAACGATCAGCGACCTGCCCCAGGGCGCCCGCCTCGGCACCGCCTCCCTCCGCCGCGCGGCCCAGTGCCTGGCCATGCGGCCGGACCTCGACATCGTCATGCTGCGTGGCAACGTCGACACCCGGCTGGCCAAGCTGGCGGCGGGCGAAGCCGACGCCATCCTGCTGGCGGCTTCGGGGCTCAACCGGCTGGGCCTGGGCGAGGTGGTCAGGAGCTTCCTCGACCCCATGGCCGCCCCGCCGGCCCCAGGGCAGGGCGCCCTGGCGATCCAGACCCGCGAAGAGGACGCCGACGCCGCCTGGCTGTCCGCCGTCCGCCACCCGGCCACCGCCATCGCCGTGGCCGCCGAGCGGGGGGCCCTGGCGGCCTTGGAAGGCAGCTGCCGCACCGCCGTCGGGGCGCACGCCGTGATCGACGGCGGAATCCTGCGCCTCACGGTCGAGGCCTTGACCCCCGATGGCTCGGCCCGGTTCCGGCGCGAGGCCGCGATCACCCTGCCCGCCGAGGGCGCCGAGGACGCCGCCCGGGCCCTGGGGGCCGAAGTCGGCGAGGCGGTTCGCCGCGATGGCGGCGACCGCATCGTTCTGCATGACTGACGCGGGGCCCAGCGTCTGGATCACCCGCGCCCGTCCCGGCGCCGAGGAGACCGCCGCCCGCGTCGCCGCCCGGGGGTTCGCACCGGTCGTCGCGCCCCTGCTCGAGGCCCGGCCGGTGGGCGAGGGGCCGGTCGACCTGGCCGGCATTGGCGCCCTGGCCTTCACCAGCGCCCGGGGCGTTGAGGCCCTGGCCGGCCGCAGCCCGGTCCGCGATCTGCCGGTCTTCACGGTCGGCCCCGCCACGGCCCGGGCCGCCCGGGAGGCCGGCTTCGCCAGGGTGGTCTCCGGCAATGGCGACGTCGAGGCGCTGGCCGACCTGATCGCCGACCGCGCCCCGCGGACGGGCGCCATCCTGCATGCCGCCGCCGTCCAGCCGGCGGGAGACCTGGTCGGCGACCTGGTGCGGCGCGGCGTCCCGGCGCGGGCGCTGGCGGTCTACGAGACCGTCCTGGCCGACCCATCGGTCATCCTTCCCGACCTTCCGCAGCTTGCGGCCGCCCTGGTCCACTCCCCCCGCGCGGCCCGCGCCCTGGCCGCCTTCCTGGCCGACCGGCCGACGCCCCGCCTGCGCCTGCTAGCCCTGTCGCCGGCGGTGGCCCAGCCGCTGGCGGGGCTGAAATGCGACGGGATCGCCGTCGCCCCGTTCCCCAACGACGCATCCCTGCTTAATCTCCTCTGAAAGCCGGCAAGGCCGACGCAAACGAATCGCCCCGCACCCATGACCGCGCCCGACACCGACGACATCATCCCGCCGCGCGACCCCGCGGATTTCGGACGTCGGCGAGGCCGCGGCGCTACCATCGTGGCGGTCTCGGCCCTGGTGCTGGTCAGCGTCGCGCTGGGCTTCGGGGCCGCCCAATTCGCCGACCGGGTGAACGCCCCCAGGTCCCCGCCCGCCGCGGCGCCGACGGTCGGCGTCCCGCCGGCGCTCGACACCGCCCCGCCCGCCGCAACCCCGCCTCTGGCCGGCGCGCCTTCGGACGCCCCCGTCACTTCCAGCGGCCTGGAGGCCCTGGATGCCCGGGTCGCCAGGCTGGAGGACGGCCAGCGCCGCACCCTCTCGGCGGCCGGCGCGGCCCTGGCCGCCGGCGCCCTGGCCGAGGCGGCCCAAACCTCCCGGCCGTTCGAGGCCGAACTCGCCGCCCTCGAGCAGGTCATGCCCCTGTCGGCCGACGTGCGCGCCCTGCGTCCCCTGGCCGAGACCGGAGCCCCCAGCCGCGCGGCCCTGGCCGCCGAGTTCAGCGCCGCCGCCGCCCGCGCCTCCGTCGAGGCCCGCGCGCCCGGCGAGGGGGCCAGCATCGGCGACCGGTTGCTGCACGCCCTCTCCCGGGTGGTGACCATCCGCCGGGTCGGCTCGACGACGGGGAACAGCCCGGACGCCGTCCTGGCGCGCGCCGAACGGCAGGCGGCCGAGGGCGACCTGGCCGGCGCCCTCAACACCCTGCGGGCGCTCCCGCCCCGCGCCGCCGACGCCATGGGGGCCTGGCGGGCCCGGGCGCTGCAGCGGGTGACCCTCGACCGCCATCTGGCCAACATCCGCGCCCAGGCCCTGGCCGATCTGGCGGCGGCCCGCGGGGCGCGGCCATGATCCGCACCGCCATCGTCCTGTTCCTGGTCGCCGCGGCGGCCGTGGCCATCCTGGCCCTGACCCGCGACGCCGGCGCCGCCCAGCTGACCTGGCTCGACTGGCGGATCGAGATGACGGCCGCCGCCGCCGCCCTGCTGGTACTGTTCGCCGCCCTGGCCGCCACCCTGTTCTGGCGCCTGGCCATCTGGCTGCTGGAGATGCCCAGGCGCGCCGAGCAGGCAAGGACCGAGCGCCGGCGGCGGGGGGCCGGCGAGGCCCTGGCCCGCGGCTTCCTGGCCTCGGCGGCCGGGGACGGCGGCGAGGCCCGGCGACAGGCCCTCAAGGCCGCGGAGCTCAGCGACGAGCACCCGGCCCTGGTCCGCATCCTGACCGCCCAGGCCGCCGAGACGGCGGGGGACCTGACCGCCGCCAAGGCCGCCTACGGCGCGATGGTGGCCTTCCCCGAGATGCGGCTCGCGGGCCTGAAGGGGCTGATGCAGACGGCTCTTGCCGAGGGGGACAGGGCCGCGGCCCTGCGTCATGCCGAAACCGCCTACGGCCTGGCCCGCACCGCCCGTTGGGCCTGGCGCGCCGTGCTGGAGGCGCGGCTGGAGGCCGGCGACTGGGCGGGCGCCCTGGAGCTGGTCAAGAGCGCGCTCGACCGCAAGATCGTCTCCCCGATCGTCGCCGACCGCACCCGCGCCGCCCTGCTGACCGCCCTGGCCGCCAGCCTCGAGGCCGGCCCCAGGACGGGGGACGACAAGGCCCGCAGGCAGGCCCTCGACCATGCCGTCCAGTCGGCCAGGCTGGCGCCGTCCTTCGCGCCGGGCGCGGTGATGGCCGCCCGGCTGGCCGGCGATGCGCGCCGCGCCGCCGGCTACATCGAGGCGGCCTGGAAGCTCGAGCCCCATCCGGCCCTGTGGCTGGCCTACCGCGACCTCAACACCGCCGAGACCCCGCGCGAGCGCGCCCGGCGCCTGGCGGCCCTGGCCGCCCTCAAGCCGGACCACCGCGAGTCCCGCATCCTGATGGTCGAGCAGGCCCTGATCGCCGGCGAGATCGGCGCCGCCCGCGCCGCCGCAGCCGAGCTGTCGGAGGAACCGCTGACCGCCCGGCTGGCCGGCCTGTTCGCCCGGGCCGCCAACGCCGCCGGCGCCCTCGACGAGGCCCGCGCCTGGATCGCCCGCGGCGCGGCCGCCCCGCAGGAGGCCGACTGGTCCGACCTCGACCCCGAGGGCCAGGCCTTCAACTATCAGCCTGGCGACTGGGCCCGGCTGGTCGCCACCTACGGCGAGACCGGCGAGCTGATCCATCCACGTCTGGAGCGCCGAGAGCGGGCGATGAGCGACCTGCCCGAACTGCCGGTCTCCTATGTCGAGAGCACCCCCTTCGTGGCCGCCGCCGAGACCGGCGCCGTCGCCCTGGCCATCGACGACCCCGGCATCGACGGCCTCTACGAGCCCGAGCCCGAGGAACCGCCCCCCGAGGCGACGGCGCCCAAAGGCCGACGCCGCCGCTTGGCAACCGCCCCGCGCCCCGCTAAATAGCGGCTCCCCCAGGACAGCCTGTCTTCGGGCCGCCTTAGCTCAGCCGGTAGAGCGGCGCATTCGTAATGCGTAGGTCAGGTGTTCGAGTCACCTAGGCGGCACCACTCCTGCTTCGCCCCACCGGCTTCGCAGGGCTGGTCCTGACATTCGACGGCGAAGCAGGTCCGCAGCCTTGGCGAAGGAGGGCCGCCGGACGCTTTCACGCCCCTGGTTCTGAAACCATCGTTCTGCGATGATCTCCCATCTGTCGGGGAGTCCGTCCATGAAACGACTGCTGACCATGATCGCCCTGGCCTGCGCCATCGCCGCACCAGCCGCCGCCGCGCCCAAGGATCCCGGCAAGCCGGACATGTACGGCAACGATCCGCACTGGGTGAAGGACGTGCTCTACAAGTGCGTGGTCTACACCAGCCGGCCCGACCCCAAGGCCTTCGTCCGCTGGTACGGCAAGTGCGTCAACGGCGTCGCCGAGGGCCAGGGCTCGATGGTCTGGTACGTGAACAACCGCTACGCCGCCAAGTACGAGGGGCCGGTGGTCAAGGGGGCGCGGCACGGGCGTGGGACCTACTGGGCCGCCAGCGGCGACCGGTTCACCGTCGAGTGGGTGTTCGGCGTCCCGCACGGGGCCGGAACCTGGGTCTATGCCGACGGCTCGCGGCTGGAGGCCCGCTTCTACGACGGCGAGGCGCGGGGCTTCGTGACCTACGCCATGGCCGACGGCGGATACTACAGCGGCGACGCCAACGGCGCCGGCGAGATCCGCTACCAGGACGGCCGCAAGGTCCAGGCGAAAATGGCCTTCGCCAACTACCGCAAGCCGGTGGTCACCCCGGACTGATCACTCGAGGGGGTAGCCCTCCTTGAGGTCGACCAGGTCGCGGCACAGGCTGCCGGAATCCATGATCACCTGGTCGGCGCCGACGAACAGGCACCAGTAGGTGGTGTCGCCGCCGCGGTTGCGGACGCCGTTGCCGCGCATCAGGGTCATCGGCTGGGAGAACTTGATCCCGGCGTTCGGGAACTCCACGGTCAGGGTGTAGCTGCCCGACCAGGTCCCGATCATGCTCTCGTCCTGCAGGGCGTAGGTGCGGTCGCCCCAGCCGCCGCCGCTGAAGGTGATCCGGTAGGGCTGGCCCTCTGGCCCGCGCAGCAGGATCAGCTCGTTGGCGCAGGCCGCGCCGGCGAAGAGGCTGAAGGCGGCGGCGGCGAGCGCCAGGCTAAGGGGTCTGGTGGCCATGGGGTCCTTCCTGTCGCCGCCGAACCTGGGCCGGTCCGGACGACGGCGCTTCCCCGGAAAAGGGGGTCGCCAGCTACGGCGCGCCGAAATCCAAGCCCCGCCGGACTGAGATCCCGGACCTGGCTTCAGGTTCTGAAGGGCCTCCCGGCCTAACTAGCCGAGCAGCCTGACCAGCGCCGGCGCGGCGATGTTCCCCCACAGCAGGCTGACGAAGATGATGATCAGGATGGCGACCAGGCCGCTGATGTCCAGCTGGCCCCAGCGCGGCAGAACCCTGCGCAGCGGCCGCAGGATCGGCTCGGTGATGGCGTCCAGGAACTGGCTGATCTGGTAGACGAAGCGGTTGCGCAGGTTGATGACGTCGAACGCCACCAGCCAGCTGATGACCGCCTGCAGGATCAACAGCCAGATCGCCAGGTTGAGGATGATCGCAACGATCTCGGCAATCGCTCTGCCCATGGGCCGGTCCCTTCCGCGCCCCCGGGGCGCCTGCTCAGAATGCGGAGTCTAGCGGGGCCCCGCGCCTGCGGCAACGTCGGGACCGCGCCGCGTCCCCGCCTTGACAGGCAAAGCCCCCCCGCCGTATGTGCCGCCCTTCCCTCGTCCTGGGAGGGGGCCGTAGCTCAGTTGGTAGAGCGCCTCGTTCGCAATGAGGAGGTCAGGGGTTCGACTCCCCTCGGCTCCACCAGGAACCCCCGATCGGCTCAGGCCGCCATCGCCTTGCGGGTTTCCTCCACCTCGGCCATCAGCCAGTCGCGGAACTGGCGGATCTTGCGCGCCCGCCGCCGGTGCTCGGGCCAGACGATCCAGGAATAGAGGCCGAGGTCGCAGACCTGGGGAAATAGCCGCACCAGCCGGCCGTCGGCCATGTCCTGGCGCCAGAGGAAGGGCGTCAGCATGGCCACTCCCTGGCCGGCCATGGCGGCGTGGCCCTCGTTGGCCTGGGTATCCAGGCGAACGCCGGGCAGGGGCCCGCGGTCGGAGTCCGGGAGGCCGGCGTCGCGGAACCAGCAGTCCCAGCTCGGCTGGTCGGGGCTGATTAGCGGGACCTTCAGGAGGTCGGCGGGCGTGGCGATGCCGTCGTGGGCGGCGCGGAAGGCCGGGCTGCACATCGGGGTGAAGTCGTGCAGCAGCAGCCGCTGCGCCTCCAGGCCGGGCCAGTCCCCGGAGGTCCCCGACCGGATCGCCACGTCGACGCCGTCCTTGCCGAAATCGACCAGGCTGTTGTCGGCCAGCAGGCGCACGGCGATCTCGGGATGGGACAGCTGGAACCGCCCCAGCCGCCAGGCCAGCCAGGTGTTGGCGAAGGTGAGGGTGCTGGAAATGGTCAGGCTGGTCTCGTCCTCGGCCCGGAACTCGGCGAAGGCCGCCTCGATCTCGCCAAGGCCCCGGGCGACGCCGGCGGCGGCGCGGCGGCCCGCCTCGGTCAGCTCGACCCGTTGGCGCGCGCGGCGGAACAGCTGCTGGCCCAGCCGGTCCTCGAGCACCTTGACCTGGTGACTGACCGCCGCCTGGGTCATGCCCAGCTCCGCCGCGGCGGCGGTGAAGGTCTCGTGCCGGGCGGCGGCCTCGAACACGCGGACGGCATTGAGGGGCGGCAGGACGCGCATCGGCGAATGATTAGCCCTGCTTATGACTCCCGTCGATCCTTTAGTTGGCGGGCGGACGTGAAAGAGCCCATCTATGGAGCCGAAGAGGAGTCAGCCATGACCACATCTCATGAAGTTCATCGGCCGTCGGGCCTGGTTCGCTGGATTGCCGCAGCCTGGGCCAGCCTGCGCCAGTCGTCCGACGCCTTCGTCCGCATGGCGTATGACAAGCCCTGGCTGAAGGACAGCGTTCGCTAGAGCAGGGCGCGATTTGATGGAATTTAAGCCACGCTGCTCCAGGTTTTTCGTGGTCGCGCGTTTGATCCGATAGCCGGTTCCCGCCTATCGGAACGCGCCCTGGGAGCCGGAATGGGTCGGCGGCGTTAGATCGGCCAGCCCATCAGCTTCATGGTCGCCAGGGCCAGGATGGCCAGCGTCGGGACGCCAAGCGTCCAGTACATCACGTCTTTCATCGTCACCGCTTCCCTCAGCCCGTCTTTCAACGCGCCGCCTCCCGTGGGGTTGCGGGGTGAGCGGAGCATGATTCGAGGCGTCGCCGAAGTCGCGGCGCGTCAGTGGAAGTCGCGGCTCCTGGGCAGCACCCGGACATCGCGCGGATGGCGGTGCTGGGGCGGCTCGCCCCGGCCCGGCGCGCTGGAGGCGGCCTCGTCGCCATGGGCCGGAACTGCCCGCAGCGGCGCTTCGGACAGCAGGCCCAGCGACCAGGTCCAGTCCTCGATGCTCTCGGCGACCAGATGGGTCACCCCCTCGGCCCGCTGCAGCCGGCCGCGCACCAGGATCATCCGGGCGGTCATGATCACCGGCCGGAACTGCTCGAACACCTTGGGCCAGACCACGATGTTGGCCACCCCGGTCTCGTCCTCGAGGGTGATGAAGCAGACCCCCTTGGCCGTTCCCGGCCGCTGGCGCACCAGCACCACCCCCCCGACGGCGGTCTTCCGATTGGCGGGATCCCCGTTGACCCGCTCGCAGGGGATCGCCCCGGCCCGCTCCAGCCGCTCGCGCAGGAAACCCACCGGATGGGCTTTCAGCGACAGGCGGATGGACTCGTAGTCCCCGACCACCTCTTCCGACAGGGCCTGGGCCGGCAGGGACGGCGGCGGCGGCCCGTCCTCCTCCGCCACCCCCGCCTCGGCGAACAGGGGCAGCGGCTGGGCCCGTGGCAGTCCCCGAGCGGCCCACAGGCCGCCGCGGCGCGAGAGGTTCAGGGAGCCGAAGGCGTCGGCGGCGGCCAGCAGCTCGAGGCCCCGCGCGGGAAGGCCGGCGCGGCGGCGCAGGTCGTCGAGGTCGGCAAAGGGCCCGGCCAGACGCGCCGTCATGACTGCCTCGCCCCAGTCCTTCCGGAAGCTGTCGATCTGCCGCAGGCCCAGCCGCAGGGCGCAGCGGCCCCCGGCCACGGGCTCGAGCGTGCAGTCCCAGTCGCTGGCGTTGATGTCGGGGTGGCGCACCTCGACCCCGTGCTCGCGGGCGTCGCGGACCAGCTGGGCCGGGGCGTAGAAGCCCATCGGCTGGCTGTTGAGCAGGGCGGCGCAGAACACCTCCGGGTGGTAGCACTTCATCCAGGCCGAGACGTAGACCAGCAGGGCGAAGCTGGCCGCATGGCTTTCCGGGAAGCCGTACTCCCCGAACCCCTTGATCTGGTTGAAGCAGTTGTCGGCGAACTCCGGATCGTAGCCGCGCCGCTTCATCCGCCCGGCCAGCATCTCCTCGTAGTTCTGGATGGTGCCGTTGTGGCGGAAGGTGGCCATCGCCCGGCGCAGGCCGTTGGCCTCGTCGCCGGTGAACTCCGCCGCCTCCATGGCGATGCGCATGGCCTGTTCCTGGAACAGGGGGACGCCCATGGTCTTGTTGAGAATGTTCTTCAGCTCGTCCGGATGGTGCGGCGGCGCCGGCTTGGGGAAGACGATCTCATAGGTCTCGCCCCGCGCCTCGGCCTCCCGCTTGGCGGTTCGGGCGGCCAGGTAGGGGTGGACCATGTTGCCCTGGATCGGCCCCGGCCGCACGATCGCCACCTCGACCACCAGGTCGTAGAACTCCCGCGGCTGCAGCCTGGGCAGCATGGCCATCTGGGCCCGGCTCTCGACCTGGAAGACCCCCAGGGAGTCGGCCTTGCAGAGCATGTCATAGACCGGGGGCTCCATGTCCCGGCGCAGGAAGACCTTGGCCAGGTCCCAGGCCTCGCCGTAGTGGCGCTGGATCAGGTCGAAGCCCTTCTGGATGGCGGTCAGCATGCCGAGCGCCAGGACGTCGACCTTCATGATCCGCAGTTCGTCGATGTCGTCCTTGTCCCATTCGATGAAGGTGCGGTCGTCCATCGCCGCGTTGCCGACGGGAACAAGCTCCACCAGGGGCCCCTGGGTGAGCACGAAGCCGCCCACGTGCTGCGACAGGTGGCGGGGAAAACCGATCAGCTCGCGGGTCAGGTCCAGGGCCAGCCGCATCCGCTGCTCTTCCCGGGAAAGCCCGGCCCGCTCGGCATGGCCGTCCTCGACCTCGCTGCCCCAGCTGCCCCAGACGGTGCCGGCCAGGGAGCCGGTGACGTCCTCGGTCAGGCCCAGGGCCTTGCCCACCTCGCGGATCGCCGAGCGCGGCCGGTAGTGGATGACGGTGGCGCAGATGGCCGCCCGGTGGCGGCCATAGCGCTCGTACATGTGCTGGATGACCTCCTCGCGCCGGGCATGCTCGAAGTCGACGTCGATGTCGGGGGGCTCGTCCCGCTCTGTGGAGATGAACCGCTCGAACAGCAGCGACTGGCCGACCGGATCGACCGAGGTGATCCCCAGGCAGAAGCAGACCACCGAGTTGGCCGCCGAGCCGCGCCCCTGGCAGAGGATGGGCGGGGTCTGGTCTCGGGCCCATTTGACCATGTCGTGGACGGTCAGGAAGTAGTGGGCGTATTGCCGGGCCGCGATCAGGGCCAGTTCCTTGGCGATGGTGGCCTGGACATCCTCCGGGACCCCGTCCGGATAATGCCGGCGGGCGCCGGCCCAGGTCAGGTCGAAGAGGTGGCCGTCCGCCGTCTTGCCCGGCGGCACCGGCTCGTCGGGGTAGTGGTAGGACAGTTCGTCGAGGGAAAAGGCGCAGGCCTGGACGATCTCCAGGGTGCGGGACAGCGCCCGCTCGTGACCCCGGAACAGCCGGGCCATCTCGGCGGGGGCCTTGAGGTAGCGTTCGGCGTTGGCCTGCAGCCTGAATCCGGCCGCGTCGACCGTGGTCCCTTCGCGGATGCAGGTCAGCACGTCCTGCAGCGGGCGGCGGTCGTAGTGGTGGTAGAGCGCCGCGTTGGTGGCGACCATCGGGACGCCCAGGCCGTCGGCCAGCCGCGCCAGATGGTTGAGCCGGGCCCGGTCGCGGCCGTCACCCAGAAGGTTGGCGCCCAGGTAGAGCCGGTCGGGCCAGGCCCTGGCCCAGTCGCGCAGCCGGGCGGCGAAGGCGGCGTCGATCACCCGCGGGGCCGGGGCGATGGCGATGAGGCCTTCGCCGTGCGCCACGGCCTGGTCGAAGGTCAGGCGGCACTCGCCCTTGGTCGTGCGCCCGTCCTGGTCGTTGCCCAGCACCTCGCTCTTGCCCAGGGACAGCAGCCGGCAGAGCCGGCCGTAGGCCGCCCGGTCCCGCGGATAGACGATCAGGGGGCTGTCGTCGGTGAACACCAGCCGCGACCCGACCAGCAGCCGCATGCCGACCCGCTTGGCCTCCTTATGGGCCCGCACCACCCCGGCCAGGGTGTTGCGGTCGGCGATGCCGATGGCGGCCAGGCCCAGGTGCTGCGCCTGGGACACCATTTCCCAGGGATGCGATCCCCCCTCCAGGAAGGAGAAGTTGCTGATCGCGTCGAGCTCGGCGTAGCTGTGCCGGGGGGCGGTCATGCGAACACCCCGTGCATCCACCAGCCGGGCGGGTGCGCCTCGATCACGCCGGGCTCGACCTCACGCTGGTCTTCGCGCTCGTAGAGACCTTCGCGGAACAGCCAGTAGCGGCGGCCCTCGCCGTCCTCGACCCGGTAGTAGTCGCGGGTGCGGGCCGGCCGGGCCCTGTCCGCGGGCCGCCACCATTCGGGGGAAATCCGCTCGGGTCCCTGGGCGCGGACCACCCGGTGGGCGACGCGCCGCCAGGTGAAGCGGGCCGGGGGGCCGTCGGGGATGCCCGCGATCGGCACCTCCACCGGCTCGGGCGGGTCGAGCAGCAGCAGGGGGCGGTCGGGCCGTGGCGGAGCCTCGGCCGGGGACGGCGCGCCCCTGCCGGCCGGGCGGCGGCCCTGGCTGCGCTCGGGCAGCCAGCTGCCCCGGCCCTCCAGCCGGAAGACCGACTCCTCGCCGAGCCGCGCGCCCAGCCGGTCGAACAGGGCCGACAGGGCCAGGTCGGCGTCCTCGTCGCGCCCTCTGTCGAGGTCGGCCTGCACCGGCTTGAGCGGCTCGGCCAGCTCGGCGGTCAGCATCAGGGCGTCGATGCCGAAGCCGAGGTCGAGCTGCTCCAGCCCCCGCTCCTTGAGCACCTTGGCCAGGTGGGCCGGCCGGGCCGAGGGGGCGCTCAGGGATACGGTCAGGCTGGTGGCCCGGCCGTCGACCCGGAAGCCGGTCAGGGCCAGCCGACGGGCCCCCTGGCCGTCGCGCTCGAGCATCTCGGCCAGGGAGGGGGCGAGGTCGTTCAGCACCGTCTCCACCCCGGCGGCGTCGATCACCGGCTCCAGGAAGGTGCGCCAGACGCGCCAGCCGGGCGGCCGGCGGACCGGCTCGAGGATCTCCGGCTCGGCGCCCAGGGCCTGGTCGAGCCGCCGCACAAGGGTCAGCCCCGCCTCGCCCCGGAAACGGCGGGCCAAGCCCGAGCGGGGAAGCGCCATGAGGTCGCCGATGGTCCGCAGGCCGAACCGCGACAGCAGCTTGACGTCCTCAGGGCTGAGCCGCAGGGCCGCCGAGGGCAGGGGGGCGAGGGCCTCCCGCGTCGCGCCCGCCGGGGCCAGGCGCCGCTCGCGGCCGAACCGCGCCAGGGCCCAGGCGGCGCCGGCGGTGTCGGCCATGGCCAACCGGGCGGGAATGTTCGCCGCTTTCAACCGCGTGGCCATGTCGGTCAGGAGGGCGATCTCGCCCCCGAACAGATGGGCCCCGCCGGTCATGTCGATCAGCAGCCCCTCGCGGCCCGGATCCGCCGCGTCCATCGCCACGCAGGGGGAATAGCGCTCCGCCCACAGGGCGATTAGGCGCAGGGCCTCGGCGTCGCGCTCCGGTTCCGCCGGATGGGTGACCAGGGCCGGGTTCGCCGCCCGGGCGTCGGCGTGGGCCTGGCCCATGGCGTGGCCGAGCCGCCGGGCGGCCGGGTTGGTCGCCGACAGCACCAGGCCCCTGGGGCCCCGCTCGACCAGGGCGAAGGCGGTCCCTTCAGGCGGCGGAGACCGCCCGGCCGTGCGGGACCAGACCGTGATCGGCCAGTCCGGCAGCCAGACGGAAACGATGCGCTTCATCGTCCCACTCCAGGAGCCATTCGCCGGGCGGTTCGCCGCGGCTGCGGGTTAGGGCGACGGTGAGGCGCGGGGCGCCCGGGGCCTCCTCGTCATAGGGGTGCGGGCCCGAGGGGGCCGGGCGGATGCGCCAGCGGCGCCGGGCGGCGCTGATGTCCTTCGGATCGCGGGTGCGCAGCAGCAGGCAGGGGGCCCCGGCCTCCCGCGCCGCCAGGTCGAGCCGGCGGCTGGCCAGCAGGGTCAGGCCGTCGACCGCCGCCACCGCCCCCGCCACCGCCCGCGACTTCAGCGCCTCCTCCAGGGCCCAGAGCAGCTGGCCCTCCTTCTGGGTCTCGACGATCAGCAGCCGGGCGGGGTCGAGGCCGAGGCCGAGCAGCCCGTCCCGGAACCAAAACCCATGCTCGCGCGCCCACGGCCGGGGCGCCGCCAGCACCATCGGCCGCGGGTCGCCCTCACCGGTCCGGACCAGGGCAAAGGCCAGGGCGGCGATCCGCCCCTCAACGCCCTCGCCCCAGGCCTCCTCCAGCCCGAGCCGCTCCGCGCGCGGGGCCAGCGCGGGGTTGGAGCGGTTGGACAGGGCCGGGTCAAGGAACATCGTGTTTCTGTTTTGTTCTCTTTTTCCGAAGAGTCAATGC
>Ga0196963_10000771_pt1 | contig 25092 bp, 23 predicted proteins | sample S1_5metaG_FD_148600 | JGI IMG/M metagenome (GOLD analysis project Ga0196963, IMG submission 148600) | Soil microbial communities from Anza Borrego desert, Southern California, United States - S1_5 | ecosystem: Environmental > Terrestrial > Soil > Desert | place: USA: California | collected...
AGAGCATCGAGGCGTCGCCGAAGCCGCTGCGCCTGGCGACCTGCTCGAGCGGCTCGTCGGTGTGGCGCAGCAGGTGCTCGGCGGTGCGCACGCGCTCGCGCAGGAGGAGCTGCTGGAAGCCGACCCCGAAGAGCCTGCGCACCTCCCGGCAGGCGCGTCCGCGGCTGAGGCCCAGCCCGTCGGCGAGCGCCGCCAGCGGGAACGGCTGCCGGTGGTTCTCGGCGATCGCGCGCAGGACGATCTCGCGTCGCAGCAGGTGGCGATCGCCCGGCGCGGCCGCCGGTCCGGCGCCGTCGGCCGCGCGCGCATGGCGGTCGACCCAGGTGCGCAGCCGCGCCTGGAGCTGGCGCAGGCCCTCGAGCACCACCCAGGCGTCGCCGTCGTCGATCGTCGGCGGCAGCCGCGCCGACCGCGCCCACGTCAGCGCCGTCGTGACCGGCGCCGGCGCCGCCATGGCGAGGTGGCGGCCCGGACGACGGATGCCCGCGAACAGGACCCAGGCGAGGACGCCGCGCTGGAAGCCGGGGACCACGCACTCGACGAACCCCGCGTGGCAGACGTGGACCCGCCCATCGGGCAGCGACGCGAGATCGGCGCGCACGCGGTCGACGTCGAACGCGACGCAGGCGGCGTCGTGGCCGAGCTCCTTGACGGTGTCGCACGCCGGCAGGCGGTGCCACATGCGTCCGGCGGCGAGGAAGGGCGCCAGCTCGCCGGCCAGGTCGTGGATGGTGACGCGCATGCCGTGCGCGCGCTCGAACGAGGTGATCGCCATCTCCGGGACCGAGAGGAGGTGGGGCAGCGGCATCCATCCGGCGTACTCCGCCGCGTCCATCCGGCAACGCCGGGCGCCGGCGGACGACGGCAACCGCTGCAATGAGGCCGACAACGGGGGCGACCGGACAGGCCGGAAAGCGTGTCCTAAAATGTTCTAAAAACATGAATTACAGATCCGGCGAGCATTCGGTGAGTTGGCGACGTTGTCGCCGGAAACGGCAATGCGTACGGTTGCCGCATGGTCCCCGTCGCGCGCCGCGGCTTCACCCTGTTCGAGATCGCGCTGTCCGTGGCGATCCTCGGCGGCTTCGTCGTCGTGGCCGCGGCGCTGCTGCCGACCGCGATCGCGACGCAGACGCGCGCGCGCTTCGAGCTCTACGCCAGCGCGAAGGCGGTCGAGATGGTCGATACGTTCGCGTCATCCCACAACCTCCAGTTCATGATCGACGCCGAGGCCTTCGCGCCGTGGGACGTGCCGTCGGGCTACTCCGCGTTCCAGCACGATCTCGAGCGCCGCGTCTGCGGACAGCGCTCGGGGATCTTCCCGGTGCCGACGATCATCGCGCGCCGCCTCGACTCCGACGGCGACGCCATCGCCCGGATCCTCGACGACGGCGGCGCGCTCTACTACTCGCAGCCGCAGGCGACGACCGGGCTGAAGGAGGACGCCGTGCCGATGGCGGCGCCGAACGAGGCGCAGCGCCTGGTCTTCGCCGTCGACGGCTGCGCGCAGCAGAACGCGATCACGATCTTCCCGTGGAAGGCCTGGCCCTACTCGACGCCGTGGCCGTCGCCGCCCGGCTACGGCGCGCACCGCGACGAGCCCGGCTTCTCGCTCGAGGCGGGGACTCTCCAGCTGGGGGACGGGTTCCTCTGGGAGCATGCGTCCGATCCCGACATCGCCGCGGTCGCGCGCCTGGTCGAGGGCGTCGAGACGTACGGCTTCGCCCCGTACCTGGCGGCGCTCGACGAGCCGAGCGCGGTCCGCTACTGCCAGGCGGCGCTGTGGTACTGCGCCGCGAAGGGGGTCGGCGCCGCGCTGATCGACCGCACCACCGCGCTCACGGACTTCGATCCGGCCATCGAGCCGTGGCGCCAGGTCCAGGCGCTGCGCTTCCTCGCGCACGCCGCCGCCTGCCTGACGCGCTACCATCCCGCCGCCACGCTCGCCGGCGCCGGCGTGATGATCCCGCCGCTGAGCCATGCCGGTCCGACGATCACCGCGACCTCATCGCCGCTGCTGCTGACCGAGGCGAAGATCACCGCGCTGCACGATTCGTCGCTGAACCTGGCGACGCTGTTCGCCGCGCGCTGGCCGTACGACTGGTCGGTGCCGCGGCCGACCAACCGCATGATCATGCTCGACCATCCGCTGCTGCAGTGGGACCTCTTCCCCAGCGCCGCGCTCGCGCCGCTCGGCGGCACGATCTTCGGCTCGACGAAGACGGCGAGCCAGTGGCGGGCCGTCGCCGGCCAGCCGATCACCGGGCTCGGCCGGTCCTACCAGTACCCGACCCGGCCGATCGGCGACATCTGGGGCGATCCGGCGCATTTCTCCCTGGCGGCGCCGTTCGCCGCCAGCGAGCGCGCGCGGGCGCTGGTGTTCTGGTCGGTCGACTGGCAGCGCTTCGCCGACGTCGAGACCGCGCCGAGCGCGGCGATCGACGCCAGCCGCGCGCCGCTCGCCGGGCCCATCCGCGGCGCGGACCATCAACGGCTGCTCGACGGCACGCTGCTGCGCTACGCGGACTGGCGGCAGTTCTCGTTCCGCAATCCGGAGAAGGCGCTGTGCTTCATCGAGCCGGTCGCGGCGCTGCCGACCGGCGCCGACGTCGCCGCGCTGCGCGTCGGCTCCATGTTCAACGGCTCGATCGGCGGCGACGACGACCGCGGGTCGACGCCCGCCGCGCGCAGCGTGTTCGTCGGGCGCTGGGGCGCGGATCGCGACGCCGACGGCGTGCTCGACCGCGGACCGCTGCCGCCCTCGGTCCGGCTGCGCGCGACCACGGTCGGCGGCTTCGTGTTCTACGATCCGCGCGTGCCCCTGACGGTGCGCTGATGACCGCCACCTCCCGCGGCGCGTTCACCCTGATCGAGGCGGCGATCGCCGTCGCGCTCGGCGCGCTGCTGGTCCTGTCGGCGTGGTCCGCGGTGCGCCTGGTCGGCGGCACGGTCACCGCGACCAACCGGCTGGCGACCGAGAACGCGCTGCTGCGCGCCGGATGGTTCGCGGTCGCCGCCGAGGCGGATGGCTGGCAGCTGGTCGACGATCCGGGCGACGCGCGGCGCCTGCGCCTGCGCGCGCGCGCCCGCGGCGTCATCGGACCAGGGTGGCGCGGCGCGCCGTTCACGCCGCTGCCGCCGAACTGGCCGCGATCGGGAGTCCCCGGCGCGGAGGACGAGCGCGGCTTCGATCCAGGCTACGCCTGGCCGGCGAACGATCCGCGGACGTGGTTCCACGGGAACATCGCGCAGCAGGACGACGCCAGGACCGATCGGCGGTTCGGCCGGTACGAGATATTCACGCACCTGCGCGAGGACATCACGCTGACCATGGGCGCGCCCGCGTACGGAGCCGCCCGCCCGGCGCACACCTGGTGGCCGAACCAGCTCGAGGGGTTGCGCGATCACCTCGGCTACTACGGCGCCATCGATTACATGCCGGGCTCGACGATCTGGGCGGTGTACGGCGCCGGCGCTAACACGGCGGCACAGGCCGACGACGACTGGGGCCGCGAATGGATGGCGACGTCCTGGCGCTTCAACGACAGCAGCATCGGCGAAGGCTACTGGCTGCCGCGCGGCCTGTACGCCCACACCAACAACGCGGCGTACGCCATCGTCCCGGCGATCCCGGACAGCGCCCTCGCCGGCGCCGACGATGCCGCCGTGGTCAACGCCAACAGCGCCACCAGCCCGGTCGGCCAGTACGCCACCACCGCCCAGGTCGCGACGTTCGCCGAGCGCACCATCGCCCGCCGCGCGCTGCTGCCGCTGCGCCCCGCGTCGTGGCCCGCGGCGGAGATCGGCGTGCAGCGCCTGATCGGCTGGCGGCGCTTCGTCACCTCGTGCCGGATCGGCTGGCGCAGCGCGCTCAGCGGCGAGCGCCGCGAGCTCACCTTCACCATGCTGTCCACCACGCTGCGCGGCGCGCGCCAGCAGCGTCGGCTGAGCGACGACCCGGCGTCCGCGGACCACGACCGCGATCTCGACGGCGGCCGCATCTCCGATCGCTGCGACGTGCGCGCGGACCTGCGATGATGCGCCGCGGCGCGATCCTGCTGGTGGTCTCGGCGCTGACCGCGATCGGCTGCGCGCTCATGCTCGCGCTGCTGGTCCGGGTCCGCTCGGATGGCGAGGAGAGCGCGCTGGTGCGCGGCGATGCGCAGGCGCGCATCATGCTGATCGCGGCCTGCCACTACGTGCAGGAGGCCTCGCGGCTCGGCTGGGACGATCCCGGCACGCCGGGGCACGAGGAGTGCGCCGGCTGGGTCGATGCGCGCGACGGCACCCCCGGTCCGAAGACCCTCGGCGACCTGGTCGCGGGCCCGTCCAACGACCATCCCGATGACCGCGATGGCAACCGCGTCTACCGCCGCGGCTCGGCGCGGTGGCCGGATGTCGGTGGCGTCGCCCGGTGTCCCATGCCGGTCTGGCAGCGCACGCGCTGGGCGGTGCTGCCGGCGATCCAGAACCCGATCGCCGCCGATCCGGCGAGCCCCGAGTTCGGCATCGCCTACCTCGCCAACCCCGATCCGGCGCCGGCGGCCGACGATCACGACGCCTTCGCCGCCGGCGATGCGCGCACGCGACCCGGCAGCGACGGCCGCGCCTGGTTCCGCGTGCTGCGCATCGCCCCGGCGCGGTTCCTGGTCACCAGCGGCGCCGGCGCGAGCGCCGGCTTCCGCGATTGGGACGAGGTCGAGGCCGCCGGCGCGGCCGCCGTGTTCGGGGACCGCGCCGCCTTCGGCCGCATCCGCGACGCCGAGACCCGGCACTGGTGGCTGATCGAATGGTCGGCGTCGTGCGGGGACTCGTACATGGTGACGCGCGGCATGCGCCAGCAGGACACCTACGCCTGGCATCCGTACAACGCGTCGCACGAGGACCTCGGCCAGACCAACTACCGCAATCCGGTGGGATCGATCCGCTGGGTCCAGCATCTCGACGGCGAGCCCGCGGCCTGGTGAGCGACGCCGCCGGAGACGAGTCGCGCTCCACCGTCGCCGGTGGAGGTTGACAAGCCGGCGCGCCCGCCAGCGTCCTCGCCGGGGACCCCGACATGCGCACCTGGCGGATGATGGCGCTCGCGGCGCTGGCGGCGGCTGCGATCGCGGGCGAGAGCTACGCCGTGGTCGGCGTCGCCGACGCCGACCGCGTCGTGCTGAACTACCGCGGCCTCGCCGTGACGGTCGGCCTCGCCCACATCGAGGTGCCGGAGGCGCAGCGCGCCAAGGCCCGCGATCGCGTCCGCGAGCTCACGCGCGCGAAGAAGGCCGAGGTCCACTACCTGCCCGACTTCGGCGTCGACGACGCCGGCGCCGCGCGCGTGCACCTGACGGTCGACAACGCCGACGTCGCCGAGGTGCTGGTGGCGAAGGGCCTGGCCAAGTACGTCCCGGGCGCGAAGCGCGCGGCCAAGTTCGAGGATCCGCTGAAGAAGGCCCAGGAGCAGGCGCAGAAGGGCAAGCTCGGTCTGTGGGCGGCGGGCGGCGAGGGGGCGCGCGTCGAGGCGGCCACGCCCGCGACGCCCGCGACTCCCGCGCCCGTCGCGGCCGCGCCGGTGCCCGCGGCGCCAGCGGCGCCTGCGGCGAAAGGCCCGTTCTGCAGCGAGCTCGACAGCCCGTTCTACCAGGCGAGCGGCGATGCGGCCGCGGCCGCCATCCCCGTGGGGCGCGTCATCTTCTACAAGGACGAGGCGACGGCGAAGAAGGCGGGCAAGCGCCTGCGCGAAGCGGCCGCGGCGGACCTGCCGACCGGTGAGGACGAGGCCAGCGCCGACGCGATCTTCGCGAAGGGCAAGGGCGTCTACGCCGAGGCCATCGCCGCCGGCAACAGCTCCAAGCGCGACGATCTCTACGAGCAGTCGTTCCAGATCCTGTCGAAGGCGATGACGATCTACGGGGCCCTGGTCGACCAGCGCCCCGACGACGAGGCCCTGGGCGAGAAGCTGCGCGAATGCATGCAGCTGCGCTACGGGTCGATGAAGCAGCGCCGAGCCCACTGATGAGGACCACCATGCGCATCCTGCCGCTCCTCGCCTGCGCCCTCATCGCCGTCATCGGCGCCGGTTGCGGGGGCGGCCGCTCCGAGGCCTCCCCGGGCGCCAACGGCGCCGCGCCCGCGGGAACGCTCTACGACCGCGTGATGGCGGCGAAGAAGCTGCGCGTCGGCGTGAAGGCCGACACGCCGCCGTTCGGCATGCGTCGCGGCGAGGCCTGGACCGGCTTCGATCTCGACATCGCCCACGCGGTCGCGCGGCAGCTGGGCGTCGACCTCGAGCTCGTCGCCGTCACCAGCCGCGATCGCGACGATCAGCTCGTCGCGGGCACGGTCGACATCGTCATCGCCTCGTACACCATCACCCGCTTCCGCGAGCGCGAGATCGACTTCACGATCCCGTACTTCGCCGATGGCCAGGCGCTGCTGGTGCCGGTCGATTCGCCGGTCGGCAGCTACCTGGATCTCGCCGGCAAGCGCGTCGGCACCGTGAAGGGGTCGACCAGCTCGTTCTACCTCAAGCAGGTCGCTCCCGACGCCAAGCCGGTGGTCGTGGCGGACTTCGACGCGCTCATCGCCGGGCTGCGCGCGGGAACGGTCGACGCCATCACCAGCGACCGCCTGATCCTGCTCGGCCTGACGCGGCTCGCGCCCGACCGCGCGCAGTTCCGGCTCGCGGGCGACCCGTTCACGGTCGAGCCGTACGGCATCGCCCTGCCCCAGGACCAGAGCCGCCTGCGCGACGCGCTCAACGCGGCGCTGATGGCGATCTGGGAGGACGGCACCTGGAGGACCATCGCCGACACGTGGTTCGGACCCGGCGCGACCTATGCGGGCGACGTGTCGTTCACGATGTCCCTGGTCCCCAAGTAGCCCGCGCTCCGGCGCCTCGTCCTCTCGCAGCTCGCAGCTCGCAGCCAGGCGCGTGATGCTCGCAGCTCGCAGCTCGCAGCTCGCAGCTCGCAGCCAGGCGCGTGATGGTCAGCGCGCCGCGAGCCCCTCGACCGGCATCGCCGCCGGCTGCTTGCAGGTCGTCGTCGGCGTGATGTGCCGACCCTTGGCGGAGGCGTCGACGATCGCCTGCATGACGTCGACGACGTGCAGCGCCATCTCGCCCGAGGCGCGGTGCGGGCGCTTCTCGCGGATCGCGGCGACCATGTCGGCGACGCCGATGCCGCGGCCGTTGTCGGCGTAGCGGTGCACGAGCGGCAGGTCGCGCCACGCGGCCTCGTCGTGGCGGCGCACGCGCACGGTGCCGCCGAAGCCGTTCGGATCGGGGACCTGCATCGAGCCCTCGGTGCCGTGCACCTCGATGTTCGGCAGGCTGTGGTGCCAGACGTCAAAGCTGGTGATCAGGTTGACCACCGCGCCGCTGGCGAACTCGAGCACGCCGACGACGTGGGTCGGCACCTCGACCTTCATCATCTGGCCGTACTTGGGCTTCGACGTGATCATGCGCTTGGGGAAGGTGATGCGCGCGCTGCCGGTGACGCGCTTGACCGGGCCGAAGAGCGTGATGAACGCGGCGACGTAGTAGGGGCCCATGTCGAACAGCGGTCCGCCGCCCCTGGCGTAGACGAAGGTCGGGTCGGGATGCCAGTTCTCCGGGCCATGCGACATCATGAACGCGGTCGCCGCCACCGGCTTGCCGATGCTGCCCGCGTCGATCGCGGCGCGCGCGCATTGGATGCCGGCGCCCAGCACCGTGTCCGGAGCGCAGCCGACGCGCACGCGCTTCGCCTTGGCCGCGGCGATCAGCTTCTTGCCCTCGACGCGGTCGAGGCCGAGCGGCTTCTCGCTGTAGACGTGCTTGCCCGCCTTCACCGCCAGCATTCCGACCGGCGCGTGCGCCTTCGGGATCGTCAGGTTCACGACCAGGTCGATGTCGTCGTCGCGCAGCAGCTCGCCCGGGGTGCAGGCGCGCGGCACCTTGAACTCGGTCGCGCGGGCCTTCGCCCGTTCGACGTCGAGGTCGGCGACCGCGGCGACGGTCAGCCCATCGAAACGGGTGAGGTTGGTGAGGTAGGCCGGCGCGATGTTGCCGCAGCCGATGATGCCGATGCGCATGTGATGCCCTTCGCGGGGATCATGTAACGAAGCGGCGCCGGTCCGCGCAAGCGGCCGGCGCCGTCATCGCCGCTGCGGCGGTCTACAGCGCGCCCTGGGCGGCGCCCGCCTTCATCGCTTCGGGCTTCGCGCAGGTCGAGGTGAGGGTCACGAACTGACCGCTGGCCGACGACTCGTGCAGGGCCTGCATGATGTCGAGCACGTGGTAGGCGAGCTCGCCCGAGGCGCGGTGCGCGCGCTTCTCGCGGATCGCCGCGGCCATGTCGAGCACGCCCATGCCGCGTTCCTGGTGCGGCTGCACGTTGTTCAGCGGGACGTCCTTCCAGTCCTGCTCCTCGCGCTTGCGCAGGCGCACCGTCCCGGCGAAGCCGTTCGGATCCGGCACCGAGAGTCCGCCGGCGGTGCCCCACAGCTCGATGTTCGGCATGGTGTGGCTCGGGACGTCGAAGCTGGTGGTCAGGGTGACGATCGCGCCGGAAGCGAACTCGAGGATGCCGGCGACGTGCGTCGGCACGTCGACGGTGATCTTGGTGCCCTTCTTCGGCGCGCTGGTGATCAGGCGTTCGGCGTGCGTCGTGCGCGTGACGCCGGTGACGCGCTTCACCGGGCCGAGCAGGGTGATCAACGACGTGAGGTAGTAGGGCCCCATGTCGAACATCGGGCCGCCGCCCTTCTGGTAGTAGAACGCCGGGTCCGGATGCCAGCTCTCGTGGCCGGAGCAGAGCATGAACGCGGTGCCGCCGACGACGGTGCCGATCGCGCCGTCGTCGATCAGCTTGCGGCAGGTCTGCGTGCCGGGGCCGAGCACCGTGTCCGGCGCCGAGCCGACGCGCACGCCCTTGGCCTTGGCCGCGTCGAGCAGCTTCTTGCCTTCGGCGCGATCGAGGCCGAGCGGCTTCTCGCTGTAGGGGTGCTTGCCGGCGGCGACGATCTGCAGTCCCACGGCGACGTGCGCCTTCGGGATCGTCAGGTTGATGACGATCTCGATCGCGGGGTCGGCGAGGAGCTCGTCGACCGAGCACGCCTTGGCGACGCCGAACTCCTTCGCCCGCGCCTGCGCGCGCGCCACGTCCATGTCGGCGCAGGCGGCGAGCTTCACCTCGCTGAAGTGCCTCAGGGTATTGAAGTACGCCGGCGCGATGTTGCCGCAGCCGATGATGCCGATGTTGGTGGGCATGGGAGCCTTCGGGAGTTGCGAGTGGGAGGTGGGGATCGGAAGTGGATGTCGGACCAGGCTGTCGCGCTTCGCGCCTCGCGCTTCGCGCCCTAGCGCGCCGCCCAGAGCATGCCGCGCTCCATGATCGTCCGCGCCTCGACGCTGTCGAAGTCCTTGGCGACGTGTCCGAAGCTGGCGTAGAAGACGCGACCCTTGTTCCAGCGGCGCTTCCACACCACCGGCATCACCACGCCGTCGATCCACGCCACGTCCTTGCCGGTGAAGGTGCTGGTCGCGAGCACCTTGTTCGACGGATCGACGTGCATGTAGTACTGCTCGCTGACCAGCGTGAAGTCGGCGATCCCGGCGGTGATCGGATCGTCCCAGTCGGTGATGTGGATCTTGTGCGGCATGATGTTGCCGGGGTGGCCGACGAACTGGCCGCCGACCATGAACTGGTAGTCGCAGTTCGAGCGGAACGAGTCACCCATGCCGCCGTGCCAGCCGGCGATGCCGACGCCCGACGCGATCGCGTCGAGCAGGCCGCGCTCCTGCGTGCCCTCGAAGCTGCCCATCGTCCAGCACGGCACGACCAGGCTGAGCGAGTCCATCAGCGCCTTGTCGGTGTAGGCCGCCATCGAATCGCGCACGATGACCTCGAAGCCGTTGGCCTTGAGGAATGGCAGGAAGCGTTCGGTCGCCTGCTTCGGTTCGTGTCCATCCCAGCCGCCAGCGACGACCAGCGCGCGTTTCGCCATGTGAGTTTCCTTCTCTGTGAGGGAACGAAGTGGAAGCGCTTCCGAAATCCCCGCAAGTGGCCGCAGAGGACACTGCCGAGCGGACGGTCCGACGGATCGCATTGATGGAAATCGCCGGCGTGGGCCGCGTTTTCGCGGCAGCGGCTAGTCGTTGAGCGCGCGCGCCACGCGCGGGTAGCTGCCGAGGATCTCGAGGGTCGAGACCTGGGCCTTCAGCGCGCTGAGCACCGACTGCACGCGCTCGTCGCGCTGGTGGCCGGTGATGTCGATGAAGAACAGGTACTCCCACGGCCGACGGCGGCTGGGCCGGCTCTCGATGCGGCTGAGGTTGATGCCCGCGGTGTGGAACGGCACCAGGCAGTCGTAGAGCGCGCCCGGCCGGTCCTGCACGCCGAACATGATGCTGGTCTTGTCGTCGCCGGTCGGCTGCGCGGCGAGCTGCGGCTTGCCGATGACCACGAAGCGCGTGGTGTTGGTGGCGTTGTCCTGGATGTCCGAGGCGACGATCGGCAGGCCGAAGGCGGTCGCCGCCTCCTCGTGGCCGATCGCGGCCGCGCCGGCTTCCTTCGCGGCGCGCTCGGCGGCCTTCGTCGTCGAGACGATCTCGACCAGCTCGCGCCCGGGCATGTTCGCCGCCAGCCAGCCGCGGCACTGGCGGAACACGGTATGGCGCGAGTAGATGCGCTTGATCTCGTCGCGCGCGCACGTCGCCATCAGGTGGTGGCGGATCTTGAGGTGCAGCTCGTTGATGATGCGCAGATCGGTGGCGAGGAACGCGTCGATGGTGTCGGTGATCGACCCGTCCGTCGAATTCTCGATCGGCACGACGCCGTAGTCGGCGTGGCCCTTCTCGACCTCGGTGAAGACCGTGGCGATGTCCTCGACCGAGGTGTAGCCGACGCTGTCGCCGAACTTCAGCGTCGCCGCGAGATGCGTGAACGCGCCGGGCTGGCCGAAGTGGCAGATGGTCAGCGGCTGCTCGAGCGCGAACGACGCCGACATGATCTCGCGCCAGATCGCGCGCAGCGCGCTGTCCGGCATCGGACCCTTGTTGAGCGCGCAGACCTTCTGGAAGACCTCGTGCTCGCGGTGCGGCACGAAGATCGGTCCACCCGAGGCGTTCTTGGCCCGGCCGATGGCGCGCACCAGGTCCGCACGGCGGTTCAGCGCCGCGACCAGCTCGCGGTCGATGGCGTCGATCTGGCCGCGCCAGCCATCGAGTTCGGAGGTGTCAGCCATGGCAGGGACGGATGGTGGGCGGCGTCCGTCGGCGGTAAACGGGCCGCCGTCAGTACGCGATCGACTTGACCTTGTACTTGATGTCGCCGATCGGCGCCTTGACCACGATGGTCTCGCCGACCTTCTTGCCGAGGAGGGCGCTGCCCATCGGGCTCGAGGTCAGGATCTTGTTCTCGAGCGCGTCGTCCTCGCCGTCGCCGACCAGCTGCCAGTCCTCGACGCTCTTGTCGCGCAGGGCCTCGAGCGTGATCTTGGCGCCGAAGGCGATGCGGCTGGTGTCGATCTGGCTCTCGTCGACGACCACCGCCCGCGCGAGCTTGCCCTTCAGCTCGGTGATGCGCGCGTTGAGCATCGACATCTCCTCGCGAGCCGCGTGGTACTCGGCGTTCTCGCGCAGGTCGCCCTTCTCGCGCGCCTCCTCGATCGCCTTGGCGACGACCGGCACGCGTGCCGCGAGCTCGTCGAGCTCGGCGTTCATCTTGCGCTTGCCCTCGGCGGTCACGGGAAGGCTGCTCATGGGGAACTCCTGTCGTCGCGGGTGCGTCGCGGTCTGGGCCGAAAGCGTCGTCGAACGTCCGTCTACCACGCAACGAGGCGCAGGCCGATAGCCTGCGCCTCGCTCATCGCCGCTGGGATCCGTCGCCGGATCTCAGCCCTGGGCCTGCTTCGCGATCGCCTGGCGCCGGCGACTGGCGCCGACATCCACCGCCTGATGCAGGTGTTGCAGCATCCCCTGGGTGCTATCGAAGTCAACGCAGGCATCGGTGATGCTCTGCCCGTAGACCAGTCGCGACAGGTCCTTCGGGATCGCCTGGCGACCCGCGACCAGGTGGCTCTCGATCATCACGCCGAGCAGCGAATCCGACCCGCCTGCGATCTGACCGGCGAAGTCCTCGAGCACGACCTTCTGGCGCAGGTGGTCCTTGCCGGCGTTGTCGTGGCTGCAGTCGATCATCACCCGCGGCGTGACGCGCAGCGCGCGCAGCTTGGCGGTCGCGTCGGCGACGTTTCCGGCATCGAAGTTGGTGCCCTTCAGCCCGCCGCGCAGGACGAGGTGCGCGTCGGGGTTGCCGGTGGTCGCGACGATCGCGACCCGGCCCTCGTCGCTGATGCCGAGGAAGCGATGCGGATGGCGCGCCGACTCGATGGCGTTGACCGCGATCTGCAGGCCGCCGTCGGTGCCGTTCTTGAACCCGACCGGCATGCTGAGGCCCGAGGCCATCTCGCGGTGCGTCTGGCTCTCGGTGGTGCGCGCGCCGATCGCCGCCCAGCTGATCAGGTCGGCGGTGTACTGCGGCACGATCGGATCGAGCAGTTCGGTCGCGGTCGGCATGCCGAGCGTCGCGAGATCGAGCAGCAGGCTGCGCGCGCGGCGCAGGCCGGTGTTGATGTCGAACGAGCCGTCGAGATGCGGATCGTTGATCAGGCCCTTCCAGCCGGTGATCGTGCGCGGCTTCTCGAAGTAGACCCGCATCACGATCTCGAGCCGGTCGGCGAGGCGGGCGCGCACCTCGGACAGCCTGCGCGCGTAGTCCATCGCCGCGGCCGGATCGTGGATCGAGCAGGGACCGACGACCACCAGCACGCGCTGGTCATCGCCGCGCATGATCGCGCGGATGCGGTCGCGCGCCGCCGCCACGACCTCGGCCTGGGCGTCCGAGATCGGCAGCTCGGCCTTCAGCGCGGTCGGGGACAGCAGCGTCATGGTGTCGGCGACTCGGGTATTGTTGGTCTGACGCATGGCGGGCCCGGGGGGTGGTGTCAGAAAAGCGAAACCCCCTGGTCGGAAGGACCAGGGGGTCGTGATGCGGCGTGCGCGCGCAGTGGTCCCTAGTCCCGGATGTGATCGCGGTACCAGTACCAAAATCGTGCGACGGGCATCGTGCGCAGCATGGCGACGATCATGTCCACGCGCCGGCCCGGTGCCACGGTCAACTGACCGGTCGTCGCGCGCTCACGCAGGTGGCGTGGGAACCGCGGCTTGCGCCGTCCCGCGCAGGCGGTCGATGGCCAGCGCATCGGCCTCGTCGAGGTGTTCGAGCACCAGGTCGACCCCCAGGCGGCGGCGATCGTCGCGCATCCGTCGCGGGCTCGGCCCGGCGCGATGGAGGAAGCGCACGCGCTCGGGCGCGATCTCGAGGCCGACGCCCGCGAGCAAGCCGCGGCGTACCGGGCGCAGCGCGACCACGTCGCGCAGATCGAGCTCGAGCGCTGGCCGGTGGCCCCAGCCGTACCGCAGCACGCCGTGCGCATCGACGCTGGCGCGCGCGCCCCGCGCGGCGGTGAGGAGGAAGGCGAGAGCGACGGCGACGCCCATCGTCAGCGGCCCGCTCCACGACGGTTCGATCAGCAGCAGCCGCATCAGCGCGGCGCCGGCGGCGCCCGCGATCAGCGCCAGCGCGCCGGCCCAGGCCATGAAGCGCGGCGGCGGGCGGCGGTGCACCTGCCAGGCAGGCGGCGCATCGCTCACGCCGCTTCGGATCCGCCGCTCGCGAAATGCCTGCGCAGCCCGGCGATCAGCCCGCCCTCGACCGCCGCCGCCGCCTGCTTGAGCGCGTGGTAGATCGCGACCTTGTCGCTGCGCCCGTGGCCCTTGATCACCAGGCCATCGACGCCGAGCAGCGGCGAGCCGCCGACGAAGCGCCAGTCGACGCGGCGACGCACGCCCTCGAACGCGGGGCGCACCAGCAGGCCGCCGAGCTTGGTCCAGAAACGCTGGCCGATCTCTTCCTTGATGATCTTGCGCAGGCCGTTCTCGACGCCCTCGCTGGTCTTGAGCACGATGTTGCCGACGAAGCCGTCGCAGACCACGACGTCGATGTCGGTGGTGTAGAGATGGTGGCCCTCGACCTGGCCGACCACGTTCAGGTCGGTCTTGCGCAGCAGCGCCAGGGTCTCGTGCGTCAGCTCGATGCCCTTCTCGTCCTCCTCGCCGTTCGACAGCACGCCGATCTTGGGCCGGGTCTTGCCGATGGTGGACGCGAGGAACGCCGCGGTCATCTCGGCGAACTGCACGAGGTGCTCGGGCTTGTTGATGTTGTTGGCGCCGACGTCGCACACCCAGGTGTGCCCGGTGGGCTTCGGCAGGGGCGCGAGCAGGCCCGCGCGCTTCACGCCCGGGATGCGGCGCAGGTTGAGCTGCGCGGCGACGACGCTGCAGCCGGTGTTGCCGCACAGCACGAGGCCGTCGGCCTTGCCCAGCTTGAGCAGCTCGGTGCAGCGGTTGATGCTGTTGTCCGGCCGTTCCTTCAGCGCGCTCAGCTTGTCGGCCATGCCGATCACGTCCGGCGCGTGCTCGACGACGATGTTCGCCGGCGCGTCGGTCAGGAGCGGTCGCAGGATCGTGTCGGGGCCGACCAGGATGACCTGGTGCTGCGGTTGGCTGCGCGCGTAGTGCAGGGCGCCGTCGACCATGGCGCGCGGGGCGTCGTCCCCGCCCATGGCGTCCAGGGCGAGCCGCATGGCCGATCAGGCCTTGTCGCTGCCGCTCTCGCCGCCCTGGTCCTCGTCCTTGAACAGGACCTGCTTGCCGCCGTAGAAGCCGGTGCGCAGATCGACGTGGTGCGGGCGATGCACGCTCTTGGTCTTGCGGTCGATCGAGACCGGCGGCAGGTCGAGGGCGTCGTGCGCCTTGCGCATGCCTTTGCGGCTTCTCGACGACTTTCTCTTGGGAACGGCCATGTCGACCTCGGCAGAAGTACGTAGGGCGCGACAGGCTAGGCAAGCCGAGTGGGCAGTCAATTGCCCTGCTTGTCGTCCCGAGCGTCCGCTCGGCGTGGGCACGCGCCGTGTCGACTCCCGGAAAGCCTGCTTTCGCATGGGCTTGGGCGGCATCGGCCGCGCGCGATGCTGCCCGGGTGGACGACGAGCGCTACAGCCGCCAGACCCGTTTCGCACCGATCGGTGACGCCGGCCAGCAGCGCATACGCGCCGCCCGGGTGGCCGTGGTCGGCTGCGGCGCGCTCGGATCGATCGTCGCCGAGCAGCTGTCGCGCGCCGGCGTCGGCCGGCTGAGCCTGATCGACCGCGACTTCGTCGAGGCCTCGAACCTCCAGCGGCAGAGCCTGTACCGCGAGGAGGATGCCCGCCGCGCCGCGCCGAAGGCGGTGGCGCTGGCCGAGCGCCTGGCCGAGATCAACGCTGAGGTCGCCTACGACGCGGTCGTCGCCGACGTCGCCGCCGGCAACGTCGTCGAACTGCTGCGCGGCCACGACCTGGTGGTCGATGGCGGCGACAACTTCCCGCTGCGTCACCTGGTCAACGAGGCGTGCTGCCTGCTCGGGGTACCGTGGGTGCATGGCGCGTGCGTCGGCGCCTATGGCGTCTGCGTCGCGATCGTGCCCGGGGACACCGCCTGCCTGCGCTGCCTCCAGGACATGATGCCGGCAGCCGGCGACAGCCCGACCTGCGATACCGCCGGGGTGATCGCTCCGATCGCGCACGTCGTCGCCGGGCTGCAGGTCGCCGAGGCGCTCAAGCTGCTGGTCGGCGACGGGGCGAGCGTGCGTCGCGCGCTGTGGGCGATCGACGTGTGGACGAACGACGTGCGACGCCTCGATCTGACGACCGCGCGCGACCCGCGCTGCCTGGCGTGCGGCGCGAAGGCGACGCGTCCGCTGCTCGCGGCGGGCGACGAGGCGGCGATCGCGTTGTGCGGCCGCGACGCGATCCAGATCCGGCGCGGCGTCGGCGCGGACCTCGACCGGCTGCGCGAGCGGCTCGGCCCGTCGCTGACCGCGGCGAACGCCTGGTTGGTGCGCTGGCGCGACGGCGCGCTGAGCGGCACCTGCTTCCGCGACGGGCGCGTGGTGGTGCACGGCACGGCCGATCCCGCGCGCGCGCGCGCGTTCGCCGACCGTTGGCTCGGCTGAATCCCGCGTTGGGGTGGACGAATGCTTTCCGCCGTGGCGCGCCGGCGCTACGACGTGGCATGCGTCCGACATTCTTCCTGATCGCGCTGATCGTCGTCGCCGGTTGCGGTGACCGCGAGCCGACCACGCGGCTGTCGCCGGCGGCGCGCAACCGCCTGCTCGGCGACCGCTACCTCGCCGAGAACGCCAAGCGCGAGGGCGTCGTCGCGCTGCCGTCGAAGATGCAGTACCGGGTGCTCAAGCAGGGCGACGGCGCGCGCCCGACGATGGCCGACGTCGTCACCTTCCACTACCGCGGCACGACCATCGACGGCCGCGAGTTCGAGACCTCGCGCGACCTCAGCCAGAGCGCCGTGACGCTGCCGATGCGAAACCTGATCCGCGGCTGGCAGGAAGGCCTGCAGCTGATGGCGAGCGGTTCGATCTACGAGTTCGTGATCCCGGGACACCTCGCCTACGGCGTGCAGGGCGAGCCGCCGAAGATCGAGCCGAACCAGTGCCTGGTATTCACCGTCGAGCTCATCGGCGTGAACCTGCCGGCGCCCTAGAGTCCGAGCCAGCTCGACTGAGCTCAGCTCGGCTCGAAGCTCGAAGCTCGAAGCTCGAAGCTCGAAGCTCGAAGCTCGAAGCTCGAAGCTCGAATCAGCGGTACCATCCGTTGTTCCGGATGAGCTCGGCCACCGCCGGCGGCACCATCGTCGTGATGTCCTCGCCGCGCGTCAGCGCCGCGCGCACCGAGGTGCTGGAGATCTCGGGCAGCGCCGCCGGATGCCCGTCGTCGTAGCCGCGACGTGGGACGACGATCACCTCGACCAGCTTGGCGAGCTCGTCGCCGCGGTGCCACCGGGGCAGGTCGGTGCCGGTGTCGGTGCCCCCGATCAGCGACCAGCGATGGCTGGGGTGCGTGGCTGCGAGGCGCTCGACGAGGTCGACGGTGAAGCCGTTCGGGTTGCCGAGCTCGTCGTCGCGCACCTGCACGAACGGCAGCCGGCCGAACGCCGCATCGCACAACGCGCGACGCTGCGCGTACGGCGCGAGGTCCTTGGCGTACGGGTGCACCCGCGCCGGCAGGACCCAGACCGCGTCGATCGGCGCCGCCACGTAGGCGTAGGCCGCCGCCAGGACATGCCCCAGGTGCGGGGGGTCGAACGAGCCGCCGAAGAGGGCGATGCGCACGACCCGATGCTGACGCGCGACAGGCGCGTCGGCAATCATCCTATTCCTTCGTCTCCCCCGAGCGCGCCTTCAGCACCGCCATGAACGCGGCCTGCGGCACCTCGACCATGCCGACCATCTTCATCCGGCGCTTGCCCTCCTTCTGCTTCTCGAGGAGCTTGCGCTTCCGCGTCACGTCGCCGCCGTAGCACTTCGCGGTGACGTTCTTGCCGACGCTCTTGATGGTCTCGCGGGCGATGACCTTGCCGCCGATGGCCGCCTGCAGCGCGACCTCGAAGAGGTGCTTGGGGATCTCCTCCTTCAGCGCCTTGATGATCGCGCGGCCGCGGTGCTCGGCATCGAGGCGGTGGCAGATGAAGGCCAGGGCGTCGCACGGCTCGTCGTGGACCAGGATGTCGACCTTGACCAGATCGGCCTCGCCGAAGCCGATGACGTCGTAGTCCATCGTGCCGTAGCCCTGGGTCACCGACTTCAGCTTGTCGAACAGGTCGTAGATGACCTCGCCGAGCGGCATCTTGTAGGTCAGGACGCAGCGCGCCGTGCCGAGGTAGTCCTGCTTCTCGAAGACGCCGCGGCGGTCGGCGACCAGCGTCATGACCGCGCCGATCTTGTCGGTCGGGACCATGAAGTGGATGCGCACGATCGGCTCTTCGATGCCGTCGTGGCCGTCCTTGGGCAGCTCGCCCGGCGTGGTGATCTCCTCGGCCTTGCCGTCGCGGCGATGGACGATGTAGGTCACGGTCGGAGCGGTCTGGACCATGTCGAGATCGTGCTCGCGCTCGAGGCGCTCCTGGCAGATCTCCATGTGCAGCATGCCGAGGAAGCCGCAGCGGAAGCCGTAGCCCAGCGCGCCGCCCGACTCCGGCGCCCACTTGAACGACGCGTCGTTGAGCGACAGCTTCTCGACCGCCTCGCGCAGCTGGTCGTAGGTCGTCTCGCCGGACGGGTAGAGGCCGCAATAGACCATCGGCTTCATCTCGCGGAAGCCGGTCAGCGGCTGGCCCTGCGCGTCCTCGAGCGTGATGGTGTCGCCGACCTTCACGTCGGTCAGCGCCTTGATCGCCGCGCAGATGTAGCCGACCTCGCCCGCGACCAGGCCGTCGGGCGACGGGGTCATCTGCGGGCGCAGGCGGCCGATGTCCGAGACGTCGTAGGTCTTCTCCGATCGGATCAGGCGGATCTTGTCGCCCTTGCGCAGCGCGCCGTTCTTGACCCGGACGTAGAGGATGATGCCGCGGTAGTCGTCGTAGATCGCGTCGAAGATCAGCGCCTGGGTCATCGCCGCCGGGTCGCCGACGGGCGGCGGCACGCGTTCGACGATCGCCTTGAGGATGTCCTGGATGCCGATGCCCTGCTTGGCCGAGGCCTTGATCGACTCGAGCGCGTCGAGCGCGAGCGATTCCTCGATCTCGTTCTCGACCTCGTCGACGCGCGCGCTCGGCAGGTCGATCTTGTTGATCACCGGCACGACGTGCAGCTTCTGCTCGAGGGCGAGCAGGTAGTTGGCGACGGTCTGCGCCTGGACGCCCTGGACCGCGTCGACCACCAGCAGCGCGCCCTCGCACGCCTGCAGGCTGCGCGTCACCTCGTAGGTGAAGTCGACGTGGCCCGGGGTGTCGATCAGGTTGAGCTGGTACTTCTGCCCGCCGTGCATGTGCCAGAGGCAGACCGCCTTGGCCTTGATGGTGATGCCGCGCTCGCGCTCGAGGTCCATGCCGTCGAGGACGGTCAGGTCCTTGTCCTCGCGCTCCTTCATCGCCCCGGTCGCCTGCAGCAGGCGTTCCGCCAGCGTCGACTTCCCATGGTCGATGTGCGCGATGATGCAGAAGTTGCGGATCAGGTGCTGGGGATGCGGCATGGGGCCCGTGCGGGAGGGGCCGCAGCGTAGGCCCCACCCGCCGCAGGCAACGCGGCGGGATTCAGCCGCCGAAGCGGTCGGACGCGTCCAGCGCGAGGGCCTCGTCGCTCTGGTCGTCGGCCCTCAGCACGTCCTGGCATTCGCCGACGGTCCTCGAGAACGCCACGTCCTGGTCCGGGGTGACCATCCAGGCGCGAGAGCGCGAGCAGGCCTTCATGCCTCGCCGCCAGGTCGAGGGACCGCGGGCCGACGACGGACCGCGGACGCCAGAGCTGACCTCGGCGCCCGATGTCGAAGCCGGTCTTTGCAGCGAAGGCGATCGCGCGGAGGATCTGGAGCGCGCCGTGGCGGGTCATGAGTGTCGTGGTGAACGGGAACAGGTGTCTGCCCGTGACCGGGAGCGCCGAAGACACCGCAAGCCAGACCAGTCAATCCTGGAGCGCTGCATCGCGTCGTGCGTGCTGGCGTCGAGCCCCGCGCTTCCCGCGTCGCTCGTGAAGCGCTACCACGCCGCATGCCCCAGCCGCCGTCCACCGCCCGCGCGCACGCGCGTTCGCGCCGCTTCATCATCGACCCCGACTACACCCTGCCCGGCCCGGCGCCGGCGGCGCGCGTGCCGTGGCTGATGCTGCCGGGCGATCGCGAGGCCTGGCAGCTCGCGCGCCTGCGCCACGACGGCAAGCGCGACTGCCAGCACGTCTTCCATCCCGGCCTGTTCCGCACCTGGTCGCCGCTGGCGGTGTTCGAGCGGCGCTTCGACCTGGCGACGGCGCCGCGCGCGCTGGTCGCCGAGATCCGCGCCTGCGGCGGCCTGCGCCTGGTGGTCAACGGCCGCGTGCTGACGCGCGGCCGCAGCGGCGTCTTCCGGATCGATCTCGCGCCGGCGCTGCGTGCCGGCGCGAACCATCTCAAGGCCCTGCTCACGACGCTGGAGGGTCCGGCGGCCGTCCGCCTGGTCGCGCGCGGATTGGCCACCGACGCGACGTGGAGCGCGAGCCGCGACGACATGCACTGGGGCCCGCCCGAGGCCATCGAGGTCGCCACCGGCACGCCGCTCGACCGCGCGCCCAGCCTGCGCCGCGTGCGCGGCGCGCGCCTGCACGGCGGCGTGTTCGACTTCGGCGTGGAGGTCATCGGCCGCATCGTCGTGCGGACGCGCGGCAGCGGCGCCATCGCCGTCACGCCCGGCGAATCGCTGGCCGAGGCGCTCGCCGTGCCGCCGCCGGACGATCGCGACGCGCTCGACCAGCCGATCACCCGCGGCCGCGCCGGCACGCGCGCGTCGGTGACGACGGAGGCGGTCGCCGCGCGCTACGTCCGGGTGGACGGCGCCGGCGCGGCCCGGGTCGTCGCCGTCGAGGTCCAGGCCGAGTTCGAGCCGTTCGTCAACCGCGGCGCCTTCGCGTGCTCGGACGAGCGCCTGACGCGCATCTGGATGAACTCGGCCTACACCCTGCGCCTGTGCGTGCGGGATGGCCTGCTGATCGATGGCCTGAAGCGCGACCGCATGCCCTGGGTCGGCGACTGCTTCCTCGCCGCGCTGGCCGGCGCCTACGCCTTCGGCGACGCGGCGCCGGTGCGGCGGACGCTGATCGCGCTGGCGCCGTTCGACGCCGCCGCGTGCCACGCCAACGGCATCATCGACTACACGCTGTACTGGCTGCTCGCGCTCGACGCCCACCGCCTGCATGCCGACGACGCGCCGACGCTCGCGCGGCTGTGGCCCGATGCGCGGCGGGCGCTGGCCGCGCTCGCCGCGCAGGAGGACGGCCACGGCTTCCTCGCCAAGCGCGCGGACGACTGGCTGTTCATCGACTGGGCCGATGTCGACAAGGACGGCAGCGTGCCGGCCCTGCAATGGCTGTACGCGTGGGCGCTGGCGGCCGCCGCCGCGGTCGCCGCCGCGCTCGGCGACGGCGGGACCGCGCGCGCGGCCGCCACGCGTCGCGCGCGCCTGCTCGCGGCGATCGACGCGCGCCTGTGGGACGCGACGCGCGGCTGCTACGCCGACCGCGGCCGGCCGGCATCGCGCCACGCGCAGCTGATCGCGGTGCTCGCCGGCGCGCCGCGCTCGCGGCGCGTCGCGTTGGCGCGCGCGTTGTCCGGCGCGTTGCCGCCGGTCGGCACGCCGTGGATGCGCACGCTCGAGGGCGCGGCGCTCGCCGCGCTGGGCCGCATCGACGCCATGCTCGACAGCGTGCGCGATACCTGGGGCGGCATGCTCGACGCCGGCGCGACCACCTTCTGGGAGGCGTGGGACGCGAGCCAGACCGGCGACGCGCGCTACGCCTTCTACGGCCGCCCGTTCGGCAAGAGCCTCTGCCATGCGTGGGCCGCCGGCCCGGCCTGGCTGCTGCCGACCGCGCTCCTGGGCATCCGCCCGCTCGCCGCCGGCTGGTCGCGCATCGCCGTCGCGCCGGCGCGCTGCGATCTCGACTGGATCAGCGCGACGGTGCCGACGCCGAAGGGGCCGCTGCACGTCGATCTCGACGGCTCGCGGTTGCGCGTGCGCGCGCCGCGGGGGGTCGAGGTGGTGCGCCCGGGCTGACCGATCAGGCCCCGGACGCCGCGGCCAGCACGGCGCCATCGAGCGCCAGCGGCCGTTCGCGCGCGCGCGGATCGGCGGCCGCGTCCATGATCGCGCGGATCGCCAGGGTCTCGCGGCGGTCGACGCGCGGCCGGCCGTCGCCGATGAAGTCGACGATCGGCGCGAACGCGTCCGAGAACAGCGTCGCGGAATCGACCGGCACGATCCGCGTCGTCGTCGCATTCGTCAGCGCGGCGAGGAACGGCGTCTCGCCGCCGACGTGGACGTTGACCACGGCGCTGCGGCCCTCGGCGAAGTCCACCAGCAGCTGCGCGTCGCGCCCGCCGCCGCGGCGCATGACCGCGGTGGCGCGCCAGCCGAGCACGCTCACCGCCAGCTCGAGGGGATGCACGACGTATTCGTCGTACGAGCCTCCGCCGCCCCAGACGACGGCGTGGCGGATCGCGCCCATCGCCGTCGCCTCGCGCTGGACGTTGGTCGAGCGCAGCGCCGAGCTGGTCTGGATCGGCGCGCCATGGCGGTCGGCCAGGGCGAGGATCGCGCGCGCCGTCGCCAGGTCGGGCGCGAAGGTCTTGTCGACGAAGGTGGGCTTGCCGGCCGGGAGCACCGCGCGGCACAGCTCGAGGTGGGTCTCGGGCGTCGACGGCGCGAGCACGCAGACGCCGTCGACCCGCGCGGCGAGGCGCGCCGGATCGTCGACCCAGGCGACGCCGCGCGCGCCGGCCCAGGCGCGGCCGCGGTCGCCCGCGCGGGCCCAGCAGCCAGCGACCTCGACGCGATCGGCGAAGGCGCCGCGCGCCAGCGCGAGGAAGGTGTTCGCGTGGTAGTTCTCGAGGTCGTCGTCGATGAAGGCGAGGCGCAGGCGCTTACCCACGGGCGGCTCCGGCGAGCGCGGTGCGCGCCGAGGCGTAGGCCGCCGCGATCGCCGTCGCCGTCGCCAGGCCGTCCTCGGCGGACGGGCTCGGACGCTCGCCGCTGGCGACGCACGCCAGGAAGCGGGCGATCTGCGTGGTGAAGCGATCGGGATGGGCGGCGCAGTCGACGATCGTCCACGCCTTCTCGCCGGCGCGGCGGAAGCGCAGCGGCGGCAGGTCCTCGTCCCACCAGCCGATGGTCGCGGCGCCGCCGGTGCAGCTCAGCTCGAGCCGCGCGGCCGGGAAGGCGCCCGAGAAGGTCGTGGTGATCTCGCCCAGCGCGCCGGAGGTCGCGCGCAGCGCGATCACGCCGACGTCCTCGACCGCCGCCTGCTGGACGACGTTGGCGATCAGCCCGCGCACCTCGGCGATGTCGCCGACCAGGTGGCGGAACAGGTCGACGGCGTGCGTGCCGTTGTCGGCGACGCAGCCGCCGCCGGCGATCGCCGGATCGGCGCGATGGCCGCCGGCGAGCTGCAGCGGCCCGGCGAAGACGATGCGCAGGTAGACGGGGGCGCCCAGCTCGCCCGAGGCGATGAGTCGCGCCAGCTCGATCACCGGCCCGTGGTGGCGGTGGCAGAAGCCGACCATCAGCGGCGCGCGCGCGGCGCGCGCCGCGTCCGCCACCGTCCGCGCGCCGGCCAGGTCGGCGGCGAGCGGTTTCTCGACCAGCGTCGGGATGCCGGCGGCGAGCAGCGCGAGACAGGCCGCCGGGTGCGCTCCCGGCGGCGAGCAGACGCTGGCCGCGTCGATGCCGGGCGCGGCCAGCGCCTCGATCGACGCGACCGCCTTGGCGCCGCACTCGGCGGCGAAACGCTCGGCGGCGGCGGGCACCGGATCGTAGACGCGGACCACGCGCGCGCCGGCGGCCAGGTAGGCGGCGAGGTGGGTGCGCGCGATGCCGCCGCAGCCCGCGATCCCGATGCGTCGTGTCATGGCCGTCTCCGTCCGGCCATCGTAGCGCGCGGCGGCGCGGCGCGTGCACGGCGGCGATGGTCGCGGAACGAACGTCAGTCCTCGGGCGGAGCGCGGCGCCAGGCGTTGGGGCTCATGCCGGCGTAGCGCTTGAACACGGTCGCGAAGTACTGGCTGGAGGAGAAGCCGAGCGCGAAGGCGACGTCGGTGACCGCGTCGCCGGCGGCGAGACGCTCCTTCGCGCGCTCGACGCGTCGGCGCGCCAGCCACTCGGCCGGGGTCTGGCCGACCTCGCGGCGGAAGACGCGGCGGAAGTGCGTGGGGCTCAGGCCGCTGCGTCGCGCGAGCGCGTCGAAGGCGATGGCGTCGGCGAGGTGCGCGTCGAGCCAGGCCAGCGCGCGGCGGATCGGCGCGCTCGTCGCCAGCGCGACGGCCGCGCCCGCCGCGACGCGGCGGCGGTCGCGCGCCAGGACCGCGAGCAGGTCGTGCAGCGCCGCGCGCGCGCGCAGCACCGCGTAGGGCGCGTCGGGATGGCGGTGCTCGTCCATCAGGCGGCCGATCAGCCGCGCGATGTCCGGCGATCCCGGGAAGACCCCCGGCGCCATGGTCGCGAACTCGGCGGCCAGCGCCGCGGTGTCGGCGAGCGACAGCCCGGGCAACGCCGTGCCGGAGGGCGGGAACGCGACGTGCACCAGGCAGTGCTCGTTCGGGTGGATGACGCCATCGACGAAGCCGTGGCGCGTCGCCGGCGGCATGACGAAGACCTGCCCGGCGTCGGCGCGGAACGCGCGCTCGCCGATGCGGTTCTCGATCCGGCCGCGGACGACGTAGGTGACCTCGTAGGCGGGGTGGGCGTGAGCGCCCGAGCGCGGCTGCGCGCGGCGGTTGGTCACCCACGACACCGCCGGCAGCTCCGGCAGCAGCGCGTTCTCGCGCGCGTAGGTCTCGTACGTCCAGGGCTGGGCCACGGTCGCCAGGCTAGCGTCGCCGCGCGGCGGCGCACGGCCGCGCGGAGGCGCTCGCCGAGGCGTCCGCTTCAGTCGCGCCCGCCCTGCGCGATCGCCGTCGCCAGCCAGCGCTCCCCGAGCACGCCGACCTCGGCGCCGAGCGACTGCGCGAGCTGCAGGGCCAGAGCGAGCATCAGGCACGACGCGTCGCGCAGCGCGGCGGCGTCGCGCAGCGCCGCGAACGCCGCCTGGGCGCGTTCCTGCAGCAGCGCGGCGTGCGCGCGGACGAAGGCGGCGCCGTCGTCGTCGAGGCCGTCGATCGGCGGCGTCATCAGCAGCTCGAGCCAGGCGGCGTCGATGGCCGACGCGCGCGCGTCCGCATCCATCGCCACCAGCCCGCGCCAGCGCGGCAACGTCGCGCGCTCGGCGGTGGCGGCGAGCCCGGAATCGAACCACAGCACGAACGCGCCCTCGGCGAGGTCCTGCACGACGTCGAGGTAGGCGTCGTTGACCGCCTCGAGCGCCGCCACGTCCTGCTCGACGAGATAGTCCGCGACGCGCAGGCGCGGCAGGTCGACGACGCCGGGGCACCCCGCCAGGCAGGGGAAGTCGGGACCGTCGTGCACGTAGCGCACGGTGTCGCCGC
>Ga0196963_10000772_pt1 | contig 25053 bp, 24 predicted proteins | sample S1_5metaG_FD_148600 | JGI IMG/M metagenome (GOLD analysis project Ga0196963, IMG submission 148600) | Soil microbial communities from Anza Borrego desert, Southern California, United States - S1_5 | ecosystem: Environmental > Terrestrial > Soil > Desert | place: USA: California | collected...
GATGATCCGCTGCGCCAGGCCCTCGACGATCGCGGTCTTGCCCACGCCCGCCTCGCCCAGCAGCACCGGATTGTTCTTCGTGCGCCGGCACAGCACCTGCACCACGCGCTCGATCTCCGTCGCGCGCCCGATCACGGGGTCCAGCGTGCCCTCGCGCGCCAGCTCGGTCAGGTCGCGCCCGAAGCTGTCCAGCGCCGGGGTCTTGCTCTTGCCCTTGGCCGCGGCCGCGGTTGCCCCGCCGCCGCTGGAAGCGCTGGCGCCCGCCGAGCTGGACGAGCTGGAACCCAGCCCGCCGGCCCCGCCCGCGGTCTCGCCGCCCTCGCTCTGGCCCTCGTTGCCAGCCCCGAGCAGGTTGAGCACCTCCTCGCGGACCTCCTCCAGGCGCAGGCCGAGGTTCAGCAGCACCTGGGCCGCGACGCCGTCGTGCTCACGCAGCAGCCCGAGCAGCAGGTGCTCGGTGCCCACGTAGTTGTGATTCAGGTTCCGCGCCTCTTCGATGGCGTACTCGATCACCTTCTTGGCCCGCGGCGTCTGGGGCAGCTTCCCCATCGTCACCATCTCAGGCCCGGCCTTGACCAGCTTCTCCACCTCGAGACGCACGCGCCGAAGGTCCACGTCCAGGTTTCGCAGGACGTTCGCCCCCACGCCCGAACCCTCCTTCACCAGCCCGAGCAGGATGTGCTCGGTCCCGATGTACTCGTGGTTCAGCCGCTGGGCCTCCTGGTTCGCCAGGGCCATGACCTTGCGGGCTCGATCGGTGAAACGTTCAAACATCTGCTTGCTCCCGGGTGCCCGTAAACGATTGGGGAATCGTCGCGGGTCCCAACCACAGTTCGATGATTATCAGGCGTCAGGTTCGCTCACGCGTTGTTGATTTCCCCTGAATCTGCTGATCACCGGCTTCGCACCAACACCAACTCACGCCCAGCACCGGGCTTGCACCAGCACCGGCCAACGCCGCGCCCGCGCCGACGACCACCAGGTCTCCAGCACAGCCGCGCCGTCCTCGGTTCTATCGGAGCGAGCCCCGTGCCGGTCCACCAAACCCCGCGAGATTGCCCCAGAGGCGATTCCGACCAGCCACTCCCCGGAAACGCACTCCCAACTCTGCCCATTTGGCAGACCGGGCACACCCGAAAACACAGCACGGCCCGCCGTCGGGCCGCGCTGTCCGTAACTGTGGATCGTGCAATCACTTCGGAGTGGGGGGCTCCTCCGCCTTCCTCCTCACCAGCGTGTACACCGCAAAGCAGTCATTCTCCAGGTCCATCTTCTTGTCCCACTCCAGAGCCGCGCCGAACCGCCGGATCGTCGCGCTGTCGTCCTTGTTGTACTCGAGCACCTCGAACCCCGCCTTCTCCAGCATCTCGCGCGGGAAGGGGCACCGCCCGTCCGACCACGGCTTATAGCCCTCGCCCGGCGGCGTCTGCTTGGGGCTGATGTTGTAGATCATGAACACCCCGCCCGGCTTGAGGGCCGCGTGCACCTTGGCCACGAACTCCTCGGGCGGCACGCTCAAGTCGACCAGCATCTCCTTGGGCACCTTCTGCTCAGGGTTGATGTACCCGTTCTTCAGCGTGTTCTTGCTGGTGATGATGTCGTACCCGCCGCCCACCTTTTCCGCGACGTCCTTGTCCCCCGGCCACTTGCCGTGCACCAGCGTCAGGCTCCCCGGCGGCGGGATGTCGTCCATCCCAACACCCGGAACCTTTCCCGTGTCCTCCTCGCGCGAGTACAGCGCCTTCAGCGAGGGGTCGACCTCCACGCCCGTCACGTCCATGTTCTGGCTCGCCATCAGCCGCAGGTGCCCGATGGTGCCGTACCCGTAATCCAGGATCTTCTTGCCCCGCAGCGGCATCGGCCCGCCGATCGCATCCGCCACCAGGTCCAGCGGCCGCAGGTACGCCAGCGGCGAGCCGTAGCGCGTGAAGTAGAAGCGGTACCCGTCGAACTTCTCCGGGTGCAGCGTCTTCTTCTCCTCCTCGCTCAGCTTCTCGAACTGCTCGGGCGTGAACGCCTTCGTCCACCGCTTGTCGACGTAGATCACCCGCTCGTCGATCACCGGCAGCCACGTCGTGCTGAACGCGATCTTCCGCACGTCCATATTGGCGATCAGCGGCATCACCGTCCCGGCCTCTTTCCTCAGCCAGTCCACGGCCTCCGGGCGGTACTCCGGCTGCACCTCCTGCTTCGGCGCCTCCTTGGGCGCGTCACCCGCCGGCTGGGTCTTTACCGGCGCCGCGTCCTTCTTCTCCTGAGCCCACGCCGCCGAAGCCAGGCCCGCCGCCACCACCGCGAGAATCCCGTACATCCGCATCGCCAGTCTCCTGTGACAGCCTCCCGTGAGGCCCAAATGCTATCGCCGCCCGCGCCGTATCTGGTAATCTCCCCGCCCACCAATGGGGGAGGAACCCATGCTCGCGCTCGCCGCCACTCTGTTGATGCAGCCGACCACGCAACCCGCCGCCGACAAGGCGAAGGACGCCCCGCTGCACCCGCTCGTCACCGAGGTCTTCTACGCCGTGCCCCGCGATGCCGACCCTGATCAGGACGGCAAGCGCTCCGCCACCGGCGACGAGTTCATCGAGATCGTCAACCCGCACGCCAAGCCCATCAACCTCAAGGGCTACCGCATCGCCGACGCCCGCAAGTCCCCGCCGACCGACTCCAAGGACAAGAACAAAGCAAAGGACAAGCCCGGCGACCAGGACAACCGCTTCTCCTTCACCTTCCCGGACCTCACCCTCCAGCCCGGCGAGGTCGTCGTCCTCTTCAACGGCTACCAGTCGAGCCCCGCCCAGCCCTGCGGCACCAAGGACTCAGCCCCGACGAAGAACCCCAAGTTCCACGACGCCTACGTCTTCTCCGCGGAGACCAGGTCCCAGTACGTCGCCTTCTCAAACAGCGCCGACTGCATCGCCCTCTACGACGCCGACGGCCAGCCCGTCGAGTGCCTCTATTGGGGCGAGAAGCAGCAGCCCGAAGCCGCCCCAAGGCAGTCCAAGCTCCCCGAGGCCCGCAGCAGCGTGCAGCGCTCCAGCCCCACCGGCGACTTCGTCCCCCACACCGAACTGCCCGGCAACGACACCTGCAGCCCCGGCAAGTTCAGCCTCAAGGCCTCCACAGAATCTACGAAGCAGGCCCCTCCCACGGCAGCTCCACCGTCATCGTCGTCCCCTGCTTCCACACCGACTCGACAGAAATAGCCCCGCCCAGCGCCTTCACCGCGTGCTTCACGATCGCCAGCCCCAGCCCCGTGCCGCGCCGGTGCTGAAACCCCGTCCTCGCCGGGTCCACCTGGAAGAACCGCTCGAACACCCGCTGCTGCTGGTTGATCGGGATCCCCACCCCTTGATCGATCACCTGCACCCGCAGGCCCCCGTTCCCCTCGCCACGCCGCGCCACCACCCGCACCGGCGTCCCAACGTTCGCGAACTTGATCGCGTTGTCCACCAGGTTCTTGATCACCAGCCGCAGCAGCTTCGGGTCGCTCCGTAGCCGCGTCACCCCAGGCTCGACGTCCACCTCCAGCCGCAGCTGCTTCTCCGCCGCGAACGCGCCGAGCTGCTCGTACACGTCCTCGATCACCGCGCCCAGGTCCACCTCCTCGACTCGAATGACCGACTCCGGCGACTCCAAACGTGACAGCTCCATCAGGTCGCGGATCATCTCGTCCAGCCGCTGGGCGTTGTTCGCGATCATCTGCGTGAACCGCGACCGCATCCCCTCGTCTTCCCACGCCCCGTCCGCCAGCGTCTCGATCGCCGCCTTGATGCTCGCCACCGGCGTCCGCAGCTCGTGGCTCGCGTTCGCCACAAAGTCCGTCTTCAGCTGCAGGGCCGTCGCAAGCTCCGTGATGTCCCGCAGCGACACTACCGCCCCTGACCGCGCCGCCCCAAGCCGCACCGGCCCGGCCTTCACCTGGTAAATCCGCGTCCCGTCCGACCGCTGCAGCCGCACCTGGCCTGTCGCCTCCCGCCCCGACAACGCCGCGGCGTGCAGCGTGATCACATCCCCCTGCGTCACCAGGTCCTCAACTGACCGCCCGATCAGCCCCCGCGGGCCCCGCTGGAAGAACTCCTCCGCCGCGCGGTTCGCCAATACCACCTCGCCCGCCGCCCCCGTGGCGAACATCGGCCAGGGCGATGCCTCCAGCACCGCCCGCACAGAGCCAAGCTCCTGTTCCACCGCTTGGGCTGACTCCCGAGTCTCCTCCAGCTCGCGGGCGTGACGCCGCAACTCTTCGCGCACACCGCCGAGCGCGCGATCTCCCGCGCGAACCAGCGTCCACCCGGACGCCACTGCTGCGATGCCCGCCACGATTGCGACTCCGACCGGCGGCATCCCCGTCGCGGCACACGCCAGTCCGGCTATCGCCGGCGCACCCAGCACCATGCACCTCTGGAACGTGATTGTCGGGCTCGACGGCTCCACCAGCGCCCATCCTATAAGAGGATCAGGCCTGCTCGCCCCCGCCCTCGTCTCCGCCCTCGTCCAGCGTCGCCCGGTACCCCACCCCCCGCACTGTCTTTATCACCCCGGCCTGCGACCCGAGCTTCTTGCGCACCGCCGTCATGTGCACATCGATCGTCCGCTCGGTCACCATGACCCCCGGTCCCATCGCCCGCTCCATCAGCAGCTGGCGCGACAGCACCTTGCCCCCGGCCGCGATCAGCGAGCTCAGCAGCCGGAACTCCGTGAGCGTCAGCTTCATCAGCTCGCCCCCGACAAACGCCTCGTGTGTCTCGAGGTTCACGCTGATCGGACCGAGCTCGATCAGCTTTCGATCATCACTCGGCTTCGCCACCCGCCGCAGCACCGCTTCTACCCGAGCCAGCAGGACCCGTGGCGAGAACGGCTTGGTCACATAGTCATCCGCGCCCGCCGTCAGCCCCACCAGCTGATCAGCCTCCGCTGTTTTGGCCGTGAGCATGATGATGGGGATCGCCGCGGTCTCGGGGTTCGACCGCACCCGCGAGGCGACTTCCGTGCCCGACAGCTCCGGCAGCATGACGTCCAGGATCATCAGGTCCGGCCGCCGGTCACTCAGCATCTGCAGTGCCTTGAGCCCCGTCGCGGCCGTGCTCACCTGGTACCCCGCCTTCCGCAGGTTGTACGAGAGAAGGTCCAATAAGTCCTTCTCGTCGTCCACGACGAGCACGTGCCGGGTTTCTGCCATGCTGTGCCGCCTCGTCTAAGTAACCAAACCACAAACAGTTAGTGACTGCTTATACCACTCCGCGTCGGCCATGCGCACAGAAGACTAAGTGGGGGACCGGGCAACGGCCAGACCCTCTCGGTTCGGTTTTGGTTAAGAGTCGAATCGCAAATGTCCAGAGAAAGTGTGGTCCACGCACCGGGGATCAACCGAAAAAGTTGACCGCGGGAGTTTGCGTTCGCTAATCGGGCTGGGTATAGTCCGACCCCGATTGGGGCGTCAAGGACCGCGACAGGCGCGAGATAGGCCTGTGGTTTCTGACGGGGGCTGAATCAAACGCCCCACCGCCGACGGCTGGGGGATTCAGCAGCACGGCGGTTCGAAGGTCGAGTGACGGAAGTCGAGTTTGAACCCCTCTCGTTCGTGCCAGACAAACAGCCACGGTTCCCCCGGGGCTCATGCGTAGGAACGGCCCGCAGGACGGAGTCCCGCGTGCCAGACAGGTCAGGTCACCGGTCGGCTGTTGTAGCCGCCGGAAGTCGTGGGTCTCTCGGGACGGAGCGCCCGAAGGCCATTCGAAGGATCACGTGTCAGCAGTGTTTCAAGAAGGAGTCGAATAGATGCAGACCAAGATGCTTGTGATCGTCGCCGGTGCGGCGCTGGGCCTCACGGCCTCCGCGTTCGCTCAGAACGCCAACCTGGACCAGGGCCGCGCGTACAACGCCGAGCTCATGTCCGACGCCGGCGCCCGCGCCAGCCTCCTGGCCGGCGGCCCCGCCGGTAACTCGCTGTACGCCGCCACCTTCGGCATCGGCGACAGCACCGGCAACAACCGCCTGAACATCGGCGGCACCTCGGTCACCCGCTACACCGTCTCGCTCCGCGACGACGCCACGGTTGCCGAGCCCGACGATCTCACCACCGGCTTCAGCCAGCCCACCACCCGCCTCCGCTTCTGGGGCAACGTGTGGGACAAGAACCTCACCTTCAAGATCCAGGGCAACTTCGGCGGCGAGTTCTCTGACGTCGGCTCCTTCGGCCTCGAGGACGCCTACGGCATGTACACCTGGGACAACGGCTTCGGCCTCAAGTGGGGCCAGTTCCGTATGCCCCTGACCCGCGAGTGGAGCGTCGAGGACGAGTTCCAGCTCGCCGCCGAGCGCTCGGTGACCAGCCGCGTCTTCTCCCCCGGCTACACCCAGGGCCTCCAGTTCTCCTACCAGGCTGATGCCTTCCGCTTCGTCGGCGGCATCACCGACGGCACGAACTCGGGCAACACCGACTTCACCAGCGAGTCCAACGACTTCGGCCTCAACGCCCGCTTTGACTTCAAGGCCATGGGCGGCTCCTTCGAGCGCTTCAACGACATCACCAGCTGGCGCTCCGCTCCCGACAACGGCCTGCTCATCGGCGCCGGCGTCAACTGGGAGTCCGGCGGCGAGACCGGCGGCACCGTCGACAACGGTGACACCTTCGTCTACACCATCGACGCCAGCTGGGAAGGCCCCGGCTACAACGTGATGGCCGCCGGTTACGGCGCCCACTTCTCCCCGCCCGCCGGTTCCGACGTCGATGACTTCGGCGCCATGATCCAGGGCGGCATCTTCGTCACCGAGCAGGTCGAGCTCTTCGGCCGCTGGGACGCCATCTTCTGGGACGATGACCGTGGCCTCGGCGAGGACACCAACATGTTCGCCACCATCGGCATGAACTACTACATCTCCAAGGAGAGCCACGCCGCCAAGTTCACCTTCCAGGCCGCCTACGCCTTCGAGGACACCTCCGCCCTCTTCGGCACCGGTGGCTTCGTGGAAGGCAACACCCGCAACGGCTTCCTCGGCGACACCGAGGAGGGCGAGATCGCCTTCATCGCCCAGATGCAGCTGGTGTTCTAATCCAGTTCACCTGAGCGTGATCCTGTGAATCCTTCGGCCGGGCGCCCCTCCAGGGCGCCCGGCTTTGTTTTTGGTTCATCGTGACGCCGGGACTGAGGAATCCTCGACGAAGTCCCGGGTTCGTGCGCGCAGCAAACCTGGACTTCGGCCCAGTGCGGCCTCAGTCCCGGCATCGTCCTTCTACAGCAGCGTCCCCCGCAGCAGCATCACGCAAGCGGTGAAGTAGATCACCACGCCCACCACGTCCACCAGCGTCGCCACAAAGGGCGCCGAGCTCGTTGCCGGGTCCAGCCCGATCTTCTTCAGCAGGAACGGCAGCATCGCCCCCATGATCGTGCCCCACAGCACCACGCCCACCACCGCCATCCCGATGCTCATGCCCATCAGCGCGAAGTGGTCCTGCACCCGCGCGCTCTCATCAGTGATCTTGCCGTCCGCCCCCGTCTTCGCGAACCAGCCCATCCAGCCCCAGACCGCCACCCGCAGCAGCCCCAGCACCCCCAGCACGGCGCCCAGCAGCATGCCCACCTGAAGCTCGCGCTTGAGCACCCGCACCCAGTCCCGCAGTGCGATCTCGCCCACCGTCAGCGACCGGATTACCAGCGCCGTCGCCTGCGACCCGCTGTTGCCGCCCGCCGACACGATCATGGGCACGAACGTGCTCAGCACCGCCGCTTTGTCGATCTCGCTCTCGAACCCCTCCATCGCGAACTGCGTCCCCATGCCGCCCACGAACAGCACCGCCAGCCACGTGAACCGCTTCCGCGCCAGCTGAAAAATCGTCGCGTCGATGTACGGCTCTTCCAGGGCCTGCACGCCGCCCATCCGCTGCATCTGCTCAGTGGCCTGCTGCTCGGCAACGTCCGCCACGTCGTCCGCCGTGACGATCCCCACCAGCACGCCCCGCGAGTCCACCACCGGCAGCGCCAGCCGGTCGTAGCGGCTCATGAGCTGCACTGCGATCTCTTGCGGCTGGTCGGCCGTGAGGTGCACGAACGACTGGTTCATCAGCGAGTCGATCGTCGCCTCAGGCGGGGAGAGCAGCACCTGCCGCAGCCGCAGGTCGTCGATCAGCCGGCCCTGGTCGTCCACCACATAAAGAACGTTGATCGTCTCGGCGTCCCGCCCCACCTTGCGCACGTGCTCGAGCGACCGCGCCACCGTCCACTCCGGGCGGATCGCGATGTAGTCGGGCGTCATCAGGCGCCCCACGCTCCGCGCGGGGTACCCCAGGATCGCCTGCGTCTCCCGCCGGTTCTCAGGGCTGAAGCTCGCGATCAGCCGCTGCGCCACCTCGGGCGGCAGCTCATCCAGCAGCCGCACGCGGTCGTCGGGCGTCATCGCCTCGACCACCTTCACCGACGCCTCGGCCCCCAGCTTCGCCAGCAACTCCTCCTGGAACTCCGGCGAGAAGTAGCTGAACACCAGGCCCGCGTCGTCCCGCGGCAAAAACCGGAACCCCAGCGCCGCCTGCTCCGGCGTGAGCTCCGACAGGATGTCCGCCACGTCCGCGGGCGGCAGTTCGTGCAGAATTGCCCGCAGCTCGCTGTACCGCCCCTCCAGGATCAGCTCCCGGACCTCGGGCTCCAGCAGTTGTGCGGTGGGGTTCATCGTCACGGTGGATCAAAGATATACCACGAGGCGTGGGTGTCAGTGGGCAGTGGGTACCCCGCCCCTCCGCGGCGGCTCTTCGCGCGACACGCGACTACCTGACACCCCAGGGTGCACGCCCGCACCCGCCATCCCTGCGCCGAACCACCGCCGCGGAGCGGCGGGGTACCCAAAGCCCAAGCCACAAACCACCTCACCCCATTCGTGGCTGGTCCTATCTCCCTGTTCTCCGTAAGATTGAAGGCTTGATGAAGCTCCCCGCCGACAAGGTCGCCCGCCTGCGCTCCGTGTACTCGGGGCAAACGGTGTGCGTCACCGGCGGCACCGGCTTCATCGGCGGCCACCTCGTGGACGCCCTCGTCTCCCTCGGCGCCACCGTCAGCGTGATCGACGACCTCTCCAACTCGACCCTCGAGCACCTCTCCGGCCTCATCGAGCTCGAGCCCGAGCGCGTCCGCTTCACCCATGCCTCGATCCTTGATGACGACGCCCTCGCCGACGCCGCCCAGGGCGCCCAGATCATCCTGCACCTGGCCGCGCTGGGCTCCGTACCCCGCTCGATGCTCGAGCCCCAGCGCTACTGGAGCGTCAACGCCACCGGCACGCTCCGCGTCCTCGAGGCCGCCCGCAAGGTCTCCGCTCGGCGCGTCGTCTTCGCCGCGTCCTCCTCGGCCTACGGCGACCAGCCCACGCTCCCAAAGGTCGAGACTCAACCGCTCAACCCGCTCTCGCCCTACGCCGCCAGCAAGATCGCGGGCGAGCAGCTCCTCTCCGTCTGGGCCCGCTGCTACGGCCTCTCCACCGTCAGCCTCCGCTACTTCAATGTCTTCGGCCCCCGCCAGCCCGCCGACTCGGCCTACGCCGCGGTCGTCGCCGCCTTCGCCAAGGCCCTCATCGCCGGCGAGCCGCCCACTATCTACGGCGACGGCGCCCAGACCCGGGACTTCACCTATGTCAGCAACGCCGTGCTCGCGACGCTGCTCGCCGGCGCCTCGCAGGCCCCGCTGAGCGGCCAGGTCCTCAACGTCGGCACCGCCCGCCGCATCAGCATCGCCGAGCTCGCCACCATCATGGCCCAGCAGACCGGCCAGCCCCACCTCCAACCCGCCCACAAGCCCGAGCGCGCCGGCGACGTCAAGCACTCCCTCGCCGACATCTCCGCCGCCCGCCAGCTCATCGGCTACGAGCCCGTCGCCACGCTCGAGGAGGGGCTCGCCGAGACGGTCGAGTGGTACCGCCGCTCCCTCGCCGGCGCCCGCTGATTCCAATTCCCGATGCCGCAATCACCAAGTAGCGAGAGCTCAAGCGGGTCCCGGAGGCAGTCATCGCCGCCGTCGCCGGCAGTGAAAGCTCAGATGCGGGCGCTGGATCAGGCCGGGCTGCGGGCACTCAGCCAGGCGGGCAAGGACGGGGTGCAGCCGGGGGTGCCGACGTCAGTGAAGGAGCAGACGGCGATTCGGGAGTCGGCAGCGAAGCGCAAGCAAAGCGAAGTAGAGCCTAGCCCCCGCCGGCCCCAAGAAGCCGTGGTAAAAGACCGACGCTGAGTACTTGAAGGACTACCGCGATAAACTCACGCGGACGTGCGCCGCCTCCTTGACAACCTCGCCGGCCTCTGGCAGCTCTTCCGCCTGGGCTGGATCTCCGGATTCCGATTCAAGGGTCCTTATTGGACCTGGCGCATGCAGACCGCCTTCGGGCGGGGCATGCCCGCCACCAAACGCGAGCTCATCGCCTCCGTCCTCGAGTACGGCCGCTGGATGGCCCGCATGCGCCGCCTCTAGCCCCCGCCTCAACCCCGCGCCCGAAAAATCCGATAGCGACTGACCAAGGAAGGTGGTCAGTCCCATGAGCAACAAGAGCAGCGGCATCGTCTCCCTCATCCTCAACTTCCTGCCCGGCCTCATCCTGGGCGTCGTCTGCGGCGGCCTCCTCGCGGCCTTCATGACCCCCATCGCCGAGTCCTGGGCTAACCGCCAGCCTGACCCCACCCACACCTCCGTGAGGCTCGCGAATCGGTAACCTGTACACGCACGCCCGGCAAAGTCCGCCGGCGACGGAGCGACCCCACTCGCCTCACGGAGGGGCTATGGCCAACGATCAACCCAAGCAGTCCAGCCCGTTCGTCCGCATGTTCATCCCCGGCCTGGTCGTCGGCCTCATCTGCGGCGGCCTCGCCGGCGCGATCCTCCCGCCCATCCTCGAGCGCTACGCGGGCACCCCAAGCGCTCCCGTCACCGGCGGCGCTCAGGCCCGCCCGGCCGGCCCGCGCGACACGGTCCCCGGTGAGAGGACTCAGCCCTCCGCTCAGCCCCCGGCCGAGAAGACGCCGGTCGACCCCGTCAAGGAAGAGCCCAAGCCGCAGGGCGAGCAGCCCACGCCGCCCGCAGAGACGCCGACCTCCCCCTCGACTGCGCCGGCCCCCAAGTGATCCCCACGTACACTCCGCCCATGGATCAGGAACGGCTGGTCAGGCTCGCTCGCCAGCACGCCGAAACGGCGCGCCTGCTCGGCGTTGACTTCGTCCCCGTCTACCGCACCAGCGTCGACGAGGAGATTCAACCCGCGCCCGCCGCCGCGCCCGAACCGGTGGCCGCCCCAGTCAGTGTCGTCGAGGCCAAGCCCATCGCCCCCGTCCACGGGCGCGAGGCCAAGGTCGCCGCGCTCGAGGCCCTCCGCGCCCGCTACGAGAAAGAAGCCCCGCACAAGAACTTCGTCACCGCCTTCACCAACATCGTCTGGGGAGACGGCGACCCCGATGCCAGGCTCATGTTCATCGGCGAAGCCCCCGGGGAAGACGAGGACCGCGAGGGCAAGCCCTTCGTCGGCCGCAGCGGCCAGCTCCTCAACAAGATGATCGAGGCCATGGGCCTCTCGCGCGAGACCGTCTACATCTGCAACGTGCTCAAGACGCGCCCGCTCAACAACGCCACGCCCACGCCCACAGAGATCGAGGCCTGCGCCCCGTACCTCTACGAGCAGGTCGCGATTATCCGGCCCGAGGCGATCGTGACCCTTGGCCTCCCCGCCGCCAAGGCGGTGCTCCGCTGCCCGCCCACCGCAGCGATGGGCGCGCTCCGCTCCAAGTGGGCCAGCATGTGCCTGCCGGGCGGCACGCAAGTGCCGGTCATGCCCACCTACCACCCCGCGTTCCTGCTCCGCAGCTACACGCCGGAAAACCGCGCCAAGGTGTGGGCGGACCTCCAGATGGTCATGGAGCGCCTGGGCCTCAAGCCCAAAGCCGGCGCACCGGCCTGACCAGCCGCGTTATCGCCGCAGACCCCCCGTTGGGGCGTGCAGACAGGCGTGCACCCCCCGGGGCACCCACAAATTTTTTCTTCTGATCAGCAACCGCCGCGGCGTGTGCGCCGAATGTTCTTGCGTCCGATTCGTTCCGCTTCTTCGACCCGACCCTGAACAACCCAGACCCCCACGAGACCCGGCGTTCGGCTCTGTTTCTGAATGCCGGGTTTTTTCTTTTTTGGCCTAGAAAACCAGCCCGCCGAGGCTGCCGAGCCCCAGCGGCTCCTTCGTGTAGAACGGCTCGCCCGCCCGCGTGCCGATCCGCGAGCCGAAGTAGCGGTTGCCCGCGGCGATCCACTCCGGCACCTGCATATTCAGCGGGTTATCCGCGAACTGCGAGCGGTACGCCATGATGCTCGCCATCTTCCGCTCCTCGGTCGCGCTGATGTCCATCACCAGCGTCGGATCCGGCACCCGCCGCAGGTGCGAGCAGTAGTAATAGATCAGCCATTTCGGGTAGATCGGCGGCCGTCCCTGATCCCCGGGCAGCTCGAGCTTCGTGAGCTTGGCGTCGAACCGCGCATCCTCCACGATCCGCGTCACCGCAAGATGATCCGGGTGCGCATCCTCCGGGTGCGGCAGGAACACCACCTGCGCCTGGTGCGCCCGGATCACACCCGCCACCTTGTACCGGTTCTCGATCGTGTGCTCGACCCGCCGATTCGGAAGGTCCAGCAGCTGCCGCCTCACCCTCAGCACCGCCGCGGCCTCCGCCGCCTCCTTCAGGCGCGTGGGCCGGTCTCCCCGGGGCGTCGGGCACCCGTCAGTGACGTCCAGCAGCAGCACGTCGTGCCCCTGGTCGGCCAGCAGCGCAACCGTGCCGCCCATGCCGAGCTCCTGATCATCCGGGTGCGGGCCCACAACGAGAATGTTCACTCTTCGCCCCCGCCCACCACGACAAATCCGATCAGCTCCGGCTTCCCCTCCGCCCCCTGCGTCTCGATCTGCACCAGCGCGATCTTGTCCGGCGGCTCGGCCGCGAAGAACCCGCCCGCGCGGAACGCGTCATGGTGCTCGTCGCGGAACTCACGGAGATCCAGCGTCAGCGTCTCACCCACCTTGAACGACTCCACCGGCCGGGCAAAGCGCGAGTTGATCCACAGCGTTGATGGGCCGAAGTCCCGGGCCGTGGTGTTGGTCAGCTCGATCTTCGTCACCTTCCGCACCACCTGCACGTTCACGTTCCCCTGCTGCGCCAGCGGCGGGAACGAGCGGGCGTAGTCCACCTTGGAAGGGCCCGACCTGCAAGCACCCAGCAAGGTGGCCGCCGCGAGCGCCGCGGCAAGAACACGGGTCGCAAGCCCTGGAACGCGGATAACAGCGGTGGGGGAGTGTTGGGTCACGTCTCTATAGTCCCTTGAATGTCCTGCGAGAGCAACAACGCTACGCCGCCCAGCCCCGCGATCGCCCCGGGCGGCGAGAACCTCGACTCCCGCCGCATCGCGGAGGAGGTGGGGCGTCGCGGCATGGACCCCCGCATCACCGCCCTCGTCCCCGCGTTTGACGCCCCCTTCTTCCAGGCCGGCCTCGCCGGGTACTCCGACGCGGCCATGCGCATCATCGCCCGCCGCCACGGCTGCCCCTTCTGCGTCACCGAGGCTCTTCTCGACCGCACCCTCCTCGCCGGGGGCCGCGGCTTCGACAAGGCCGACCTGGGCGAACTCCACGACAACATCCCCGGCGGCGAAGAGGACCACCCCCTCGCCGGCCAGATCATGGGCAGCGACCCCCGGGAGATGGCCGCGGCCGCCCTCAAGATGGTGGAGCAGAAGGCGCGGAGCGATCGGGAGTACAGGAAGATCGCGTACGACGCCGGGACTGAGGCCGCTCTGGGCCGAAGTCCCGGGTTGGCAGTTGCGCCCAACTTCAACCCGGGACTTCGCCCCGAGCGGCTCAGTCCCGGCGTCGAGAGTTCCTTCGAGGTCATCGACGTCAACCTCGCCTGTCCCGTCAAGAAGATCGAGAAGAAGGCCCGCGGCGGCCACTGGCTCGCCGAGCCCAACGGCGCCATCGCCATCCTCGAGGCCGTGCGCGAGGCCGTGCCCGCCGGCATCCCCTGCACCCTAAAGATCCGGCGGGCCTTCGACGACACGCCCGAGATGGCCGCGAACTTCGACCGCATCCTCAGCGCCGCGTTCAGCATGGGCTACGCCTGGGCGACCGTGCACGCGCGCACCGTGCAGCAGAAGTACGTCGGCCCTTCGCGCTGGGACCTGCTGCGCGACATCGTGAAGAAGCACCACCAGGCGCCCATCCTCGGCTCGGGCGACATCTGGAACGTGCACGAGATCTTCCGCATGATCGCCTACACCGGCGTCAGCGGCGTGAGCGTCGCCCGCGGCTGCATCGGCAACCCGTGGATCTTCCGCCAGGCCCGCCAGATGATGGCCGGCAATGCCCCCGCCGCGCCCACAGTGAGCGAGCAGCGCGAGGTCCTCCGCCAGCACTTCGAGCTGTCGTTGGCAGTGACCCGCCGCTTCAAGCACGGCGAGGACGCCACCAGCAAGATGATGCGCAAGTTCGGCATCCGCTTCGCCGCCCACCACCCGCGCGCCGAACAGGTCCGCCTGCGCATGATCGCCATCAGCAGCACCGCGGACTGGATGAACGTGCTGGACGAGTTCTACACCGAGCCCGCGGCGGTATAGGAACCGCGACCGTCAGGGAGCGACACGCCCGCGCTTCGCGGGCGTGCGTTGGGTGAACAGGTGCGTGCGACCGCAGCTGCTCGTATCTCTGCAAAGCGCGGCGATGCCCTTGCTCACGCGCGGGCTTCCTGTCGCGCTCAGTTGTTCGTCGGCGTAATCGGCGTCGCCCGCCCGAACCCGCTTGCCGAGCGATAGGGCGCGGGTGCCGGAGCCGGCGCAGGCTTGGGCGGCTCCACCCGCGCGTGCGTCACAACCGCCGCGGCCGGGGCCGGCGGCGTCGTCCGCTGCTCACGCAGCTGATCGATCGACCGATCCAGCTTCCCGAGGATCGACTTCACCTGGTTGAACGCCTTCTCCGAGGGACCCATAACACACCTCCAAAAGCCGTCGTACCTCCAGTCATCGGCGGCATTTGGGAGCGACTTTCGCTCAACCCCGCAATGAGAGGGGCGGCACGACCCGCTTGGAGGGTGTGCCTTCGTGATAACCTGCGCACGGAGGTCCACACCCCATGCGCACCCTCCTCCTCGCTCTCGCCCTGCTCCTCGCCACCACCGCCCACGCCCAGCCGCGCGCCCGCCCCGGCTCGGTCGTCCACCTCACCATCACCGGGAACCTGGAGACCATGCAGGCCGCCAGGGAGCTCAAGGTCGCGCTGGTCGAGGCCGAGCGCGACCGCTGCGCGCTGGTCGTTCTTCACCTCAGCGGCGACGAATCCCGCCTCGATGTCGTGCACGCGATGGCCCGCGCCCTCCGCGAGTGCCCCGTGCCCACTGTTGCCTACCTCCAGGACTCTGACCAGAAGGTCGGCGCCGGCGCCCTCGCCCTTGGACTCGTCGCCGACGACTGCATCCTCGCCCCGCAGCTCACCATCCACGGGCGCACCGCGGGCATCTCCCAGGCCGCGCTCGCCCCCGACGCCGCCAGCAACGACACGGTCCTCGAGGAACTCGCGGCGTGGATGCAGCCGCAGGCAAAGGAACGCGCCCTCCCCGAGTCCCTCGACACCGCCCTCCTCAGCCCCTCGCGCCCCGTGTGGGCCGTGATCAACAGCAATGAAGTGAAGGCTGCATGGGAGCGCCCCGCTGACGGCGAGGTCATCCCCGTGGTCATCGAGAAGGACGGCCACCACCTCGTCTCCCTCGCCGCCAGGGACGCCGTGCGCCTCCGGTACGCCAGCGCCACGCTCGAGACCTGGCCGCTCGTGCTGAACCGGCGCGACCTCAAGAACGCACCGCGCGTCGAGCGCTCGATCACCGCCGGCGTCGCGATCCGCTCCATGCGCGCCGAGTCGCTCCTTACCACCATCGACCAGCAGCACGACGCCGCCAAGGCCGCGCTGAAGCTCCCCTGGCCCGCCGCCAAGGACCTCTCCGCCGCCGAATACCACAAGGCCGCGGCGACCGCCCTCGCCGCGCTCAAGCAGGCCACGGCCGCGCTCACTGAGCTCGAGAAGCTCCTCGAAACCTACCCCGAGGTCATGCGCCGCCCCGCCCCCGGCCAAACCGCCGTCGCCGGCAAGCCGTCCACCTACACCACCAAGTGGCGCGCCATGGTCCAGCAACGCCGCGACCGCATCAAAAAGCTCGAAGACACGGCCAGAAAGTTCGAGCAGGCCTGAGTCTGCCCACGCGCGGTAGAATCCTGCATGATCGTTGACGACCTCCGCGAGCGCCTCGAACAGGAACCCTTCGAACCGTTCCGCGTGATCAGCAGCAGCGGACGCGCGGTCACGGTCAGCAACCCTGACCTCGTGGTGCTGATGAAAAGCGCGGTCTTTATCGCCGAACCCAACTCGGACCGCTGGGCACACATCCCGTACCTGCACATTGCCGCGCTCGAGTCCGGCGGGCCTGACAAACGCGCCCGTAAGCGCCGGGCCGGCTGATCACACCTCAACGCCCTCGAACACCACACGGTCTTCCACCAGCCGCGCGAAGTACGCGGTGATGTTCGACAGCCCCGTCACCTTGTGCACGAATGCCGCGGCCCGCACCAGGTCGGCCCGCTGCACCAGCTCCATCCGCGGCTCCTTCAGCTCCAGCCGCGTGGCATAGAACGCGCACCCCTCGTGCTGGATGAGCACGATCCGCTGCAGCTTGTGCGCCTCCACGAGAAAGTTGAGCTCATCCACCACGCCCTGCTGCTCCAGCGTCGCCTGCGGGTGCGCCGCCAGGCACGCCGGCCCGCCCGGCAGCGCCACCCGGTCATACCGCGGCAGGTTCAGGCCGTTCTGCAGGAAGTCGTCGAAGTGCTCGCCGATACGCCCGTCCGAGCAGTAAATCGCCGCGGCGTGGATGCGGGTGCGGTCGTAGGGCTGACGGCTCTCGTAGGGTGGTTTCGGCATGCGCTCAGCATACCCACCTCGAGCAGAGCAGACCCGGCTTCCTTTGATCGCTCAAGGCCGGAACGCCGCCAGGTGCGCCACAGCGAAGCGCGAAGCGTGCCCGATAGAAGCCGCCCGAGGGGTCGATGGGGACGCCGCGGCAACCCGCTGGCACCAGTCCGAAACAACCGGTGGAACCTTGTCGTCTTCCACAACCGCGAGCGTGGGCTTCCACACATGGCTCAGCACGGCGGTCTGGTTCTGTCCAAAGATCTCCGGGCTCGGGATCGCCGACATGATGATGAACGATGTCTCGGTGATCGCCAGCCGCCCCTCGGCGTACGTCGAATCCGGCCGAACCACGCGTGACGCCGCCGCGTCGACCGTGCCCGCTGGACGCACCACCAGCCACCACGTTCGCGCTTGCGAAGGTTCGCCTCCGCCATCGGTGATGCGTAACCAGCCGTCACCTTCTCCCGACGAGAAGTGATACCACGGGCCGATCTTGACCCGCAGCACGCCCATGAGCTCCGAGGTGCTTGCAGATACCGTCCGCACAGAGGCCCACGCCTGCGCCCAATGACTCAGCTGGTAGGCTCGCGCACGCAGCGACTTCCCCCACTCGAAAATCCCGAGCGTGGCTGCCAGTATGAGGGCGACAACCAATGCGCCGACGCAAGCAGCCGGCAGATACCCTTTCATCCAGGCCGCGACATCCCGCGAGCGGAGCACGCGTGCCCCGGACCAGAGCCGCCCCAATGACCAGGCCACTACCGGCGCCGCGGCCATGCCAAGCACCAGTCGCCCCAGCGTCACCAGCGTGCTCGCCTCCCACGTTCGGTCCAGCGACGCCCAGGCCGCCAGGGAGGCAACTACTCCAAGCGCAAGCCCGCGCCCCCATGTGAGACGCGCCCCGTAGAGGAGGAAGGCGCCGACCAGCACGCCCAATACCCCGAGCAGCCCCAGCGACGTCAATATGAACGGACGCGCGGCCGTGTCCGGCATTCCCAGCGAGAACATCGACGCATCCGCAGCGCTCCACAAGAGGTGAGGGTCAGCGCCCCCATAACCGATCGCCGGCGCAAACGCCGAGTAGACGGTTCCATGCCAGTCGCCCGGCAGCGTCCCGCTGTGGAACTCCCGGTAGTAGTTGCCCCGAACATGGCTCACCAGCAACGCCCAACCCAGGAGGTTGCCCGCGCAGAGGAGCGTGAGTACGAGCCAGACCTTCGAGTGTTTGCTCTCTTGGATCATGGCTTTCTTACCACCACCAGTCGATCGTCCGGCGTGCACCCCGCCGCGCCAGGCACCGCGCCGGGGGCATTGGGGACGGGCCCGGTGCACACCGATGCCGGGCAGTTCAGGGTGACCCGCCGGCGGATGGCGCCTGGCGCACCTCCCGGCGCGGGCGGGCACCCGGGGCAGTTGTACCACACTTCGGTCCACGTGCAGATGCACGCCGCGGGGCTCACGGTGGTCCTGCAACGTGGTACAGATGGGTGCCCCGGCACCGACCGCGGGTCCGAGGCCGGATAACCAGGTAAGGCCGGGCGCGGAACATAGATCCCCGGCGCGGTTGTGCCGGGAGGCGGGAACGGATTCCAGGCCGCGATAGTCAGTTGAGCGCAGCTCGATGAGACCATCGTGACAAGCGCATTTTGAGCCTCGGCCTCTGTGATATCGAAGAGGACGTGAGCCACCGTCACGTCAACCAGCGCGGGCAGGAGCGACTTGCTGTCGCAGGGCCCCGCGACGTCCACCGGGATGCTCGCCGCGGCGTAGCCCGCTTCCACCAGGATCGCGACGACCTCCGCGTGCGTGTACTGCCCCAGCAGCTCCGCGAAGGGATCACCCTCGATCAGCCCGCCCTCGTAGCCCTCAGGCTCTACCAGCGCGGGCTCGTTCGGATTCTCCTCGCTCGTGGGCCACATGAAATCGCACTCTTCGGTGATGCCGTAGGTGTCCTTCACCCAGGTGATCGCGTCCCACTGCGACTGCGACTTCCACGAGATCGCCGGCCATGTCTCATCTGCGTGTGGGTTCTCGTACCACACCGCCACGAGATTGTCGCCGTACACCTGAGAGGAGTCACGCAGCGCGAGCACCCCGACCACGTCGACCGAGTTTGTCTCTGTGATCTGCACCACCGGAACGAAGGTCCAGTCGGCTTGCACGATGCGCACCCCGTCCGGGCGGAACACATCATCCGCCACTGCGTTGCGTGAGCTCGTTACAAGCGAAATGACAGCCGTGAGAAGGGCGAGCGCCTTTGCGAGTTTCATGATTTCCCCCCGAAGTACGCCGCCACGTGCGGCGCTGAAAAAACAGACTAACGGGCTCCTCAATCCGCATGCAAGGGCCAATCAGGGATTCCATCGGTTTTTTTGCTCATGGGCTGCAGCTGCCCAAGGATCAACAACTTGCGCGCGGTAGATGGGGAGTGGATACTGTGAAGCGAGGGCCTCTGGGGATTCTGGCAAGGATCGTAAGGTCCGAGAAAGTCAGCGTCTTACATGCAGGTTGCAACACCGGCTCATCCATTCTCAGCGCGGGGTGCAGCCATCAAGTACCTGCGCATCGCACCTCCCACACATCCCGCGTCAGCCCATACGCCACGCTGTCCTCGTACCTGCCCCACCGTTGGAAGTGCTGCTTGAGCAGCCCCTCGCGCACCATCCCCACCTTCTCCAGCACCCGCCCCGACGCTGGGTTGCGCGTGTAATGGTGGGCCGTGATCTTGTTGAGCGAGAGGCGCGTGAACCCGATCGCGATCATCGCCCGCGCCGCCTCCGTTGCGTAGCCCCTGCCCCAGTACGGCCGCCCGATCCAGTACCCCAGTTCCCCGCGTCCGTGCACGCCGTCGAGCTCAAGCCCCACCGCGCCAATCACGGCGCCATCCAGCGTCACCGCCGCGATCGGCTTCTCCGGTTCACGCTCCAGCATCGACAGGAACGCGTCCGCATCCTCCGTCGTGTAGGGGTGCGGGATGCGCAGCACGCCGTTGGCCACCTCAAAGTCGCCGATCAGCGGCAGCATCGGCGCGGCGTCCGCACGCTCGAACCGTCGCAGCACCAGGCGGGAAGTCGGATAGGGCAGCGGCAGCATCACGCCGAAAGATTACCAATCCGGCCACAACGCACGCGGAATTGCATTCACCAACAAAAAAGCCCCGGGGCGCTCGCCCCGGGGCCTGTCTCACTCACATCTCACTCACGCCGGAAACTCAGCAGGGCCCGCCGCCCAGCACGCGGAAGAACGACTCGATGTCCTGGTCCGTGCCGATATCGCCGTCAGCATTGAAGTCCGCCCCGCCCGCGAAGCAGGTTGGGCAGCAGTTGCCGCCGAGGCACGCGAAGAACGCCTCGATGTCCTGATCGGTGCCGATGTCCCCGTCGCCGTTGTAGTCCGCCGTGCCGCACACCGGCGCCGGCGTATACGCCACCGCCAGCATGTCGTAGTTGCTCGTCGTGCCGCCGCTGGAGTGGCCGCCCACGACCACGCGGTTCCGTGCAGCGTCCGCCACCACATCCCACGAGAAGTCGCCCCGCGCCGCGGCCCCGTCGTACAGCACCGCCCCGGCCACCGCGCCCGAGTTGGCGTCCACCACCACCGTGGCGATGTCCTCACGGATGCCGAAGCTTCCGCCGATCACGTTATTGCTCGTGCCCAGCATGACCACCCTGTCCCCCAGCAACGCCATGTTGCGGAACGAGTCCGTCCCGTTCACCGCGCTGCGGTTCCAGGTCGCCGTCCACGCAAGGTCGCCGCTGGTGTTGTAGCGTCGGACGGTCATGTCCGCGTCAGTGGACGCCGTGCGCGTGACGCCGCCGACGTAGACGTTCCCGCCGCTGAGGGTCACGCCCAGCCCCGCGTCGTTCAGCCCCGCTGCGTCATACACGCGCTCCCACACCACCGCGCCCGTGCTGTCGAACTTCACCAGCGCGAAGTCCGTGTTCGCAGGGCTGGCCGTGTTGTTGGCCGTCACCGCGATGTACACGCCGGTGGCGTCCACCGCGATCGCGTTGCCGCGGTCCCCAGCGTTCAACTCCCCGTTCCAGCGGGCCGTGTAGAACTGCGTGCCGTCGGGCTGCCAGCCCACCACGGCCGCATCGGTGTCGAAGCTCGTCGACGTGTTCGCCGACGATCCGGTCATGTAGAAGTTGCCGTTGGCGTCGATCACGCCCGCGTCGGCCTGGTCCGACTGCCCCGGCCCCGCCGGACCGTCCCACACGCGGTTCCACTCGTTGTTGCCCAGGCCGTCCCACTTGATGACGAACCACTCCCAGTCGAAGGCGCCCGTGCCCACCTTCACGTAGCCGCCCAGGTACACGTGCTGCCCATCGGGCGTCACGCGCACCACGCCGGGCTGCTCCTCGCGCCCGTAGAAGTCGAACGTGCGGATCCAGTCCTGATTCCCGTCCGACGAGTACTTGGCCACGAACGCGTCGCGCGACGAGATCGACGTCCCGTTGTTCAGCACATAGCCGCCGACGAAGATGTTCCCCGCGGCGTCCACCGCCACGCTCACCGACGCGTCGGTACCGTTGGCCGCGCCGCCGATCGCCCGCACCCACTGCTGCGACCCGTCGGGCCCGAACTTGACGATCACCGAGTCGGTGTTCGTGCTCGTCGGCCCGCGCCCGTTGCCCACCAGGATCACGTTGCCCGCCCCGTCAACTGCTACGCCGCGGGTCTCGTCCGCGATGTTCCCCGCCGACGTGTACCGCGTCGCCCACTGCTGGGTCAACTGCGCGCTCGCCGCGCCCGCCAGGACCGCCACAGCCGCCATCGCAAAGCCTGAACGCATCGCAACTCTCCTGATGATGGGAAATCCAACCGCGCGGGTGGGGGACGCCAGCATACGGCCAGCCCCCGGAATCACCACCCGGCACGGCGCCATTTATTCGACGCGAGCGCGACTCGGATTCCATCAGTTGGAACCTCCGAGGGTCGGCATCCGCTCGGGGTGCCGCTCATCAACAGAAAGGGGCCGCCCCGCGGCGGCCCCTGAACTTACCCGTTTTGTCGTGGCCGCTTACCGCGCCGCGGCCTTCGCCCGCTTCCCGTTCCCGGCCTTGAACTGCGGGATCCCGCCGTCCTTCTCGAACAGGTCGGCGAACTTGAACCCCTTGCGGGCCTTCCACGCCTTGCGGTGCACGGCGTCGCTGGCCAGCAGCGGGAACAGCGCCGTCAGCTCGCCGAACACCATCTGCTCGTGCACCACGTCCACCTTGCCCCAGCTGCACGCCTCGCGCAGCGTGGAGCCCGAGAGCGCCCCGTCGCGCGAGTCGGCCACCGTCATCTGGATGGCGTACTTGTGCATGCCGATGTCGCCGCGGGCCTTGCCGCCCTTGCGCTCGTTCAGCAGCTCCGCCGCCACCACGATGTCCTGCGCGAAGTTCTTGGGCACGCCGCCGCCGAGCATCAGCAGGCCGGTGTCACGGCAGGCCAGCTTGATGTCCGTCAGCTCGCGGAAGTCCTTGCCGCTGTCGAACGCCACCTGGCCGCGCCCCTCCTCGATCGCCTCGGTCTGCTGCAGCACGATGCCGAAGCCGGCCGAGCAGTCGCTGAACGCGGGCACGAAGATCGGCACGCGCTTGAGATACGCGGTCTTCACCAGGCTCTCGTTCTTCGCGAACTTGGGGTTGTTCGCCAGGTACGCGCCCATCGCCTCGATGAACTCGCGGCTGGAGTACGCGCCCGGCTGGAACGCGTCGAAGATCTCCTTCGTCCGCGCGTCGCAGTCGCGCAGGTTGTCCTCATCGATGTAGGTGTCGTAGATGCGGTCGATCATCAGGTTCCGCAGCGTCATGTCGTCGACGGGCGGAGCCTCGGGGCTGCCGGGCGCGATGTAGTGCTTGAACCCCAGGCCCTCGAAAAAGTCCTGGTCCACGATGTTCGCGCCGGTGGACACGATCGCGTCCACCATGTTGTTCTCCAGCAGCGTGATGATCGCCTTCTTGAGCCCCGCCGAGATCAGCGAGCCCGCGAGGGTCAGGATCACCGCGCACTCCTTGTCCGCCAGCATCATCGAGTAGATGTCCGCGGCGTTCGCCAGCGTGCGGCTGCTGTACGCCATCTTGCGGTAGCTGTTGATCACCGGGCGGGCGTCGAACGCCGTCACATCGATGTGCTTCACCGGGTTGCTGAGCAGGTCCTTCTTCGTCCACTTGGTCATCACGGGCCTCCGGGGTGGCGTCCGCCTCGCGGCGAGAACGCCGGTCAAGGTCAGCCATCCCCCCTGGCTGGCGAGTGAAGTGTGGACGCACGGGCCGGAGCGGGGGTGGCGCTCACGGGGAACGTGCGAGCAAAGTATACGACCCCCACCCAGGGTTGTTCACCAAATCGTGCCACCGAGATGTCTTCATCTCGGTGCTTTCAAACTCACATCGTGCCACCGAGATGTCTTCATCTCGGTGCTCTTTTCTTAGACGCCGGGACTGAGGCCGCCTTGGGCCGAAGTCCCGGGTTCAGCAATCACTAGCGGGACCGCGCACCATTCCCCTGCCCACGCATCCCCACCCACCTCCCCGCCACCATCTCCCGCTCCCCCTGCCGCCTCAGCTCCGACCTCGCGCCCAGCCCCCACGTGTACCCCGCCGCGCGCCCCTCCGCATCCGCGTACACCCGGATCACGCCTTTTCCTAACCCCGCGTGGGTCATCCCACCGACTCGCCGCGTGTCCCGCGAGTGCGGCGAGCCTGTCACATCGATCACCGTCACCTCGTACTGCACCGTCCCGTCCAGCAGCGGCGCCGTCGCATCGCGCCGCAGCGGGCGCGCATCCACGATCATCGTGTGCCCCGTGTCCTCCGCCTCCCGCGGGTACTCCACCGCGAGCACATCGCCGGCCCGCCACTCCTCCACCTTCTCCACGCGCGAAAACCCTTGCCCCTCCCTGGTCGCCCGCGCATACGTCCGCGCCACCGGCCGCTTGCTCTTCAGCCACCGCCGCACGTCCTCATCGCTCAGCCCATAGCTGTGCCGCAGCACCGCCGTGATGAACCCCGAGCAGTCCGTCCGGCACTCCTCCCTCCCAACCTCAAAAACCACCACGCTCGGCCGGTGCCGGTACTCCATCTTCTCCGGCGTCATCGCCGCCAGCAGCCCCCGCGCCGCCTCCACGTGCCGCGGCGTGCCGGCCCGATGGACGGCACCCGCCACCTGCGCCGCGGCCCCCAGCGGCGGCGCCACCCCCGCCGGCGCCCGAACCCACATGGAGAACACCGCCGCAACAAAGCTCAGCAACAACGCCATGCCCGCACCCTAGCGAGAACCCAGCCCCCGCGCACTGGGACTAATAACAGCTGTAGAAAGCCAGCTTTTGCACCTCTTCCACCACACCCACTCTGTATGATCCCAGAGATGCTCCGCATGCCACTCGCCGCACTCCTCCTGTTTACCAATGCCGCGGCCGCACAGCCGAGGCTTGTACACGATTTCAACGTCGCCTCTGGCACGTTTGGAGGCTCGGCAGGGCTGGACTTGGCCGCCCGGGACACCACCATCGTGTTCAGCGGCTCCGACTCCACTATCCACTTCAATGCCGCACCTGTTCCCCAGACTGACTTCGAGCCCTGGGCGTACGAAACCACAAGTGCTCATTCGTGGAAAATCGCAGACATCACCCCTGGTCCCGAGAGTTCTTCCCCTATGCACTTCACGACGGTCGCTGACCGGGTGTTCTTCACCGCACAGACGTCACTCGGGCGAGAGCTCTGGATGACCAACGCGGCTCTCACTGGGGCTACGCTGGTGTCCGACCTGAATCCCGGTGCAGCTTCGTCAGACCCTGAGCCATACGCCGTCGTGAGTGGACGGCTGTTGTTCGTCGCCGAGAGCTCAGCGGGCTTGGGGCTCTACAGCGCTGATCCAGTGACGTCGAGCGTGCAACTGCTGGCTCACGGTGAGTTCACCTTTATCAACGCAAATGAGCAGTTCGCGATCATGCAGACACGCAATCCCGAGACTGGGCTGGTCCGCTGCGACGGGATAACCCCCCCCGTCCTTTTCACGTCGCACACGACAATGACCGACCCAACCTCCAGCGCGTGGCTGGACGGGCAGCTCTATCTCCGTCTCTTTGACTCTGAGCACGGGGCCGAGCTCTGGCGC
>Ga0196963_10000773_pt1 | contig 24987 bp, 24 predicted proteins | sample S1_5metaG_FD_148600 | JGI IMG/M metagenome (GOLD analysis project Ga0196963, IMG submission 148600) | Soil microbial communities from Anza Borrego desert, Southern California, United States - S1_5 | ecosystem: Environmental > Terrestrial > Soil > Desert | place: USA: California | collected...
CCGCGATGAGCGGCGAAGCGGGCCTCAACCGCTATCTCGCCGAGATCAAGAAATTCCCGATCCTCGCCCCCGAGGAGGAATATATGCTGGCCAAGCGCTGGACCGAGCATCAGGACACCGATGCCGCGGCCAAGCTGGTCAACTCGCACCTCAGGCTCGTCGCCAAGATCGCGATGGGCTATCGCGGCTACGGCCTGCCGGTCTCGGAGCTTATCTCCGAGGGCAATATCGGCCTGATGCAGGGCGTGAAGAAGTTCGAGCCCGACCGCGGCTTCCGCCTCGCCACCTATGCGATGTGGTGGATCCGCGCCTCGATCCAGGAATTCATCCTGCGTTCCTGGTCCCTCGTGAAGATGGGCACCACCGCGGCGCAGAAGAAATTGTTCTTCAACCTCAGGCGGATGAAGAACCAGATCGAGGCCTTCGAGGACGGCGATCTGAAGCCCGAGGACGTCACCAAGATCGCCACCGATCTCGGCGTCTCCGAGGAAGACGTCGTCTCGATGAACCGGCGCATGGCTATGGGCGGCGACACCTCGCTCAACGTGCCTTTGCGCGAAGACGGCGAAGGCACCTGGCAGGACTGGCTGGTCGATTCGGAGCCGCTCCAGGACGAGCGCGTCGCGGAGGCCGAGGAGACCAGGGTCCGCCACGATCTGCTGGTCGAGGCGATGAAGAGCCTGAACGACCGCGAGAAGCACATTCTCACCGAGCGCCGCCTGACGGACGATCCGAAGACGCTGGAGGAATTGAGCCAGGTCTACGACGTCAGCCGCGAGCGCATCCGCCAGATCGAGGTGCGCGCCTTCGAGAAGCTGCAAAAGGCGCTGATGGGGCTCGCCGGCGAACGGCGGCTGCTGCCGGCGGGGTGAGCGGACGCGTGCGAGTGTGACCTCGGTGTGACCTTCCGCCCCGGCAGTCGGACCCGAATGCGCCTCATCCCGTGACGAGAATGCGGACGCCTAGGTCCCCCCGTCCCCGCCGGTCGTGGCTGTGGCGGATCGTCCGGTGGCTCGCCTACGCCATCCTCGTCTTCCTCGTCGGGTCGATCCTGTGGGTGCTCGCCTACCGCTTCGTGAACCCGCCGGTCACTTTCACCCAATTGGGGGACATGATCGCCGGCAACGGCGCGCGCGGCTCGTGGATGAGCATCGAGCGGATCGACCGCGACATGGTCCGCGCCGTGATCGCCGGCGAGGACAGCAAATTCTGCTCGCATTCCGGCTTCGACCGGCAGGCGATCGAGGCCGCGATGCGGCGCAACGCGCGCGGCGGCTCGGTCGTCCGGGGCGGCTCGACGATCAGCCAGCAGACCGCGAAAAACGCATTCCTCTGGCAGGGCGGCGGCTATTTCCGCAAGGGCCTGGAAGCGTGGTTCACCTTCCTGATCGAGCATCTCTGGGACAAGAGGCGGATCATGGAGGTCTATCTGAACGTCGCCGAGACCGGCATCGGCACCTACGGCGTCGACGCGGGGGCACAGCGTTATTTCGGCCACGACGCCTCGAACCTCTCCCGGACCGAGGCGGCCCGCATTGCGGCAATTCTGCCACTGCCCAAGCGCCGCGAGGCCAGGGCGCCGAGCGGTTTCACGAGGCGCTACGGCAACATGCTCGCGGCGCGGGCGGCGGTGGTGGCGCGCGACCGCCTCGACGCCTGCGTTTACCGCGGCGTCGCCGCCCCGCGCGAGAGACCGGAAACCGTCATGCCTCGTTCGGCGCCCTTCCCACGTCCCCGTCTACTCCCAGGTGAGGAGTTCGAGACGCGGGCACCTGTCCCGTCACCCGCCCCTCCCCCGGCCGAGCCCCAGCCGGAGCCGGCGCCCGAGACGAACGGGCTATAGCAGACACGCCGCAACCGCGACGTCAGAACGGCATCTTGAACCCCGGCGGGAGCTGCATTCCTCCGGTCGCCTCGCGCATCGCGCCCTCGGCGGCGACGTCGGCCTTGGCCCGTGCATCGTTGATCGCGGCGGCGACCAGATCCTCGACCATCTGCTTCTCGCTGGGCGCGAGCAGGCTCTCGTCGATCTCGATGCCGATGATCCTGCCCTTGGCGCTGGCCCGCACCTTGACCAGTCCGCCGCCCGAGAGGCCCTCGACGATCACGCGATCGAGACCCTCCTGCGCCTGCATCAGCTTGTTCTGGGCTTCCTCGGCCATCTTCATCAGTTCGTCGAGATTGGGCATTCACGCGCTCCGTTGGTCGTTCAGGGTGAACCCGGTCAGCTCGGCTTCGGGAAAGGCGTCGAAGGCGGCGGCAACCATCGGCGAGGCGAGCACCTCGTCGCGCAGCCGGTCCGCGGCCGCCTTCTCCTGCTCGAGCAAGGTCGGCTCGGCCTCCTCGTCCGACGCCCGGACCTGCCAGACTGTTCCCGTCGTCGCCTTGAGCGCCGCGGCGAGATCGCGCAGGAAGTCGCTGGAGAGCGGTTTTGAGGGGCGGATGACGAGCTCGGGCGGCGCATAGCGGACGAGGCCGACGAAATCGTGGAGCTGCTGGGCAAGCAAGGCCTTGCCGCCGCCGCCCAGGAGCTTGACCAGCTCCGCGAAGCTGCCCGGCAAGGCCGCCTCGCGCGGCGCGGCGGGAGCCGCGGAGCGGGTTGCAGCGACCTCGCCGCTCGTCAGGCGCTGCATCAGCTCGGCGGGATCGGGCAGCTCGGACGCGTGGATGACGCGCAGCAGGGCCATCTCCGCCGCCTCGAGCGGCAGAGCTGCAGCGTGAACCTCGCCGAGGCCCTTCAGCAGCAGCTGCCAGAGCCGGTGAACCGTGGCGAAGGAGAGCCGGCTGGCCCAATCGGCATAGGCCTCGCGCTCCTCGTGCGACCAGGCGGGGTCCTGCGGGCCGCCGACTTTGGCCCGGGTGATGCCGTGCACAGCCTCGAGCAGGCCGCGCAGCAATGCCGCGGGATCGACGCCGAGATCATATTGGTCGCGGACCGCGGCCAGCGCGCCCTGCGCGTCGCCCGCCAGGAGCACGCCGAGCAGGCGCCGGATCGCCCCTCGATCCGACAGACCGAGCATGGCCCGGACCTGATCGGCGGTGACTCCGCCGGCGCCGTGGGCGATCGCCTGGTCGAGGATCGAGAGCCCGTCGCGCGCCGAGCCTTCGGCGGCACGCGCGATCAAGGCCAGCGCCTCTGGCTCGGCCTCGACGCCCTCCTTGCCCGCGACCTCGGCGAAATGGGCGGCGAGCTGCTCGGCGGGAATGCGGCGCAGATCGAAGCGCTGGCAGCGCGACAGGACCGTCACCGGCACCTTATTGACCTCGGTCGTCGCGAACAGAAACTTAACGTGCGCAGGGGGTTCTTCCAAGGTTTTGAGTAGCGCGTTGAACGCGTTCTTGGACAGCATGTGGACTTCGTCGATGATGTAGACCTTGTAGCGCGCCGAGACCGCCGCGTAGCGCACCGCCTCGATGATTTCGCGCACGTCGTCGACGCCGGTGTGGCTGGCGGCATCCATCTCGACCACATCGATATGCCGCCCCTCGGCGATGGCGACGCAGGGCTCGCAGACGCCGCAGGGGTCGATGGTCGGTCCGCCAGCGCCGTCCGGGCCGATGCAGTTCAGCGCCTTGGCGATCAGCCGCGCGGTCGAGGTCTTGCCGACGCCGCGGACGCCGGTGAGCAGGAAGGCGTGGGCCAGCCGGTCGCGCCGGATCGCGTTGCCGAGCGTCCGGACCATCGCGTCCTGCCCGACCAGGGCCCCGAAGCTCTGCGGACGATATTTCCGGGCGAGCACGCGATAGGGCTGCGCGCGGGCGGGCTGCGCGGGCTCGTCGAGGCCGAGGCCGAGCGAGGCTTCGCCGGTGGATTCGGGAGATTCGGGCGCCATCGGCAAGGACACTAGCCGGTCGGCCCGAGCATGCCTACGCCTGTCGCACCACGGGACATTGGAAGGGGGCGGGGAGCGAGGATCGGCTTTTGCGTCGGGCCGAAACCGGTTAGCATCCCGGCGGCCGAACCGCGCGCTTCCCCGGACGGAAGCGACAGGCGCGCCGGCGCCGGGGGGTACCGATGAGCCATCCAGTCGTGGAATCGGGTTACCAGTTCGTGTTCAGGGCCTGCCGGTCGGTTCGGCCCGAATTCCGGTCCTTGCTCTACGCTTTCGGTCTCATCGTCTCGCCCGCGATCGCGATCGGCGACGAAGCGCGGCGGCAGCGGCGATCCCTGCTCGGCACCACCTTTCTCCTGGTCCCCTTCGTGCTGCTGTTCAGCTTCGGGTTCAACTTCCTGTTCTCGCTGGTCGAGGGCCGGCTCTTCTGGGACTCGACCGACGCCACGATCAACTTCCTGGAGGATCGCTGGAACATCGCCCTCTATCTCCTGATCTGCCCCGCTTACGTCTCGCTCGGCCTGCAGATCGTCATGATCTCGTCGCATTATCCGGTTCCGTCGCCGGTCGGCAGGCGTCCGCCATCGCGCATCGACTCGCTCCGCTCGCCGATGGCTCTGACGCTGGCCCTGTCGCTCGCCGCCGTCTTCGCCGGCAATTACATCGCCGACGTCGCGGTCGGTCCCGGCGGGCAGACCTACTGGTTCAACGACCGCGTCGCCGGCATCCGCGTGCTGAACGGCGCCGGCATCTATTACGCCTTCATGACGTTCGGCTTTCTCTTCATCACGATCCTCGCCGCTCTCAACTACGTCTCGATCGCGCAGACGGCGGTGATCCTGGCGAGGTCGCTCAAGCCCGAGGAGTGCCGAAAGGTCGAAGCGATGCGCTGGGTCTTCCTCCGCTTCGGCCACGCTTTCGTCCTCGCCCGCTGGCTGATCGCCGTTTTCATGATCCACACGATCATCTGGTCGCGCTCGCCTCTGTCCCAGACCGAAAATATCCATATTGCGGGCGGGCTGCTGGTCGTGGCGGCTTTCGTCCTGACCGCGATTCCGGCCCATTATGTGGATCGCAAGGTCGGCGGCCTCGCTGCCGGCTGCGGCCTCGATCCGGCGGAGCTCGGGATCACGCCCGTCGCGGCGAAGCGCTGGCTGTGGCTCGCCGACTGGATCATCGTCGGCCTGGGCTTCACCTCGATCCTCTGGGGATGGGAGCCCGTGTCCGAAGGTCTCAACTGGCTGTTCGGAGAGAGCCGGATATGAGGGGGTGGGAGCCGGAACGACCCGGCGCTTGAACTCGTTACGGCTGCTTCCTTCCGGACCTGACCGGGTTGGCGAGAGCGCCGTCCGTCCGACTCCCGCGGCGCATATGGAGAAGAATATCCTTCGCCGCAAGCGGCGCAAGGGCGACGCCCTTTACGCGAACGTCTCGACCACCACACGCGCGACGGCCGCATGCGCTGCGGCATGGACGGCGGTGGGGACGGTGCCGCCGTCCTGATAGCAGGCGATGACGATCGGGGCGCGGCCGGGCGGCCAGGCGATGCCGACGTCGTTCACCGATCCCCGCGCCCCGGTGCCGGTCTTGTGGCCCCAGCGCCAGTCGGCCGGGAGGCCTGCGCGCAGGCGGTCGGGGCCGGGCACGGAATTGGTCATCCACGCGGCGAGCCGGGCGCGCGAGGCTGCCGAGAGACGGTCCCCGAGCACCAGGCGCTGGGTCGTGGCGGCCATCGCCGCGGGGCTGGTCGTGTCGCGGGGATCGCCGGGGAGGTTGGAGTTGAGCGCCAGTTCCATCCGGTCGAGCCGGGTGACGGCGTCGCCGGAAGCGCGCAGAAAGCGGGTCAGAGCCGCCGGTCCGCCCAGGCGGCGCAGCAGCGCGTTGGCGGCGCTGTTGTCGCTGCGTTCGACGATCGAGGCGGCAAGCCGCTCGACGGGAAGGCTTCTCCGGGCGAGGTTCGCCTCGACGATCGGCGAGTTGGAGAGCGGGTCTTCGGGAGCGAAGGGCAGTTCCTGGTCGAGCCGCAGCCGCCCCGCTTCGATCTCCGCAAGCGCGAAGGCGGCGAGAGGGAGCTTGAAGGTCGAGGCCATGGCGTAGCGGCTGTCGGCATCGTGGACGAGGCGGCGGCCGCTGCCGGTATCGATCGCCGCAACGCCGATCCGGCCCCCGGCGCCGAGGGTGCCGCGAATGGCCTCGAACTGGTCTGAGGCGGTCTCATCGCGGCGCCCCGGTGGCGACGCCGCGTCGCCTGGCAGTGGGCGCGCGCAGGCGGCAGCGAAAGCCGCGGCGGCGGCGGCGGAAGCGAGGAAGCTGCGGCGGTCGATCATCGTCCCTGCATGTTATGGGAGGCGCCCGGCATCCGCACCGTCAGCTTTTCTAGGGCCTCGCTCAAGCGGATCTGGCAGGCCAGGCGCGAATGGCGGGTCACGCCCGCGGCGAGGTCGAGCAGGTCCTCCTCTTCCTCGCTTGCGGGCGGCAGCCGGCCGAAATCCTCGGCCGCGACGATGACGTGGCAGGTCGAGCAGGCCATCTGGCCCTCGCACGTCCCCTCGAGCGGCTGCCCCGCTGCCTGGGCGACGTCGAGCAGCCGCTCGCCGGCAGCCGCCTCGACCTCCTGCGCCCGTTCGCCGTCGGCCGAGACGAAGCGGACGCGGGTCACGCGGCGCGGCGCTTCCCGGCCATCGCCCGCCACTCACCGACGAGGGCGTCGATCTCCGCCTCACTCGTTTGCGGACCGAAGCTCACCCGGATGACCTCGCGCGACGCCTCCTCGCTCCAGCCCATCGCGGTCAGGACGTGGCTGGTCTTGAGGCTTCCCGAAGAGCAGGCGCTGCCGGCCGAGACGGCGATGCCCGCGAGATCGAACTGCATCATCTGCGCGGCGCCGGGACCGCCGGGCATGCGATAGGCGCCGATGGTCGCGATGCGCGGCGACCCGCTCGCGACGACCTCGCCCCCGGCGGCGGCGATTCCGGCATCGAGGCGGGCGCGGAGCCGCTTGGCCCCCTCGTACCAGCGATGATCCGCCTCGGCGGCGGCCGCGAAGCCCATGATCGAGGGCACGGCGGGCGTTCCCGGGCGATGCCCGCCTTCCTGGCCGCCGACCGCCTCGAGGGTTACGGGATCGCGCACGAGCAGCGCGCCGATCCCCGGCGGGCCGCCGAGCTTGTGGGCGGCGAGGACGATGAAGTCCGCCTCGGGAAGGGGCAGCTTGCCGGCGCTCTGCGCGCAGTCGACAAGCAGCAGCCCTCCCGCCGCTTTCACGCGCTCCCCGGCCTCCTCGATCGGCTGCACGACCCCGGTCTCGTTGTTCACGGCCATGAGCGCGACCAGCGGCCGCTCGGACCCTTTCAGCGCCGCTTCCAGCGCGCGGAGATCGAGCCGCCCGTCGCTTTCCACCGGAAGCATTTCCGCGGGGTCGCACCGGATCACCGCCGGATGCTCGATCGCAGAGGCGAGCCTCGGCCCGGCGCGAGCGCGTCGCATGACGATCTCGATCGCCTCGGTCGCGCCGGAGGTGAAGAGCAGAGTGCCGTCCCAGCCGAAAGCCTGCGCGATCCGCCGCCGCGCGCGTTCGAGCAGGGCGCGCACCGCCCGCCCCTCGGCGTGCGGCGATGACGGATTCGCCCAGCTGCGGAATGCCTCCGCCATTGCCGCCTGCGCCTCCGGCAGGATCGGCGTGGTCGAGGCGTGATCGAGATAGATACGTCCGGCCAAGGCGCGGCTTTCCCTTATAAATTGCGCTTGCGGGCGCGCGGCCTATATAGACCGCGCCGGGCGAGGGTTCATCCCTCGCCGCCTCCTTTGATGCCAAGCTGCCTGCAGGTGCAATGCCCGAAGTCATTTTCCCCGGTCCGGAAGGCCGTCTCGAGGGGCGGTTCAGCCCCGGCCTCCGCCCGCGCGCTCCCGTCGCCCTGATCCTCCACCCCCACCCGCAGGGCGGGGGCACGATGAACAACGCGATCGTCCAAGCGCTCTACAAGACCTTCGTGCGGCGCGGCTTTGCGACCCTGCGCTTCAATTTCCGCGGGGTCGGCAAGAGCCAGGGCGTGTTCGACAACGGCGTCGGCGAGCTGTCGGATGCCGCCTCGGCACTCGACTGGGTGCAATCGGTTCATCCCGAAGCCGAATCGACCTGGATCGCGGGCTTCAGCTTCGGCGCGTGGATCGGCATGCAGCTGCTGATGCGCCGCCCCGAGGTGCGCGGCTTCGTCTCGATCGCGCCCCCGGCGAACATGTACGATTTCAGCTTCCTCGCACCCTGCCCCTCCTCCGGAATCATCATCCAGGGCGAAGGGGACGAGGTGGTGAACCCCCCTGCCGTCCAGAAGCTGGTCGACAAGCTCCGCACCCAGCGCCACATCACCATCGAGTACAAGACGGTGGCGGGCGCCAACCACTTCTTCGTCCAGGAGATGCCGCTGCTGATGCGCGCCGTGGACGAGTATCTCGATTATCGCCTGAGCCCCGGCTGCCCGATCCGCTAGGTAGACACGGAGAGCAGCACCGGCGGCGGCAAGGCCGTCCACACGACCGCCCCCGCCGCGACGCCCGCGACCGGGGCGAGGACGAACGGCAGGCGAGGCCCGCGGGGAATGCGCCGCACGATCACGAGCGGCTAGAGCGACAGGATGAGGACGTTGCCGAGCAGGACCAAAGCGGCAACCAGCATCAGCGCGCCCTTCCTGCGGTCGCGGCCGCGCGCGATCAGCCACCCTCCTCCTCCGGCCAGTGCGAAGACGGCGATCATCATGATCGAGAGAAGGGCCGTGGCCGCGCCGCTCATCGCCGTGCCAGGATAGCGGCATAGAGCGCGGGATCGACATTGCCGCCCGAGACGACGACCACGGTCCGCTCGCTGAGCGGCTCGGCCTTGCCGGACAGCGCGGCCGCCAGCGCCGCGGCGCCGCCGGGCTCCGCGACGAGCCGCAACTGACGGAAAGCGAAGGCGACGGCTTGCTCGACCTCGTCCTCGCTCACGGCCACCGCTCGGGCGCCGCCGCGCATGAGGATATCGAACGTGAGCGGCGAGACGCGCAAGGTCTGGAGCGCGTCGCAGCGCGTCGGCGGCGGGCTGGGGTCGACGGGGACGATTTCTCCGGCGGCAAGCGAGCGGCCCATATCGTCCCACCCCTCGGGCTCGGCGAGAACGATCTCGGCCTCGGGAAGCGCCAGCGCGATCCCGGACGCGAGACCGCCGCCGCCGCAAGGGACCACCACCTTGTCCGGCCTCCCGTCCACTTGCGCGCCGATCTCGACGCCGACGCTCCCCTGCCCTTCGATCACGTCGACATCGTCGAACGAAGGGACCAGGACGGCGCCACGCTCGGCGGCAAGACGTGCGCCGATCTCCTCCCGGCTCTCCGTCGCCCGGTCGTAGAGCACGATCGTGGCGCCCTCCGCGGCGGTCGCGTCCAGCTTCACCTTGGGCGCATCGGCGGGCATGACGATCACCGCCTCGATCCCGAGCCGCCGCGCCGCCATCGCGACGCCCTGGGCATGGTTGCCCGACGAGAAGGCGACCACGCCGCGCCGTCTTTCCGCCTCGGAAAGCTGCAGCAGCCGGTTGGTCGCGCCGCGCAGCTTGAAGCTCCCGCTCTGCTGCAGGCACTCGGCCTTGACCAGGAAGCGCTGCCCCAGATGCTCGGCCGGAAGCAGCGGCGTGCGAGTCACATGGCCCGCGACACGCTTCGCCGCAGCTGCTGCACCCTCCGGCGACGGCCGTCTCTCTGTCACGCAAGCCTCTGGAATATCGAAGGAAAAAGCAGGTCTTTACAGGGGGGGACGCCGCCAATATATCGGCGCCGCTGCCCCATGGGGACTTCCAACAACCGCAAGGCAGCTTTCTCGTCAACTACCGCCTTTGGAGGTCCCTTGAGTTGCACAAGCATCATAGCGCGCTGGGGCTAGCCATAGCCTCCCGACCGGTCCAGCCGGTCACGCTCATCCGTCCGCAAGCCGCCCGGCGCGCCGCCCGCTTCTTCATCCAGAAGTTTCCGGGCCGGTCGCTCTATGCGGTCAAGGCCAATCCCTCGCCGGACCTGCTCCGCCTCCTCTGGGAGGAGGGCGTCACCCATTACGACGTGGCGTCGATCGCCGAGGTGCGCCTGCTCGCCGACACGCTGCCCGACGCCGTCCAATGCTTCATGCACCCGGTCAAGGCCGAGGAGGCGATCGCCGAAGCCTATGCGCTCGGCGTACGCACCTTCTCGCTCGACACGATGGAGGAGCTCGACAAGATCGTCCGCGCGACCGCCACCGACGGCCGGCCCGCCGGCGACCTCAACCTCTGCGTCCGGATCCGGGTCTCTTCGGACCACGCCAAGCTCAGCCTCGCCTCCAAGTTCGGCGCCGAGCCGGACGAGATGCGCGAATTGCTGTTCGCCACCCGCCAGGCCGCGGACGCGCTCGGCATCTGCTTCCACGTCGGCAGCCAGGCCATGACTCCCGCGGCTTATGCCGAGGCGATGGAGCGCGTCCGCGCCGCCATCGTCGAGGCGGCGGTGACGGTCGACATCGTCGACGTCGGCGGCGGCTTCCCGTCGGTCTATCCGGGCATGGAGCCGCCCGCACTCGAAGCCTATTTCGAGGTCATCTCGCGCGCCTACGAGAGCCTGCCAATCTCCTATTCGGCGGAGCTCTGGTGCGAGCCGGGCCGCGCCCTCTGCGCCGAATATGCGAGCCTGCTGGTCCGCGTCGAGAAAAGGCGCGGAGACACGCTCTACATCAACGACGGCGCCTATGGCGCCTTGTTCGATGCCGCCCATATCGGCTGGCGCTTCCCGGTGCGGCTGGTGCGCGACGAGGATTCCAACGCGCGCGACATGGCGTTCAGCTTCTACGGGCCGACCTGCGACGATCTCGACCATATGGCGGGGCCGTTCCACCTCCCGGCGGACGTCGGACCGGGCGACTATATCGAGATCGGCATGCTCGGGGCCTATGGCTGCGCGATGCGAACCGGCTTCAACGGCTTCGGCGCGGTGACGAAAGTGATCGTGGACGACGAACCGATGGCGACTTTGTACGGCACGGCGGAGGAACGCCCCGCCGCGAGCAACGTCGTCACACTGTAACGGAACGACTATCGAGCCGGCCGCCTCCGCCTTGCGCGGGGGCCTCTCGGCGTTTCATCGGAGACGGAAATGAACGACCTGCCCCGCAACGACACCCGCAAGGCGGAGCTCCTTTCGACCCAGGTCGAGCATGTCGACATCAAGAGCTTCGACGCGCGCCCGATCGTCGAGGCGATGCGGAAGATGAGCTTCACCTCGCGCGACCTGGGCCGCGCCGCCGAAATCTACAATATGATGCTCGGCGACCGGGACTGCTCGATCTTCCTCGTCATCGCCGGGTCGACGTCGGCCGGGGGCTGCATGGACCTTTACGCCGAGCTGGTGCGCAGCAACATGGTCGACGGCATCGTCGCCACCGGCGCGACCGTCGTGGACATGGACTTCTTCGAAGCGCTTGGCCACAAGCACTATCAAGCCCTTGAAATCCCTGACGACGATACTTTGCGCTCGCTCTATATCGACCGCATCTACGACACCTATATCGACGAGGAGAATCTCCAGCACGTCGACCATACGGTGTTCGAGATCGCCGAGACGCTCGAGCCGCGGCCTTATTCCAGCCGCGCCTTCATCCGCGAGATGGGCCGGTGGCTGACCGAGCACGGGAAGAAGGAGAACAGCCTGGTCAAGCTCGCTTACGAGCATGACGTGCCGATCTTCTGCCCCGCCTTCACCGACAGCTCGGCGGGCTTCGGGCTGGTCAAGCACCAGGTCGACCGGATGAAGGCGGGGAAGCCCTATCTCACTCTCGATTCGATCGCGGACTTCCGCGAGCTCACCGACATCAAGATCGCGGCCGGCACGACCGGCCTGCTGATGATCGGCGGCGGGGTCCCGAAGAATTTCATCCAGGACACGGTGGTCTGCGCCGAGATCCTCGGCCACGACGACGTCGAGGTGCATAAATATGCGGTCCAGATCACCGTGGCGGACGTGCGCGACGGCGCCTGCTCCTCGTCGACCCTCCAGGAGGCGGCGAGCTGGGGCAAGGTCTCGACCGCAATGGAGCAGATGGTGTTCGCCGAGGCGACCTCGGTGATGCCGCTCCTCGCCTCGGACGCTTACCATCGCGGCCTCTGGAAGGACCGCGAGAAGCGCCGCTTCGCAAAGATGTTCGACTAAGCCTATCTCCTGAGTCATGCTCCTCCAGGCGGTCCCGGCCCTGGAGGAGCGATCCCATGTCAGCGTTCAGCCGGTTCACCCTGACCCTCGCATTGGCTGCGGCCGAACCAGCCGCACCGGACAGCCCCCAACAGACGGTGGTGTGCATCGCCCACGGCCCGATTTGGCGCGCTACCGGAGCGGACGTGCGGGCGATCGAGGCGGTTCCGGTCCCGACCCACTTCATGGAGCTCGAGCGGATCACTGTCTGCAGCCCCATGGGCGGGATGATTGCGACCCTGATCGGATGGCACCTTGCATTCGGATCCGAGCGCAGCACCTCCGCCGCCCTCACTTATTTCGAAGACAGGCATCTTGGCGGGCTTCCGGCCGATTTTCCCGCGGCGCTGCGTCGTCAATCGCAAGCGGCGCTGAGGGACTTGCAGCGCGAACGGACGAGCGCGCAACCCGCCGAGACGGAGCCCGCGCTTTGGGACATCCCCTCGATGGTGCGCCTCGGAGAACTCGTCCGTGGGCTCGACGCTTTGGTTTATCTCGCCGAGTCCGAACTCCGCGGCGCCGAGGCCTTCGATTCACTGCCGCTCCTAGAACGCGCGGAACGGCATTGGGTCAGAGCGTCGCAAGCAGCTCCCCTCCTCACGGCTCCAACCGTGTCGCAGGCCTTTGCGCGTTTCCTCGCGCAAGCAGACGAGGACGAGGGCGACTTTCATATGTTCGACGAGTTCGAACCCTTCCGCCTCGAGAATCTCGGCACGCGCATCGCGATCCTGCGCGCGCATCTCACGCGCACCGCGGAGGACTTCGCTCGCGCCGAGTCGCTTGTGAACGCCGCCGAGCGTCCCGATTACCGCCGCCTGGCCGAGAGCGCCGGAGGAGCCTCCGACACCTGCGCCTACGACCCCGGCGATGCGAATCGGGACGCGAACGCTTCGGCCTGCGACGCGCAACGAGATTTGAGGACCAGAGTGGCGTCATGGGCCGTGAACCGTGCCCTGCTCGACCAGATCGGGGGCAGCGACGACGAGAGAAACGCCAACCTCGCGCTCGACCTCCTCTATCTGGGCTGGCTTCCCGAGCGCGGCGGGTGCTGTCGTTGGTCGGCTCGCGACGACATCGTCCGGCTGCGCCTGATGCTCGCCGACCGCAGCCGTCGCCGGCTCGAAGCCGAGACCGACCGTGAAGAGATTGACGGACACTGGCAGGGTGCCGTCCTCGAGCTTCGGAATGCCCTCGAGTCCGTTCGACCGAGCGACGAGCCCGCACGCTTCCGGCGAATTGCCGAGGCGTGGCTCCGGCTGTGGGATTGGGCCCAGGCTTTACCCCCTGACGCAGAGCGCGACCGCCTCACGTGGCGCCCCGAGGACCAGCGTTACGCGGTGCACCTTCGCCGGTTGCTCGAAGACCTACCCGAAATCGCCACCGCAGCGCGTTGATCTTTACTCAGCCGCAACAATCCCGCACCCTCGTCCGGTCGACCGGGGAGGTTCGTCATGCACAGCCCGATTCTCGCGCCCGTGGTCACGCTTGTCGCGTGGACGCTGCTGATCATGTTCTGGATGGTCGTCAGCCGCTTCGCGGCGATGCGGCGCAAGGGCATTTCGCTCAAGGGCCGCGTCGGCGGGCGGGGCGGACTCGCGCTCGAGGGTGTGGTCGAGGACGAAGTGATGTGGAAGGCGCACAACTACATGCATCTCGTCGAGCAGCCGACGCTGTTCTAAACAATCGCGCTGGTGCTGGCGGTCGGCCACGCCGGCGGCGGCTACAGCGCCATGCTCGCCTGGGCCTATGTGATCCTCAGGGTGGTGCACAGCCTGGTGCAGGCCATTGTCAACATCGTCGTCTACCGCTTCATCCTGTGGATGCTGTCGTCGCTGGCGCTGATCGGCCTCACCGTGCAGGCGGCGCGGATGGTCTGCAGCCACATTTAGCGACTGAAGGCCGCGGCGAGCTCGACATGGGTCGACCAGCGGAACTGGCCGACCGGCTTCACCCAATCGAGGCGATAGCCGCCCTCGCACAGGGCCTTGGCGTCGCGCGCGAAGGTGTTGGGATTGCAGGAGACGTAGGCGACGCCGGGGACCGCTGAGCGCGCGATCTCGGCGACCTGCTCCTTCGCCCCCGCGCGCGGCGGATCGAGCACGATCGCTTCGAACCGACCGAGGTCGGCCGCGGTCAGGGGCCGCCGGAACAGGTCGCGATGGTCGACGAAGACCGCCCTCCCCGCCCGCTTTGCGGCGGCGTTGAGCGCCGCGGCCGCGTCCCGCGCACCTTCCGCAGCGAGAATCTTCCCCTGCAGCGACAGAGCGAAGGTGCCGAGGCCGGCAAACAGGTCGGCGACGATCCGCGCCGGACCGACCGCGTCCCGCACCGAGGCGACGAGCGCGGCCTCGCCTTCCTCCGTCGCCTGCAGAAAGGCGCCGTGCGGCAGCGGTACCAGGACGCCGCTCAGCGTGATCGTCGCCGGCTCCGGCTCCCAGCGCGTCTCGGGTCCGCCGCCGTCATCGACCGCCAGCCGCGCGAGGCGGTGCGCATCGCTGAAGGCGGCGAGCCGCTCCGCGGACGCCAGGCCGTGTCGGTGGAAGCCCTCGATGGTGAGGTCGACCCCCTGGTCCGCGAGCGTCATCTGGATGCGGGCGGAATCCCGCGCCGCAAACAGCTCGTGCAGAAGAGTGCGTACGGGCTCGACCAGCGCGAACAGTTCGGGCCGCAATATGTGGCATTCGCGCATGTCGACGATCCGGTGGGATTTCTCCGCGTTGAAGCCGACAGTCGTTCGGCCGATCTTCTTTTCGGCCTTGAGCGTGGCGCGGCGGCGGCTGCGGGGCGGCGAGATGTGCGGCGCCAGTATGTCCGGCACCGGCAGCTGCTGCGCCGCCAGCGCCGAGGCGACCCGGTCGCGGAGGAATTCGCAATAGGCCGCGTCGTCGACATGCTGGAGCTGGCACCCGCCGCATTCCGGGAAGTGACGGCAGGGCGGCACGGCGCGGTGCGGGCCGGCTGTCACCTCTCCATCGGGCGTGACGAGGTCGCCCGGCGCCACCATCGGCACGAACATGCCGCTCTCGGTCACGCCGTCGCCACGCGCGGCGAGGCGCACCACCCGCTCGCTCAAATGCATTCGGCGATCGCCCTCGGGAGGTGGGCGAGAAGGTCGTCGGCGATCAAGGCCGGACCGGCGCGCACCGCCGCACGGCCGTGCAGCCATTCGGCGGCGCATGCTGCCTCGAACGGGTCCGCGCAAGCCGCGAGCCGGGCGGCGGCGAGGCCGGCGAGCACGTCGCCGGTCCCGGCCGTCGCCAGCCAGTGCGGCGCCGGCGCCGCGATCGCCGCCCGGCCGTCCGGCGCTGCGACGATCGTGTCGGCACCTTTGTAGAGGATGCTCATGCCGGTGCGTACCGCGGCGGCGCGCGCGGCCTCGACCTTGCTCCCGCCGTCGCCGAAGGCGTGACGGAACTCTCCTTCGTGCGGAGTGGGGATCGTCGGCGACAGGGGTCTGTCGAAACGCGCCTTCTCGCCAATCAGCCACAGCGCATCCCCGTCGAGGACGAGGGGATGGTGGCCGGCGAGCACGGCTTCGAGAATCCGCCGCGCTCGTTCGTCGCGGCCGAGGCCGGGGCCGACCAGGACGGCGTTCACCCGGGGGTCGGCGAGCGCCTCCTGGAGCGCTTCGGCCGGGCGGCGGATCACCGCGTTCGGGATGGCGCCGCCATCCCCGACCAGCACGACATAGCCGGCGCCGCCGCGCGCCGCCGCGGCCGCCGCCAGCGCCGCCGCTCCCGGCATCGCGCCGCCGACGACGAGGACGTAGCCGCGCCGGTATTTGTGATCGTCCGGGCCCGGTGCGCGGAGCCGCGGCGGAGCGACCTCGGCAAGGTCGCTTCGAGCCTCGATGCCGATATCGGCGACGACGATCCGGCCCATGTGGCGCGCCGCGGGCTGGAGGAGGTGCGAAGGCTTCAGCGCCCCCAGGCTGACCGTCAGGTCGAAATCGGGGACCGGCGACAGCAGGGCGCCGTCGTCGGTGGCAGCCCCGCTCGGCAGGTCGATGGCGACGCGGACCCGCGCCGCATCCGCAAGCCCGCGGAGCCGCCCGGCAGCCTCGGCAGCGAGCGGGCGCCTGAGCCCGGTGCCGAACAAGGCGTCGATCAGCAGCGGCGCGCCGTCTGCCTCTTCCAGCGTGGCGACCGGACCGCCCCAAGCGTCGCGCGCGGCGCGTGCCGCGTCGGCGGCCGGTTCGCCGAGCGCGGCGATGCGCACGTCGACACCGCGGTCCCGCAGCGCCCGCGCGATCACATAGCCATCGCCGCCATTGTTGCCCGGTCCGCACAGGACCAGGGTGGGGAGCGGGCCGGCAAAGCGCCACGCCGCCTCGGCGCCGGCGAGGCCGGCGCGCTCCATCAGGGTCTCGACCGAGGTCCCAGCGGCGATCGCGCGCGCCTCGGCCGCGCGCATCTCCTCCGCGGTCAGAATTGGCCGGCCGTTCACTGCGGATCCGGGCCCAGCGCCGGTGGCAGTCGATAGCGGTCGCCGGCGATCGAGACTTCGGCGCGGCCGTCCGGAATCACCCTCACCTGCGCGCGCTCGGCACCGTCGGCCGCGACCGCGCCGCTGCCGTCGCGCGGCAGCAGCAGCCGGCGGAAGCCGCCATCGGCGTTGCGGATGGTGAGCCTCAGCCCCTCCCGGCCCTCGTGGCGCTCGATCGTGCAGCTGCGCTCGAATGGGCCGCCGCCGATCGCGCATTCGATCGTGCAGTCTTCCGCGACCGCAGCCGCCGAAACATTTTCATTGGGACCGGCGCCGTTGGCAGCGGCGGGGGATGCGGTTTCATCCTCGCCGCCGCCGCAGGAGGCCAGAGCGAGCGCCGCCAGTGCCGGACCGATCCTCATTCGGCCCTCCTGTCACCGCAGCCGCCGCGCCGCAAGCCGCGCGGCCAGGCCTTCCGATGCCAGCAGCAGGTCGAACAGCCGGTCCTGCTCCGGGTCGCTTCCCCCTCCGGCCGAGGCGAGGCCGATGCCGCGCTTCAGCGCCGCGATGCTGTCGGCGTCATTCTCGAGGATCGCCCGGCAAAGCGCGTCGAGCTCCTCTGCGAGGCCGTCGGCAAGGCCGATCCGGAGTGCCTCCCTCGCATCGATCGACACGCCCGCGAAAAGCAGCCGCGCCGCCATGCCTCGACCGACGGTCGCGACCAGCCGGGCGACGTCCTCCTGTGGGAAGGAAATGCCCATCCGCGCCGGTGTGATCGCGAACGCCGCGCCTGCGCCGGCGAGCCGGATGTCGCAGGCGAGCGCGAGCGCCACGCCGGCGCCGTAGCACGGCCCCTCGACCATCGCGACGACCGGCACCGGCACGGCCGCGAGCGCGTCGAGCCCCCGCCGCATCGCCCGGCGAAAATCGCCGGCGGCGCGCGTGTCGCCGCGCAACGCCTCGAAGTCGCGCAGATCGGCGCCGGCGCAGAAGGCCGAGCGGTCTCCCTCGACCAGCAGCAGGCGCGCGCCGCGCGACACGGCCTGGTCGGCATGAGCGGCGAGCGAGTCCCAGCCGTCCGCGGGGATGGCGTTGCGCGCCTCGGGGCGCGCCAGCCTCAGCCGCGCCAACCCGCCCTCCCGAAGCTGGAGCTCGAACATCCCCTCCACTTGGCTCGGCTGCGCGGCCGTGTCGCGCAAAAAAAAAGAGGCCGGGCACCTCCGCATGCGATGCCCGGCCCCGATGGGTCCGCGGCGCCTGCCGGTGGGAGGCCGGGGCCGCGGTCGAATGTCCACGAAGAGGCGTGCCCCCGTGTCGACCCGTGCCATTCTATCAGCAAGAGCCGTGCCACGACGCAAAGCTGCGCCCGACGATGGTAAACGGCCTGCCGAGACCGTCCCGCCGCGGGACCGGCGGGTCAGCGGAGACGGGTCGAAAGCTGCCACCAGAGCGGGCGTGCGGCCCGGATCCGGGCCGCCGCCGCGTCGCGCTCGGCTTCGCTGAAGTAGAGACCGAAACAGGTCGCGCCAGAGCCGGACATGCGTGCGATCCGCGCACCCTCGAGCGCCTCAAGCGCGTCGGCCACCTCCGGGACCAGGGCCGTGGCCGCCGGCTCGAGATCGTTGCGGGAGGCCTCGAGCGCGCCGAGCGGCCCCGAATCCTCGCCATCCCAGTCGCGGAACACCGCGGCCGTGGACAGCGGAACGCCGGGATTGACCAGCAGCACCGGGGCTCCGGCAACGCGTTCGTCGGCCCATGGCGCCAGCCGGTCGCCGCGCGCCTCGCCACGTGCGCTGCGGCTGCCGACGCAGGCGGGGACGTCCGCTCCAAGCGGCGCGGCGAGCGCGAGCAGGTCCTCCTCCCCCGCATCGAGGCGCCACCAGCGCGAGAGCAGCCGCAGAGCGGCCGCCGCGTCGGCCGATCCGCCGCCGAGGCCCGCCGCGACGGGCAGCCTCTTGTCGAGCCTCAGCGCCGCCCCGGCCGTCACCGCGAAGCGCTCCTTCAGCGCGCGCGCGGCGCGAAGGACCAGATTGTCCTCGCCCGACGTCAAAGTCGCCGCGAACGGCCCCGACACTTGCAGGCTCAGACCATCGCCGTCGCTGACCTCGAGCCGGTCCCCGTCCTCGCAAAAAGCAAAGATGGTCTCGATCCGGTGAAAGCCGTCCGGTTCGCGGGCGCGGACATGGAGCGCGAGGTTGATCTTGGCGAAGGCGGTCTCCTCCATGCGGAGGTCAGCGGGCGGCCAGCTGCGGCGTCAGTCCCGCCTCGATCTTGGCACGGAGCCGCTCCGCCTCGCGGGGCTCGGCATAGACGAGCGCCGCCTTCCAGGCAAAGCGCGCCTCGATGCGGCGGCCGGCGCGGTAATAGGCATCGCCGAGATGCTCGTTGATCGTGGTGTCGGCCGGCTCGCCCTGCGCCGCGCGCTCGAGTAGCTCGATCGCCCGCGGCAAGTCCCCGGTCAGATAGTAGCCCCAGCCGAGCGAATCGGTGATCGAAGCATTTTCGGGCGCGAGCCGATGCGCCTCGGAGACGAGGCGCATCGCCTCCGCGATATTCTCCCGCCGCTCGAGCTGAGCATAGCCGAGATAGTTCAACACCAGCGGCTGCTCGGGCGCGAGCGCGTGCGCCCGCTCCAGCGCCGCCTTCCCGGCCGGCCAGTCGCCCGCCCGCTCGAGTGCGCCGCCGCGGATCAGCCACAAGGCCCAGAGCGGATTGTCCGACGAGCCGGCGCCGGCGAGCGCGATCGCGCGCTCATAGGCTTCGGCAGCCTCGCGATAGCGATCGAGCTCGACATAGAGGTCGCCGAGCCGGGTCCAGTCGGTGACCCGCACGCCGGACGCCGCGGTCGCCGCCTGCGCCTCGCGGACCGCTATGTCGTTCTGCTCGTTCGCGACCAGCAGGTTCATGCGCAGGTCTCGCGCCGAGCCGATGAACGGGTCGGACGGGGGAATCGACGCCAGCGCGGCGAGCGCCGCCTGCGGCCGCTCGAGATCGCGCAGCAGTTCGGCGGCGACCAGCCAGATCTCGCTATTGTCCGGCGCGAGAAACCCGGCGAGGCGAGTGAAGCTCAAGGCGAGCGGGCGGACTTCCTGAGAGTTGAGATCGAGGGCGAGCCGGACGAGGAACTCGGCGATCCCCTCCGCGGGCGTCGCGATCGCCCCGGGCAAGGCCTGTCGCGCTTCGACCGCGGCGCGCGCGCGGCCGAGCGCTTCGCCCGGGCCGGCGAGCAGGGCCAGCGCCTCGCGACGACCGCCGCGCCGCGCGAGCAAGGCGGCCCCGGCGATGCGCAATCGCTGAGCGCGCGGCCCGCTCTCATCCGAGAAAGCGGCATATTCGGCGGCGGCCTCCTGGCCGCGGCGCACGAGCTGGAGCAGCGCCCTCACCTCGGGGACGTAGCCCTGCGCGGGGCTGTCGCCGGGAATGGCGTCGAGGATGGCGATCGGATCGCCGCGCCGCGAACCCTGCGCGACCCAGGCGCGAAGCACGGGCGCCATGAAGGCGAAGGCCCGATCGGCGGAAATCCGTTCGACCTGGGCTTCGGCCGCCCGCCATTGGCCGGCTCGGACAGCCTCGACGAGCAAGGTGAGACGCACCTCGGGCGTCGCTTCGCCGGTCGATTCGAGCATCCGCGCCGCGGCGACGGCGAGGGCGCGATCACCCGCGGCGATGGCATGGCCGAGCGCGCTGGAGGCGAGGATACGGTTGTCCGGCGCGGCGGCGAGCGCCGCCGCGTAGGAGCGGCTGGCTTCGGCGAGCGCACCTTCGGTCGCTGCGGCGCGGGCCTGGACGTAGGTGCGCATGGCGGCCGGCTCGTCGGTGCGCGCTGCGGCCGGGGGGGCGGGCAGCACCAGCGCACCGGCGAGGAGCGGGGCGAGAGCGTATCTACATGTTGGGGTAATTGGGGCCTCCTCCGCCTTCCGGTGTCACCCATTCGATATTCTGGGTCGGGTCCTTGATGTCGCACGTCTTGCAGTGGACGCAATTCTGGGCGTTGATCTGCAGCCGCTTCTGCCCGCCCTCCTCGACGAACTCGTACACGCCCGCGGGGCAATATCTCTGCTCCGGCCCGTCATAGACCGGGAGGTTCATCGCGGTCGGGATCGCCGGGTCCTTGAGGCGGAGGTGAACCGGCTGGTCCTCTTCGTGGTTCGTGTTGGAGACGAACACCGAGGACAGGCGGTCGAAGCTGATCACGCCGTCCGGTTTCGGATATTCGATCGGCCGCGCCAGGTCCTTGCGCCACAAGGTCGCGTTGTCGGCATGGTGGCGCATCGTGAACGGCAGGCCGATCCTGAGCTGGCGCATCCACATGTCGGCGCCAGCGAGGACCGTGCCCATCGCACCGCCCCATTTCGCCACCATCGGCTCGACGTTCCGGACCATCTTCAGCTCTTTCGCGACCCAGCTCGAGCGAAGCTCGGTCTCATAGGCGTCCAGTGTGTCGTTCGACCGGCCGGCCCTGATCGCCTCGAAGGCCGCCTCGGCCGCGAGCATGCCGGATTTGATCGCGGTGTGGCTGCCCTTGATCCTCGGCACGTTTACGAAGCCGGCGGCGCAGCCGATCAGCGCACCGCCGGGGAAAGCGAGCTTGGGAACGGCCTGCCAGCCGCCCTCGTTGATCGCCCGCGCGCCGTAACTGACCCGGCGGCCTCCCTCGAGGAAGCATCGGATCGCGGGATGCTGCTTCCAGCGCTGGAACTCCTCGAAGGGCGACAGGTAGGGGTTCCTGTAATTGAGCGCGACGACGAACCCCAGGGCGACCTGGTTGTTCTCCTGGTGGTAGAGAAAGCCGCCGCCCCAGCTGTCGTCGTCGAGGGGCCAGCCCTGGGTGTGGATGACGCGGCCGGGCTCGTGCTTCTCGGGATCGATGTCCCACAGCTCCTTGAGGCCGATGCCGTAGACCTGGGGCTGGCTGTCCCTGTCGAGGCCGAAATCCCGCTTCAGCCTCTTGGTGAGGTGGCCGCGAGCGCCTTCCGCGAAGAAGGTATATTTGCCGTGGAGCTCCATCCCCGGCTGGTAGTCGGCCCTCGGTTCGCCGTCACGGCCCACCCCCATGTCCCCGGTGGCGACGCCTTTCACCGATCCGTCGCCGTGGAAGAGGGTCTCGGCGGCAGGGAAGCCGGGGAAGATCTCGACGCCGAGCGCTTCGGCCTGACCGGCGAGCCACCGGCAGAAATTGCCGAGGCTGAGCGTGTACGTGCCCTCGTTGCTCATGAACGGCGGCATGAAGATGTGCGGCAGCGAGTACTTCTTGCGCGCGGTCAGAACCCAATGCTCGTTCCGCGTGACCGGAACGGTGAGCGGGCTGTCGAGGCCGCGCCAGTTGGGGAGCAGCTCGTCTATCCCCTTCGGGTCCATCACCGCGCCCGAAAGGATATGCGCGCCGACCTCCGAGCCCTTTTCGAGCACGCAGACGCTGAGCTCCGTCCCGGCTTCGTTGGCGAGCTGCTTGAGGCGGATCGCGGCGGCGAGGCCGGCGGGGCCGGCGCCGACGACGACCACGTCGTAGGGCATCGACTCGCGTTCGGCCATTCGCTCCTCCGCTCCGGGCGCCGCGCGCGGACTCATGTCGTCGCAAACGGCCAACGGCTTGCAGATAAGCGGCATTCCGACGGTTGACCAGCCCGCCGCGGGCGCGGTCAGGTGGGCGCCGTGGAGCGGGGAGATACGGATTTCGATGCGGCGGCGGCCAGCGCGCTCGCCTGGTGGGTGGACGCCGGAGTCGGCGTCGTCGCCGGCGAGGAGCCGCGCGACTGGCTGCGCCCGAAAGCGCCTCCCTCTCCGTTCGAGACCAAGTCCGCCGGCCCCGCCGCGGAGCCGGAGGAAGAGCTTCCCGGACAGCTCGACCTGTTCCAGGCCTGGCTCGCCAAGTCGGACCGACTCCCCTTCGCTGCCCCCGCCGCACCGCGCGTCTGTCCCGCCGGAGATCCTGCGGCCGGACTCATGGTGATGATCGACATGCCCTCGGCCGAGGATTGCACGGCGGGAACTCTGCTCTCCGGGGAGGTCGGGCGGCTGTTCGATCGGATGCTGGCGGCGATCGGACGCGATCGGAGCAGCATCTATTTTGCCGCTTTCTCCTGCCTGCGGCCCGCGGACGGGCGCATGACCGGGGAGGCCGAGCAAAACTGCGGCCGCCTCGCCCGCCACCATATCGGGCTCGCCGCGCCGAAGGCGCTGCTGCTGTTCGGGGACGGAGCCGCCCGCGCCTTGCTCGGCCTCACGGTCGCGCGGGCGCGCGGCCGCTGGCACGATGTCGCGACCCATGCCGGCCCGGTGCGCGCGCTGGCGACGATCTCGCCGCGCCAGCTGCTCCAGCATCCGGCGCAAAAGGCCCATGCATGGACCGACCTCCAGCTGCTGGCCGAGGGACTGAAGTCATGAGGATCGAGGCCGCCTTCCTTCTCGCTGCAGCCGCCGCCGTCTCCTCCCCGGCCCCCGCCGCAGAGGCCGCGGCTGAGGCCTCGGCAGAGGCGCAGGCCTCCGCCGCACCCGTGCTCTCGCCGGAGCAGCGCAGTCTCTATCGGGAAGTGTTCGCCGCAATCCGCGGCAGGGACTGGCTGGCGGCGGCCGTACGGCTCGACGGAACGAGCGAGGGGCCCCTGCACGATTATGCCCGCGCCCGCCTCTATCTCGCGCCGGGCTCGCCGCGGGTCGAGCTCGAGCCCTTGCTCAGCCTGCTCTCGCGCGCCCGCGAGCTGCCCCAGGCCGAGCAGCTCGCCCGGCTCGCCGCGACGCGCGGCGCGACCGAATTGCCGGCGCTTCCGCAGCAGCAGCGCCTGGTCTGGGGCGGTGAGCAGCCGCGCCGTGCCCGCGCCCGCGGCTTCAGGGGCTCATCGGACGTCGCGAGCCTCGACGCGCTCGTCCAGCCTCTGATCGTCGCCGACCGGCCCGCCGAGGCCGAGGCCTTGGTCGAGGCGCGGTCGGCCGAGCTTCCAGGCGAGGCGCTGACCGAGTTCCGCCAGCGCGTCGCCTGGTCCTATTATCTGAACCGGAACGACGTGGCCGCGCGTCAGCTTGCCGACCGCGCCCGCCGCGGCACCGGCGAATGGGTCATCCAGGCCGATTGGACCGCCGGCCTCGCCAGCTGGCGGATGGGCGATTGCGAAGCCGCCGGCCAGGCTTTCCGCGCGGTTGCGACCCGCTCGACCGACCAGGAGCTCGCCGCCGCCGGCCATTATTGGGCGGCGCGCTCCGACATGGTCTGCCGCCATCCCGAGCGTGTTCAAGCTCACCTCAGAAGCGCCGCCCGCATGGGAGAGACCTTCTACGGCATGCTCGCGGCGCGTGCGCTCGGCCTCAGGCACAGCACCATCCCGAACAGTGGCAGCCTCGCTCGCGCCGACTGGCGCGGAGTCGCCGGAGAGCGCAACGTCCGGATGGCGATGGCCCTTGCCGAGATCGGCGAGCGGGACGCCGCCGATGAGCTGCTGCGCCACCAGGCCCGGATCGGCCGGCCCAATCAGCACGAGGCGCTGATCAACGTCGCCGCCCGACTCAACCTCACCGCCACCCAGATGTGGCTCGCTCACAATGCCCCGCGCGGGGTCACCGTCGATCCACTCGCCCGCTATCCGCTGCCCGACTGGCAGCCGCCGCGCGGCTGGCGCGTCGACCGCGCCCTCGCCTTCGCCCACGCGCTCCAGGAATCGAACTTCCGGCCCGACGCCGTCAGCCCGGCGGGAGCGCGCGGGCTGATGCAGGTCCGCCCGGGCACCGCCGGCGACATCGCCCGCTGGCGGGGCGAGAGCGCGGCCGGCATCGATCTCAACGAGCCCAACACCAATGTCGAGTTCGGCCAGTCCTATCTCGAACATCTGCGCGACCTGCCCGGCACCGGCGGTCTCCTCCCGCGCGTCGCTGCCGCCTACAATGCCGGCCCGTCGCCGATCGCGGAATGGACCGCCGAGAATGTCGGCGACGGCGATCCCCTGCTCTACATCGAGTCGCTGCCTTATTGGGAAACGCGCGGATACGTTCCCATCATCCTCAGGAACTATTGGGTCTACGAGCAGCGCATCGGCCGCGCCGGCGCCAGCCGCGCGGCTTTGGTCCAGGGCCTCTGGCCGCGCTTCCCGGGCCTGCCCGGCCCCAACGCCGTCCGAATGCCGCGGCCGCAAAGAACCGCGATCGGATCGCGTTGAAGTTCTTGATTTGTTCGCCACCATCCCCTAATTTGAAGGGGTGAACCGCCCCGATGCCCGCCACGGCCGCGGCGCCCCGGAAAACAGGACGCCGACCCGCTTCAACCTGCCCGTCCGCGAGGCCGACGGCGACTGGCTCGACGCGCGCGAAGAGGTGGATGACGGGCCCCCTCCCTTGCGCACCACGGTCGCGGTCGAGAAGCCGAAGACGATCATCGCCTGGAACCGGTCGCCCGATATCGGCTTCGACCGTTCGATCAACAGCTACAGGGGCTGCGAACACGGCTGCATTTACTGCTTCGCCCGGCCGACCCATGCCTTCCACGATCTGTCGCCGGGCCTAGACTT
>Ga0196963_10000774_pt1 | contig 24981 bp, 21 predicted proteins | sample S1_5metaG_FD_148600 | JGI IMG/M metagenome (GOLD analysis project Ga0196963, IMG submission 148600) | Soil microbial communities from Anza Borrego desert, Southern California, United States - S1_5 | ecosystem: Environmental > Terrestrial > Soil > Desert | place: USA: California | collected...
AAGGAGGCGGAACGTCGCGTGCTGATCCTCGAGAACCCCTCACTCAAGGGCGAATCCAAGATCACCCGCAGCCTGTTTGCCGGATTGCAGACCATCCTGCCCGGTGAGATCGCGCCCCCGCACCGCCACAGCCAGGCGGCGTTGCGCTTCATCATCGAGGGCCAGGGCGCCTACACCGCGGTCGACGGCGAGCGCACCATGATGCACCCTGGCGATTTCGTGATCACGCCGTCCTGGACGTGGCATGACCACGGCAATACGGGCACGGGGCCGATGGTCTGGCTCGACGGCCTCGACATGCACATGATCAAGCTGTTCGAGGCGAGCTTTCGCGAGGGCACGGGGTCTGACGACGCGCAGGAGCCTGAACGGCCCGAAGGTGATTCGTATGCCCGCTACGGCGCCAACATGCTGCCGGTGGAGACCGAGTACGATCGGCCGACCTCGCCGGTGTTCAACTACCCGTATGACCGCTCACGCGAGGCGCTGGATACGATGAAGCGCCGCGATAAGTGGAGCCCGTGGCACGGGCTCAAGTTCAAGTACATCAACCCGATGACCGGCGACTACGCGATCCCGACGATCGCCACGTTCATCCAGTTGCTGCCCAAGGGGTTCAGGACCCAGGGCTATCGGTCGACCGATAGCACCGTGTTCGTCTGCGTCGAAGGCAAAGGCCGCACCCAGGTCGGCGGCAAGACGCTCGAATGGGGTCCGAAGGACATCTTCGTCATCCCGAGCTGGGAAAAGCACGTCCACGAGGCGAGCGAGGAGTCGGTGCTGTTCAGCTACTCCGACCGTGGCGTGCACGAGAAGCTCGGGTTCTGGCGCGAGCAGAAATTCCCGGCCTGACTAGCGGCGCAGGATGAAATCACCGGCCGGGCGGCGCTGCTCCCAGCCGGCGCGCTCGAGTTCCGGCGTTGCGGTTTCCGTTTCCGGAAAGCCGAGACAGAAATAGCCGATAAAAATCCAGCCCTCCGGGACATCGAGGAGGGCTGTCATCCGTCCCGGATCCAGGATCGACACCCAGCCGAGCCCGAGCCCTTCAGCGCGTGCCGCCAGCCACAGCGTGTGAACCGCCGCGACGGCCGAGTATTCCGCCATCTCCGGCATGGTGCGCCGGCCAAGGCCGCCGCCTTGCGCCGTGTCGCGGTCGGCAAAGACCGCAAAGTGCAGCGGTGCTTCGTCGAGGCCGGCAAGCTTGAGCGTTGAATAAAGCCGGGCCCGTTCGTCAGCGTAATCGCCGAGGGCAGCAGCATTCTCGGCCCGGAACACCTCGCGCACAGCGTTGCGGCGGCTCAGATCGTCGACGAGGACAAAACGCCACGGCTGGCTGAGGCCGACGGACGGCGCGAGATTCGCCAGATCGACCAGCCGGTCGAAAACCCCGGCAGGCAGGGCATCGCGGCGGAAACGCCGTACATCCCGCCGCAAGACGAACAGCTCGCGCAATCCGTCACGAAACGCGCGGTCGAACACCGTCTTATTTCGGCGGCATGCGGATGGCGCCGTCGAGGCGAATGACCTCGCCGTTGAGCATCACATTGTCGAGGATGTGGAGGACGAGTTTGGCGTATTCCTCGGGCGTGCCGAGCCGCGACGGGTAGGGAATGCTGGCGGCCAGGCTGTCCTGGACGTTCTGCGGCATGCCGAGCAGCATCGGCGTGGCGAAGATCCCGGGTGCGATGGTCATCACGCGGATGCCGAAACGCGCCATCTCACGGGCGGCCGGCAAGGTGAGGGCGGCGATACCCCCCTTCGAGGCGGAATAAGCAGCCTGGCCGATCTGGCCGTCATAGGCGGCGACGGAGGCGGTGGAGATGATCACACCGCGCTCATTGTCGGCCAAGGGTTCGAGCGTCTGCATGTCGGCAGCAGCAAGCCGCATGGCATTGAAGCTGCCGATCAGGTTGATGTTGATGACGCGCGCGAACTCCGCCAGTTTCATCGGACCGTCCTTACCGACGATGCGGGCCGCCGGCCCGACGCCGGCGCAGTTGATCAGCACCCGCGCCGCGCCATGCTGTGCCTTGGCGTCGGCAATGGCCTTCTCCGTCGAGGCTGCATCGGCCACGTCGCAGGCGACGGCAAAGCCGCCGATCTCGCTGGCCACCTTTTTCGCGCCATCCATGTTGAGGTCGAGCACGGCCACCTTGCCCCCGGCCTTGGCCAGCGCGCGGGCCGTGGCGGCCCCCAGCCCCGAGCCGCCGCCGGTGACGATCGCCGCGTGTCCGCTGATGTTCATGGTGCCTTCTCCGAATTCACAATCGGCGGGGTTGTAGCAGATTGCGCTTCGCGCCGCAGCCGGGCCTCGCGCTGGGCGATGTACCAGGTGCTGCCGATGATAATCGCCGCGCCGAGCAGGGTGTAGGCATCCGGCAGCTCGGCGAAGAATAGGAAGCCGAAGATCGTGGCGTAGAGCAAGCGCGCATAGTCGAAAGGGTCGACAGCCGTGGCCTCGCCAACGCGGAAGGCGAGGATGGTGAGATACTGGCCCAGCGAGCCGAAAGCGCCGATGCCGGCCAGAACGAAGAATTCAGTCACGGTGGGGGTCCGCCAGACCAGCAGGGCGGGCACCAGGGCCAGCGTGGAGCTTATGACTCCGAAATAGAAGATGATGGTAGCCGGATGCTCGGTCTCCGCCAGCTTTTTGATCATCACGCTGACCAGGGCGACGAAGAAGGCGCTGCCGATGGCCGCTGCGAGCGCCAGGTCGATCATCTCCAAGCCCGGCCGCGCCATGACGATGACTCCGAGGAAGCCGACGGCGGTCGCCGTCCAGCGCCGCCAGCGAACCGCCTCTCCCAGAAAAAGTACAGCGAGCACCACCATGAACAGAGGCCGGGTGAAGCCGAGTGCCGTCGCGTCCGCCAGCGGCATGTGGATGAGGGAATAGAAGGCGAGGGCCATGGCGATGTAGCCGGCGGCGGCGCGTATGAAATGCCCGCCGAAGCGCTGCGTGCGGAAGGCGCGTGTCCCGGCCGAGGCGAAAATGAAAGGAAGGACGGTCAGCCCGCCGAAGAAACAGCGGAAGAAGGAGATCTGCAACGGATCCAGCGAACGGCCGAGACCCTTGATCGTTGCCTCATTCACGGACCAGACCAGAGCGGCAAGCAACATCCACAGCGCGCCGCGGACATTCGGCGCGAGCGCCTCGAAACGGGCACGCAAGGGCATCAGGCGCCGCCGGCGGTATCACTGCCGCTGCGCACGCCGAGGCGCATCTCGCGCTGGGCGATGTAGAGCGTACTGCCGATCAGCACAGCAATACCGACGAGCGTCCAACCATCGGGCACCTCGGCGAAGAACAGGTAGCCGAAGAGTCCGGCGAAGAGCAGGCGGGTGTAGTCGAAGGGCATGACGGCCGTCGCCTCGGCGATGCGGAACGAGCGCAGCGAGAAATACTGACCGAGCGCGGCGGTCGCTCCGATGAGGACGAGCAATGGCCATTCAACCCCGGTCGGCGTCTTCCAGACGAAGACGGCCGGCACCGCCGAGACCAGTGTGGTGATGACTCCGAAGTAGAAGAGGATCGTCACGTTGCGATCGGTGACCGACAGCTTCTTCACCAGCACCGTGACGTCGGCGATGAGGAACGAGCCGAGCAGGGCGATGATCATGGCGAACGAAAAGGTCTCGCTGCCCGGCCGCAGGACGATCAGCACGCCCAGGAAACCGATAGCCGTCGCCGTCCAGCGGCGCCAGCGCACGATCTCGCCGAGGAAGATCACGGCGAGGACGATGAGGAACAGCGGCTTGGTGAACGAGATTGCCGTCGCTGTGGCAAGCGGCAGGTGGGTGATGGCGTAGAAGCCGCAGAACATGCCGGAGACGCCGACGATCGAGCGCAGCACATGCATCCACGGCTTGCCGCTGATCGTCCACCCACGGGTGCCCTGCAGGAAGGGCAGTACGGCGATCAGGCCGAACACGCAGCGAAAGAAAGCGATCTCGAACGGGTCGAGGCGCTGGCCTAGTGTCTTTACGATCAGAGCCTGGAACGAGTAGACGGCTGAGGCGAGGATAATCCATGCCGCGCCGCGGACATTGGGCGGCAGCGCGCTCCACCGCGATGCCGGGCCGGGCGCTGGATCCGTTCCGCCGCGGTCCGGTTCAGTCATCGGCGGCGCGCGGCTGTGCTTTGTCGGGCGGCTTCGGGTTCGACACGCCCGTGGTGGCGATGGTCCCTCGCTCGCTCGAGGCGGCGATGGCGACCGGCATGGTCGGGATCGACCGAGCCTGGGCCCGGGCGACCACGGCCTCACGGTGCGTAATGTACACGGTGGCGGAGACGATCACCGCGGCACCCATCCAGGTCCAGATGTCGGGGGCTTCGCCAAAAGCAAACCAGGCGATGAGCGCCACGAAGGGCAGGCGCGAGAAGTCGAGGGCCGTGACCGACGAGGCGTCCATGCAGACGAAGGCGCGGGTCAGGCAGAGATGGCCGATCGTGGCGAAGAATCCGAGCAACAGGATTAACGGCCAAGTGTGGGCGGGCGGCGTCACCCAGACGAATGACGCCGCAATCAGCGAGAAGGGCAGGGCGTAGAGCGTCATGTAGGTGACGATGGCGTTGGGCGATTCCGTCCGCGTCAGCTGCTTCACCATGATCGCGTTGATCCCGCTGGTGACCGCCGACATCAGGATGACGATCTGCGGCCAGGTGAGCTCGACAAGGCCCGGACGCAGAATGATCATGGTGCCGAGGAAGCCGATGATCGTCGCCGTCCAGCGGCGCAGGCGGATCACCTCGCCCAGGAAGATCACCGCGCCCACCGAAGCGAACAGAGGGGCGGTGAAGGATAAGGCCGTCGACTCGTTGAGCGGCAGATAGGCGACGCCGGTGAACCAGAGGCACATCGAGACGAAGCCGATCATCGAGCGACCGAGATAGAGCTTGTGATGGCTGGTGCGCAGGACCGACAGCCCGGACATGAGCAGCCAGGGCACCATGAAGGCGAAGCTGAACAGATTGCGGAACAGCACGATTTCGAGGGGCGGCAAATCGTCCGCGAGCGTGCGGATACAACCGATCATCCCGGCGAAGAACGCGGACGCCGTGATGGCCAGGATGGCGCCGCGGACCGGGTCGGGCAGGCTGGCGAAGGCGGCGGAGGCGCGGGAAACAATCATTTAAGACGTTGGGGCGTAGCCTACGGGCTCCCCCGTGCGGGCGCCAGTCTTTCGGTGAGCATGGCCGTGCCGCGCCTTTCGCATCGCACAGGATTAGGCTTTAATCGATCCCGAGGATTCGGCCAGGGGTAGCAGGATGAACGAGACTGTCGCGGCATCGTCGGGCGATGCAGTCCTGCTTTGGCAGCCTTCCCCCGAGCGTGTCGCCGGCGCCAATCTCACGGATTTCATGCAGAAGGCCAGCGGCGTGGCCGGCCGCGCTCTTGCCGATTACGACGCCCTGTGGCGCTGGTCGGTCGAGGAGCCGGGCTCGTTCTGGCGCCTGATGTGGAACTACGGCGGGGTGATCGGTGACGGGCCCGGCGAGCCGGCCATCGAGAATCCCGGCGCCATGCCCGGCGCGCGGTTCTTCCCGGCTGCCCGACTGAATTTTGCCGAGAACCTGCTGCGCCGCGACGATGCCGGCGATGCTCTCGTTTTCTGGGGCGAGGATAAGGTCAAGCGTCGCATGAGCTGGGCCGAGCTCAACGGTGCCGTATCGCGTCTGCAGCAGGCGCTCAAGGCCGACGGCGTGAAGGCTGGCGATCGGGTTGCCGCCATTGTGCCGAACATGCCGGAGGCCATCGTCGCCATGCTCGCCGCGACGAGCCTCGGCGCGGTCTGGTCGTCCTGCTCGCCGGATTTCGGCGTCCAGGGCGTGCTCGACCGCTTTGGCCAGATCGAGCCGAAGATCCTCGTCGCCGTCGACGCCTATCATTACAACGGCAAGAGCCACGACGTGCTCGGCAAGCTCGCCGACATCGTGCCAAAGCTGCCCTCGCTCGACCGTGTCGTGGTCATTCCTTACGTGGCCGACACGCCGGCTATCGGCAGCTTGCCGAAAGCGGTGGCGCTGCCAGACTATCTGGCGCCGCATAAGCCCGGGAAAATCACTTACGAGCGGCTGGCGTTCAATCACCCGCTCTATATTCTCTTTTCATCCGGCACGACCGGCGTGCCCAAATGCATCGTGCATGGGGCCGGCGGCACGCTGCTGCAGCATCTCAAGGAGCACAAGCTCCACACCGATGTGAAGCCGGGCGACCGCATCTTCTACTTCACCACCTGCTCGTGGATGATGTGGAACTGGCTGGTCTCGGGCCTGGCAGCCGAGGCGACGTTGCTGCTCTACGACGGCTCGCCGTTCTATCCCTCGGGCAATATCATCTTCGATCTTGCCGACGCGGAGCGGATGACCCTCTTCGGCACCTCGGCCAAGTATATCGACGCCTGCGCCAAGGCCGGGCTCGAGCCGATCAAGACGCACAAGCTCGCGACAGTGCGCGCGATGGCCTCGACCGGCTCGCCTCTGGTCGACGAAAGCTTCGAATATGTCTACCGCAGCATCAAGAGGGACGTGCATCTCGCCTCAATTTCCGGCGGCACGGACATCGTCTCCTGCTTCGTACTCGGCAATCCGATTGGCCCGGTCTATCGCGGCGAGATCCAGGCCCGCGGGCTGGGCATGGCGGTCAACGTCTTCGACGACGAGGGCAAGCCTGGCGTCGGCGCCAAGGGCGAGCTGGTCTGCACCAAGCCGTTTCCCTCCATGCCGATCGGCTTCTGGAACGATCCCGGCGACAAGAAGTACCGCGCCGCCTATTTCGAGCGTTTCCCCAGCATTTGGACGCACGGCGACTGGACGGCAATCACGCCGCGCGGTGGCGTCATCATCTACGGGCGCTCGGACGCGGTGCTCAATCCGGGCGGCGTGCGTATCGGCACGGCGGAGATCTACCGCCAGGTCGAGCAGGTGCCGGAGGTGTTGGAGAGCATCGTCATCGGCCAGGACTGGGAACGCGACGTGCGTGTCGTCCTGTTCGTGCGCCTGCGCGACGGAGTGACGCTGAACCCGGAGCTGGAGAAGAAGATCAGGGATCAGATCCGCCGCAACACCACGCCTCGCCACGTTCCGGGCAAGGTCCTCCAGGTCGCGGACATCCCGCGCACCAAGAGCGGCAAGATCGTCGAGCTCGCGGTGCGCGACGTCGTGCACGGCCGCGCCGTGAAGAACAAGGAAGCGCTGGCCAATCCTGAAGCGCTCGATCTCTACAAGGACCGGCCCGAGCTCAAGACCTAGCGCGCTGAAATCCTAGCGCAGGGCCGCGTCGCCCGCCGGCTGGGCGCTGGCCTGCTGACTGCCACCGCCGATCTCGCGCCGCGTCAGGACGAAATCGACGGGATCGCCGCGCTCTACCGTGCGGAAGGCGACCGGTACGTTCTGCGCATCGACCCACACATAGTCCTGCTTGTCGGACATAATATCGAAGCGGCGCAGCCGCTCCTGCCGTCCGCCGCGGGTGATCGTTTCCACCGGTCCGTCGGTTACGTTCGCTGTCAGCAGCGCGCCGTCGCGCGTCGAGAGCAACGGGCCTGAGCGCAGCATATCGATCGACCACGGGTTTGACGGCAGCACGTTTGCCGGCCCGACCTGGATCCCCCGGGGCGTCTGGATGACGAAGCTGTCGCCGCGCGCTTCGCCGCGCAGCTCATAGCGCTCGCCGTTCTTGTCGGTGGTGCTGGAGAAGGCGATGAGCCGCCCGTCCTGCCAGCGCTCGCGCCGTACGCTGTGCTCGCTATGAGCGGTGATGCCAAGCAGTTTCACCGTGACCTCGAGCCGCGAGGTGACCATCGTGCCGCCCGTTGTCGTGGATTCGATCAGGTTGGAATACGTGCCGATCTCGCCGAAGACCGGATGCTTGATCGTGTACTCGAGAAGCTGGCGCGCCGCAGCCGGTGTGGCTGTAAAAATCAGCAGAAGGGCTGTCGCGAGCAGGTGGTTCATGGGACGGGGGTGGGCGATACGGCCAGGCTGCAGGTTCCGGCTCTTTCATGTGGGGAGCGCGGGATGGCGACCAAGAGCGGGCAATACCCCAGACGGGGAGGGGGAACCCCTCAAATTCTCTTTGATACATTGCGTCAGAGGCTGGCTTGACCGATCTTTGGCCCGAGGGAGCCCATGAAAGCCGAGCTTGAATATTTCCGGACCTTTGGCCGCTACAACCGCTGGGCCAACCAGCGGCTCTACGCGGCCTGCGCCCAACTGCCCGAAGCCGAATACCTGAAGAAGCGCCCGGCCTTCTTCGGCTCGATCCATGCCACTCTGAATCATATTCTGGTGGGGGATCGTCTCTGGCTGGGCCGCCTCACCGGGCATCCCGCGACGCATATCAAGGCGCTGGATCAGATCCTGTATCCCGAGTTCGCGGGCTTGCGCGTGGCGCGTGAGGCCGAGGACGCGGCAATCGTCAACTACGTCGACAGTCTCGACGAGCCGACCCTGAACTCGACGCTGCGTTACAAGCGCATGGACGGCGAGTCGGCAGCCTTGCCGATGCGCCACGTGCTCGCGCATATCTTCAATCACCAGACGCATCATCGCGGCCAGGCGCATGGCCTGCTGTCGCAGACCGCGGTGGCCCCGCCGCCTCTCGACCTTGTCTATTACCTGAGCGAGGCGGCGCTATCCTGAACATCCGCGTCCGGGCCGCCGTTATAGATTTCGCCGTCGTGAACGCCGCGACCCAACGTCAGTCGATCGCACCGATATACGGCAGGTGGCGATGCAGCTCGGCATGGTCGATGCCGTAGCCGACGACGAAGACGTCCGGAATTGAGAAGCCGATGAATTCAGTCGTGACTTCGACCTCGCGTCTTGCCGGCTTTTCCAGCAACGCACAGGCCCAGACCCGGGCGGCCCCATGCTCGCGCAGGAGATTGCGCGCGAAGAGCTGGGTGCGGCCGGTATCGACGATATCGTCGACGAGCAGGACATTGCGGCCGGCGATCTCCGGTATGTCGCCGGTCAGCCGCACGAGCCGCGAGCTTTCCTTGCCTTTGCCATAGCTGCTGAGGCGGATGAAGCTCACCTGGGGCCGCACGCCGGCGCGGTCGAGAGCCCGGATGAGGTCGGCGACGAACACAAAACACCCCGTGAGCAGCCCGACGATGGTGAAATCCGGCGGCAGCCGGCCGGCAATCTCGCGTGCCAGTCCATCGATGCGAACGGCGATCTCCGGCTCGGTGTACAGCGTTCGAACGGTCATGTCCCTTCTCGTTCTATTTTATCGAGCGCGCCGGCGGCCAGCGCTGGCGGCGTTTCGGAGCAGGGAAGGCCGCGCGGTGGCGGCCTCTTTGGCTTCTTCGAGCAGCCAGGCGCGGAACGCCCTGATCTTCGGCCGCTCCGCGATGCTCTCGGGATAGACCAACCAGTAGGAATCGCCGTTCGGCACTACAAGGTCGAAGGGCTGGAACAGCCGGCCCTCGACGATCGGCTCGGCGTGCACATAGGGATTGCCGATCGCCACACCCGCGCCGGCGATCGCGGCATCGACGGAGATGCGCGTGGAATCGAATGCGGTGCCCTTGCGGCCGTCGATGTGTGGAACGCCGGCCGCTGCGAACCAGGTCTGCCAGTCCTTGTGATCGTTGCTGAGCACGAGCAGCGGCACCCGGGCGAGGTCCCCCGGTTCCTTGAGCTTCGCCAGCCAGGCCTTGCCGCAGAGAGGTGTCAGCTCATCGTCGAACAATTTCTCGCTGCGCAGGCCGGGCCACGGCCCGTGTCCATAGCGAACCGCGCAGTCAATTTCCTCGCGCGCGAAGTCTGCGAGACGCTGGGTGGCGATCAGGCTGACCTCAATCTCCGGGTGGCGTTCGTTGAAGCGCGCCAGACGGGGCACGAGCCAGGACAGCGCGAAGGTGGTCAGCAGGCTGACGGTAAGCCGGCCTTGCGTGCCGCGGCGACCGATGCGCTCGACGGCCTGCGCCAGGCGATCGAAGCCATCACGCAGATCGGGCAGCAACGCCTGACCTTCGTCGGTGAGCCGCAGGCCGCGTGTCAGGCGGCGGAACAGTGAAACGCCGAGACGCTCCTCCAGCGCCTTCACCTGATGGCTGACGGCGGCCTGGGTCACGCGCAGTTCCTCGGCCGCGCGGGTGAAGCTGAGATGCCGTGCGGCTGCCTCGAAGGCGCGCAGGGCATTGAGAGGCGGCAGGGCGCGAGCCATGGATAAGACCTAGATTTTCTAGGGCATGGTACGAGAAAGCATCGTTTGTCGTCCAGCCTGAATCCGGCGATTTACAGAGCCAGACGCATCGTCGCGGAGGGCAACCCCATGTCACAGTATGAGAGCAATTTATCCATGTACACGCCGGCCTATCCCCAGGCCGATGGCCTGCGCCGGTTCGCCGGCCTGATCGCGGCGGAGGTCGCCGGTCTCCTCGCCACGGTTTTTGCCTGGCGGGAGCGGGCGCGCAGCCGGCGGCAACTGGCTGGGCTCAACGATCACATGCTGCGCGATATCGGGATCGACCGCGCGTCGGCAAGTGCCGAGGCGGACAAGGGATTCTGGGAGCGCTGATTGCGCGGATTGTCTGCTGACAATCCGGACCGGAATAATCCATCGCCGGCGCGTGTATACCCCGCCACGTGCCGGCATCCGCCGGAATGACGACGGGAGATGGCAGGAATGCACGATTCGCGAGGTTATGCCGTGTCGGGAGCCGATGCGGCGAGTCTGGGTCTGTTTGAGGCGGCGCTGGCGGAGCTGCAATGCTACGTGGTCGACCCGGTCGCCACGATCGACGAGGCCATCGCCCGGTCGCCGTCTTTCGTCATGGCGCATGTCATGAAAGCCTATCTGATGCTCGCGGGGACGGAGGCTGCCGGTTTGTCGACGGCGCGCGAGTGCCGCCACGCCGCGGCGAGCGCGGCGACAAACCCGCGTGAGCGTCAGCATGTCGCGGCGATCGATGCCTTGATCGCGGGCGAGTACGATCTCGCGGCAGAGCGCTTCGAGGACCTCCTGCTCGATGCGCCGCGTGATGTGCTGGCGTTGCAGATCGCGCATGTCTTCGATTTCCTGCGCGGCGATGCGCGCAACCTGCGCGACCGCGTGGCGCGGGTCTTGCCGCAATGGCGTCCCGATATGCCGGGCTATCACGCGGTCCTCGGCATGCACGCTTTCGGCCTCGAGGAATGCGGCCAGTACGGGCGTGCCGAGGAGGCCGGCCGTGAGGCGCTACGACTGAACCCCGCCGATGCCTGGGCGCACCACGCCGTCGCCCACGTCCTGGAGATGCAGGGGCGCGTCGACGAAGGCATCGCCTGGATGGCGTCGCGCGAGGAGAACTGGGCGCCGCGCAATTTCTTTGCCGTCCATAACTGGTGGCACTGGGCGCTGTTCCATCTCGACCGTGACGAGCATGACCGCGTGCTCGAATTGTACGACGGGCCGATTCGCGAGGGCCGTTCCAAGGTCGTGCTCGACATGATCGATGCTTCCGCCATGCTCTGGCGCCTGCATCTGCGCGGCGTCCACTGCGGCGGGCGCTGGACGGAGCTCGCCGAGGCCTGGGCGCCGCTGGCCTCGGACGGCTTCTACGCCTTCAACGATGTCCACGCGATGATGGCGTTCGTCGGCGCCGAGCGCTGGGACCTTGCGGATGCAACCCTGTCGGCCATGACCCGGCGTCTGAGCGCCGTCGTCGGCAGCAACACGGCCATGACCCGCGACGTCGGCCTGCCGATTGCGCGCGCGCTCTACGCGTTCGGCCGCGGCGAATTCGACAAGACGATCCGCTGGCTGCGTCCCGTGCGCGGTATCGCCAGCCGCTTCGGCGGCAGCCACGCCCAGCGTGACCTCTTCGACCTCACCCTGGTCGAGGCGGCGCAGCGCGACGGCCAGGTCTCGCTGGTGCGCGCCCTGGCCGGTGAGCGTATGGCGCTCAAGCCGGCGAACCCGCTCAACCGCCGTTATCGCGACGGAGCCTTGAGCATGAGCCGCGCGATCCCATTGAACGCCGCGTAGAAGACGCGGAACTGGGCGACAAACTCGGCCCAGGCGAGATCCGGCCGCCGCTCCTGCAGCGCCCGGTGAATCTCGCCGAGGCTGCGCGTGCCGTCGATCAGCCCGGCAATGGCGGGACCCAGCGGGGGTAGCGGCAGCTTGGCCTGCCAGCCGTCGAAGCTGGCGGTCAGGACGCCAGCGGGCTTCAGCTTGGTCCCCAGCTCCGCGGCGTCGAGCTCGCAGAACATCGGAACGAGTTCCGGATCGTCCGGGGTGCGCGGGGCCACGGGGTTGGCCCGCTTCACCGCGTAAAACACATGGCTCTTGATGTTACCCGCGATGTTCTCGGCTAAACCGGCGCGTTCGACCGGTGACAGGGTCTCGGCGCGCTTGAGCACCATGGCGTCGTTGACGTAGCTCTCCGGCCGGTAGCGGGCCTCCGGCACGAAGGCGACGAGGCGCAGTCCTGCAGCCTCGACGAAGGCGTTGGTCTCCGCCACGTCGTAGGCACGGTCGCGGGCATGCAGCAGCAGGTCGAACACCCCTGAATCGCCTTCGGTGAGGTGATCGGTCACGAAGGGGTTGCGCTTGAGCCAGTTGGTGGCCGGCAGCTGTGCGAGAAGCCTCTTGGCCACCGTCAGCCGGGTATCGATGCTGTCGCCGTCGTTCAACAGGCCGCGCAGCGCCTCTTGCAATGGGTAGACCCCGGTGCGGCCCAGATGGGCGTAGAGCATCAGGCCGAGCCCGCCCTCGTCGTTGAGCGCGGCGGCGAGAGCGGCGAGTCCGGCCGCCGGGTCGGGCAGGTGGTGCAGCACGCCGCAGCAATCGATGTAGTCGAAGCGGCCGAGGTCGAGCGTGCCGAACTCGATCAGCGAGCCCGTGACGAAGCGCAGATTGGTCAGCTTGCGCGCCGCCGCGCGGGCTTCGGCGATCTGACGTGTGGCCTTGGACCAGTCGAGATAAACGATCTCGGCGTTGGCGCCGATGTCGGCTAATTGCTGCGCCAGCATGATCGCGGCATCACCGGTGCCTCCACCGGCCACGAGCGCGCGAAACGGCTTGGCGAAATCGCGCGCCCCGGCGAATACGTAGTGGTTGAGCTCGATCAGGCGCGATGGCGAGCCGGTGATCAGTCGCTTGGCCTCGTCGCGCGGGTCGCGCGGGGGATAGGGAAGCGCTTCGTAGTGCGCCTGAACCGGATCGGCCATCAGAAGCTCGGGCGTATATCGCCGACGACGGCGCCGGCGACGTTGGTGATGCTGGGCCGCTGCAGCGCTTCGAGAGCGTGTACCTGCGCCGCGTCGAGCTCGGCGTGCCGGATGAGCAGGGTTGCCATGACCACCTCGGCGGCTCGCGCCGCGCCGTCGTCGACTTTGAGGGCGATGCCGTAGCCCTTGGCCGGTATCGCCGCCATATAGACACCCTCGGCGCCGGTCTTCACCACGGCCTTGCCTTTGGCCGCCTCCATCGCGCGAGTGCAGAAGCGGCCTGTACCGGACACCATTGCCGGGTGCGTGGTCATGGCCGCGGCGATGCGCCGGCATGCGGCGGCGCGCTCGGCCGGGAGCCGGTCGGGCGCGCCGAGCCGGGCGATGCCGTATGCCAGCGCGCGAAGCGGAATGGCGATTTGCGGAAAGCCGCAGCCGTCGATGCCGCGCGGCGCGTCGGACAGGGAGACCCCGCACATCGCCTCCAGGATGCGCGTGATGCGCTGCTGGGCCGGGTGCTCGGCGCCGGTGTAGCCGCGTGTCGGATTTTTCAGATGCCGGCAGGTGGCCAGCACGCCGGTGTGCTTGCCCGAGCAATTGTTATGCGCCGAATTCGGCTCCTGGCCGGCGGCGTAGAGCGCTTTGATCGAGGAGGGGTGAAAGGGCGGATGAGCGCCGCATTCGAGATCGCGCTCCGACAAACCGATCCGGCCCAGCCATGCGGTAACCGCTGCGACATGAAACGGCTCGCCGCTGTGACTGGCGCAGGCGAGCGCCAGCTCGTCATCGCGCACGGCGAAGGCATCCGCGGCGCCGCTCTCGATCAGCGGCAACGCCTGCAGCGGCTTGATCGCCGAACGCGCGAAGACGGCACGCTCCGGGTCGCCCTTGGCCTCGACGACGCGGCCGGCGGCATCGACGATCACGTAAGCGCCGCGATGCCGGCTCTCGGCCAGGGTGCCGCGCCACACGTCGACGAGGATCGGGGAGTCGCTCATGGAAGGCCGGCACCTTGCCCCGAATAGGACGAGCGGGCAAGCCAGACGCGCCGTTAGTCAGGTAGCGCCGAGCTCCGGCTCGCTTAATCGATGCGCGACTCGGCGGCGCGGCTTCTGCGTCTTGTCAGATTCAAGCGGCCCGGATAGTGACCAGAAATTTGTCGACTTCCTTGCGCAACCTGGCGGACTGGCCGGCCAGGTCCCCGGCGGCAGTCAGCACTTCGTCGGCCACGCGGCCAGCGTCGCTTGCCGCCTGAGTGACGCTGGTGGTGTTCGATGAAACCTCCGTGGTTCTCGACGCGGCTTGCTGCACGTTGCGGGAAATCTCCTTGGTCGCAGCACCCTGCTCCTCCACCGCCGAGGCGATGGTCGTTGAGATTTCGCTGATCTGACCGATGGTCTGCGCAATCGACTTGATCGCGTGGACTGAATCACCGGTGGCGGTCTGGATTTCTGCGATCCTCGCGCCGATGTCTTCTGTCGCCTTCGCGGTCTGCGTCGCCAGACTCTTGACCTCGGACGCGACCACGGCGAAGCCTTTGCCGGCATCACCGGCCCGTGCCGCCTCAATTGTGGCATTGAGCGCCAGTAGGTTGGTCTGAGCAGCGATGTCACTGATCAGCTTGACCACGTCGCCGATCTTCTGCGCGGCCTCGGCGAGGCTCTGAATCTGCGCATTGGTGCGATCAGCTTCCTGAACCGCCTTAGCCGCGATGGTAGCCGATTGGCCCACCTGATTGCTGATCTCGTTGATCGAGGCGGAGAGTTCCTCAGCCGCGCTGGCGACGGTCTGAACGTTTATTGAGGCCTCTTCCGAGGCTGCGGCTACCGCCGTTGATTTCTGCTGGGTGGTGGCGGCGGTTGCAGACATGGTTTTCGCTGAGACTTGCATGCGGGTTGCGGAGGTGGAAACGTCCTGGACGACAGCCTCTACGCTCGTCTCGAACTCATCGGCAATGCGGCGGGCGGCTACCTTCTTTTCGGCCTCTGCCCTCGCCTTCATCTGATCCTGTTCGCCGCGCAGCCGATCAGCCTCCAGCATCTTGTCCTTGAACACTTGGACAGCCGAGGCCATCTGCCCGATTTCGTCGCGCCGACCGACGCCGGGGATAGTCGCTGCCGTATCGCCGGCCGAAAGAATATTCATCGCCTGCGTGATACGCGTGATCGGTTTCGATAGGCCCATCGCTAGAAACAAGGCCACAGCGATCGATGCCGCGAGGACAAGCAGTGTCACGACTGTGGCGTAGGTACGCGTCCGTGAGGCGACCGCCTCGAGATCCGTGATGTCCTTGACGATTTCAATGACAGCCATGGGCTGATCCGAGTAGTTCCGGACTTGGCCGAAGTATGCTGCCACCGGGCGGCTCTCCACGACGGCCCGCCGGATCACCGGTGTTCCGCCGAACGCAGCCTGAAATTCGATAGCCGACGCGGTCGTCTTGTTCGGCAAGGTCGAGACAACGGTGTTAAAGGTCTTTCCGTCGTGAACGTGAATCGCCACATCGACACCGAACCGAGCCTTGATCGAGTCGGCGAAGGGCTTTCCAGCCTGCATCCCGACTTCAAACAAACCGATCCGCTGGCCCTGGTGCATAATTGGCGTCGCGCCAAAGATGGTTAGCGTGGTCAGCGACGGCTCGATGGCTGCCCGCGGCTTGCCGTCCTGGTTTGATGCCACGATCATCTTGCGGCGTCCTGAAACGTCGTCGTTAAAGAGGGTAACATTGTGGAGGCGAAGGATATTGGTCGCCGGAGCGCGGAAAAAGTTCATCACATCATAGCCAAAGCCTGTCTTGATCGCGGCCAGGCCATCCTTCAGTTCGGTGATTAGGCGCTCGCGATCGCCCGCGGCGGCGGCGGCCTGGATTCCGGGGTTCGCCGCTGTCAGCGTCGCCAGTGTCAGTACGGTCTTTTTTTCGTAGTCGAATGCCGCCATGACGCTCTCGTAAGCGGCCTTCATCTCGCGGTCGAGGGCCAGACCCGTAAGGTGTTCCTGTTGCGGAATAAAGAACGCGGCAAGAGCGCCGCACACCCCGATGGCCATGAGCGCAATCACGGCAATGAGTCGGGTGCGGAGAGAGCGGACAATGGACATCAGAGTTGCCTTTCGATCCGGGAGCCTATTCGGCCCCATCTGCCTCCCTGACCTGTAGAGAAGCAAGATTAGGAATCCCTTTATTTTCGACCGCTCACTAAGAGTCCGTCGCGGCATTCGGCAAGACAGGGTCAGAGACCGAGGCAAGCAAGCATAGGGAAGCCAGTGGCTTGCCCCGAATGCAACGAGCGGGCAAGGTGCCCGTTATTCGAGACGCCCCCTCACGCTGAGGAGCGAAGCGTCTCAAGGCATCGGGGCGCCTCAGGGCGAGGTCATAGTGCGCGGCTATTTCGGAATCGGCGTGGCGGGTGTCAGCAAGGCGATGAATGTCGGCAGTCTGCTGCGCAGCGCGCACGCCTTCGGCGCCAGCTTTGTCTTCACCATCGCCGCCGCCTACGCGCGTGGCGAAGGGAAGCTCGCGGACACCTCCGACACGCCGGGCAGCGTGCCGTTCTACGAGTTCGACACGACGGCGGATTTTCGTCTGCCCGTCGGCTGCGCGCTGGTTGGGATCGAGCTGACCGAGGATGCTATCGATCTGCCGCGCTTCCGACACCCCACCTCGTGCGCCTATGTGCTCGGGGCGGAGCGCACCTCGTTGCCGCCCGACTTCCTGGCGCGCTGCGAGCACGTGGTGAAGATCCCGACGCGTTTCAGCCTCAACCTGGCGCTGGCCGGCGCTTTGGTCATGTACGACCGCGTGCTCAGCCTCGGCGGTTACCCGGTGCGCCCAACTCGGCCCGGCGGGGCCCCCCTGGTGATGACCAAGACGGTCTTTGGGCCGCCCCGTTATGGCCGGGCCAAGCGGGCCAAGGCTTCGGGTAAGGCTCAAAACCGAGGCCAAGGGTGAGTAACGGCGGCGAAATTCATCTTTTGTTGGTATTTTCGGTAACATAGTTAAAGCTTCCCCGTCGGCCTGATCGGCGGGGCAGCCAGGGGCTATGACCACATGGACACGGGCACCGAGCCGAGAGCCGGGGCGAGCACCGGAAGCGCGCCGCTGCGCACCGTGAGTCTCGCTCTGCAGGGCGGTGGCGTGCATGGCGCCTTCACCTGGGGCGTGCTCGACCGCCTGCTTGAGGACGACCGCCTGCGGATCGACGGGATCAGCGCCACCAGCGCCGGCGCCATGAACGGCGCCATGCTGGTCTACGGCATGCTGCTCGACGGTCGGGATGGCGCCCGCGCCCTGCTGCGCACCTTCTGGGATCGCATCGCCGAATCCGGCCGTAATTCGGTGTTCCAACCCACCCTGTTCGACAAGTGGATGGGCAATCACAATCTCGACCATTCGCCGGCCTATCAGTTCTTCGACATGCTCTCGCGCGTGATGTCGCCCTATCAGCTCAATCCGACCGGCGCGCATCCGCTGCGCCCCCTGCTGGAGGAGCTGATCAATTTCGACCGGCTGCGCCATGCCGCCGCGCCGATAAAGCTGCACGTTTGCACGACCAACGTGCGCACCGGCAAGATTCGCGTGTTCAAGCCCAAGGAGATCACGGTCGACACGCTGCTCGCGTCGGCCTGCCTGCCGCATCTGTTCCAGGCCGTCGAGATCGACGGCGAGCACTATTGGGACGGCGGGTTCATGGGCAACCCGGCGATGTTCCCGCTGATCTACAACTGCAAGGCGTCCGACATCATCCTGGTCGAGATCAACCCGATCGTCATCGAGCAGTTGCCGGACAACGCGCGCGCCATCATCGACCGGATGAACACGATCAGCTTCAACGCCACGATGATGCGCGAGATGCGCGCCATCGCGCTGGTCACGCGGCTGCTCGAGCAGCACCGGCTGACGGGCCGTAGCAATCTGCGCAGCATCTACTTCCACATGATCCATGCGGAAAAGGAGATGGCGCAGTACGGGGCGTCCTCCAAGATGAACCTCAGCCGCGACTTCATCGAGATCCTGTTCCAGCTCGGCCGGCGCACGGCCGACACCTGGCTGGCCGACAATTTCCGTCAGATCGGCGTCAGCACGTCGATCGACCTGCAGAAACTGTTCTTCTGATGCTGCCCACCGAACGCACGATCGTCCCGCATTGTATCCACGGCCAGGAACCGATCACCCTGCCGCGCTCCATCCTGGTGCGCGAAGCCGTGCAACTCATGGCCAAGCGGCGCATCGGCGCCGTCATGGTGGTTGAGGACGAGACGTTGCTCGGTATCTTCACCGAGCGCGACGCCATGGTCCGCATCGTGGCCGAGACCCGCGATCCGGACACGACGACATTGGGTGAGGTCATGACGCCCAATCCCGAGACCATCAAGGCCTCGGACTCGGTCGTGATGGCGCTTGAGCTGATGAGCAAGCGCGGCTTCCGCCACCTGCCGGTGATGGAGGGCGGCAAGCTCTACGGGATCGTCTCGATCCGCGATCTCTATCGCAACGTGAAAGAGCAGATGGATGACGACATCCTGATGCTCGCCGAAACCCTTATCCAGGGTTAGTCGCCCGTCTAGTCGTCGGTTCCCGCCGGTTCTTCGGTGCTTGTTGGCAGGCTCGGCTCTTGCGCCGGGTTGCGCAGGAGCGCTTTGCGCGCCGCCCATTCTTCGCCTGGCTCAAGCTGTTCCAGAAACTGCGTCTCGCCGCCGGACATCATGGCGATGGGGATGCCGTCGCGATACAGCAGCCGGTTGCCGGTGAGGGAGGCTAGCTTGGGCCCCGGGGTGAGAATGCCCTGCAGATTGAGCGGATCGGCGCCGGAGACGGACAGAAGCTTGCCGTCCGGAGGCTGGCGGCGGATCTCACGCAGCATGCCCACGGCATCCGGCAACGCAAACTGCTCGCCCGAGAAGCCAGCCACGAAACGGCCGCCGCGGATTTCGCCGCGCGCTTCGAGCGTGCGGTAGATGCGCAGGAGGTCGCGCCACGGCGGCAGCCAGCTGGCCTCGCGTTCGAGCACGCGCCAGAACACGACGCCGTAGCGGCGCAGCAGCGCGCGGGCGATGTGCTCGACGGCTTCGTTCGCCTTGGTCTGCACCGGGCGCAGGCGGCGGGCCAGCGCCCAGCGCCCGGCGTCGTCCATGCCAAAGGCGGAAGGCCGGCGGCGGCGCCGGCCCGCGACGATCGGCTTCCGGCGATCGGACGGCACAAGAAGCGCGCGCAAGCCGCCGAAACTGTCGGAGTTGATCAGGCCGAGTGCGACGAGCTCGGCGAGGGCTTCCTCGACTTGCGGCCGCAGCAGGCCGGTCCCCTCGACGAGTTCGTCGAAGAACGACGCGCCGTGCTCGCGGATAGCATCGAGCACCGCTTTGGCGGGGCCAGTCGGCGGCAGGCTTTCATCGGCCGGCGACAGCGACGCCCATAGCCCGGCATGCTTGCGTGCCAGCAGGGTGATTGGCGTGGTGCGTACGGGGCCGCTGCCGCGCGAGGTGACCGACGCCTCCCCCTCCTTGGCGAAGCGCGGGTTGCGCGGGCGCAGCCGCGCCCACGAGACGCGGCCGGAGAGGCAGAGATCGTCCAGCCATCCTGGCTCGTAACCTTTGAGGCGGGCGGGCAGCAGCTCGGCTTCCCACGCGCCGGCCGGTGCTTCGAAGCCTTCGAGCTGGCCCACTACGGGTTCGATCGCCTCCGGCCCTTCCATGCGTGACTCGGCGGCGACGCGCTGCCAGCTCAGCAGGAAGCGCAGGAAATCCCGGGCGGGAACGGGCTCGATCTCGGCGCGCAGGCGCTTGACGGTGTAGCGATGGACGCGCGCCAGCAGGCGGCGGTCGCACCATTCGTCGCCGTCGGTGCCGGGCGTGAAGCGGCCCCGCATGGCAAAGCCTTCAGCTTGCAGCGCGCCGAGGGCGGCGGAAAGATCCGCCGCCGGCAGAACGAGCGGCGCACCCAGGGCCGATTCGCTGACCGGCCCCAACCCTTCGAGACGCCCGCGCAGGATCTCGACCAGCGCGTCGTCAGCGGTCCAGTCCTTGACGTAGGCCGCCGGTGCGCTGATCGCCGGTTTGAGCGCGGCGTCGGGCCATAGCGCGCGGAACTGCGGCAGCCGCTCGGCGGTGATCCACAATCCCGTCGCCTCCACGCGGGCGACACGCTTCTGCTGGGCCAGCTCGGCCAGCCAGGCGGCCCAGCCTGGAGTCTGCGCTTCGGCATCGCTGACGAAACCGAGCCAGACCAGGGAATCATGCAGCTCGTCGGCATTGGTCGGATCGGGCCACGCCTCCTGACGCACGCGCTGGATCGCTTCGGGATCCAGGCGCCCGAGATCGGCCGCCGTCTCGGGCGAGAGCCAGCCGCGGCTCATCACCGCCTGGGTGCGGCGTTCCTCCAGCGGAGCGTCGTCCAGATAGGCATAAGGACGCGCCGAGAGCACTTCCATGGCCAGCGGCGACGGGCCGGTGAGATCGCGTGCGATCACTTGGATATCGCCGGATTCGAGGCCCCGCAGCAGCGCTTCGAAGCCCTCGACGTCCATCGCTTCGGTAAGGCAATCCTTTATTGTCTGCGCCACGAGAGGATGGTCAGGAATCTCGATCGGGCCGCCGGGCAGGTTCTCCGCGCACGCCACCTGTTCCGGGAAGACGCTGCACAGCAGGTCTTCCGAATCCATCCGGGCGAATTGCGGAGGCACCTTCTTGCCCCCACGGAACCGCGGCAAGGCGAGTGCCGCACTCGCGACCCAGCGCCAGCGCGTCTGGAACATCGGTGCATCGAGCAGCGCCTGGACCAGGACGTCGCGCGCACTATTGGAGTGGAGGTAACGCTTCACCTCTTCCAGGTCGAAACTGTGCGCCTGGGTCAGCGACAGGATGATGTTGTCCTCAGTCGCCGCCGCCTGGAGCTCGAAGTTGAAATTGCGGCAGAAGCGCTTGCGCAAGGCCAAACCCCAGGCCCGGTTGATCCGGCTGCCGTAGGGCGAATGGATGACCAGCTGCATGCCGCCGGCTTCGTCAAAGAAACGCTCGAAAACCAGCGTGTCGCGAGTCGGTAGCACGCCGAGCGCCTGCTTGCCCATCGAAAGATACTCGACAATCTCCAGGGCGACGGCCGGGCTGACTCCGATGGCATCCGCGAGCCACTGGCGGGCACTTTCGCCCGACGGGTCCTGGTCGAGACGCGCCGCCATCTCGGTGCGCAAGCGCGAGACCGATACCGAGAGCTCGTCGCTGCGCCCCGGTGCTTCGCCGAGCCAGAACGGGATGCTAGGCGGCTGGCCGTGCGCATCCTCCACCCGCACGTTGCCGCGTTCCACGCGCAGAATGCGATAAGAGTGGTTGCCGAGCTGGAAGACGTCACCGGCCAGACTCTCGACTGCGAAATCCTCGTTGACCGTCCCGATGAAGGTGTTCTCCGGCTCCAGCAGCACGCGGAAATCGGCGTTGTCGGGAATGGCGCCGCCCGAGGTCAGGGCGGTGAGCTGCGCGCCGCGCCGGCCGCGAAGCTCCTTGTTGACCGCGTCGTGATGAATGAGGGCACCCCGCCGCCCCCGGCGTGTGGTGAAGCCTTCGCTGAGCATGGTGACGATGGCATCGAAATCGGAGCGCGCGAGATCGCGATAGGGCCAGGCGCGGCGGAAGCGCGCGTAAAGCGCATCCTCCGTCCATTCCTGCGCCGCGACCTCGGCGACGATCTGCTGAGCCAGCAGGTCGAGCGGGCGTTCAGGGATGATCAACCGGTCGAGCTCGCCGCGCTGCACGGAATCGATGAGGGCCGTGCATTCGACCAGCTCGTCGCGCGACAGCGGGAAGAGCCGCCCCTTGGGCGTGCCGCCGACCGAATGGCCGGAACGTCCCACCCGCTGCAGGAAAGCCGCAATGGCGCGCGGCGAGCCCAGCTGGATGACGAGATCGACGTCGCCGATATCGATGCCGAGCTCGAGCGACGCGGTCGCCACCAGCGCCTTGAGGTCGCCGCGCTTGAGGCGTTGCTCTGAATCGAAGCGCTGTTCCTTCGACAGGCTGCCGTGATGCGTGGCGATGTGCGCCTCGCCGATGCGCTCCGAAATCTGGCGTGTGGCGCGTTCGGCCATGCGCCGCGTGTTGACGAAGATCAGCGTCGTGCGGTGCGCCTCGATGAGCTGGGCGACCTTGTCGTAAACCTCGGTCCACACCTCGTTCGACATCACCGCCTCGAGGGGCGAGGAGGGGATCTCGAGCGCAAGGTCGCGCTTGCGGACATGACCGGTATCGACGATCCGGCAGTGCGGCGTCGGGCCGTCTTGCGGTCCGGCGCCGACGAGGAATCGGGCGACCTCTTCGATCGGCTTCTGCGTAGCCGACAGGCCGATGCGGAGCAACTGGTCGCCGCACAGCGCCGCGAGCCGCTCGAGCGAGAGCGCCAGGTGAGCGCCGCGCTTGTTCGGCGCCACGGCGTGAATTTCGTCGACGATCACGCTGCGCGTCGTGGCCAGCATGGCCCGGCCGCTCTCGGAGCCGAGCAGGATGTAGAGCGATTCCGGCGTGGTCACCAGGATATGCGGCGGGTTCTTGCGCATCTTGGCGCGCTCGCTCTGCGGCGTGTCGCCGGTGCGCACCCAGGTGCGGATCTCGATCTCGGGCAGGCCCTGCGCCTTGAGCGCCTCGCGGATGCCGGCGATCGGCGCTTCGAGATTGCGCTGGATGTCGTTGGACAGGGCCTTGAGTGGCGAGACATAGACGACTTGGGTCTCGTTCTTGAGCGTGCCTGCGACACCCTGGCGCACCAGTCCGTCGATCGCCGCAAGAAAGGCCGCAAGCGTCTTGCCCGATCCGGTGGGCGCGGCGATCAGCGTGTGGTGTCCGGCCTTGATCGACGGCCAAGCGGCCGCCTGGGCGCCTGTCGGCACGCTGAAGGCACGGTCGAACCAAGCGGCGACAGCCGGATGAAACAGCGACGTAGGAGTCTCGGACATCGGGCTCATAAAACAGAAGACGGAAATACCGCGGCGACTCAGCGCCGCGACCGACAGTCTGCCCGATTTTGGCTGCTGTTAGTACAGTCAGGAATCGAGCGGCGTCTGCTGGTGGAACGCCAGCTTCCACGCGCCGTTGCGCCGGACATAGCCGCTGCTGACCAGGGCCCTGTAGCGCTCGCCGCCGCGCCGGGCGCTCGCCTCGTAGCTGAGGATCGCAACATCCTTGGTCGGCTCGACCAGGCCCTTCTCGGCGATCGTCAGGTCCTGCCAGCGCTGGCTGTCGCCGGCGACCATGCCGGCGATCTCATCCCTGCTTTGCACGCCGGCCATCTTGGTGAACACGGTCAGGCATTCGTCGTCGAGATTCTGCCGGTAGAAGCCGGCATCGCCCGACCAGAATTTCCGTTCGAGCGCCAGCAGGTCGTTCTGGAGCGACATTGCACATCTCCTTTGAAGCGAACGGCAAGGGTTGCCGGCGACAGCCGTCAGCGGAGAAACGGGGTCAAAGAAACGGCGGTTCCGGTCACAGGCCCCTCGCCGCCGCCCGGAAAACCGGGGAGGCGGGAGAGGGAGGGGCCCGGAGCGAGCGGAGAGAGAGGATCCGCTCACACCTTCTCCTCCCATGACGGCGGAGAAGGTTAGCGCTTACGTGGTGATTCGGCGCTCAAATCACAACGGGGGTCACTTCCGCGCCCGGTTCAGTGCCCGCCGGTGTTCTCGTCTTTGCCGCTAGGCTTCGATCGGGCAGCGCGGCGCAGGACGGGCGCGGAAGTGATACCTGAAGGCGACACCATCGTACCGCGGCGGGTCAAAACCGAGCAGAACGGAAAGTACCTAGAGCGTGGCCGGAAAAGCCCCGGCAACGGTTAATGCCCCGAACTCAGCGGCGCAGGAACGGTCCCAGAAAAAGGCCGAGCAGGCCCTTCAGGCGGACCGGCCCTTCGGTGATCGCCAGACACAGGCACTCGCCATCCGCGTGGGCGAGTGGCCGATGCTCGACCGTATCGTCGGCAAAACAGACATCGCCTCGGACGTAGTGCCCGCGCTCGTCGGAGAAACCGCCCGAGAGCACCAGCAGCAACTCTTCGCCGCGATGGCTATGGCGCGGGATGGCCTTGCCAGCCTTGATGCGCAGCAGGCTGACCTTGTAGCGCCTGCCGTCGCCGCACGGCAGCTCCGCCTGGGCGAGACCGCCAGTGCGTTTTTTCCACGGCAGCGCGTCTATGCCGTCCGGCACGTAAGCGCGCAAGGCCGGCGGCAGCAGCGTCTCCCCGGTACGTGGCACGGCGTGGACGGACGTCTCCTGCGGGCCGAGATGCGCGAGCGCACGGCCGAGCGCGGTGTCCGCGATCGCTGCTGGCTCGATCTCGTTCAGCAAGGCGCCGCCGACCGCGTCGAGGCCGCGCAGCGTCGTGCTGCTGTGCTGATTGAGCGCGACGTGGCTGGCGACCAGCAGGACGATAGGCTCAGGCGCCGTGCCAGCGGCGTAGTCGAGCAGGAACTCGTCGCCGATCGGATGCCGGGTGGAGAGCATCGTCATGGGGTCACCTCGGGCTCGAATAGGGACCGCAACCGGCCGACAGCCAGGCGGAGGCGGGATTTCACGGTGCCGAGCGGCAGGCTCAGCGCGGTCGCGATATCGGAATGCGACCGGTCGTCGAAATAGGCGAGTTTCAGCATCTGGGCCTGCTCGGGCGGTAGCGTGGCGATGGCAGCCGTGATCTTGCTCTCCCACTGCTGGGCGGCCAGCGCATTGTCGGGGGCGGGCGGCGCCGACGGCAGCAGGGCCGGGTCGGTTGCATCCATCGCCGGACGCTTGCCGCGGCGCAGCGCGTCGATACGCCGATTGCGGGCGATGGTGAAGATCCAAGTGCTGAC
>Ga0196963_10000776_pt1 | contig 24929 bp, 19 predicted proteins | sample S1_5metaG_FD_148600 | JGI IMG/M metagenome (GOLD analysis project Ga0196963, IMG submission 148600) | Soil microbial communities from Anza Borrego desert, Southern California, United States - S1_5 | ecosystem: Environmental > Terrestrial > Soil > Desert | place: USA: California | collected...
GTCGACGCAGCCGTAGCGATCCTCGCCCCGACGGCGGAGGGGATCGCCACAAACGAGCAGGAGCACCTCGACATCACGAACGAGGTGTACAGCGATGACTATGCGGAACACCTCGCCTCCAACGACGACGGCTACACGGCCTGGCACTATCTCCAGGAGTACGTGGACCATCGACGCAGCAATTCAGACTGGGCCAGCATCTCGTCACACCAACACGCGGTGCATTTGCTGCCGTTCTGGCTGCGGTCGCTGGCGAGGGATCCCGCACCCGCCGAGGTGGAAGTGTCCGCGGCGTTAGCCGCGGGCTTCGGTCACGAAGAGGAACAGTGCCTCTGGAGGGCCATCGAGACGACCCGAAGCGCTGCGTTCGATGAACCCTTTATGCGTCGCGTTTCGCATGGCCACCCTCGTGGCCACGTGAGGAGCGCAGCGCTGGCGTGTCTCGCGCGCCGGACGCCTTCGGCACTGGGGGACATCATCCAGGAATTGCTTCAGAAGGGCCGAGACGGGCGCGTGGTCGAAATCGCCACGGAACTGAGCGAACTGAGGGCCTCGCAGATGCCGCCCAAGCCATCGGGTGGTGACGACGACGGGTCGTTCATCCCGTCGACTGAGGATCCCGCCTTGCGCGACGCCCTGCTCCATGCCTATGAAAGCCTGGAACCGCTGGTCCAAGAGGTCTGCGACGCAGTGGTGGCGCTGGAACGTCACGAAGCACCCCAACTGTCGTCGCGCGCGAGCGCATGGTTGTCTGGCGTGGAGGGTGGCAACGAGACGGTCCGGTGGCTGCGGCTGCGCCTTGGCGGGGAAGCCTCGCGGCGGGCTCCGGAGGACGTCCACTGGTGTTGAGACCGATTGGCTTAATCCGCACGTCGATGATGATGGCGCGGTCCTTTGGCGCCACCGCCTCGTGGGACTCGATCCGAACATCGTCTTGGCCAAGCGTTTTTCTCCCGGACCCAACAGCGGCGAACAGCGCATCCAGAAAACTCGTCTTGCCGGCGTTGTTTGATCCAATGAGGACGGTAAGGTCGCCGAGTTCCATCTCCACATTCGCGAGCGATCGGAAGTTGCTGATGCGAACATCCGTGAGCGCGATCCCGCTTTCGACTTCGTATTTGTGCATGTCCCTGTCCATCTCCATGTCACGCGTCAAGGCGGTCCTCTACGGCCACCGCTGCAAGGTGCGGAAGCAGGCAAACGGCTACGCCAATTTGAGAACGCAGTCCCAGCGCGGCGGCGGTTTGCTGCAACGTCCGCCCGCATTCTGGGGCGGCGCGGTGCCGCGTGGGCGACAACTGCAATCCCATAATCGAGCGGTCCGGGGGCACTCAGCCGCGGGTCCCACTTTCCTGCTGAAGTGCTGTGCTCGTCCGTTTAACCAGGGTCAGCCGGCGGCAGCATTAGCGTCGAGCGCTCGCGCCAGATTTCTTGAACGAAGGGGTCGGTCAGGCCGTACAAGCCATGGCCGCGGCGCATGACGACATTTGCTGCCATCAGTTCGTTCAGGACCGCCTGTACCTCGTCGGGGCGAACCTCTCGGCCCACCACCCCACCGTAGCGGCCCAGGGCTTCGCCTGAAAACAGACCCTTCGCGTCACCGTCGGCACCGGCAACTCGCTCGAAAACCGCAGTCGCGAGCACCCCGAGCTGCTCGACCTTCATCAGTTCGACGTCGGCAGCCGTCGACCGCAGCGTGCCGGCGATGACAGGCAGGAAGGCGTCCGGATCACCGCCTGCAGGCATGAGGGATCGCAGCTCACGCAGTGCGCGCAGCATTTCCTCAGGCCGCGCCCCGAGCGTCCGAAACGCCTGCGTCGCCACCCCGAGGCTTGGCTGTTGCGTCAGCCCCTCGGCACGCAGCCGCCCGAGCAGGTACTCCACATAGTCTTTGTCGAGCACCGGGTATGGAATCGACGTGGCGCCGGCGAAGGCTTGGTTGCGGCGCGCCGTCAGCTCGCTGACCAGGGCTCGGTGAGAACCGGTGCCGATGAACAAGAAGTGCCCGGGTGTCCCTGGGCGAGGGTTGATGGCGTCGCGCGCCGCCTTGAGCGCCAGCAGCATCTGGTTGCCCTCTTCCGAGGTGATCGCGTGCTGCACCTCGTCGATGATGAGGACGATGTCCGTCTTGGCCTGGTCGATGACCTGTGTGAATGCCTCGGCCAGCGTTGCACCGCCTTCGCTGCCCACGGCCTCCACCTTGAAGCCGAACTTGAAGCCAGCGACGGCGATCTCGGCGTTGCGCAGCCGCTTCAGCCGCTCGGCCACGGCGCCCGCCGGCGACTGCAAATCCTGCAACGCCCGGCGGATCGCTGCGTGCACGAGCCCAGCGGGGTTCGTCTGCGTGTTGGACCAGAGGTCGACGTAGATCACGAGCGCGCCGGCCTCCTCGAGGGCCGGCATCAGGTCGGCCTGCAGGAAGGTGGTCTTGCCCGTGCGCCGGACCCCGGAAATGAAGAGCCCCGAGCGCAGGCCTTCGTCGAGCACGCCCGGGTTGAGCAACTGCTGCGCCATCTGCTTGGCGAGCGCATGCCGGTGGTAGATGGTGTTCATTTCGGGGATTTTAGCTGTGCCACAAAATTAGTGCCGGCTACTAAAACGCCCTACTTCTGGTCTGCGGTTCCCGCCCGCACAGGCTTGGCACAGCCGACTTGTACGGAACCGCACCTTGTCGAGCGCAGCAGCGCAGCCGTCCGTGGCTGCTGCTGAGGAGGTGGGGAGAGGTATCGCTGAGGACGCTTGCTTGGCTGACGCGCCTCGACGTCAATCAGCTCGCCGCCATGCAGCAGCCGCCGGCCTGGTGCGAGGGATCCGTCGCCTTCCGTACTGCCGAGGCTTCTTTCTTAACCCGCTCGACGTGACGCCCCTTAATGGACATCTGCATGGCTCAACCCGGCCGTAAACACCTGGGCATGGCCAAGGCGCTCTCTTCCGCGGTGAAGAACCGCGGCAAGACAGATGGAGCGCGGGACAAGCAGGCATTCCTAGGCGACGGCCCGATCGCCCCGGGACTTACCAGGGAGCGTGCTCGCGTCGATCGCAAAGACCTGGAGCTTCTCGATGTCCCCTCGCCCCGCCGCGATCCCGTCGGCCTCGTGCTGAAGGTATTGGACGAGGTCAGCAAGTCCGCGCAAACCACCGTGTCCTGGAAGCCGCCATCTTCGCCTTTCGAGCAGTATCAGCAGGAGGATGCCGTGCCTGCTGTTGAGTCCGACGAGGTATTGCTCGGCGAGCTGGTCGTTCAGCGTTTGAACGAGCTCCGCCGCGGAGTATCGAGTGCCGTCGAGTGGCTTGACCTCAATGCACACTTTTCCGCCGGCACATCCGACTTGGACGTCCGGCCTGTTCTTGAGGTGCAGTTCCTCCTCGCGCGTGACGCTGAACCGTCGGTTGCCGGAGCCTGCGAGGCGGGCGGCCAGCCACACCTGGAGTTTGCTCTCGTCCATCCGGGGCTCAAACAAGACAGCCTCGCTATAGGGCCCCTCCTCGATCGAGAGGCGCAGATCCTCCAGTCGTGCAATGACCTGCTGGTAGAGGCGGCCCGGCTCGACGGCCGGGCATGCGAAAGCCTCCTCGAGTTCTCTGAGTTCGGCGAACGGCAGGTCTGCGTGCGCCTCAGCGACATCCCCGCCTGACGTTCGGACAGGTGTCGCAGCCCTTCTTCCCGCGAGGGGTCTGCCAGCGCGAGCTTGCGCAGCGCCTCGTGCGCCGCACGGACGTCAGGAATCTCGGCCAGCGCTCCTGCAAGGGCCTGCAGCGCCGACTCCGATTGAGCCTGCTGCCACACGGCAGACTCGTCACGCTTCGCGACGTGACGTCCGGCGAGGATGGACTCGTAGAGTTGCGACAAAACTCGCGCGGTAGCAGCGTCCGCTCTCGATTGCTTTCCAAGGTCCCCGGATACCTTGTAGATGCAGGCCCACACGTGCTCCCAAGCCGGTGAACCAGCTTGCAGGTTCGCAGCGAGCCAGTCCCATGCGCGGGCGATGTCGACACTGAGCCAAAGGCGAAGCCACTCGCTCTGCTTGTCGCCCCACGCGTCTCCGCCGCATCGACCTAGTTCCCTTGCGATGACGGCGCCAACTTCCTCCGACGACACGACCGCTTCCTTGTGCATTGCGCGAAGCACCCGACGCCACACCAACGCACGGCCGAATGCTCCGTCGACCGCACGCTGCCTGAGCGGCTCCAGCAGAAGCCTTCGAATTTCACCATGGGCGTGCACGACCATGTCGAGCGTGTCCAGCCCTGCGGGCGCGTCGGATATTGAAGCGGCATCGCTCACAAGCCATGGACTCAAGGCCTCCACGACACCTTCTGGGGAAGTCGAGACCAAGTCCGCCAGCCATCGCGGAGGCCGGTCCTGCGAGGACCAGACAGCCAGCCGCGCTGCACGCCCAATCGAGGCGGCGTCGAGGATGGTGTGATCACGCCTGACCAGGCCCCAAGCAACGTCCAGCAGGGCGACGATCTCCGGCCGCCGGCCATCCTCCCGTTCGCGAGGGTTCGGCACCTCTGTGCCGCCCCACACCGAACCAAGTCCAGAGGAAACAGCGGCCGCAACATCTTCACCGAGTTCCCGTCCGATGGCAGCGACGAGCTCGTAAGCTGACGATGACTTCGGCTCGAGGCGCGAATGGAGCACGAGACGCGCAAGTGCGCCAAGGTCGGTTCCGGCCCTGAGTCCGTCGATGCGTTTCAGCGCTGCCGCCCGCACCGCCTGAATTTCGGCGGCCCGCTCGGCGCGGCGAACGGTTTCCAAGCGCTGGTGCTCTCGCTTCTGGCGTCGGTAGCTCCTGAATTTCGCGAGTTGGGCTGCGATGTGGGACCTTCGATCACCTGCGTCCGGTCCGCAGATCAACCTGCGAAGCGCTGGGAGACGACGGGGCGGCGCGCAGGCCTTCCATGCCAGGTCATGCGCCAGAAAGAACAGCTTCCTGCGAGCCAACCCAACGCCGAAAGCAGCGTTGGCTCGTTCAGTGAGGTCGTTGAGATCCGTCTCTTCGAAGAACACAAGGCTGCGTCCGCGGCCACCGCTCATCCAGGTGATCGAGAACTCGAGTTCCTGCCTCTCGAAGAACCGGTAGGCGAGTGCCCAGCGCAGCTCGGTCCGCATCTCGATCACGCGCGAGACTGGGTCGATCCTCCGAGGCTCGCCGTAGTCGGTATCGCGCAGGCTCTGCAGCGCCACGAGTGCGCGCAGCAGCACTTCCTTCCCCTGCTGGACTTCACTTGCGCTGACGTCGGGCATCTTCTCCAATGCAGCCAAGCACAAGCCGGGCAGCACCTCCAAGGTCCAGGCGCGCTCAGGCGGCGGCCCGTCGACGCGGCGGGGAAGCTTGTTCACGGAGTCGAAGGCGGGCATCACATCCAGCACCGCCTCAAGAAGGACAGAGACCTCAGGCCACTGGGCGGTGGGCAGGAGTTCCTTGCTGATTGCGCTGGCCATCGACCCCAGTCCAAAGGCTGCCTCGTCCCCCGTGCGGAGCAGGATGGCGCGGAGGTGATCCAGCGAGAAGCGAAGGCCTGCGACCCTCAGACCTGCCGCGACCATCGCGTTGCCGCGCAGGTCCCCTCTCTGAAGCGCGTCCGCGACTGCCGACCGCTGCTCGGGAGTTCCGAGTTCGGTCAATGCCTGCAGCGCCAGTACTCGAGTGATCTCGTCGTACCCCGCATCTGCGAACATCTCGAACATCGCCGAAGAGCAGTCAGCGAGTCGGGCGTGGAACGCGAACCCGATGAGCTTGTGACGAACCCGATCGCCAAGCCCACGATCGCGCAGCAGGGACGCGAGCCGCCCAGGCGGGAGCCGTCGGCCGACACGTCCGAACTCGTCCGCGGAGTTGAACCAATCCGGCTTGTAGCCGCCCTCCATCTTCTGGACATAGCCTGCAAAGGCCGCGTCCGCCGTCAATTCGTCCCAGGCCATGGGATCACCATCGAAGACCACCATCTCCGGGTGCACTCTTGCGAGCCACTCCCGCACGCGCGGGTTCATGGCGGCAAGCCAGCAAAGCGTCCACCGCCGGCTCGGGATGAGCACGAGCTCTCCGAACGGGCTGCGCTCGAAGAGCGCCATGACGCGCGGAAGCGAAACGCCAGTTGCCAGCAGATGCCGCTCAACCCAGCACGCCGCCAGGTACTCACGCACCGTTCGGTGATGGAACTTCACCCGACCATAGGTCGCCTCGTCGAACAAGGCCGTGCCAAGAAGGTGATCGACTGATCTTTCTGGCCAGTCGTCCAGGACCGGGTACGCACTGGCCGACGTCACCAGCGCGGACTCTCCGGCAGCGGACGAGTGCCCCCCGAAGACCTCGGCTGCCGCCAGTCTTTGGGCGCCGACCATCAGATGGCGGCGCGGAAGGTGCCAATCGCTGTCTCGATGGCTCGGATTGAACTCGTTGAGCCGGTTCTCGACGTTGCCTTCGAGCAACTCGAGCAGTTCACCCAGCCTGCCCTCGCTATTCCAGCGGCGAACGAGCCAGTCCAGGTCCAGTGGCCGGCCCGCCATGAATCGGTAGGCACCCGCATCGACGGCCTCCCAGAATTTCTTCTCGTTGGAGAGTCCGATGTGTGCAGCGAAACGCCGCGCCTCGGCCTGGTCCAAGGTCTCCAGGCGCACGACGAACGTGCTCCTGAGCGTGTCCCCGTCGGACGACTCGTCATCGAAGTACAGCGCATCGAGACTCTCGGTTGCCGAGCCGCTCTCGGAGAACGGTGTTTCGCGCTGCAGCGGGCCGGCAAGCTTCTCCTCGACGACCTTTCGGACGTCCGGCAGGGCCCAGTCCGAGATGCGCGATGAGAGCACGATCCGGACCCGGTGAAGACGATCCGCGAGCGCCGCCCGGGCAACCGCCAGCGATCGGGCGAGCGAGGCAGCGTTCGCCAGCCTTGCCTCGTCCACGGCATCCAGGAAGAAGTGTGCGACGCCGTCGGAGGCCTGCCACGCAGAGTACCCAGCCACCGCGCCCACTTCGCGGTTCCAGTCCTCCATGGCGACCAGAAGGTTCAGCTCGACAAAGAAGGCTGCGTGCCCTGCATCTCTGAGGCGCTTCACCTCCAATTTCATCTCTTCGGTCTTGCCGACGCCGGCCTCGCCAATTACCACGACCGTGCGCTGGGTGCGCGCGTGCAGCGTGCTCCACTCGTAGCGTGGTTCGTCACCGAAGCCCTGCCACATGTCGGGCTCGTCGCCGGTCTCGTCGCCGCGTGCCCGGCGGAAGGTCCGATGCAGCTCGATGGGACTTTGAGACCGTGCGGGAACAGATCCACTGGCTATGCGCTTGGCAGGCATCGGCTCGGCCTTCGTCTTTCGGTCAGCGGCCCTTGCCCGACGCGGACGGGCTCACTCCGGGCCCCTCGCCGGCCGGTCGCCCGTAGCGCCTCGACCGCGACGCGCTGCGCCGCCAGCAGTCGCCTCGGCCAAGTCGGCGGGCGACTTCAGTAGCTCGCGCAAGCCGTCGCGGGCCTGCTCAACGCGCACGAGCAGCGTGACCGCCGTCGTGTCGGGACGCACCATGATGCAGCCGGTCGCCGCGGGTGCTGGCGGGCCCAGCACCAGGGTCAGACGTAACCCCCTGCCGTTCATGCCTGTTCCGGCCGCTCTCGAAACTGGTCCGTCATACCGTCGCCACGGGCGACGCGACGCAGCTCGAAGTGTCGATCGAACTTCGCGATCACTTGCCCCAGGTCTTGCAGCCGAACTGACGCGGCGTGAAGTCGGGACGTTGCCGCTTGATCATGTTGCCAGCGTGTGAAGTAAGCGTCCATCCCTCCCCTTCCGCGTGCTCAGATGCAGCGGCCTTGAGCAACGCCACGATGTCCTGCGCCACCGGGCCCAGACGGCCCTCGCCGCTGGGCGCCGACATCGAGGGCGCAGCCGCTCCACCGAGGTACTCGGTCAGGATGAAGTCATCGCAGGCGTTCCGGAAGGAGACCGGCGTTTTCTCCTCGCCGAACCCGAACACGTACTTGCCGCCCCGTCGCAGCCGTGAGGCGAGCCCGGTGAAATCGCTGTCACTGCTGACGATGGCGAACGCGTCGATGTCTTCGGCATGGAACATGTCCATCGCGTCGATCACCATCGCGATGTCCGTGGCGTTCTTCCCGGACGTCCGCACGAACTGGTGATAGGGGCGGATCGCGAGCCGGTCGAGCACCTCGGGCCAGTTCTTCAAGCGTTCTGAGGTCCAGTCGCCGTAGGCGTTCTTGGCGGTGACGTGGCCATGCTTCAGCAGTTCGTCGAGGATGACGCCCAGCTTGGTGTGCTGGGCGTTCTCGGCGTCGATGAGCACCGCGATCGTCTTGAGCGACTCGATGTCCTTCATGCGTTCCCCCTGACCCGGCAAGTACGTGCGAGCCGTCCGGTTGCACTCTATCCGCGGCCCGGCTGCTACCGCGCCGCTCGGCGTTTCCCCCAGAAGTCACTCACTGCCTGCATCCGCCGCTTGGCCTCGGTGGTGACGTAGACGGTGGTGGTGTTCAGCGAAGCATGCCCCAGGTTCTGCTGCGCGATCTCCAGCGGCATGCCTGTGGCGATCGCATGGCTCGCGTGGGTGTGCCGCAGCCAGTGGGTGCTGGCCTTCGTGAACCGCTCCGCGCCTTGCACATCGTCGGCTCGCCGCAGCTTCCTCGCGCAGCGCTCGAAGAACCGCTTCAGGTGCGCGTACAGCGCCTCGGCGCCGATCCCATCCCGCGGGTCCCGCGGGTCCGCCGGCCGCGCCTGCTGCACCGCGACGCTCAAGCCGACGCCGCGGTTGGCCACCCGCCCACCGGCCGCTCCCACCAGGTCCTCGTGCCTGCCCAGCAGGTACGCTCCCCGGTTGCCCAAGTCGTCCGGCTCCGGATGGAGTCCGCGGGCCGCAAGGTACGCCTTGAGCCGCTCGACCACGGGATCCGGCACCGGCACCTCCAGCAGCTTCTGCCCCTTGCCCAGCACGCGCAGCGTCCACCCCTGGACCGGCTCGCCGTCGCCCACAGGGAAACTCACGTACCGCAGGTCATCGACCCTGGCCGCGACCGCCTCCTCGCGCCGCAGCCCCGTCGCGTACAGCAGCTCCAGCGTGAACTGCATCCGCAGCGCCAGCAACGCCCGTGGCACGAGCGCCCCGCCCTCCCCAGCCGGCTGTGGCAGCTCCAGCGCATCGGCCACGTCCTCGGCAGCCAGCTCTTCTGCAAACTGCCACTGCGCCTGCGTCAGGCTCCGCCCGACGTCGATGCTGGGCCCGGCCATACGCGGCGGCGCCACCGCCCGCCACGGGTTGCCCATCAGGTAGTTCTGCTCGGCCAGGAACGCGTACAGGTTGGCCAGGATCGACACCGCCTGGCGCTGCACCGAGGGTTTCAGGGGCCCCTCGAAGGGACGCCACAAGGGCGACCAGCGCTCACGCGAGCGCTCGCCACACCAGCGGCTGCGTGGTTGCGGGTCGGCCAGGAAGTCCCGGTACTCGGCGCAGTCCTCGGCGCTCACCGACGACAGCGCCTTGCCCTTCTGGACGATCACCCAGAGCATGAAACGCTCCGCCTCTTTTCGGTACGAACGCTGCGTGTGCGACAGCAGCTGCAGCCACCCCAGCGGCTGCTCCACGCCGGTGTCCCGCTGCCGGCGCCGCTCCTTCAGTCCCCGCTTCTGCTCCTCAGTGAGCCCGGCCTTCATGCGCAGCCAGGCGAGCACCGCCTGGTAGTCGTTGCCGGCCTGGATCAGGCGCTGCGCCTGCGGCCGCCGGTACAGCCCCTGGCGCCCATCGAGCTCGGTGGGCGGGCTGAATTTCTCCAGCGGCCGGATGTCGGCCGCGGGCTGCACGATGCGCTCCAGCTCGTGCTGGAACAGCGCGCTGCGCGGCCGCTCGATGTGGGGCCCAAGCCCCCGGCCGATCGTTGCCTCGTGCTCGTTGAGCCAGGCCTCGATGCGCCGGGCCTTCACGGCCCCGATCCCGTTGATGCCGGAGTACCACCGGCGCCCGATGCCGTTGATGCGGTCGATCAGCTGGGCGACGGTGAAGATGTCGGCAGCCTGCAGGTGGCCCCCAGCGACGTGGCCAGCCACGACACGATGGCGTCGCCGGCGCGCGGCGGCTGGGCGACCAGCCCTTCGAGCCACTTCAAAGCCTCGAGCTGCCGCTGCATCAGCCGGCCGCGCCGGCGGGCGCGCGCCAGGTCGGCGCGGTAGCGCTCTTCGTAGGCCGCGGTCTGGTCGGCTTGGCTCAGGTCTTCCAGCTGGTGCTCGACCGCAAAATCTTCCAGGCTCGGCAGAGCCGGCCCCGGGTCAAGCAGTTTCCGGAAGTCGAACTCCAACAGCCGCGCCGTGCCCGGCTTATGCTCGCGGCGCGACAGCGCAGCGAACTCCTCGCGGATCCATTCGACGGTGTGCTGGACCAGCCGCTCGTCGGGCCGGTCGACGAAGCGGCCGGCCGCGGCCGAGGTCTTGGCGCCCAGCCGCGTCTCGTTGGGCAGGTACCGCTGCCAGGCGTCCAGGAGCGGGATGCCCTGAACGACCGCCCGCATGAACGCGAAGTGGCCGACGTGGAGCTTTCGGGAACGGTCGGCGGCTGGCCGGCGCGCCGCCCGGATCACGGGCTCGGAAGTCGGCTGGGGCTGCGCGCTCGGGGATGCCTCCAGCGCATCGGCGGATGGCGTGCTCACGTGCCCTCCCCTGCTCCAGCGACTGCGACGGCGGTTGCAGGCGCGCGCGCTGTCTCGTGCCGGCCGCCGGCGGCCGGAGGTCCGAGCGTGGCGCCAGGTGCTGCACTTGCTGCTGCGCCTGGCGCTGGCCAGCCGAGTCGCGCGCGCACCAGGCCAAGATCGCCGGCGCCGATGTCCAGTAGCCGCTGCCCCAGCGATGTTGTCCCGCGGGAGGGCCGGGCAAGCAGTTCGCTGGCGAGCTCGGCGAGCGTGGCGTGGTGACGCCGCGCGAACGCGAGTAGCTGCGCAGGCGTGATGCCCGACACTGCGCCGGCCGGCAGCTCCAGGAAGGCGGCCAGGGCCGCTGTGCCCAGGCGGCAGACGACGCTCGGGCTGAAACTCTCGTCCCTTAACTCGACTGCCTCGCCCACATCACCCACCCACGCGGGCTCGCCCAGCACCAGCACGGGTAGCGGCGGCGCACGCTCGCCGGCCAGCCGCCGCGCGATGCTGGCGCAGGCGTCGTCGACCAACTCGGCCAGCGCTTGGACGGACAGGCGGCCGCCGGCGGTATCGGCAGCACTGACCCCGGAACGCTCTGGGCAGTAGCTCTGAAGCGCCCAGCCCATCACCTCAGGTACTGCCGCAGACGTTGCGCTGGAGGCAGCGCCGGATGCACTACCGGATGCCTTCCCCGGCCACACAAAACTCACCCTGTGCCCGCCCATCGATGCGCAACACCGCCGCAGATCCACGTCCCAGTGCGACGCCGAGCCAAGCGCGCCGCGGGCACGCACGCGCTCCAGCGCGGCCAGCGGATCCACGTCGACCAGGGGCACACCGTCGGGTCGCCAGTGCGCGCCCAGGCGGTGGAGCTTGAGCCAGGCGCGCAGCGCTTGGGCGGCCGTGCCGGGGATGAGCTCGGGGCTGCCGGCAACGCTTGTGTTCGTCCCGTCCGGTCCTTGGGCTCCCTGCATTGCGTCAGCTGCGCCGGCATCCTCCGGGTCGACCGCCGTTTGCGGGCCTGGCCGCGGAGCCGCGGCCGCAACGCCAGCACCTGCGCCCTGGCTGGGCAGCTCCGAGCCGGGCTGCGTCCAGCGGCGCACGCTGCGCAGCCCGACGCCGAGCAGTCGTGCGGCATCGGTGGCCGTCAGTGCCAGCGCGTCGAGGTGGGCTCGGACTTCAGCGCTTCTCATCGAGCGGGAGGGCTCACGTCTGAAGTGAGCGTCAGGGCTCGCGCTGCGGCCTCGCCGGCGGCATCAGGACTTTGCATGTTGGCCATTCAGAGACTACGTTGAAGTGAGACCCATCAGCTGACTTCGGGGCTGGTCCAAGAGGACCGCCAACGCCCCTGCACTGCCTCGCGGTGATCCGAGCCCCTCGGCATCACCCGCCTTGAAGGCCCCCGCAGCCACGGTGCCACCTTGGCACTTTTTCGCCACATTTTCGCGCCCCAGGCCCGAACCCGTCCAATTCTACCGTTCATGATTAGAAAACTAATCAATAGCGCCACTCTAACGGGTGCCGCTCAAAATGAATAGGCGTCACTTTCAGTTTCCCGCCGTGGCAAACAAGACCAGGCCCATTGCATCGAGCGATCGCACCTCGGTCTTGAAACCGCCAACACAACCATCCCTTGAGCGCGCAGCGTGCATATGACGCTGCAATCGTTCGCTACTCTCCGTCAGCTCACGCCCTTCGAATCAACGGCAGCAATCGCCCCCCGGGCATACTGGCGGTCCACCCGGCCTCCTCAGGATAGTCTCAGCCTGTGCGGCAGCACGTCGCCGCGCGGCCTCCCATCCTGGCGTGTACCGCCGCGCCAAAGATCTTCCAGGATGGAACAGCCGTGCACCTTGCACAGCTCCTCGGCTGACGCCGTGCCGGCGATGAGGATCGATTCGAGCACCGCGAGGGCTTCGCACGCTTGGATTTCATGCGCGCTCCACCCAATCGACACCCAGCACGTCGCCGAAGTGATCCCGGGCCACCACCGAACCGCTCGGGATCACGTCGCACGCGTCGAGCGACCCGAGACATCGCCAATACGCGCCATTCACGTCTTCGAACCAACCGCGCTGCAGTTGGTCACGCGCTGGCTGTTCGGTCAGGCCGCCCGTCAGATGAGTGACCGGGAAGAGGTAGTGCCGGGTAGTGCCGTGGTGTATTCAAGTAACCCCGGTCAATCAAGATGAGTCGTCCTTGTCGGTGCACTTGGTCGCGACTCTGCCCGTTCTCCCTTCCGAGCGGAGAAACCTCCATCACGCAAGTGGCGGGTCAAATTACTGGCCCTCTTCTACGCGCTTCGAACTTGAGCAATGTCGCGCTCAAAGCCGCGTGCTTTAAAAGCGGTGGCGGAGTCAGTCTCAACATGAAGCCGTTGCCGGCAGCTGGTCAGCCGGCTACTTGAATGCGGGGGACGTCATCTTCGTCATCGACTACAACTTGGTCGCCCCTCGCCGCCGGTTGAGCGACCGTTGGCAATACATTGTTCAAGCGCCGTCGAAGCCCCATGGCGAGGTTCAGCGCAGTGCGCTGGACGCCTTTCAGCAGGCGGTCCACGCGCGCGAACTCCCGGTCGCATTCAGTGTTCGTGAGCAGACCGCGCAGCCGCTGGTACTCCAGCAAGCCGAACAACTGATCCGCTTTCATCAGCAAGGTCAGGTAGGTGCCGCAGTGCGGCGACACGACCTCGGCCGGCACGAGCAGCGGCCCCGTGCCGTAGCGCACCGCGTGGCTCACGCCGTTGTCTGCCATCACCTTGAGCGCTCGCTCGATCAGCGAGCCGACTTCCGTGTCCGCCGCCCGGATCGACTCCGCCACCATCTCCTCGGCCTGCGCGAGAAGCTCCGGGTGGTCACGCAGCCGTTCGTGAGACCGGGCATGCACCTCCATGAAGTGGAAGTTGGCGGCGGTGTAGCTGTAGTACCGGACGAAGTGGCTCTTGATCTTCGGATGGCTGAACGCGCAGTCTTCGATGTCGCGTGCGCCCTCGATGCGCGCGAGCGTGTTGGCGTCATTGCCGCCAATGCGGGCGTAGTACTTCGCGTTGATGCCGGGCACCGATGCGCAGCGGGCGAAGAAGGTCTCGTCGGGCCGCCCGGCGCGCTCGAACGCAGCCTGAAGCTCGGCGGCGTAGAACTGGGAGAACGGGACGTTGATCTCCATGGGGAAGCTCCCGGTGCCAGGCGTCCATGTTGCAAGGCCGAAATCGTTCGGTCCACCCCGGAACCATCCTGCAGATCGGGACGGTTCCGCAACCGCACAGCATTGACTGGGACCCGGCCGGCCGCTACCTTCAGCTGAAAGGACTAGCTGGCGTCCGGCAACGGCCAAGCGAGCGACACCAAGGGCGACGGCACCACGATTCGCGGGCGCTCCGTCTCCCGACTCTCTGTAACGCATCTGCGCCGTGACGCGCGTGGATGCCGGCAACGGCAGCTGACATGCCATCCAACGCGGTGAGCCGCGGCGGAGAAGCCAGCGATCTCGAGCGACCGGCAAGTGCCGGCCATACCCAACCCATCGGGGGCATGCGCCCCATGGGTGTGTCGCCTCCGCCCACTCTGGAGGTGAAACATGAGCCCACACCCGGCCTGCGCGCCGCAAGGCGCCGCCCTGTTCCCTGACCTGCCTTCGAGCCCGCCGTGGCCCGAGGCTGACCATGCTGACGATGCGAGTGACAGCGGCCACCAGTTCCCGCCGCAGAGCGCCGATGAATCCTTCAGCGACGCCGAATTGGTTCACCTGGCACAGAGCTTCCTCGAGCGCAGCGAGTCGCTGATCGACGCCGTCGCTCCCCCCGCCTGGGAGGACCCGGACGACATGTTCGGCGGCGAGGTGTTCGACGGTGAGCAAGCGCAGTACCGGCGCATGTCGGCGGCCAATCCGACCAGCACGCACAAGGGAGCCGTCGCTCGCCATCTGATGGCGAACGAGGAGTCCCGGTATCCGGGCTGCACGGACACGTTCCTCATCGCGCTGGCGCTGACCTACCGGCACATCCTGCTCGACCGGGCCGCCGACCCGCGCGACAAGGTGGAGATCCTGCGCCGCGTCTACAGCCGGCATGAGCCGGAATGGATGACGGCGGAGATCGTGTACCTGCACTTCGTGCTGCTGGACCAGTGCCGGTGCCTGTGCCGCCCGGCCGCCAGCCTTGATCGCAAGGAGGAAACGCTGCGCTGGATCTTCACGGATCCAGAGCGCGAAGACCGCCCGTTCTCCTTTAAGAACTGCGTGCGGCTGGTCCTCGGCAACACGCCCGAGTTCGGGTCCGTGCACCGACGGATCCAGGAGCAGTTGAGGCCCTACCTGCAGGCTTGGCTCGAGGAGGCCCTCTTGCGCCGGAGAACGGCCAACGAACGACAAGGTGAGTTGTTCGGCGCCTGATGGCGGCGCAACACAGTGCCCCAGATCCCAGGTGCCGGCAGCACCTGTTCACGACGAGGAGGTTCCCTATGGAATCACATGAGTTCAAGGCACGCGTGGAGGCGGTGAAGCAGCGCGCGCACGGGCAGTGGACACAAGTCCTGAAAGGGCTCGGTGTCGCCCAAGAGTTGCTGAACCGCAAGAACCAGCCGTGCCCGATGTGTGGTGGAACGGACCGCTTCCAGTACACCGATCGCTTCGGCGAGGGCAACTACCACTGCCGAGGCTGCGGCGCTGGCGGTGGACTGAAGCTCGCCCAGGCAACGCTGGGCATCAGCTTCATCGAGCTGCTGGCGCGCCTGGAGCAACTGCTGGGCAAGACGCCGGCGATCCACGCCGATCAGCCGCCGGGCCCGTCGCCTGAACGGATGAAGGCGCTGTGCAAGAAGATCTGGCATGAGGCCAGGCCGATCACACCTGGAGATCCCGTCGATCTGTACCTGGGCAGCCGCGGCCTGCAACTGCCCACCTACCCGAGAACACTGCGCTGTCACCCCGGCCTCGGTTACTACGAGAAGCACGGCGCCAAGTCGGTGAAGGTCGCCGAATATCCGGCAATGCTGGCGTGCGTGCAGGGACCGGACGGCCACGCTGTCACGCTTCATCGGACGTACGTCGCCGACGGTCGAAAGCTGGTCGATCGCGCACCGAAGAAGCTGCTGTCCTCGGGCATCAGTGGAGCGGCAGTACGTTTGCAGGAGGCGACGGGCGAACTGTCGATCACCGAGGGAATCGAGACCGGGCTGTCGGTGCTGATCGGCACGGCCGCGCCCGTGTGGTCGGCGCTGAGCTGCGGCAACCTGGAGCGGATGTGGGTGCCAGACACCGTGAAGCGCGTTCGGATCTACGCAGACAACGACGCCGATTCGGAGTTCGATGGCCAGGCATCCGCCTACGCGCTCGCGCGCCGGCTGAGGAAGGAACGCCGCGACGAGGGCACCGTCCACGTCGAGGTCCACGTGCCCCGGCGCGCGGGCACCGACTACGCCGACGTCTGGCTGTGCCGGCACGTGCACACGCTGGCAGACGCATAGCGCGTGATTGCGAGCGACGCGGTGCGGCAGCAATGCCGCGCCGCCTTTTCAGTGGTTCCACCGGGCCCACCGAAAAGCATCCCACTGGTCGCTGTCATACCAGGCCCTTTGGCGAAGACAGCGTTTTGGAGCGCACGCGGCGACGCCGCGTACATCGAGCACCGGCTCAAGCATGAGCCATTCGCAACCCGCGGGGACCAGCACCCCGCCGGGGCGCTTCCCCGCTCTTCCATTGGAGATCTTCCATGAAGACTGGACGTACCCTTGTCGACCTGGCCGCCGAACTGGGCCGTCAGCTCAAGGCCAAGCAGGACATGATCGTGCCGTCGCCGCTGATGCGTTTCAGCACCGACGGCGGCGGCATCAGCAAGGTCACCATCGAGACGCCGGACGGAGCCGCTCACTACGGGATCACGGAGCTGGCCAGGCACCAGCTGGCGGAGAAGCTCGGCATCCCCTACGCGTACTTCGAGCGCATGCGCGAGAAGCAGCCGGACCTGCTGGACCGCAACGTGAATACGTGGCTGCACAGCGGCGACGATCGGCGCTTGGTGCGCACGCTGGACGGCAACGTGCGCGCCGTCCTGTCGGATCGGTACCGCCGGCTGGACAACTACGACCTGGCGGAGCACGTGCTGCCGATCCTGCAGCGCCTGCCGGGAGGGCGCCCGGCATCTGTGGAGCTGACCGACACGAGGATGTACCTGAAGTGGATCGCGTCGGAGGTGCGCCAGGAAATCCAGCCTGGCGACGTCCTGGAGGCCGGGGTCGTCGTGACGAACTCGGAGGTCGGGCTCGGCAGCCTGTCTGTGCAGCCGCTGGTCCTCAGGTTGCTGTGCAGCAACGGGCTCATCGTCGCCGATCAGGGCCTGCGCAAGACGCATGTCGGCCGCCTGATCGAGGCGAACGACAGCGACCTGACCGTGTTCAAGGACGACACCCTGGAGGCGGCGGACAAGGCCTTCTTCATGAAGGTGCGCGACGTGGTCGAGAGCGCGGTCTCGGAAGTCACCCTGCGTCAGATCTCTGACCGCATGCGGCGCACCTTGGGCATCGTGCTCTCTGGCGACCCGGTGAAGAGCGTCGACGTGATCGGCACGAAGTACCTGCTCAACGAGCAGGAGCGAAGCGGCGTGCTGCGTCACCTGATCAGCGGCGGCGACCTCTCCGGATTCGGGCTGGTCAATGCCGTCACCCACTACTCGCAGGAGGTGGCCGACTACGATCGCGCCACGGACTTCGAGGTCCTCGGGGGCAAGCTGCTGAACCTTCCGGCGCGGGAGTGGACGGAGATCGCTGAAGCAGCGTGAAGCGTTGGGGGGGCCCGAAGGGGCTCCCCGTGCACGGCTGCAAGCCCACAGGCAAGCTCAGATGGGCTCGGCCAGGACCGACCTGCGGGAGGCGTGTCGCGCGCTATGCGTATTAGGTAGCTCAACGCACGAGATTCCCTGGGCGCGGAGGCAGCACGAGACGCGAGCAAGCAGCTGCGCTGGCGACTCGTCCCACGGCAGCTGCAGCATGCAGGCGGCGGCGCAGGAGCGATCGCGTGTCAGCATCAACCTCGCGCGCCTCTGCACACCGGCCGCCTCATGCAGCTCGATGTGCGCGGCCAGCCCCTGTGGCGAACCGAGTCCGGCGACGATGCGCAGGAGCCGTGCCGCCTGGTGAGTTCGCAGGCCGTGGTGCGCCGGTCCGCAGAGCCCGCCCCAGCAAAGCGCGACGACGTTGACCGGCACCCGCAGTCTCACGCCCAGCACCGACCTTGCGATCTCCTCCAGCGCGGCCCAGCGCAGGCCATCCGGCCTGCTGCCCGCACCGTCCTCGGCCACGCTCACACCCACGACAAATCGCAGGTAGTTCGGCGAACACCTTGCTGCAGCCGGATGCGCCTGCAACGGCATCCGTCGCAGCACCGTCACCGGGTTGCCGTCGCACGCGGCGCTGACCAGCGCGGAGTGCACTGCCGCCAACGGCATGGCCATCAGGTCCTGATACCGGAAGAACGCCGGGAACCAGAAGAGATGCGGCGAAGGTCGCGCCATGGCCACAGAGGCCGCTTCCGCTGCCAGCGACAGCGCGCAATCCACCTGGCTCTCGGGCACGGCAGCGTCGGCTTCGATGAACAAGGTGACGGCGCACAACCGTATGGACGCACGCAGCCCGGCACACGGATACGGGCTGAACTCAGCAGCCCTCTCGGCGGCATTGCGAAGTTCGAGCAGGCGGGCGTGGGCGGCATCACCAACATCGGCGCTCCTGGCCAGCTCGCGCCAAGCGTCATCGAAGTCCGAGAGCAGGCAAGACACGAACTCGGCCCGGACAGCGGGTGGAACCAGTGGCTCGGGCTGCAGCAGGCGGTCTAACACGTAACGCCGTCGGGCTGACCGGGATGTCCCCCCTTCTGCGCCCGAGCAACCCGACGTCCCGGCTCGCGCCGACCCGCGCGCACCCTCAGCCACCTCCACCCGCATCATGGCTTCAACCCGACTTTCGTCGCCCTCGCCACTGTCGCCCTCTTGGGCCCGAAGGCGCATGCTCGCGCAGCGCCGAGGCGCTGGGAATATGCAGTTCTGTAGGGGTGCTCGCCTACTGCTCGGGCTCGAAGCGGCCGTGAAGGCCCAGCGGAAGTGCGTACGGGAGCCGGCACTGCGCGACCGGCCCGCTCGCGATTGATTGCGCGTCGAACGCCGAGACGACGCTGACCTGCTGCTTGAGGTCCAGCGCGGTGCCGATGATCCACCGTGCCGGCCCCGCTGGGTCGGTCGCGTCGGGCACCAGCAAGTGCTCCTCGACCAGCCAGTCATCCCCGTACCGGAACCGCTGCGTCGTCATCGACTCGACGTCGGCCAGCACGAGTTCGTCGAAGCCCACGACATCCGCTGGCCGCTGCATGCTGCGGCCGACAAACAGCACATGCCGATAGCGACGCCCGACTTCGGACGGGTCGACGGTTGGGAACTCGCCCTCGGGGTCCGGCAGCGCCGTCTGTTGCACCCTGCCGTCCAGGTGTACTTCGGCCAGCGTGAAGGATGCTCCGCGTGCGTGGCGGTACTCGCCCCGCATCACGGACCAGCCGCTGAGCAGTGAATTGGGCGCATCGGCGCGCATCATGTCGAACCGGATGACGCCTTGCCGATCCTCCCACGCATTGCCAATGTGAAAAAGGTAGCCGGGAGGCAGTTCCCACCTGCGGACGGTGAAGTCGTCCTTGTCGATGGCCAGCACCTCCATGGGCAGGTCGGGCCGCCACGCACACGACTCGGCGAACGAGGCGCCCGCTTGCAGGCGCTCCACCCCAACCCGCAGGGATGGCAGCACGAAGACGAGGTGGCGCGCGGTGACGGCGAAGTCGTGCACCGGCGGCAGCGCCGCGAACTGGAGCCGGTGATGGCGCAGCAGTGTTCCGTCGGCATCGATCCGGTAGACGAACAGCCAGCCGCCGAGGGGATCGACGCCGAAGTTCCAAAGGCTGCCATCGGGTTCGCGCCGCGGATGCGCGGAGAACGGCGCCCCCGCCACCGCATCCGCCCAGGTCTTCAGCCCGCGGGTTTCCAGTGAGTGAGGGTCCAGCACGTACGCGGAGCCGGGCTCCCACAGCGCGAGCAGTTCGTCGCCGACGCGGATGACGTTGATGTTGGCGGTGTTCAAGTCGTCCATGCGAGCCGGAACCGCTTCACTACCCGGCAAGTGCGTGCCGAAGGCGCTCACGAGCATGCGCCCGGCCCGCTCTTCGCGCTCGAACTTCTCGGTGCGAACGAACGCACCGCGGTGAGAGATGGAGCCGTCGCGGATGAAGCAGGCCTGCACCATGCCGTCACCATCCCAGCGATGGCCGTAGCGTGCGCCGTCGCGCTCGTGCAGCGCCGGACCGTTGCGGTAGAAGACACCACGCAGTCCGGGCGGCAGTTTTCCCGACACCGGCACCGCATCGGTGCTCAGCCGCTCCTGCGGCATTGAGCGATAGCCCAGGGTCCATGGCCGCGTGGCCGCGGCCCGTTCGAAGGCCGCCTTGCATGCCGGTCCATCCCATGTCGGCAGCGGTGGCCGACGCATCGTCTGTTGTTCGCTGGCGGATTCCGGGTTCGCGTTCATGAAGAACTCCTCTCTTTCAGCTTGCGCTGATCGGGATCACGACTTTCATCACCGTGCCCTTGCCCTCGACCGAGCGCATCTCGCGCGCATAGCCGAGGCAATGCACCAGGCGGTCCACGATGGCCAGGCCGAGCCCGACCCCTTCCACGCGTCTGCTGTAGTAGGGCAGTTGATGAAACGACCGAAAGACTTCGCGCTGGGCCGCGACGGGGATCCCCCTGCCCTGGTCCCACACCTCGACCGACACCTTGCCGTCCCGGCGACGTGCCGCGACCAGAACGGCCGCAGCCGGCCGGCTGTACTTGATCGCATTCGATATGAGGTTCTCGAGAATCCGCGTCAGCATCGTCCGGTCGGCGATCAGTTCGATGCTGGTCGTGCGGAATCGCAGTTCGACGCCATGCATCTCGGCGACGTCCTCGAACTGCAGATTCAGGGTCTGGAAAACGTCCTGCAGGTGGACGCTGGCCAGGGTCGGATCCCGCGCAACGTGCTCGCATCTGGCGAACTCGAGGATGTCGTTGAGGTAGGCCTCCAGGTCCTCGACGGTTGCGCACAACCTCTCGCGGGCATGCGGACCCTGGCCGCCGTGAGAGCCGTCGGCGACGGTCGTGGTGAGCAGCTTCAACGCATGCAGGCGTTGCCGCAGGTCGTGGCTGGCCGATGTGAAGTACTCCGACCTCGCCTCCAGCTCCTGCTGCGCTTCGCGCCGGCGAACCTGCAGCTCCGTGTTGACCTGCCGCAGGCTGTTGTTCGATTCGCTCAACCGCATCAGCAGCAGTTCGACCTTGTCGCTCTTGGTGATGTACTTGCGGATGTGCGTGGTGACGACCGCGTAGGTCATTGCCAGCATCAGGCCGATGACCACCATCACCACGCCGAGCAGCGCCGGCGGCGCCCAGCCCGACGCGACGCTGCACATGGCGAATGGCACCCACAGGAACGCCGGATAGACCACGGCCGTGATCGGCGAGGCCGGCGAGATGCTGATGGCGGCCACGCTCATCAGCAGGTACGCGACGATGAGAACGACTGTCGTCGCGTCGAGCGCAGGCCCGATGAACAGCGTGCTGGTCCAGACCCAGTGACAGCCGACGATGATGTTGCAGACCAGCGGAATCAGGCGCCTGGCGGTTGACCGAACGAAGTCCGCCGGGGCGGGGAGAACGAACATGCGGCTGAACAGCAGCACTCGCAGCACCAGGTTCGCCATGCTCTCGAACAGCCAGACGGTGAGCAGCGACGAGGGCAGTTTCGGATCCCCGAGTTCGGCCGCTGCAATCGCCGTGACGGCCACCAGATAGGCTGTCTGAACCAGCACGAGCTGGCGTTTCGCGAAGTCCCGCGTCTCACCGGTCGCGGAGGCGATCCAGGTCAGCCAGGCGGGTTTCCCATCGGCGGCAGCGACGGAGTCCTTCAGTTGGTCAGCGCTGAAACCCGCCGACGGGAAGGCGGACGCAGCGTCCCCCTCAGTCGCGACACCCGTCGTCATCCTGGTCGCCCGTATACGTCTGACTGGCCGACAGCCCCTGACTGATCGATCGCAAGCGAGGAATCGACCAGCCCGAGCTGGACCGCCTTGCTGAAGGCCTGCAAACGGTTCGATGCGCCAAGCGCTCGCAGCATCGCGTTGACGTGGTTGTTCACCGTTCCTTCGCTGATGTCCAGCGCGCGCGCCATCTGCTTCGACGACAGGCCTTGGGCAAGCAGTTCGAGCACGCGATGCTGTTGCCGCGTCAGTCGTGGTGTCGCAAGCTGCCTGAGGCGTTCGCCGTCAGGAAATGCCTGGATCCCGTGCAAGACCCGCTGCAACTCGTCGCCGAACGCCTTTAGCGGGCTTGATTTGGCGATGAAGCCGAGAAAGCCCAGTCGCTTGGCTTCGTCGACATAGCCCGGCCTGGACAGGGCGGTCACAATGCAGGTACGCCCGGCGAGCCCCCGTTGCGCCAGTTCATGCGCAAGCGACAGGCCGCGGGCACCTGGCACGTCCAGGTCCAGCAGGATCAAATCCCAGGCCTCGTCGTCCCGTGACACGTGGGCCAGCGCTTCGGCGGCCGTCGCGGCGATCTCGACGTCCCGCGCGCTTCCGTCGCACAGCAGCAGGTCCCGCGTCGCGTCGGAGACCAGCGGGTGGTCCTCCACGATCAGTATCCGCGGCATCATGGACGCGTTCCTCGCCTGTTTGGCATATCGCCTGAAAGCCATGGGGGCCATGGCTTCGGCCCGCCTTCTTGACGGCGGGGTGGCCATTGGGCCTGAAGCGCGCTCGCGAGGGAACGGGGCCTTGCAACTCGACAAGCTCGATACAAGAAGCGATCTTCAGCGGGCACGCCGACGGCTCGCACTCAAGCGCAACAGATCATCAGCAACCCCTTCCCGGCCGATCAGCCTTTGGGCGGCGGTCGGCGGTGGTCAGACCGGTGCGACGTTCAGCCGCCCCATGACCCTGCCGACGATCCTCAGTTCGGATGCGACCATGGCAGCCTGGGGCACGACCACTTCGGCATAGGCATCGTTCGTGCACCGAAGCGCGAACCCGGCCTGCAGGCGGTCCTCGACGATGCGCACCATCGTGCGGCCCATGTACTCCACGACATAGACGCCGTTGCCCGCCAGCGCGGTGACGCTCCGATCAACGAAGAGCACGTCCCCGTCGTTGATGCGAGGCGCCATGTCGTCGCCCCGCATCACCATCGGCTGCGAACCATCCAGCGATCGCGAAGCCGCGGCCTTCACCTCCTGCAGCCACCGCTCCTGCGGCTCCAACCCGTTGGGCGTGGTTGGCAGCGGCATCCGCACGGCGGTCAGGCCAAGGATGTAGTTGAGGTCGACCTTCAGCTGCCGGCACAGGCGCGCGAACGATTCGAGGTCCGGCAAGCCCGGTTGCTCAGGATCCACCCAGCGGCGAACGGTAGGGCTCGCACGTCCGGTGATGCGGCACAGCTCGGCGATCCGCCGGCGCGGAGGAACGCCAGCGGCTTCCAGTTCCAGCAGCAGGCGGTCCCTGAAGCCTGGAACGAGGTCGAGCGGCTCCTGACTCAAGTCGGAGGCCGGCCCCTCATCGGAGTCGGCCTCCGGTACTTCGTCGAACGTAGGCATCGTCTCGTGTTCGCGCGTGGCGATGGAGGGCGCCTGCGCGGCATGGTTTGGCGCGCCTGAATGCTAGCCCTGAAGGCCGCGACGTTAGCGAAACTTTCCGATCCATCACAGCATCGTCTGCAACTTTTGTTCTTGCTTCAGTAAAAATAGAACTTGCAGACAAGACCGGGACAAAGAGTAGGTAATGCTATTGACGTCGTAGCAAAAACGCCATTAGCCTACCGTCCGTCTCGCAAGGCGAGTGGCGCCGACATGACGGCGACGTCCACAGTGGCGTCGCCGCGTACCAGCGCCTTTGCCCGTCGGGCGAGCGCACCACTGGCACCACTGCACCTGCATCATGTTCGACGCTTCGTCCTCGTTGCGCGTCGCCAACCTGACCAGTCTCATGTGGCTGAGAGAGCAATGCCGCGCGCCAGACGAGCAGGCTGCATCGCTCTTCGGGATCGATGACGACACCGTACGGTTCTATCGCGACCTGTCCGATGTTGCGATCGAGGCCCTGTCTCGCGAACTGGACGTCTCGCTCTTCGTCCCTCGCTTCGACAACAAGACGCTCCCCGCGGCCCTGGACGCCGAGTGCAGCGGCCATGCCCAAGCGGCAACCGGTCTCGCACTGCACAACATTGCCAGCCTGCAGGCCCTGTGCGACGTCTGTCGTCACAGCGTCGCCGAGGCCACCTGGATCTACCGCATCAACCGCGAGACGGCCGAAGCCTATGCCGCACTCGACCATGACCAGGTGGTGAGCCTGAGCCGGACGCTGACCGCGTGCGCGCTGCTGCCCCGGTACGACGCGAGCGGGGCCGCAAGGATCCTGGACAGGCCGGCCGGGTCCCGCGCTCTGTTCGCGGCCGCCTATGAGCCCGACACGGCCCCCACCGGCGAAGCAGCCCGGCGCAGCTTCCACCTCGCACACTGACGACGAGGACACCATGGCGAACCACACTCACCAGCACTTCCGCCGCCTCGACATCGCCCGGGAAGCGCTCGACCTTGGCGCGCGGCGATCGGTGGTCCAGCTGATCACCGGCATCTCGGAACGCGAACTGCGCCACGTGTTCGGCGCCTGCCCCTCGCTAACGGCGAACTGCGGGGGCCGGCCCAGTTCGGTCGACAAGCTGTTTCACGGCCGACAGCTGCATCTTCACGCCTGCGACTTCTACAACAGCTTCCACCACATCTTCCACCGCGGGGTGGCCCCGGACGAGGCCATGGTGGTCGCCTACCGGCACTACCAGCGGCGGCATCCTGACGACGCACGCCTGGGCTTCGATCGCGCCTTCTCGATCGTGACTTCCGTGTGCCGCTTGTGGACCGCCGCAGCCCCCTCACTGAAGCCGGTGCGCTGCCGGACGTGCGGAGCGCGTTTTCTGACGCTGATCGGTGCGAGCGAGCACGACGACACGCCCTGCACCTACTGCAGGCTGGCCAAGCGCCTGTCCCGGCACGGCCGAGTCCCGACCGATGAGGCGCAAGACCAGGTTGCCCTCTCGACGCGCGTCCGGCTTGCAGTCATGGCCGGTACACAGGGCGCTGCAACGCGCGCCGCCTCATCACCCATCCAGTAGCGCGGCCCACGACCACACGACGCGGCCACGTCATGGCTGCAGGAGCGGCGGGTGTTCGGGCATCGACTTCTCAGTCATG